>ERZ773180.912-NODE-912-length-15971-cov-4.225685_pt1 | contig 15971 bp, 15 predicted proteins | sample MGYA00511080_ERZ773180 | MGnify/ENA primary metagenome ERZ773180 (study PRJEB29015, sample SAMEA2738175) | human oral metagenome | biome: human oral; feature: human-associated habitat; material: saliva | place: China | collected 2178 ...
GGGGCTGAGAAATAAAACCGTAGACTGCGCTCGGAGAAGAATTCGGGGCCGGCCACTGGACGGGGGTTCGATTCCCCCCATCTCCACAACATCCCTCCCCGGGCTTCCGTTGGAAGCCCGGGGTTTTCTTCGCACAGGAACGCACCCTGCAACGAATCAACGGTAGGGGTAGTCCTTGCAGATCGGCTCATTCTATCCGGCCATGTTGGGTGCTAGTCGTCGTCTTCGCATAGTGCGCACGCAGCGTCACCGCTGCACACTGGGCAATTCGGGGCTGCGCGCTTGCGGCCGTCTTCTCTGTCCCAGTGCTCAAACTCCATTTCTCTGATCGTGTAGCCATTGGGATTGTAGTCACTGCCGATCAGGCAACGACAAGGTTCGTACCAGCGTGAGCTCGGCCCGTTTTCTCGACGAATGACGTAGTGGCTAGGACCTGTGGGCATCGTGGTCGCTTTCGAACGTTGTTAGGGTTTGGATTTCAGTTGACTTTGGAGCGCACACAGGATTGTTCTTGCCGTCTTCCGCACAGTCTTTTGAATGTGAGGAAGCATTGCTGAGTGCGCGGAGGGTGTCTTCGGCATCTTTTGCAGCCTGGATGCGTTGGCTTCGAGCATGATTCTTGTTGAGAAAGAACTTTGTCACCCCGAGTAGAGCAACTGCAGCGATAGCACCACCTACGGTGCCTCTCCCCGTCAGCTAAACCGCGGTGTGTTATTGATTTCGTCAAGCAACGCATCTACCCCCCCGCCAGCAGCCTTAGCTTGTGTGGTGAACTCCTGATAGAGCCCCAGGTTACCCATGAATCTAGTGTAGGCGATGGCTTATCTATCGCGTAACCTGTGGATTGGGCGAGCGTCCTGTGGTGACTCCCCATGAGTGGGAGTAAGTCGCAGTACTTCTGTGGAGCAGTAGCGTCGCCTATGGTGCTGTGAGCGCGTGATGATAGGACTGTTGCTAGAGCCTGGTGGAGAGGTGTGACCGTTTCGTTTCATTCGGGTTGAGTTAGGTGCTGAGCTTGAGTGGGGGATCCATTCTGGATGGTGGGCTGGGTTGTGAGTGGACCTATGCGCAGTTTGTTGACGGTCTGCTTCTTCGGCTCTGGTCCGGGCCGCTTTGAGTCGTTCTTGTTGAAGCCTGATAAGACGATCTCGATTTCGTGAGACTCATGTCCTCGGGCGTCGGTGGTGCGGACGTTGAGGTAGTCCAAGGGGCACTGGTGAAGGGGGGAGATGTGGTCGACAACCATCGGCGGGATCGGCACCTCGTTCTCCGCCGCCAACTCTGTCAGGGCAAGGTTGTTCACGGTGTACTCCAACGGTGTCAACCCCCGCACCGACACCGTCTTGGCCAGCGCGCCGATCAGATCACGCGGTAGGGGAGTAACGGTGTTAGCCCTCTCTTGGTCGGTAAAACCACCGGGGCGGTGTCCCTCATCGAGCGTGTTCAGACGAGTGTGGAGGGTGTGGCCGAGCTCGAGCACCTTCCCAACCATCACTTTGGCCATCCCCGTGTGTTCACCCTTGAGGTCGCCAAACATGTAGACGCGTTGCCCGAACGGCAACGACCGCGTATAGAGCGATTTCGCCAGCGATGACTTCTTGGATCTGACGATCCGTGCCAGCACCAGATTCGGGGCGGTGATGATCCAGAGGGTATAGAGCGCCCAAGGGATGTAGAAGACACTGCCCCCCGAATACAGGTCCTGGTCGACGAACATCCCATCCGACCGGAGACTGCCTTCGACCATAAACGGATATGCTTCCTCCAACGTGACCGAGGGGTCCTGATGCTGAGGCACCCACACCCAGCCAGGTGTCCGCAACGCCACCGGCCCCGGCTCACTCGTCGCCGGCAGAAAAGTCGTCGCTTTCCTCTCCTGATAATCGCCGACGCTTTCGTCTTTGCCGCCTCCCGCTCGACCCTGGCCAGCTCCGCCTGCAGGAGGGCAACAGAATGGCGGTGGGCCTTGCGTCGCTAGCAACTGGGTATACCGACACCGTGCCCGTACTATGCAGCTGCTCCTTCTCACCACCCACAGCGATCGCATCACCGAAGACGGCACTGTTCCACCATACGCCCTGGGTGTGAACGAGTCCGTACCCTCGCTGATGGGCCGGCCGCTGGTACACCTCACCGCCGCGAACGCTTGGGCTCAGGGCTGCTGTCGGTATACCACATGATCAGGCCGGATGCTTCGTGCGTGCGCATCACCCAATCCCCGACCTCATCCAGCCCGTCGGCGGCCTGATACAACTTATCAGCCGTCGCCAATGCCAACGCCACCGCCGGAATGCGGTCGTCGGTGAGTGCGATCGAATGGTGATCAGCATGAGCGCGAGACAGCTGGTCCAGAACCTGCCGCGACAGCCGTACCGCCCCCGAGACATCTCCCAACACCCGATATGTGTCAGCTGGATCCTCGAAGGTGCGAATCCATCTGCCAACCAGCAGAACCCCTCATAGGCCTCAGCAGCATCAGCAGCCGTATCAACAAACGCCGCCATCCCAACATTATTCTTTAATCATCGGCAGATTGTCTATGAGGGAGGTGCGCTCGGCTGCACGCAGGATATGTCAGCGGTGGCCGTCAGACTGAGAATAGCGCAGAGAGGAGAAGACATGATCGAAACCGTCAAAGCCCTGCCCGGGCTCATCAAGGACTGGATGAGCAACAGTGATCTGATCTACCAACTGGTCGGATGCCTCGCTGGGGTGCTGACGATTGCCGCGTGCGTTCGCGAGCAACGCCCCAGTGCGGTTCTTGCAGCCGCCATGCACGCCATGGGGGCTTCGGGGGTTGGGAGGTGGTTTGAGTCCGGACTCCCACCATTATTTGCCGAGCCGCATATTGAAGCAAGCCGCACACTCGTGTTGCTTGCGGCATTGGCTGTCCTGACGATGCTGATCAAACCATTTTTCAACGCCAAACGTGACGACTGGCCTATTGACCTTCAGGCCCGAGGCCTCTTAGGCTCGCGCGCAGCCGTCACGACATGGGTGTTGCTCATGTTCGCTGCTCAGCTCGCGTCCATAGCGTGGGTGACCGAGTGGCTGCGTTTACAAGTGCAGGTTGCTGCGATTGTTACCGTCGTGACCGCTTTGATTCTCGGGATGGCATATATTGCTGTGCGTAGACTCCAGATGCACAGCCTTCTTGACGTGACTGGTGCCCGGCTCGTCCACATAGTGGCGAGCGCAGGCGCTGTCGTTATCATGACGGGATTTGCCTTGGCATTTGCCGTTATCGGGCCAGTCATAGGTGCGGCATCCTGGCTCCTCACAACAGAGTCTGATGCCTACTCAGGTACCAAGCGACGGGTCGCACAGGAACTCGCTCGTTCGCACCAGCCAACCGGAGCTATTCGGCTGTCGTCGCAACCAGACGCGTCAGACTTGGTGCCATAGGGGTAGGGCCGAGGCAGCGAAGGCTTGGGCATGCTATCCGGCGAGGAGTCGAGTTTCGCAGTTGGCTTGGATGGCGGCTTGTTCGAGGGCGGCGACGTGGGCGTCGAGATCTTCGATCGTGGTGGCGGCGATGGTGATCAGGCCGGTGTCGTGCAGGATGCCGTGGCCGGCAGCGAGGTCGGCTTCTTGCTGGGGAACGTTATTGTACTCAGCCGTCTGGGCGGCATCCTCGATTTGTCTGCTATATGCGCGTTGGGCTTGGTCGGAGATGTGCTCGACTGTCTTTTTACGGATGTCGCGGGCGGCCTGCTCGGAGCGCACCGTTGTGCAGATCCGGGAGAATGACCGATGGGGTCCGCTGGAGAGTAGGACGGGTGAGAGGAATCCTGGGTAGACCATTGAGTGCGGTCATTCGCTGAACCCCAGCACGGCGTGGTGGGTGGAGTCGGTGCGGATACGACTCTAGGTTTCGTTGACCGCGACCGGGCCAGCTTCGGCGAGGTCTTGACCGGTCTGTTCGTGGCGTTCTAGGGTGGCGGCGGCCGCGGAGTCGTAGGTCGAGCGCAGGATCACGGCGATTCGTCCTGGGGTGAGTCACCCCGACGGGGTGAGATCGGCGAAGCGAAGCACAGCGGTGAGGGTGTTCATTTCCTGACGGAGGACGGCGGCGGCGCCGATGCTGCCGTCGGCGGTGTGGATTTGCTTCGCCGCTGCTTTCATGGCGAGTGATAGGGACAGTGTGGTGGCGTGGTGTTCGCCGCCCGGTCCGGCGGGGTCAAGGAGCACGAAGGTGGGGTGGGTGATCTCGCACAAGACCGTCAGGGTATGTTAGTAGGGGTCCTGAATCATGCCCGCGCTCCGTGGTCGGGTCGGTGAACTTGCGCAGCCGCGCCTGATTGCAGGGCGGGGCAAGGGGCCAACGGGGCGTGGAGTGACGATGCAACGCCGGTAAAGAAGCTGTCCGAGGGTGGTGTGGTAGACCCGTTAGCCGGCCACGGGCACCCATTCAATGACCGGCCGTCCTGCGATGGGGACCCAAGTAAGGAGAACGCTGGTGACCCAGATAGGGGTGGAGGCTGCCACCCCTATCCCGCCCCTGGCGTACAGGCGGTGATGATGGTGGTGATCGCAATCCCGGTGGTGGTGGTGCGGTATTGGTGCGGACGGCGCGACCGGTTCACCCGTACCAGTCGAAGACGACCCCGGTGGCTGTGGGCTTTGGGTGCTGGCTGGTGTGGGCTCAGTACTGGTTGGTGGGGTGCGCTGTTGCGACGGCGTTCCACGGGGCGCAGAGTCTAGAGCTGTGTTCCCGATACCATTCCCGCCTCCGTTGTTGGTGGGAGTCGTTGTTGTGGGTGGTGCCGGCCTTCGGGTCTGCGGTGGAGACATCCTTGGTTAGCTGCACCCCGATCGCGGCCGCGGTCGCAAGACCGGCAGCGGCAGCAGAGCCAACCGATGCGGCACTTGGACCGAAATCCCTAGGTCCAGCTGCTCCACCAGCGCCAGATTTGGCTTCGGCTCCACCCTGGGAGACCGAGGGGGTCGGGGGCCGGGTTTCGTCGGCTGCTTCCGTCACCACTGTTGTCTTTGCTGCTGCTGTTGTTGCCGTTTAAGACCTGTTGTGGGGTGCCCGGCTGACGGTTCAGTAGCGGGATGGGCCGGTTGAGGGAGCTCTTGGCATCCTGTTCCACTCCGATCGTGTGCTACATGTCGAACCCGACAAAGCTGGTGAACCGGTAGGTCATATACGGGGCGAATACGGCCATCGCTATCAGCACCACCCCGGCCAGCGGTCACTGATGGAGCACAGCACCCCATTGATGGGGGCGGTGATCTGAGCGATCGCGACGAGGAACAACACGACCAGCACGAGCTTGGAACAGATCAGCGCGACCATGAGCATCGCCCATTTGCTGATCCACCCCTCGTGGCGTCCCACGACGATCCTGACAGGGCGAGGGGGTGCGAACATGATCGCGACCAGCAGCAGGGCCTTGCGGACCAGCAGGTAGAGCCACGCGATCACTGCGGAGGTGATCGCGAGGCCGGCGAGGAAGATCGTGATAACAGCCCCGACGCCGGGGTGGATATGTTGTTCCCGGCTGGTCCGTCGGGGAGGATCGTGATCCTTGTCGCCCATGGATTCGGTAGTTTCTCGGCGGCTTGGACGATCGCGATGCACAGTTGGTCGACTACTTCCAACAGCGAATTGGTCAGGGTGATCACTAACATTGATTTCGCGAGGCTGTGGGCGGCGCGGGTGAGCGCGGTGGGATCACGTCTGATGAGGCCGGTGATGAGTTGGAGTCAGAAGAACAGCAGCATCACGAGCACTGCGATGCTGAACAGCACGTTGCGGACCGACAGATATCCGTCGCTGGTGATGTCGACCAGGGTGCTGACGTCGAAGATGTTCCGCACGGTTTCGAAGCGGCGGCGAAAAACCAGCCCGCGGCCGAGCCCATGGCTTGGGCGAGCCAGTCGAACGGGGACGATACCAACGAGGCGGCGGCCTCACCAGCGGTTTCGCAGACGCCCGAAATATCGGGCAGATCACAGATCCCCACCGCAATTACTCCTTACACACGCGGGTTGGAACGGTTGGGTAGGGGCTAGACGGACTGGCCGACGTTCCAGAACAAGTGAATCAGCGTGACTTCGGTGCCGCAGATAATCGCTGCTCTGCACGAGACCAGGACATCGATCTTGCCGCGGCCGGTGAGGTGAGGGTTGGAGGAGTCCGCGCCGAATCCCCACACGATTGCGGAGATGATCAGAGCCAGAACCAACACTATCAGACCGATCGTCATCACCGCCCCCACGATCGTGCGCAACTGTGAGATCCCCGGCAGCCCATCATCGTTCGGCGTGATGTACACCCCCATCGGCAGCATTATCGGCAGCGTGGGGAGGATTGAAATCAACAGATCAAGCACAGCAATCTCCTACGAAACAGACGGTCGATCCGCTGTAGCGGGAGGGCCCTTAGTTGGGGCTGCCTGTCAGGTGTGCTGGCGGGACCAGAAAGGATGCGAGCCGGTCCCATGGGCTGTTGACTATTGGAACTGCACTTTGGAAGCCATACTGGTTGCATGAAGTGTCATCCAGAAGCAAATCTGTCACCGGTTTGGTTGCCCCGAGCGCCCAAACCTCAGTTCACGGGTGGCTCAGTGGATCGATATCCCGAGCTCGCGGCACCACGGCGAATTCTTGACCAGCTGCGCGTCGCCCACTTGGATCTCGCCGCGCAGTCCCTGATGGCTGCTGACGGCGATTTGTACCTGCCTGACCTGATCGTAACGGCGATGATCCAGCGCAGTTACGGGGTGCTCGATGCTCTTATTGACGCGGTAGACAGGTACAACATCCATGCGGCTGCCCCTTTGCTGCGCCTTCAGCTCGATACGTTGTTCCGGGCTCATTACCTCGCCAGCGGTCCGGATGTTGACAGCCTCACCATGAAGCTCTTGCGAGGCGAAGAGCTGCGCAAAATCAAGGATGCTTCTGGTAAGCCTTTGAACGACTACCGACTTAAAGAACTGGCAGCCGACACCCACGCTTGGGCACTGCCTGTCTATGATAAGACGTCGGGCTGGGTTCATTTCTCTCTCAACCACATGCTCGCAACGACGCAAGCCGCAGATCCAAACTGCTTTCACATAGCAGTGCCGCTGCGAGCAGATGTCATTCCCGAATCGCTCTGGCAGGAGATTTACGGAGCGGCCATTCGAGCGACGGAAGAGTTGTTCGCGTACGTACGTGGTTGGGCTACACGAAAGGGGCTACCGCCAGGGCAGATACGAACGGAGAGTGGTGTTCGTGTGGAACACGCCGTGGGCCAGTCGCCAAGCAATTGACGTCGCGGACGTGCTCTCGAAGACTCTTTCTGCATCACAGTTGGTCGCCTAGGTTAATAAGCCAGGTGATGTCGACGTTGGAGCGGGTGTGGGCTCGTCGTTCTGTTGGGTGATGGCCTGCCAGATCATGGTCTGAGCCTCGGGGTATGCGTGGCTCAGTGCGTTCGCCCCGATAGCGTGGTTCAATAGACGTATTAGGCACAGGTTTCCTTCGGTGCCCAGCGAGATGATCGGGCTGGAGCAGAGGGAGCAAACGATGCGCAAGTGTCCAGACTGGCGGCTCTGTGATCAACGTGGCCACGGTGGCATACGTGTATTGCGTGTGGCGCCCTCATGGGCTGGGTAGGAGGTTGGGAAGTGACTTCGGTACGTATCAATGGCGCGGCGCAACAGCCTGTTCCTGAGGTTCTACCCCATCGGCTCACTCCGGAGCGGCTTCGTACCATCGTTGAATCTGCCCATCTGAACTTCCTGATCGGTGCGGGCACATCTAGCCCTTACTTCGCTGCTTTGGGCAACATTGAGGATGCCCTCACGGAGGTTGCTGATTCGCAGGCTTCGGAAGCTGCCAAGGCGCTCGTTCGCGCTTCAATCCAGGCATACTTTTTCGAACAGGTTCTCGCTCCAAATACGAAGATTATCAAACGCGATGCATCAGCGGAAAGTATTCTCCGGTCGTACGCGCGCTTCGTTCGTACGCTAAACCGCATCTTGCTCCGCAGGCGAAGCACCCTCCTGTCAAAACAGGTGAACATCTTTACAACCAACGTGGACATGTTGTTTGAGGTGGCTATGGAGGAAATCGGCATTGACTACTCCGACGGATTCAGCGGCAAGATCCGACCCAAGTTTGACCTCGGCGATTTCAGCACGCTCCGCTTCCGGACGGGCAACCGATACGAGCACCGATTCGAGGTGCCCGTATTCAACCTCATCAAGATTCATGGATCGGCTGCCTGGCACCAGCACGAGCGAGAAGGCCGAAAGGCAGACATCTACTTTGACCACACTCTCTCCCTCGTGAGCGAGGCCAGCTCACAGCTGGAAGTAGCGCGGCCGCACCTAATCGACGTTCTCGACGATCCTCAAGCTGAGGGGCAGGGGCCGACCATCCGTCCGATTGAGGAGCTGACTGCTGAGGCGAATAGGTGCCTAGAAAATTCCTTCTCGTCCGGAACGAAGGATGAAGTGCTCACGGCTGTGGAGGCATTCTCTGCTCAATACCGCAGGCTCGGTATCGTCAACCCAGACAAGCGCAAGTTTGCAACTACTGTGTTGAATGAGACGTACTATGAGCTGATCCGTCGTTTATCCAATGAGCTGGAGAAAGAGAACAGCGTACTATTTGTTCACGGATTCTCGTTCCGAGATGAACACCTCCGCGATATTGTGCTCCGAGCAGCCCGAACGAACCCTACCCTGCAGGTCATCGTCTTCTGCTATTCCCGCGGAGGGCTCCAATTGTATGAGCAGCTCTTGCCAGACGCTGACGTCAAGAACGGCAACATCGAATTCGTGGCCCCCGCCGAGCCGTCCGAAGGCGAAAGAGAACGAAAGATCAGCCTCGACGTGCTCGAATCCGATTATTTCGCGCCGATCGTTCGTGACAAGGTTCCCGGCCCTGATCAGCGGATTGAACTAGATGTCCGTGTACCCATGATGGAGACACCAGATGATTGAGGACGTCGTTCTTGATCAGGATGCGGTATTCCGCGTTGGACGAGTGGTCTCGGTAGAGGGTAGACGTGTGCGCATCGCAGTCGACAAACTCAAGAACGGCTCGCATCTTTTGTATCGCGGCGGTCTCGTACGAAATATCGCCGTCTCGAGTTATGTAAAAATCGTCAAGGGATTTGTCGAGTTGATTGCCAAGGTCGACGGCGAGGTGGTTCAAGAGGATCGCGGCGTTGCATCGACGTACCGTCGCGGAGTGGATTCTTTGTCCCGCCAGCTCGATGTGAGCCTCGTCGGCTACATCGAAGATGAACGATTCGAACGTGGTGTTCGTGAGATGCCACTCCTGGACAACGAGTGCTTCATCCTCACCGAAGAAGAGTATGGCATCATTCACACCTTCGTCTCAGACAGTGATCAGCCACTAGATATCGGCACGTTGGCGATGGAGCCGACACAGCCCGTAGCCGTCGGAATCAACGCGATTTTTGCCAGCCACATCGGGATCTTCGGAAACACCGGGAGTGGAAAGTCGTACACCCTGGCTAAGCTCTACCACGAACTCTTCAAGAAGTATGGAACTATCGAAACATTCCGACAGCGGTCTCAGTTCGTTCTGATTGACTTCAATGGCGAGTATGTGAACCGACTCGGTAAGGCTGATGAGTACGCAACGGCCGTTATTGCTGGTGATGACGTGAAGCAGGTTTATGACCTGTCGACTCATGACGATCGCGGAGACCGTCTTCCTCTGCCGAAGGCCGCTGTTCACGATCCGGTGTTTTGGACGGTGTTGCTTGATGCGACGGAGAAAACACAGGCACCCTTTATCGCTCGCGTTTTGAAGAGCGACTACTGGGATTCCTTACTTCCAGACTCTGAGGCGCTTCTTGATGTCATCGGCGACCTTGTCGCGCGAGCTACTAAGAGTAATGATGCAACGATCGATAGGCAACTTCCCGTCAATTTTTTGGAGGAGATCGAGGAGTGCCTTGGTGATGATGTGGATCATCAGGCACTTACGGGGCTGATCCGGGAAATGAAGGACCATCTCCAGTACTTCAGCCGCGATCACAACTTTTACTGGGGCTCGATCGGTAGCGCAGGCGTGAAGTGGGCGACTGCTGATGACTGGAGTGATTTCATCAAGCATAAGGTTACTGCAATCCAACAGGACTTTTCTTCGGTTGATGACGTCGATCTCGTGCGCTTCAAGTTGGTGCTTCAGTATTACCGCGACGTGATCAGCGGATTTGCGAATCGAGAGCACCTTGGTCCGATGATGAAGCGTATGACCGCGCGTGTACCAAGTATCAAGCGGCTCGTCCGCGTGTCCGATGACGCTCTCACTGAAGTGCCCTTAACGGTTGTATCGCTGCGAAACGTTAACCTTGCTATGCGCAAGGTCATCCCCATGATCCTTTGTAAACACCTCTACGACGCCAAGAAGCGATCAGATCCTCGTGGGCAGAGGTATCTCAACCTTATTATTGACGAAGCGCACAATATCTTGTCCTCGCAGTCCTCGCGCGAGAGTGAAGCATGGCGAGACTACCGCTTGGAGACGTTCGAGGAGATCGTCAAGGAGGGGCGCAAGTTTGGCGTTTTTCTGACGATTGCGAGCCAGCGCCCTCATGACATTTCCGAGACGATCGTCTCGCAATTGCACAACTATTTCCTCCATCGACTGGTGAACAATCTGGATGTTCACGCAATCGAAAAGGCAGTTGCGTACCTTGATCGCGTATCGTTCGAATCGCTTCCGATCTTGCCGACAGGAACTACTGTTCTTGCGGGAGTCTCTGCTCAGGTTCCAGTAGTGGTGCGAATTGGTCAGCTCCCGCCAGCTGCTGCCCCGAACAGTCGTACCATGTCAGTAGTGGATGAGTGGCTCTCACCACTCATCATCGAGCCGAATGATGATGAGCCGTCGGATGAGACCGACCTGAGTGATCCGGACTGGCGAGTTAAACCACCATTTTAAGCCTAATGGTCGGACAGGGAGCTCCCGTCATGCAGCCTGTGTCGTCGTGTGAGGGAACGTGGCAGCACAGTATGCTGTGCTCGGCGAGCGCATACAGTTCGGTGACTGCGTTACCGGTCGGAGGCATCCGGTGACGACATCGTCCTTCGTGCAGGGCACCGTAGTCTCAGGTATTTGGGCCGTAGGAGGAATGCTGTGAGAACCGCTCACGTCTGGGCGACCGAGAAGGTCGTAGGCAAGAACACCATCCGTCAATTGCTGGTTCCTGCCCATGACGGGTTGGACTACACGGACGATGGCAGGCAATACGTCCATAGTCGGTTCGGCTGCTGGCGGGCCGTATCGGGACCAGACGAGCCGTTCGTGGGGCGACTGGCCGCTGTCCTTCCTCAGGAAGGTGCGTCGGGGGATGAGGTTGCCTGGGTAGGATCGAGGCTCCCTGTGCCAGCGGATGTCGTTCGGGAGTCGTTCGATGGTGCCATTGGCTTCACGTCACATACCTGTCCGCATAGCCTGCGTCGTCCTCAAATCGGTGCGCTGCATTCCATTGTGGGCTACCAGTTGTCGGGTCTTACAGAGCCAGGAATCGTGGTGATGCCAACCGGAACGGGCAAGACCGAGACCATGCTGGCCTGGCTGGTCGCGCAGCGCCCGGAACGCGTCCTTGTCGTGGTCCCTTCCTCGGCTTTGAGAGAGCAGATCGCCTCGAAATTCGAGACGCTCGGAATTCTGCAGCAGGAACGAATCGTCGAGCCGGGCGCGATGAGGCCCCGAGTCGGGCGAGTCGCGGGACGATTCGACAGTGAAGAGGATGCGGTCGAATTCGTAGCTGCTTGCAATGTCGTAGTTGCAACACCGAACGCAGTCCATGCGTCGGAGGCTGCCGTGCGGCGAGCGTTCTTCTCTGGCTTCACGCACCTCCTAGTCGACGAAGCGCATCATGCTCCAGCACAAACGTGGACGGAAATCATCCGTGCCTTCGGTGAGCGGCCGGTCCTGCTGTTCACTGCAACGCCTTACCGGCGCGACGGACAGACGTTGCCGGGACGAGTGATCTTTCGTTTCCCACTTCGGGAGGCGCAGAGAGAGGGATACTTCAGCAGAATTGACTTCACCGCGATCCTCGATCTAGACGACGATGACGAGGCACTTGCCAAGGCCGCGCTGTCTCGGCTTCGTAGCGATCTGAACGCTGGGCACGAGCACCTACTTCTGGCGCGGGTCAGGACGAAGTCTCGAGCCGGCGAGATCCACGCGCTGTACTCACGGCTCGCTCCCGAGTTTGCTCCAAAGGTGATCTACGATTCGCTGCCAGCGAGCGATCGTGACGAGGCAATCCGAGCTCTGCGGGAGCGGACCAGTCGCGTGATCGTCTGTGTCGATATGCTGGGCGAAGGGTTCGACCTCCCCACGCTCAAGATTGGGGCTTTTCATGATGCGCATCGGTCCTTGAGCCCGATGGTCCAGCTTATCGGTCGTCTCGCCCGTACGTCAGCTCCCGTCCCGATCGGAACCGCGAGCGTCTTCATCCGCCAGGACCCGCAGCAGGCTCTCTCGCCGTTGCGTTTTCTCCTTCGCGAGGACCCAGACTGGGATAAGGTACTCAGCGACATTACAGAACGTGCGACCGAGCGAGCTGACGAGATCAGCGAGTTCGAGGCCTCGTTCATTGACTATCCACCAGACGTGCCTGTTGGTCTGCTAGAACCGAAGATGAGCGCTCGCGCCTTTGAGGCGAGGACCGTGGACTGGGATCCCTTGGCAGCCAGTGCCGTGTATGGCGACAGAATCTTGGGCGACCTGATCAGCGTCAACCGTGATGGCACCATCGCCTGGTTCGTCTTCGAGACGGTCGCCGATCTCCGCTGGGGTGACATCCCGTCCCTGCGAGCTACCGACTATACGCTCGTGGTTCTCTTTCTCGATTGGATGCAGGGGCTCCTCTACGTCCACTGCTCGGACACCAAACACAACCTGGACGATCTTGTCAAGGCTGTGCTCGGGCATGAACCAGCGCCTGTCAAGGGTTACGACACGTTTAAGGTGTTCGCGAAGCTCGACCGCCTCGTTCCGACGAACATAGGGCTCCTTGATGCCCGAGATCGGGACAAGCGCTTCTCCATGCACGTGGGAAGCGATGTCGAGACAGCACTCACAGAAGCTGACCGCACACACAAGGCCAACACTCACGTCGCAGCAAAGGCCTTCCAAGACGGAGAGCGCGTCACGATCGCAGCGGCGCTCTCCGGGAGATTCTGGTCGATGCGAACGGCGACGAACCTCGCCGAGTGGAGACGATGGTGTCGCGACCAAGGAGCGAAGCTGCGGGACCGGTCAGTCGATGTCCGCTCGCTGTTCCGCGACATGATCATCCCTGTCGCTGTCACGGAGCGGCCCCCGTACCCGTTCCTCGCGGTCGAGTGGCCATGGGAACTCTACCTCGGTTCTGGAACGTCGTCACGTGTCACCTACAACGAAAGGGGAGTTCTGTTGACCGACGCCGAACTGAGGATCGACGACTACGGAGTTGACGGGCCACTTCGCTTCTCCGTCATCACGCCGACATGGGAGCGTCAGTACGAGGGGCGGTTCGGTCCGACTGGTGTCCACTACCGCCCCGTCGGTGACGAGGCCACCGTGGAAGACGGGCGCGGAACGACGACCCATCTGTCGACCTGGTTGAACAACCACAAGCCCACGCTCCTGCTTTCTGGAGACCGACTGATTACCGGCGATGACCGGCTCCTCGCGCCGCGAACCGAGATTCCACCCTACCCACGCGATCATCTACGCTCGCTCGATTGGACCACAGCAGGCGTGGATATCACCGTCGAATCGCAGGGTTCCGACCGGAGAAAAGATTCGATCCAGGCGTATATGGCGCGCTATCTGGCAGAGAAACAGACCTTCGACGTGCTCATCGACGATGACAGGTCGGGTGAGGCGGCCGACCTGGTGGGCATTCGAGTCGATAGAGGGGATCTGCATGTCACCCTCGTGCACTGCAAGTACTCATCCAAGCCACAAGCAGGGTCCCGGCTCGCTGACCTCTACGAAGTTTGTGGCCAAGCGATGCGCGGGGCACGATGGCGAGACAGTGCGGCCTTACCACTCCTTGAACACCTCGATCGCCGAGCTGCCGACTACAAGCGTCGAATCGGTCGCTCGGCGTTTGAAATCGGCGACCGGGAGGTACTGTTCCGAATCAGACAGCAAGCGCCGCTACTTTTCCCTCGATTCACAACGATTATCGCTCAACCTGGCCTGAGTATCAGATCAGCCAGTGAAGAGCAACTGAGGCTTATTGCCGGCGCCGCTTCATACGTGCAGACGGTAACGAAGGGAGGCTTCGAGGTTTACGGATCAGTCTGACCATTCAGACTCGCCGTCCGTGGCGTTATACAGTATGGTTCCAGCGGCGAGGACATAGGTTCTGAGAGTGTGGACCGAGTAGCCAGGAATAGTATCAATCTCCTCGAGTGAGGCTCCTTATCTGTGGCGGATCTGCATCTCAGTCGTCTCTTCCAAGCTTGGGGACTGCCTTCGTAGCCTCACTCTGGGTTCGCGGAGGAGTCGTGGCAACCGCTCGCTCCTGATCCCAATTTCCTTGGTAATCGCCTTCAATGACCGCCCCGCACGGTAGTGGAGGGGTCTGGGTTTTTCGGACCGTTTGTTTTGAGAGGGTTGTTCTGAGTAGTCCTGGCCGCCTGTGGCCGGGCTGAATGGATGACCATGAGGAAGTTTCCTAAGCACACGGACGAGCAAATTGTCGTAGCACTGGCGGAGGCAGCGTTACAGGAGTGCCAGCAGAGACACGCTTCATGGTAGATTGCACCCACGACGAACCAGCAGATGGTGGGCCGCCTGGCCATGGAGCAGCTAGGGGCGGGTGCCTCCGGCAAGCTCGTCGCCGGCGAGGACGTCGCCGAGGAGCGCGAAGAGGAGCAGGACTGACGCGCGTCGCGTGCTGACGGCACACTCAGACGCACCATCGGGCGTTTTGCCAAGTCACACTGACAAACAGGCAGACAAACACGCTCTGGGGCCGGAAGCTGATGCTTCCAGCCCCATTGCCATACGTCCCGTCACGTGTTTACAGGCGCGAGATACCTCGGTATAGACTACGTCTATGGTGATGCGTTCTGAACAACTAGCGACGATCGGCCTTTCCCTCGCGGATCTGGTCTTGGAGGTCTTTTGTTTCGCCGCCGCGCCGTCGTTCAAAGCAGTAGCTACTCTCGTGGCCACAGCGAGGCAGGCGGTGAATGACGTAGGCACCTCATCGCCGGAGTTTGTCAAAGACCGCAGTATGCTCAGCAAGCGCGTCATCGAGGTGTTGACGAAGAAAGTCAAGGCAGCGCGCGAGCAGTGTCTTGACCGCGGAATCGATGCCTCGCTCCTTGCACAGGCCGAAAGTGCGGTCGCTGCACTCATCTCAACTGATGCTGAAGAAGACCTTGTCGTTCTATCCGCTGTGCGCGATCCCGAAGGCTTTGAAAAATTTTTCACGACACGTGCGGCTAAACACCGCCAGCAAATCGAGGAACAGTCCGAACCGTACTTTGATGCTCTCGTGCGGGCAGTTGCCGCCACGTATGTCGAAATCGCACCTTGGTCTGACAGTTTCGTCGTATCGGCGTTGAAATCGATGCTTGACGAATTCACCGGCATGAAAGAACAGATGACAATCCATCACATGGAGGACCGCCAGCTGTTCGACCAGATCCTTCAATTACTCCAGAGCCTAGCAGAAGCAATCGAAGAACTAAGGAAGCCATCCCATACCAAGCGCGTCAACTTCGGTAGCCGACCGGACGTGGTAGTGGGAGGCCGTTTTGTCGAGCGTGACGAGCACGAACAATTGAAAGCGGTGATCACCGATCCGACGAGGCATCAGACAGTCCTCTTGGGTATGCGTGGCTGTGGAAAAACCCAGCTTGCTGCTTCTCTTGCCAAACAGTGCGAAAACGCAAACTGGAACCTCATCGCATGGATCAACGCGGTATCACGCGAATCAATCCAGAGCGACCTGGTCGAACTCGCCAAGCAAC
>ERZ773180.920-NODE-920-length-15892-cov-13.940708_pt1 | contig 15892 bp, 2 predicted proteins | sample MGYA00511080_ERZ773180 | MGnify/ENA primary metagenome ERZ773180 (study PRJEB29015, sample SAMEA2738175) | human oral metagenome | biome: human oral; feature: human-associated habitat; material: saliva | place: China | collected 2178 ...
TAAGCCGGTGTCAACAAAAGGAACGCAAGAGTTAGGACGCGAAGGAGAATCAGCAATCCAAGAAAATACTCCAGAATATACTAAGCCGGTGTCAACAAAAGGAACGCAAGAGTTAGGACGCGAAGGAGAATCAGCAATCCAAGAAAATACTCCAGAATATACTAAGCCGGTGTCAACAAAAGGAACGCAAGAGTTAGGACGCGAAGGAGAATCAGCAATCCAAGAAAATACTCCAGAATATACTAAGCCGGTGTCAACAAAAGGAACGCAAGAGTTAGGACGCGAAGGAGAATCAGCAGTTCGAGAAGGGACTCCAGAATATACTAAGCCGGTGTCAACAAAAGGAACGCAAGAGTCAGGGTATGAAGGAGAGTCAGTGATTCAACCGGAATTACCAGAGTACAAAGTTGCAGAGGAGAAAAAAGGAACGCAAGAGTTAGGTCACGAAGGAGAATCAGTAGTTCGAGAAGATACTCCAGAGTACACTAAGCCAGTAGCAACAAAAGGAACACAAGAACCAGGACACGAGGGAGAATCAGCAGTTCGAGAAGACTTACCAGAATACACAAACCCAGTGTCAACAAAAGGAACGCAAGAGTCAGGACGCGTTGGAGAATCAGCGGTTCGAGAAAACTTACCAGAATACACAAACCCGGTGTCAACAAAAGGAACACAAGAGCTAGGACATGAGGGAGAATCAGCAGTTCGAGAAGAGACTCCAGAATATACTAATCCAGTGGCGACAAAAGGAACGCAAGAGCCAGGACGCGAGGGAGAATCAGCAGTTCGAGAAGACTTACCAGAATACACAAACCCGTTGTCAACAAAAGGAACACAAGAGTCAGGGTATGAAGGAGAGTCAGCGATTCAACCGGAATTACCAGAGTACACTAATCCAGTGTCAACAAAAGGAACGCAAGAGTTAGGACACGAAGGAGAATCAGCAGTCCGAGAAGATACTCCAGAGTATACTAAGCCGGTGGCGACAAAAGGAACACAGGAACCAGGGCGAGTTGGTGAATCAGCAACCCAAGAAAATACTCCAGAGTATACTAATCCAGTGTCAACAAAAGGAACGCAAGAGTCAGGGGATGAAGGAGAGTCAGCGATTCAACCGGAATTACCAGAGTATAAAGTTGCAGAGGAGAAAAAAGGAACACAAGAGCCAGGACATGAGGGAGAATCAGTAGTTCGAGAAGAGACTCCAGAATATACTAATCCAGTGTCAACGAAAGGAACGCAAGAACCAGGACATGAGGGAGAATCAGCAGTTAACGAATTTCTAGAGTATACTGATCCAGTGTCAACAAAAGGAACGCAAGAGCCAGGACATGAGGGAGAATCAGCGATTAACGAATTTTCAGAGTACACTGAACCAGTAGCGACAAAAGGAACGCAAGAACCAGGTCATGAGGGAGAAGCGACAGTCCGAGAAGAGACTCCAGAATATACTAAACCACTAGAAACAAAAGGGACGCAAGAGCCGGGGCGTGAAGGGCAACCAGCAGTTTACGAATTTCCAGAGTATACTGATCCAGTAGGGACAAACGGCACACAAGAACCAGGACATGAGGGAGAATCAGCAGTAACAGAAGAACTTCCGACTTTAGAAGTTACAACAAGAAATAGAACGGAAACAGAAAATATCCCTTATACAACAGAAGAGATTCAAGATCCAACACTTCTGAAAAATCGTCGTGAAACTGAACAACAAGGTCAAGCAGGAACACGCACAATTCAATATGAGGATTACGTCGTAGATGGTAATGTTGTAGAAACTAAAGAACTATCACGAACTGAAGTAGCTCCGGTGAACGAAATCGTTAAAGTAGGAACACTTGTGAAAGTTAAACCTACAGTAGAGATTGCAAAATTAACAAAAGATGAGAACAAAAAATCTATAACTGTAAGTTATAACTTAACAGACTCTACATCGGCGTATATCTCTGCAAAAGCGCAAGTTTTCCATGGAGACAAATTAGTTAAAGAGGTGGATATAGAAAATCCTGCCAAAGAGCAGGTGATATCAGGTTTAGACTACTACACACCTTACACACTAAAAACACGTTTAACTTATAATCTAGGTGAAAACGATGAACAAAGTACAGAAACATCAACTCAAGCTTTCCAATTAGATTATAAGAAAATAGAAATTAAAGATATTGATTCAGTAGAATTATACGGCAAAGAAAATGATCGTTATCGTAGATATTTAAGTCTAAGTGAAGCACCGACTGATACGGCTAAATACTTTGTAAAAATAAAATCAGATAGATTCAAAGAAATGTATATACCTGTAAAATCTATTACAGAAAATACGGATGGAACTTATAAAGTGACGGCAGCTGTTGATCAACTTGTAGAAGAAGGTGCAGAAGGATATAAAGAGGACTACACATTTAATTTATCTAAATCTAAAGCGGAGCAACCGGGAGTTTATACATCGTTCAAACAACTTGTAACAGCGATGCAAAGTAACTTAGCAGGTGTATATAAATTAGCTGCAGATATGACAGCCGATGAAGTAGGACTACCAGAAAATCAAACAAGTTACATAACAGGAGAATTTACGGGAATGTTAGTAGGAGCAGAAGGAAGCAAAGCATATGCTATATACGACCTGAAAAAACCACTATTTGACACATTAAAAAATGCAACTGTAAAAGATTTAGATCTTAAAAATACACAAGTGGATAGCAAAGAAAATGCCGCAGCAGTAGCAAAAACAGCAAACAATGCTACTATCAGCAATGTGGCTGTAGAAGGAAAAGTATCAGGAAGAAAATCTGTAGCAGGATTAGTAGTAGATGCAACAAATACAAGAATAGAAAACAGCTCATTCAGCGGAAAACTGGTAGCTAATCACGCGGATAACAATGCGAATTACGCAGGAGGAATTGTCGGTAAATTAACTGGTGGGAATGCCAAAGTTGATAAATCGAAAGTTGATGCAGTCATCTCTACGGCTGCTCGAAACAATAACCAGACAGCAGGAGGAATCGCAGGTAAATTAGAAAATGGAGCGTTAGTAACACGTTCTGTAACAACAGGTAAAATCTTAAATGGTCGAGGATATTCGAGAATCGGAGGAATAGTTGGGTCTACATATCCAAGAGGTCGTGTGGACAATGTAGTAAGTAATATGAATGTTGGTGACGGGTATGCTACTACAGGAGACCAATTCGGTAGTGCAGACGTGAAGAATGCTATTACCTATGTTGAAAATAAAAAACAAGATAACTTCGTTCGAAAAGTAACTAAAGAAGAAGCGGATGCTAAGATTGCTTCTTATGGAATAACAGTAACTCTTGATGATACTGGGCAAGACCTAAAAGCAAACTCAAAAGAAGTTGACTATACAACATTGAGTAAAGCGCAACTTGAAAGAAAAGTAGCTTATAACAACATAGAAAAACTAATGCCATTTTACAATAAAGAGCTAGTTGTTCACTATGGTAACAAAGTAGCAACAACGGATAAACTTTATACTACAGAACTACTAGATGTAGTGCCGATGAACGGAAATGAAGTAGTAACGGATATTAATAATAAGAAAAATTCAATCAATAGAGTTATGTTACACTATAAAGACAATACAGTAGAATACTTAGATGTAACATTCAAAGAAAACTTCACAAACAGTCAAGTAGTCGAATACAATGTCGCAGACAAAGGATACATATTCACACCAGAAGCATTCGTATCAGATTATACAGCGATAACTAATAATGTACTAAGCGAATTGCAAAATGTAACGTTCAGCTCAGAAGCAACTAAGAAAGTATTAGGAGCGGTAGATAATGCAGAGTTAGATAACTTATACTTATATAGAGAATTTGAGGAAGTTAAAACTAATATAGCAGAGCACTTAAGAAAAGTATTAGCGATGGATAAATCAATCAACACTACAGGAGATGGTGTAGTTGAATACGTAAGTGAAAAAATTAAAAATAACAAAGAAGCATTTATGTTGGGACTTACATACATGAACCGTTGGTACAATATTAATTATGATAGTCTGAATACGAAAGATTTATCAGTGTACAAATTTGACTTTAACGGAAATAATGAAGCTTCAACGCTAGACACTATCATCGCTTTAGGAAATAGCGGACTAGAAAACCTACGAGGACCAAATACGACAGGTCTATATGCGAGCATACTAGCACCACTTAAAGGAGAAGATTCAGTCTTCGACTTCGTAGAAGCATATAGAAAACTGTTCCTGCCGAACAAAACAAATAATGAATGGTTCAAAGATAATACAAAAGCATACATAGTAGAAGCGAAATCAGATATAGAAGAAGTTCGAGAAAAACAAGTATCACCAACAGCTGACAAGAAATACTCAATAGGAGTGTATGATAGAATATCAGCACCAAGTTGGGGATATAAGAGTATGATACTACCACTATTAACGATGAAAGAAGAGAGTCTATATGCAATATCTACTCTATCAACATTAGCCTTCGGTAGCTATGAACGTTATCGAGACAGAGGAGCAGACGGAGCTATTCTATCAGGAGAAGCATTACGTCAATATGTTAGAGGAAAAGTAGACCAATCTGCAAAATGGCAAAGAGATCATTATGATATCTGGTATAAAGTCCTAGCACCAGAATTTAAAGAAAGATTATACCGTGCTGTGCCGGTAACAGATGCATTTGAGGTGAAAGATACAAACGGTAGAGGCTACTGGGCAACATTATCAGACAAAAATATAGACTCTATCTATAGTTTCTTCGGACCAGCAGGTAAATACCATACACCAAGACCGAATGCAGGTGCTTATGCAACAGGAGTAGAGGCGTACTTTGTAAGTGATAGACTGTTAGACCAATACGGAACGTCGGTTTATAGTCATGAGATGGTGCATAACTCAGACGGAACAGTCTACTTCGAAGGAAACGAGCGACGTGAAGGACTAGGAGCAGAATTATACGCACTAGGACTACTTCAATCAGCGGACAGTGTAGATAAAGAAGCGATAGTATTAAACACAGTCTTCAAAGGAGATAAAGACTCGAGAACTCGCTTGCATACATACGATCCAACGGCAAGATTCATCTCTGAAGAAGAAATTCAACACTACTTACACGGAATGTATGATGTGCTATACACGCTTGATGCAATGGAAGCTAATGCAGTATTAACGCAAAGTGACGTGGTTAAGAAACAATGGTTTAGAAAAATAGAAAACTACTATGTGCATGACGATAAATATAACAAAGACACACATGCAGGAAACAAAGTTCGTCCATTAACAGATGAAGAAGTAGCAAGACTAACAACATTGAACTCATTAATCGAAAATGACATCATCAATAGACGTGCTTACCGCGATGAAAGTCAATTTGGAAGAAATGGTTATTACACGATAAGTATGTTCTCACCTATCTACGCAGGACTAAGTAATTCAAATGGTGCGCCTGGAGATGTAATGTTTAGAAAAACAGCATTTGAATTATATGCCGAAAAAGGATACCACAAAGGATTCTTACCTTACGTATCTAACCAATACGCGGCAGATGCACTAGCAGAAGGAAGTAAAACATACTCAAGCTGGTACAAACGTGATGTTGCTTTAGTGACAGACGATTTAGTATTGAAAAAAGTATTTGATAATCACTATCCAAACTGGGTAGAATTCAAAAAAGATATGTTCAACCAACGTATCAGTAAACAAAATAATCTAAAAGCGATTACGATTCAATATGAATTAGGAAAACCTAATAGTACAACAGAAGTAACTATCTCATCAGCGAAAGAGATGCAAGCTCTAATTGATGCGGCAGTAGCACATGATGTTAAAAATCTTACACGTGCAACAGAAAATGTCCCATCAAGTTGGGTGCACTTACTAAAACAAAAAATCTACAACGCTTACCTACGTATGACAGATGATTTTAGAGAATCAATTTATAAATAGTCGCTGTATAAGGCATTCAAGTGATTGTGAAATGATATAGGTTTTTTTTCAGTGAACAGATAAGTTAAAGGAATAATAGGATTTTTATCCGATTTTAGATATAAGAAAAAGGCTCTTTGTCAAGTTTGGGTAATAGGAAAAAATTGTTCTAGAAAATCTAGGCAGCAAGATGCTGCTTAGATTTTTCTTGTTTTCACTAAGTTGGACAGTATTTTTGTGTTTAGAAATAAATAATCTAGGCATAATTAAAATATGTAATCTGGAAGTGACTCGATAAAAGTATGATTTCTTAAGAAATTAGATTTTATCGAGTCGCTTCTCTCAGAGGGTTATAAAATATCTGAAAATCTTTTATAAAGTGAATTTACAATAACTACCTGCTTCTATGAGTTATAATATACACTTTTTAAAAATTTAGGACTTTTGGATAAACCACATTCTTATCTAAGTCAGCATACCATCTTTTAGTATAAAATTAATTTTATGAAGTACTAAGATAGAATCAAGATTTTTAAAAATTAGAACTCGTTTAATAGTATAAAGAGAGTTTAAAATAACGTAATAAAGTTAGATAAATATTTTTTCATGATTATTTAGTTTCAATTTAAGTTCCTGTTATAAAATTAGTTTAGGGTTAAATTGTAGTTTTTTATTTAAACTGGAATTTACTTTGGTAATTAACATAATTATATTACTATATCTTAAAAATATATTTATTTGAATAGATTGTTGTAATTTGATATAATGAATTGTTAATATTTATAATGTAGAAATTAGTGATTTAAATAGAGAATATAATAGGAGAGAAATTATAGTGAATCGAAACATTAATAGCAAAATAATAAGGTATTCAATAAGGAAACTTTCTTTAGGTGCTGCCGCGGTGATTGTGGGAGCATTAATTTTTGGAAATTATACCCCAGAAAATATTGCAAAAGCAGGAGAGATAACTTTCAAATATGTAGAAGAAAATGAGTTGAACGAAAGCGAAAAGGTGTTAATAAAGAGAGAAATACCAGAAAGATATAAAGAAAATCGAACGTATTATTTAGTATATAAGAAAATTAATGAAAAAAAAGAAGAAAAGTTATTACCGAATACAGGAGATAGTTCTATTCCACTTTATGGGTTAGGATTAGGAACAGCAGCGCTAGTCGTATTATTGATTTCTAGAAAAAATAAAAATAAAGTATTAAGCGTATTATTAATTGGGGCGTTGGGACAAAGTGTAATAGTTCCTTATGAAACATTTGCTTTGGAGAATAAGATATTAAAACACTATAATATGTCAAAAGAAGTAAATGATAGTACACAATTAAAATCAGGTATAATTCATATACCAGGATATAAGTATGTAGGATTTTTAGAAGATGGTGATGTAAGAGGAATATCAATAAATAAAGAAACAGAGCGTATGGAAGGAAATATTGGTACAGAGGAAATTTCGAAGGGGACATCCTTAGTACAAGAAAACTTACCGGAGTACACAAGCCCAGTGTCGACAAAAGGAACACAAGAACCAGGGCGAGTTGGAGAGTCAGCAGTACGAGAAGAAACTCCAGAATATACTAAGCCATTAGCGACAAAAGGAACACAAGAATCAGGACGTGTTGGCGAAGCAGTAGTCCGAGAAGAAACTCCAGAATACAGCGAACCACTAGCGACAAAAGGAACACAAGAACCAGGGCGTGTTGGAGAATCGGCAGTCCGAGAAGAAGCTCCAGAGTACAAAGTTCCAGAGGAGAAAAAAGGAACACAAGAACCAGGACATGAGGGAGAATCAGCAGTCCGAGAAGAGACTCCAGAATATACTAAGCCATTAGTAACTAAAGGAACACAAGAACCAGGACGTGAAGGAGAATCAGCGATTCAACCGGAATTACCAGAGTACACAAGCCCAGCGTCAACAAAAGGAACACAAGAACCGGGACGAGAAGGAGAGTCGACGGTACAACAAGAGTTGCCAGAATACACAAGCCCAGTGTCAACAAAAGGAACACAAGAACCAGGACATGAGGGAGAATCAGTAGTCCGAGAAGAGACTCCAGAATATACTAAGCCATTAGTAACTAAAGGAACGCAAGAACTGGGGCATGAAGGAGAGTCAGCGGTTAACGAATTACCAGAGTACACTGATCCAGTAGCGACAAAAGGAACGCAAGAACCAGGACGCGTAGGGGAATCAGCAGTCCGAGAAGAAGCTCCAGAATATAATAAGCCATTAGCGATAAAAGGAACACAAGAGCCAGGGCAAGAAGGAGAGTCAGCGGTTCAACCGGAGTTGCCAGAGTACAAAGCTCCAGAGGAGAAAAAAGGAACACAAGAATCAGGGCGTGAAGGGCAACCAACGGTTTACGAATTTCCAGAGTACACTGATCCAGTAGGGACAAACGGCACACAAGAACCAGGTCACAGAGGAGAATCGGTAATTCAATCAGAGTTACCAGAATACACTAAGCCGTTAGAAACAAAAGGAACGCAAGAATCAGGGCACGAAGGAGAATCGGCAGTCCGAGAAGAGACACCAGAATATACTAAGCCACTAGCGACAAAAGGAACACAAGAACCAGGGCGTGAAGGAAAACCAGCGGTTTACGAATTTCCAGCATATACTGATCCAGTAGGGACAAACGGCACACAAGAACCAGGTCATGAGGGCGAATCGGCAGTAACAGAAGAACTTCCGACTTTAGAAGTTACTACAAGAAATAGAACAGAAAAAGAAACTATCCCTTATATAACAGAAGAACTTCAGGATCCAACACTTCTGAAAAATCGTCGTAAAACTGAACAACCAGGTCAAGCAGGAATACGTACAATTCAATATGAAGACTACATCGTAAATGGTAATGTAGTAGAAACTAAAGAACTATCACGAACTGAAGAAGCTCCAGTAAAAGAAATCGTTAAAGTAGGGACGCTAGTAAAAGTTAAACCTACAGTAGAAATTACTAATCTAGTAAAAGATGAAGATAAAAAATCGATAACTGTAAGTTATAACTTAACAGACTCTACATCGGCGTATGTTTCGGCTAAAGCACAGATATTCCATGAGAATCGATTAGTAAAAGAAGTAGATATAGAAAATTTAGCGAAAGAACAAGTCATAACAGGGTTAGATCATTATACACCATATACAATTAAAACACTTTTAACATACAATTTAGGTGAAAATAATAAACAAAGTACAGAAATATCTACAAGAGATTTCGAATTAGAATATAAGAAAATAGAGATCAAAGATGTAGATGCAGTAGAATTATATGGTAAAGAAGATGATGGACGTTATCGTAGATATTTAAGTTTAGATAAAGTGCCGACAGGAACTGATAACTATTTTGTAAAAGTAAAATCAGACAGATTTAAAGAAATGTATTTACCTGTTAAATCTATCACAGAAAATAGTGATGGAACATACAAAGTGACTGCTATAGTAGATGAATTAGTACAAGATAGTACGAATGGTTATAAAGAAAATTACACATTCAATATAGCGAAATCAAAAGCAGTTCAGCCAGGAGTATATACTTCATTTAAACAGTTGATAACAGCCATGAGAAGTAATATGTCAGGGGTATTTAAGTTAGCATCCGATATGACAGCAGATGAAGTTGGCTTAACTGATAATCAAACAAGTTATTTATCAGGGGAATTTACAGGTACGCTAATTGGTACAGATGGAAGTAAAGCATATGCAATCTATGATTTGAGAAAACCATTATTCGATACGTTAAGAGGAGCGACAGTAAAAGACCTAGATGTTAAAAATGTAGATATAGATAGTGATGAGAATGCTGCAGCAATAGCTAAAGTAGCAGATACTGCGAAAATTAATAATGTAGCAGTAGAAGGGAAAATATCAGGAAGAAAATCAGTAGCAGGACTAGTAGTTAGTGCAACAAATACAACAATAGAAAATAGTGCATTTACTGGTAAACTTGTTGCGAATCATACTGACTCTAGTGCCAAATATGCCGGAGGAATAGTAGGGAATCTAACAGGAGAAAATGCAAGGATTAATAAATCTAAAGTTGATGTTAAGATATCTTCTTCATCTCGTAATACTAATCAGGTTGCCGGAGGAATAGTAGGTAGATTAGAAAATGGTGCATTGGTATCTAATTCGGTTGCTACTGGAGAAATAAGAAATGGTCAAGGATATTCTAGAGTAGGAGGAATAGTCGGGTCTACTTGGAAAAATGGTCGAGTAAATGATGTTGTGAGTAACGTAGATGTAGGAGACGGATATGTTATTACAGGAGATCAATATAATGCAGCAGAGGTGCAAAATGCTGTTACCTCTATTGATAATAAAAAGCGTGATATGTTCGCAACAAAAATATCAAAAGAACAATTAACTGCCAAGATTGCATCTTATGGAATAACTGTAACGCTTGATGACACGGGTGTAGACTTAAAAGGTAATGAGAGAAAAGTAGACTATACAACACTAAACAAAGCACAAAGTGCTAGAAAAACAGCGTATAATAATATTGAAAAACTAATGCCATTCTACAATAAAGAATTAATTGTAAAATATGGTAATAAAGTAGCTTCGACTGATAAATTATACACGACAGAATTATTGGATGTTGTACCGATGAAAGGTAATGAGATAATAACAGATATTCATGCAAATAAAGATTCTATAAATAGAATTATGTTACACTTTAAAGATAATACAGTAGACTATTTAGATGTAACATTTAAAGAAAACTTCAAAAATAATCAAGTAGTAGAATATAATGTTGCAGGTAAAGAATATATATATACGCCAGAAGCCTTCATATCTGATTATACGGCAATAGCAAATAACGTTTTAAATGAACTGCAAAGTGTAACACTTACTTCAGATGAAACTAAGAAAGTATTAGGAATAACTGATAATGCAGCCTTAGATAATTTATATTTAGATAAAGAGTTCGATAAAGTAAAAACTAATATAGCAGAACACTTAAGAAAAGTCTTAGCTATGGATAAATCAATTAACACAACAGGAGCGGGTGTAGTTGAGTATGTGAGTGAGAAAATCAAGAAAAATAAAGAAGCATTCATGTTAGGTCTTACTTATATGAATCGTTGGTACAATATCAATTATGATGATATAAATACAAAAGATTTATCGACTTATAAATTTGACTTTAATGGTAACAACTCGACTTCGACACTAGATACAATTATAGAATTAGGAAAGAGTGGTCTAGAGAATCTACAAGGAACGAATACGGTAGGATTGTATGGAAACTACCTTGCTCAATTAAAAGGAGAAGATACTGTATTTGACTTTGTAGAAGCATATCGCAAATTATTCCTGCCGACTAAAACTAATAACCAATGGCTAAAAGATAATTCAAAAGCCTATATAGTAGAAAGTAAATCAAGTATAAAAGAAGTTCGTGAAAAACAAGAAACGGCAACTGCAGATAGTAAATATACGCTAGGTGTATATGATAGAATATCAGCTCCAAGTTGGGGTTATCGTAATATGTTGTTACCACTATTGACGTTACCAGAAGAATCTGTATATGTAATGTCGAATCTTTCTACACTAGCATTTGGTTCATATGAGCGTTATAGAGATAATGTAAATGGAAATATTTTATCAGGCGATGCTTTACGTACTTACGTACGAGGACGAGTTGACTTAACAGCTAAAAGATTAAGAGATCATTATGATATTTGGTATAATCTTCTAAATGCAGAAGCTAAAGAAAGGTTATTCAGATCCCTAATAGTTTATGATGGATTCAGAGTTAAGAATGAAGCAGGAGAACTTTATTGGGCAAGATTAAATGATAAAAATATTGCTTCGATAAGAGACTTCTTTGGTCCAGTAGGAAAATGGTATGAAATTCGTCCTACAGATGGAGCATATGCGAACGGAAGTGCGATGCATTTTGTAACTGATAGATTATTAGATGACTTAGGGCCAACGGTGTACAGTCATGAAATGGTGCATAATTCAGATTCTAATATTTATTTTGAAGGTCATGGTCGTAGAGAAGGGCAGGGTGCAGAATTATTTGCGCTTGGACTTCTAGAATCAGCAGAGAGTCTTTCATCTCATGGATTGGTGCTTAATACAGTTTATGAAGGAAATAAAGATGACTTAAACAGGGTGCATGCTTATAATCCAGTTGAACGCTTTAATTCAGATGAAGCTATTCAAAGCTATATGCATGGTTCATATGATGTTTTATATACGCTTGATGCTATGGAAGCAGCAGCGGTATTAGGACAAAGTAATGATGTTAAGAAAAAATGGTTTAGAAAACTAGAAAACTATTATGTTCGTGATCCTAGGTATAATAATGAAACTCATGCAGGAAATAAAATCCGCCCATTAACAGATGAAGAAGTTGCACAACTAACAACGTTAGAGTCATTAATAGACAATAATATTATCAATAGACGTGGTTATGATGACAATAGAGAGTATAGACGAAATGGATATTATATGATAAATATGTTTTCTCCTGTATATTCGGCATTGAGTAATTCAAAAGGAGCACCAGGAGATATTATGTTTAGAAAGATAGCTTATGAACTACTTGCAGAAAAAGGTTATCATAAAGGATTCCTACCTTATGTATCTAATCAATACGCAGGAGAAGCATTCGCTAGAGGAAATCGAACGTTCTCGGCTTGGTTTGGTAGAGATGTTGGATTAGTAACAGATGAATTAGTACTAGAAAAAGTATTTGATGGTGAATATGAAACATGGGGAGACTTTAAGAAAGAAATGTTCTATGAGCGTATAGATAAACAAGATAACTTAAAACCTATAACTATCCAGTACGAATTAGGAAAAGCGAATAGTACGAAAGAAGTAACTATAACATCTGCCGAAGAAATGCAAGAGTTAATAAATGAAGCGGTAGTGAGAGATATTACTAATATCGATCGTGCAACAAGCCATGCTCCAGCAAGTTGGGTGCATTTACTTAAACAAAAAATCTATAATGCATATCTTCGTATTACAGATGACTTCAAAGAATCTATATATAAATAATATAATTATATATAAAATTTATGGAAAAATATATTTATGTAATAAAACGTAGAAAAAAATTCTAATACAAAGACAAGATTGACACCCTTTTCACATGAAAACTGTAAAAAGGGTGTCGTTATATATTATAGTCGTGGAAAAATAAAAGGGGCTCTCTTAAAACAGGGTAGTATTAAAAGAGAATAAAACCAGTTTTATTTAGGATAGGAAATAGCCCTCTAAAATTTGGATAAATTTTGGAGGGCTATTTCCTTTTTAGATTGATCTTTTCTATTTTCACACCTCGAATTTTAAAAAGAGACAAAAAAATATTGATTATAAACAATCCCAGTTAAATAATACATCTTCGAAGTATAGATGCTTCAACTTTTCCTTATTAATAAAGAAGTTGGCGACACCAGAATCGCCCCACATAATCTCATTGTTATTAGGATCGTTATTCCAGTGGCTTTCTACTTGAAGTAAAGTAATACCGTATGCATCTTTTTCTTCTGGATTACGAGGATCCCACTGAGTAAATGTAGGATAAGCACCTATAGCATGTTCTACACCATTAAAAGCTTTGAATAAAGTATTGAAAACATCGCGTTCTAAGTCATCGTACAAGTCTTCTATGTTTTCATTAGGGAATAACTCGTGTATTGTTTTTAATGCTATATCTTCAAAAAGAAAATCAGTTGAAGTAATTGTAGATATACCTTTTTCGAATTTTAATGCGAAAGAGGTATTTTTTTTATTGAATGGAGAATATTCCTCACTATTTTCTTCATCCAATAATTTATACTTATTAAGAATGCTTTCCTTTGTTATATTATTCTCAATATTTTTAATATATTTAACGCAATAGTCTTTTTTATTACCTAAACCGAAATCGTCATTTCTGCTAATCCAAAATTGTAATAAGCCCTCTTTTGGATAGAGAGTATTTTCAGATAAGTTGCTACAGTTTATTTGAGCAAGTAATGCTAGTTGATTGCCATTTGAATCTTTAGGGGTATCCGAATCTGTTGAGATATATGGAAGACCTCCGAATTTACTATCTGTTAAATTAAGTGAATTATTTTCTTCTATAACAATGTTTATGCATTCACGACTATTATTTTTTTTAATTTCCTCTATAATTATGTTAATATCTTCAAGTGTAATCATAAAGAACCTCCATTATTTGTGTTGTTTATTTAAATGTTGCATTAATCGAATTTTATGGCTTTTGGGTCATTCCCTTGACCACGATAGTAAGTTAATTATCTTGTATTAATTCTATGTTTTGATTATGTTGAATATTTATTTAAGAATAAATTCAAGAGTGTTGTGCAGTGTTAATAAAATCTTTCATTAATATAGCAGTTTAATGCTATTCATTATAATGATAACAATTCCATACCTTAATTCTAGCACAATTAATTCAAATTAGCTAACGATGGGAGTGACTTAAAAATCATGATTTCTTAAGAAACAAGGTTTTGTCGAGTTCCCTCGTACAGTTTATTAGATATCTAAAAAGCTTTTATAAAACGAATTTAGATATCGCTAAACCACGGTCTCTATGAGTTTATCATATACACTTTATTAAATTTTAGGACTTTTGGATTCCTGCAAAAGAGTATATTATAAGTTTTTTAAATAGGAAATATTCCAAATTATATATTTAAAACAATAGATTTAAAAATATTTTTATAACTTCTTAAACATTTAATGATGCATATCAAGTATTTAAAGTTTTTATATTATGATAAGTTATACAAAAGAAAACTAAAGTGAAATAAATTATAGAAAATTTAAACATTCTCTCTATAAAAATTACATTGTTTCTGTAAGTAATAATTAGTATTAGTTACATATAGTGATATATAGTGGAATAATGATATAAAAAGGAAAATTTTTATAAGCATAGGATGAATCTTTTTTGTAGACAAAGTACGCCCAATTTGGTAGAATTATGGGTATAAAATATGTTTTATAAATATGTTTTTAATAATTTATTTATAACTGTTTAATAGCAATAAAAACGATAAAAATTTAATTTTCTTACAGAAATATTAAAATTATCGTTAATTTTGCATGTTTATATTATATTTAGGAGGTAATACATGATAGGAAAAAACAATCACTATTTAAGAGATACCAAAGACGGTACTAAGGTAGAATCGTATTCTATCAAGAAGTTTAAAGTAGGTGCAGCATCAGTAGTAATTGGTGCGAGTATTTTTCTTGGTGCTGGAGCAGTAGCTCAAGCTAGTGAGGAAGTATCAAACAACACAACAGCGGACAATACAACAAACGCTGGAGCTAAAGAAAATGTTCCTACTGCCCCAGTAGCGACGGCACAACCAGTAGCTAAAGAAACTACTAAAGAAGACGTGGCAGCAGGGTTAGCGGCAAAATTAGGTGGAGAAGTTAAAGCTTTAGACAAAACTAAACTTGAAAGCTACATTGCAGAAATCGAAGCTAAACTTGCAGATGGAACGTACGCTAACAAAACAGAAGAATCTGTTGAAGTATTAAAAGAAGAACTAAAAGCAGCGAAAGCTACATTAGCAGATGCAACAACTCAAGAAGAAATTACAAAAGCTTACAGTAAATTAGTAACTACAGCAAACACTAAATTAAAAGCTAAACCTGTAGAGAAAAAAGAAACTCCAGCAGTAGACACTACTAACGGAAAAGAAACTGTAGGTAAAAAAGCAGAAAACACAGAGAAAAAATCTGACTCAAACTCAATCGAAAACACAGGATCTAACGACCCACGTAACGGTAAAGCATTAGATAAGAATAATGCTTTTAGAGCGGAAGTTGCCTATTCAGAAGGTACAAATGCAGCCGCAAATGGCCATAGTGATACCTATATCCTTAATGATGTTAATAAAGCCACGTCTACAGATGACGCTGTTAATGCAGTTTCTAGAGTTACAAATTATAAAGTTAAATATAATAAAGACGCTAGTGGGAAG
>ERZ773180.924-NODE-924-length-15811-cov-6.040683_pt1 | contig 15811 bp, 10 predicted proteins | sample MGYA00511080_ERZ773180 | MGnify/ENA primary metagenome ERZ773180 (study PRJEB29015, sample SAMEA2738175) | human oral metagenome | biome: human oral; feature: human-associated habitat; material: saliva | place: China | collected 2178 ...
GTTGAACACTTAGAAAGTCCTGAAGTGCCTGTATCACAGCGGCAGAAACACTTCCAGCGTACTTGGCAGCATCATCAAATAAGTGTAGATCTGCTTCTGAAACATAAATATTTTTTGTGGCCATAGCCATACCTCCTTGTTTTTTTGTAATTTGTATCTGAAGTTTAGTATGTATATAAATATAATCATATAGATGTATTTTGTCGAGATAGATTTTCTTTCCATCATTATGATGTTGAAGACCGTGATTCTTCACTGATACTGGGGCCTAATATCAAAATGCAATATACAAAGTTCTTCGTTTTTGCACAAAAATAGAGGACGACTCTGCGACCATCCCCTATCACTGCAATCTTATTTTGCTTGGTTTGTTTTATAGTTCCTTTTCACCTGTTATCGGTTTTTGTTCCTGTTTTTCAGTAGAAGGATTTTCAGGTATTGGCTTTTTGTAGCACCACAACGCACTCAACGTGCTTGGTGTGAGGGAACATGTCCACAGGTGTCACGCGCTCGATGGCAAACCCGCTGTCGAGAAGAACCTTGAGGTCTCTGGCCTGCGTCACAACGTTGCAGCTTACGTACACGATTTTCTTCTGAGCTAGCTGAGCTGTTGCCTTGAGGAAGGTAGGTGTTGATCCTGCGCGAGGTGGGTCAAGAATAATGACGTCAAAGTTCTGACCGTCTTTTGCCAGAGCTTGCATGTAGCGAGTAGCATCGTCGCAGATAAACTCAGCTTCAAGCTTGTTGTTTCGAGCGTTTCTACGAGCCATTTGAATGTTGTTTTCCACCTGGTCAACGCCGGTGAGCAAGAGATTGACGCCTTGAGCTTCGGCGGCGTGTGCCAAGCAAAGTCCAATGGTTCCTGTGCCGCAGTATGCGTCAAGGACTCGCAGGTTGCTGGCTTGCGCGGAAGTGACTTCCTGAGTGGAAGCGCCGGTCAACGCAGCGCCTGCCTGCGCGGCGCCGGTTTGCTCGGAGCCAGCAAGCTCGGAGCCAGCAAGCGCGCCGTCGATAGCCAGCTGATAGAGCACCTCAGTTTGCTGAGGGTTGGTCTGGTAGAAACTGGTTGGACCAATCTCAAACGTGCAGCCCAAAAGCTTATCGCTCATAGATGTTGAGCCCCAAAGCAGTCGGGTTTCTCGCCCCAAGATTGCGTTGGTGCGTTTCTGGTTGACGTTCAAGAAGATGCTGGTCAGCTCAGGGTGTGCCTTGCGAAGCGCGGCAATAAACTCCTGCTCGTGAGGCAGATGCTGACCGTTGACCACCAGCACCAGCATGACGTCGTCGGTGGCATATCCGCAGCGCACCACGCCGTGGCGAAGCGCTCCTTTGCCGCGATCCTCCTGGTAGGCGTGGATGTTAAACTGGCCGGCAAGATACGCCACGTCGTTGAGGATGGCGCGAGCTCGACCGTCTTCTACCAGGCATTCCTTTGAAGCAATAATTTTGTGCGTTCCACTTGCATAGAAACCAGAGCGAACCGTGCGGCCCTTACCTGGCGCAAACGGCGTTGCTGCTTTGTGACGATACGCCAGAGGCTCGTCCATTCCACGAATGGGCTCGATAGTTACGTTATTGATGCTTGCCAGCGGGGCGAGAAGTTCTTCTACCTGCGCCTGCTTACGCTTAAGTTGGATAGGATAGGGGACCGAAAGCCATTCACAGCCTCCGCAGCTACGCGCAATAGAGCATGTTGGTGTCTTGTATCCCATAGTTCCTCTCCAAATCTTGGATTACTACTATACCGTTTACAGGTTTTAATGGCACGTTGAGGGGACTGTTGTATCTAATCTGTTTCGTCTTTCTGTATCGTTGCCCGTTTATGCAAAAAACCGCTAGGCTATCAGGCACAGTAATTTTGGACGAGATAAAGGGGTGGATTATGGCTCTCATCAGTAAGATTGGCATCATTGGTGCTAATCACGTCGGCGCTCACGTTGCAAATGCCCTGCTTTACCAGGGACTTGTTACCGAGCTCTTTATTAGTGATACAAATGAGGTCCTGTGCAAAGCTCAGGTAAACGACCTGTTGGACGCAATGCCATTTTATCCACACCCCGCTCGCGTCTATGATCTTGATGACCGTTACGAGGAACTTGCTGGCTGCGATATTATTGTTAATGCTGCTGGCCACATTGAGGCTGCAGCAGCTAGTCGTGATGGTGAGCTCTTCGTCACCACTGACGAGGCCAAGAAGTTTGCAAAGCGCATTGCAGACGCTGGCTTCAATGGCGTTTGGGTCAACATCGCAAACCCATGCGACGTTGTTACCACCGAGCTTCAGTATCTGACCGGCGCCGATCCAAATAAGGTTATCGGCTCCGGCACCACGCTGGACTCCGCTCGACTCCGCCATGCGCTTTCCGGCGCTACCGGCTATCCAGCATCTTGCATCAACTCTTGGATGCTCGGCGAGCACGGCAACGGCATGTTTGCTTGCTGGTCACACGTTTCCATTGGCTGCCTCACCCTCGACGAAGTTGCAGCTCAGACGGGCAAGACCTTTGACCTCCCAGAGCTTGAGCAGGCTGGTCGCATGGGCGGATACGTTACCTACAGCGGCAAGCAGTGCACCGAGTACTCCATTGCAAACGGAGCTGTCGAGGTCATCAAGGCCATTGTCCACGACACCAAGCTGATCACGCCAGTCTCCACGCTGCTCAACGACGTGTATGGCGTTTCTGGCTTCTACTCTTCACTTCCTGCGGTTATCGGCGCTAATGGTGTCGAGAAGGTCTTTGTGCCCGAGCTCTCCGACTCCGAGATTGAGGCATGGCGCAAGTCTTGCGAGCACGTCAAGGGCAACATCGAGCAGCTCGGTTGGCTTGAGGTAGACGCTCGTATCGACTAGCGTGACGCGAGGCTGCGAGCTGCATCGCGCTCTGACGGGCGCGAGGCTGCGAGCTGCGAGCAGCGTCGGCTGCGAGCATAGCCTGCGAGCAGGTAATAGTGCACACCGAACACACCTTGGGAGCTTCTCCCGAGGTGTGTTTTTATGCGTTCAAGCTGCCTCTCTCCATTTTTTGATCGGCTCTGATTGCGAGCCTGAAAAGCTCATCATGTCTGAGTAAAACAGCTCAGACATGGCGAGAAAAACCGGCAAATAGCTCAGACTTGGTGCGCTTTTCCGGCAAATCGTTCAGACATGGCGAGAAAATCAGGCTCCATAAGAGTGCTCATGAAACTAACCTCGGATTCAAAAGTCACATCACGAAGGGTCCGCCTGAAAAGTGCAAAGAATCTGTGTTTTTGGATACAGATTCTTTGCAGAAATCAGGCAAATCCACAGATTCTTTGGTGTTATCAGGCAAAAGTTACAGAATCTTTGCAGAAGTCAGGCGCGCTTGATGTAAGCCTTGCGATTCAGCTGCAATTCTCGAAGAGAAGAACTTCTCGCCTTGCGCATCACACACGGTCAAGCGCACGGTCAGGCGCGCTTGGTCCAGGCTCTACAGGTCAACTGGCATTTCAATGCACGCGACCAGACATGCTCCTGAGTGCGCAACGCATGCAGAAAAACCACCGTCTTACCTGGGATTTTTGAACAATATTTAAATAAAATTTCTCTTGACTTGCAATCAATGTGATATCACAATGATGCCAACATAAAGCTCATTGTCACAAAGGAGATCTTATGAGCACCGAGAAAATCATTAAGTCCAAGAGTGGTTGGCTGTTCCTGCTGATTACCATTGCTCTTTTTGCAGTTGCAGCTCTGTTTTTGGCTAATTTTGTACTCAGCGCTATCGCTGCAGACAGAAATCCTCGCCTGGACCCATCGTTCCCAAGCATCATTGGTGCACTGGTATTTTTCTTTGCAGGTTTGTTTGTTTCGAGCGGACTATTCAGTCTTCAGCCTGGTCAAGCAAAGGTTTGCGTGCTGTTTGGTAAGTATATTGGCACCGTTAAGGACGAGGGTCTTCGCTGGGCAAATCCTTACTACGCCAAGACTCTTTCTACAAACATGGGTGACCTTTCTTCTCTCGCTGCAGGCGTTACTCCCAGTGTAAACGTGCATACCTCCATCATTTCCACCCGTGCTCGCACGCTGAACGGCGATGTCCTCAAGGTCAACGACCGCATGGGTAACCCAATCGAGATCGCCGAGGTTGTTGTTTGGCGCGTCAGCGATACCGCAAAGGCTCTCTTTGACGTCGACGACTACGACAGCTACGTTGCTATGCAGGCAGAGACCGCGCTTAGGCACGTCGCGAGCATCTACAGCTACGACCACATGGAGGACGAGTCCGAGTCCAACACCGCAATTACCCTGCGCTCCAACATCGAGGAGGTCTCCGAGGCGCTTCAGTCCGAGCTGAGCCGCAACCTTTCTGTTGCTGGCATCACCGTTGACGACGCTCGCCTCACGCACCTGTCCTACGCTCCCGAGATTGCGCAGGCAATGCTCCGCCGCCAGCAGGCAGAGGCAATCATCGCTGCACGTAAAAAGATCGTCGAGGGCGCCGTTTCCATGGTTGACATGGCCCTTACCCAGCTGTCCGAGAATGGCGTTGTTGAGTTTGACGAGGATCGCAAGGCTGTCATGGCCTCCAACCTCATGGTTGTTCTCTGCGGTGAGTCCGAGGCCCAGCCTGTGCTTAATACCGGTTCCTTGCAGCAGTAAAGCATGGCGAGAAACCCATGGCACCTCGCAAACAATATCCACTTCGTGTAGCTCCAGAAGTCTGGGAGGCGGTTGAACGCTGGGCGCAAGACGACATGCGTTCAACTAACGCTCAGGTAGAATGGATTTTGCGCGATGCTCTGAGAAGGGCAAAGCGCTCTCCAAAAGTTCAAGACACTCGTGTGAACAAGATAGATAAATTGGAAGAAGGAAACTAACATGGCCGACAATATTCCACAGCCACCTGTTCCTAACGCTCCCGTACCTCCTGCAGCACCAGCAGCCCCTGCGGCTCCCGCACCAGCTGCTCCCGCCGCTACGCCTGCGCCTGCAGCTTCTGCTGCACCTGTGGCTGCCGCTACACCGGCACCAGCCCCAGCAGCACCAGTTCCAACACCAGCGGCACCTGGCGAGGTTGTTCCCGTGCTGAGCGTTCAGCACTTCACCAAGAAGTATGGCTCCAAGGTGGCCGTTTCTGACCTTTCGCTCGACGTCATGCCTGGCGATATCTACGGTTTTATCGGCCACAACGGCGCAGGTAAAACCACGCTTATCAAGTCCATCGTTGGTGCTCAGCCATTTGAGGGCGGCGTCATTTTTGTGGACTCCAAGAACGTGCTGGTTGACCCTGTGGGAACAAAGCAGGTCATCGCTTACGTTCCAGATAACCCAGACATTTACGAGTTCATGAGCGGTATCAAGTACCTCAATTACGTCAGTGACATTTTTGGCGTTCCTGCGGAGAATCGCGTCGAGCGTATTACAACGCTGGCCAACCGCCTGGGCATCACCGATTCCCTGGCAAACGCTATCGGTAGTTACTCTCACGGTATGAAGCAGAAGCTGGTTTTGATTTCCGCCCTGCTCCACGAGCCAAAGCTCATCATTTTGGATGAGCCATTTGTTGGCCTGGATCCAGCAGCAAGCTTCGAGCTAAAGAAGATGCTGCACGAGCTTGCCGACCGCGGATCTGCCGTGTTCTTCTCGTCACACGTTCTTGAAGTTGTCGAGAAACTCTGCAATAAAATTGCAATTATTCGTCAGGGCAAGCTTCTTGCCGCAGGTAAAACGGACGAGATTCGCGGCAATGCTTCTCTTGAGGAGGTCTTCCTTGGCCTTGAGGCCGGCGCTCCTGGTGTTTCTTCTGAGATTGCTCAGGATATGGCCACCACAAGGGACGGTGCCGCTGTTCAGCCAGTCATTCCTGGCGCACCTGTAGCTGCTGCACCTGCGGCCCCCGCTGCACCTGTGGCACCAGCGGCTCCAGCAGCCCCTGCGGCACCCGCTGCACCAGCAGCACCAGTCGCACCTGCGGCACCCGCGGCACCAGCAGCACCTGCAGCACCTGCGGCTCCAACCGTACCCGGAGCACCAGTTCCTCCAGGCGCTCCAGTTCCTCCCTCCTTCCCTAAGGAGAACTAGTCATGGCAAACAACGTTCCACAGGCTCCTCAGCGCCCCGATGTGCCTGAGCAGAACCTGCAACTCTCAGGAGATGTGTTTATTCCAGCTCAAGTAAGTGCTGGTCAAGTTCCTGTTCTCGATCGCTCTGAGCTCAAGCTGCCTTCCAATCTCAAAGTGTTCTGGATGCTGCTTAAGGTTCAGATCACCATGATTTGGACTACGCAGGTTATAGGTGCTCGAAAGAATTTTGAGAAAAAGGTTGGCGCAAATGCCCTGCCTATTGTCGGTGGTATTTTTGTAGTTGTTGGTACGCTCTTCATGATGGTTTACATTTACGGCATTGCGACAACTCTAGCCATTGCTGGCTTCACAAGGCTGCTTCCTCTGGCAGGAATTCTTGTTGGCGCTCTACCTGGTGTTATTTTGACGTTTGTAAAGGCCAATGGCGTGCTTTTTGCGTACAAGGATTACGACTTTATCATGTCGCTTCCAATCAAAAAGAGCACCATTATTTATTCTCGCATCGCCGCTTTGTATGCTGCCGAGGGTATCTGGTCCATCACCATTATGTTGCCAGTCTTTTTGGCTTACTTCACCTTTGAGGCTGTTACACTTCCACGCTTGATTGGCGCCTTGTTCGCGCTTCTTCTTGGGCCTAACCTTGCGGTTTCTGCTGCAATTCTCTTGGCTTTTGTGGTTGCTGCCCTTGCTGCAAAGCTGCACTTCAGGTCACTCGGCGTGGTTATCGGCGGAGCGTTCGGTCTTCTGTTTATGGTCGCGTATCTGTTCTTTATCTTTACGGTATCTTTCAATGCAGACAAGTTTGTCCCAGGTGTGGTGGATAACTTCCGGAACACCGTCTTTAGCGTTGCAAGTTCAGTTGGCGTAGTTTATCTTCCATCACTGTGGATTGCGGATTTCTTTAACTCCGGCTCCCTTATCAGTTTCTTACTGTTTGTTCTGGTTTCTGTTGGAGCTCCTGCAGCAATTGTGGCAATCATTTCTCGCTTCAACGACCGCATTAATGCGCTGGTAAGCGAGGATAAGGTCCAGAAGAAGTTCACCACCAAACAGATTTCCACCAAGTCCGCGACGCCATTTGTTGCTCTGATCAGAAAAGAGATTCAGACCATCACGGGTTACCCAGCAGTCTTTATAAACATGCTTTTTGGCTGCTTGCTGATGGTTATTCTCGCCTTTATTTCTCTGTTCTTTAGCACGTCGTCTATCGTGGCCTATTTTGTTCCTGCGTCCGAGGTTCCGCACTATCTACCTTTAGCAAGAACCATTTTTGGCATGATAACCACCTGGTTTGGCACCTCGATGTTCTGCGCAGCCAACTCTGCCGCTATTTCATACTCGCTGGAAGGCCGATCAAACTGGTTGATGGCAACCATGCCTGTATCCCCAAAGCAGATTTTTGGTGCAAAGATTGCTGTTAACATGCTTTACGTGCTCATCTTCAGCGTGTTGACTCAGATTTTCTTCCTGATTCCTGGTCACATCACCATTGAAACGGCTCTGAGAAACGTCATTCTGCCGCTCTGCATTGTGTTCCTGGTGTCTAACGTTGGCCTGGCCATTGATATCCGCCGACCAAACTTTGACTGGACTTCTGTTGTCGATATCACCAAGAGAAGCCTTTCGGTCACCATATCTTCTCTTGCGGGTACGCTGGGCTCTATGCTTGTCATTGGCGGAACGTTCATGATGATGATTGTTCCGGTTGTTGAATCGTTTAGCTCGTCAACAGGCGTGATTAACGAGACGCTGCCAAACATTATCTTTGTCACACTGTCGCTGGTGAACGCAATTATCGGCTTCCTTATCTTTAATAACACCGTTCACCGAGGAGTCAGAATTTAACTTTTGTGATGCACAAGGGTAGTGCTGTGAAATTCTATGGCATTTACCTGCGATAACAGTAAAAATTCTCCTGGCGAGAAGAAACTTCGAGGCACCCACCACATGTCGTTTAGCGAATGGTGGGTGTCTCTTTTTGTGCTTTGCGGTACGGTAGGGGGGCTAGAGGTTTTCTTGTTCGGTAAGTAGCAGGAAGGGCCGAAGCATATCGCGCTAGACTCGGGCGCGTACTATCGGCTGACCTTCTCGGCTGCTTGCCGCAGTCAGAGGAGGCATCATGGCCGAAAAGAATGTATCTAAGGTAAAGAATGTGGTCCTGGTGGGCCAAGGTGGCGTGGGCAAAACCATGCTTGCCGAGGCAATGCTGCATCTGACGGGTGCAACCACTCGTTTAGGCGGCCACGCAGGCACAAAGCCCACGCTTGATTATGATTCACAAGAGTCAGAGCGCGGTTTCTCTATCTCTACCACTATTGCACCAATTATCTGGGAAAATACACGCATTAACGTACTTGACGCACCGTGCTATCCTGACTTTGTAGGCGACGCCTATGCGGCAATGAGCGCTGTTGAGACGGCGCTGTTTGTCGTTGATGCAGCTAGTGGACCTGGCACTATTACCACCAGACTTTGGTTTGCTGCTGAGGATCTGTCTCTCTGCCGCGCGCTGTTCATCAACCGCTTGGACCGCCCTGATGCAGACTACGAGACCGCGATGGCTATGCTTCAGGACCGTTTTGGCTCCTCGCTTGGCGCAGTGACCATTCCAATGGGTTCCGGCGAAGCATTCTCCGGCATCATTGACGTTGTCCATCAGAAGGCGCGCAAGCTGGTAGACGGCAAGCCTGAGGTCACCGATATTCCTGCCGAGTTCCAAGCAGAGGCAGAGACTGCCCGCGCTGCCCTGACCGAGCTGGTTGTTGAGGCAGACGATGAGCTGATGATGCGCTACCTTGAGGGCGGAGAGATTACGCAGGAAGAGCTTGAGGGTCTGCTGGGCAAGGCTCTTATGGAGCGCATTTTTGTTCCTGTCTTCTCCGGTTCATGCGTCCGCGAAGAGGGCGTTATCTCCCTGCTTGATGCCGTTGATGGCTGGTTCCCAACTATGTCTGATTTTGGTCGCATTCCGCTGGTCAACGGCGAGCAGCTTGATATTTCACCTGATGACGAGCGCCCCGTTGCGTTTGCTTTCAAGTCGCTGCAGGATCCACAGAACGGTAAGCTTACCTTTGTAAAGGTACTTGCAGGTACTGTTTCTGCAGGTTCCGAGCTTATCAACGCTCGCACACGCAAGCCCGAGCGCCTTTCTCACCTGTATCGTATGTGCGGCAAAGAAACGTCTGACGTCAACACCGCTGCAGCCGGCGACATCGTAGTAGTTCCAAAGCTCGAGGCCATGACGGGCGACACGCTCTCCGTTACTGGCAAGGTTGAGGCTGCCGCGTTTAGGTTCCCGAACTCCCTGTATCGCACGGCTATTGAGCCTGATGAGCGCGGTACTGAGGGCAAGCTCTTCGCGTTCCTGGAGAAGGCCGCCGACGCCGATCCAACTCTTAAGGTTGAGCGTGACGAGGACACCGGTCAGACCATTGTTTCTGCAATCGGCGAGGCACAAGTAGCCGTTCTTCTCGAGCGTCTTGAGCAGCGAGCCGGCGTTTCCGCACATAAAGTTGCGCTTCGCATCCCATATCGCGAGACGATCCGTCGAGTTGCAAGCGCTCAGGGTAGGCACAAGAAGCAGACCGGCGGCTCTGGCCAGTACGGCGACTGCTGGCTGCGCATCGAGCCAAACCCAGACGCAGGTTACGAGTTTGTGGACGAAATCGTAGGCGGTCACATTCCACGCGGCTTTATCCCTGCAATTGATAAGGGCGTCCAGGAGACCATGCGCGAAGGCGTTTTGGCTGGTTATCCTATGATTGACGTTAAAGTTGCTGTCTACGAGGGCTCTTACCACCCCGTTGATTCCAACGAGATGGCTTTCAAGACGGCTGCTCGTATTGGTTTCCAGAAGGCTGTTGACCAGGCAGAACCAGTTCTCTTGGAGCCTATGGCTCACCTGGAGATCACCGTTCCAGACAGTTACGCAGGTTCCGTCATGGGCGACGTTTCCGCTTCCCGCGGTCGCGTTGAGGGAATGTCTTCTGGCACCGGTGTTTCCGCTGGTGAAACTACCATTAAGGCGACGATTCCATACGCTGAGGTTACCGATTACGCTACAAGACTGAGGTCCCTCTCGCGCGGAACGGGCGAGTATACCGTTGAGCTTGCAGGATACGAGCAGGTGCCGCATGACATCCAGGCTCGTCTTGCTGCCGAGTACGCTGAGCGTCGCGCCGCCGGCGAGCGCTAGCCAGCGGGTAAACTGACGTTTCAAGTATGAACCCTCGCATCTTTCAGGTGCGAGGGTTCTTTTGCGTTCCACAATGTGTTTAGCGTCGGTTTCTTTGGCTTGGTGTACAAAATAGTGCAGCTTAGCCGCGCCTCGCTGAGAAATTGTCATGTTTCTAGTCAAGATAATCGGACGACTGGGGCTCAATGTCTGACATTTAGAGAGCCTCGCTACTTGATATACATTTCTATGCATAAACTACAATTAATATGCTGGAAAATGAATATGTATATATAAGAAATTTAACTATCGATAAATTTCGCACTTAAGGAACACACCTATGGCGGATATTCTGCTCAATTACGGGCATATTACACACCTAATGACGATAATCTGCATACCTTAGCTATTTTCGGCGTCATGTATACGTCTTTTTGACAGATTATCTGACATAGGTGTGTTCGGCCATCAGCAAAACAGTGCAAGCAGCTAAGTAATGCTGCAAAAACTAAATTTCGAGAAATTCTTGGACTCGTTCTGGGTAAACGAAAAACATATCTTCGCACTTTAAAGTTATGTTTAGATTGTCGTGCGTTTGACCTGCGCGTTTGACCCGCGCGTCTAACGCGTCGCTCGTACGGTGTGGCTGTCCGCAGGTGCATGCCCTTAGCGCGCCCCGCGCCCTACGCATCCCGCAGACCCCGCACGTCACACAGCAAACAAGCAATCTACTCATTCCTGTATTGTTTCGAGAAAGGCCGCACATGTACCTAGAGAATATCAATGGACCGGAAGACGTAAAGAAGCTGGATGCGGAGGCCCGCGCAGTGCTTGCGCAGGAGATTCGCGACAACTTGCTGGTCATGGAGTCAAATCACGGCGGCCACTTTGGTCCAAACTTTGGCATTGTCGAGGCAACCATCGCGCTTCATACGGTGTTTAACTCGCCCGTTGACCATATCGTTTACGATGTCTCGCACCAGACATACCCGCACAAGATGCTCACCGGCCGCAAGCAGGCATATATGGATCCTGCGCTCTACGACTCGGTGTCTCCGTACACTGATCCCGCCGAGACCCCGCATGACCTCTTCAAAATCGGCCATACCTCCACGTCTATCAGCTTGGCGCTTGGCCTGACAAAAGCTCGCGACATCATGGGCGGCAAGGAGAACATCATCGCAGTTATCGGCGATGGTTCCATGTCCGGCGGTGAGGCTCTTGAGGGCTTGAACGTTGCCGGCGAGCTGAACAGCAACTTTATTATCGTCTTCAACGATAACCAGATGTCCATCGCCGAGAATCACGGTGGCATGTACGACCAGTTCGCAGAGCTGCGCCGTACTAACGGAGCTGCCGAGAATAACCTCTTCAAATCGATGGGCTTGGACTACCTGTATGTCAACGACGGCAACGACATCGAGGCTCTTATCGCCGCATTTGAGCAGGTAAAAGACTCGACCCATCCAGTCGTGGTCCACATCAACACGCTCAAGGGTAAAGGCTACGCTCCCGCGGAGGCAAACAAGGAGAAGTGGCACTGGCACATGCCGTTTGACATCCAGACTGGTCAGAGCCCTGCATCCGGTTCTTCCGAGTCGTATGCCAGCATTTTTGCAGAGTATGCCCTCAAGCGCGCAAAGACTGACCCAAAGTTCTTGGTGCTTATGTCGGCTGTTCCTGGTCTGCTTGGTCTTACGCAGGAACGTCGAGAAGAACTGGGAAAGCACTACCTTGACGTGGGCATTGCCGAAGAAACCGCAGTTGCAATGGCTTCCGGCGCAGCTCACGCCGGTGCGCACGTGGTTTGGGGCTCAAGCGCAACCTTCATCCAGCGCACCTACGACCAGCTGACCCAGGACCTGGCGCTTAACCAGAATCCTGCGGTTATCGTGGGCTCCGGCTCCATTAGGGGATTGATGGCCGCCACCCACCAGGGCCTCAGCAGCATTTCCATGATCGCAAACATTCCTAACATGGTATACCTCGCGCCGTCCAATGCCGAGGAGTACGTTGCCATGCTCGACTGGGCACTTGACCAGGACAAACACCCCGTCTACATCGCAATCCCTTCCGGTCCCGTGGTTCACGCCGAGGGCCCCGTCCGCACAAACTTCGACGACCTCAATATCTACGAGGTCACGCGCCAGGGCTCCAAGGTGGCCGTTCTTGCCTTGGGCGATTTCTACGACCTTGGCGAGAAAACCGTTGAAGCCCTCAGCTCCACCTTGGGAATTGAAGCTACGCTGGTCAAGCCATACTTTGCCTCGGGCGTTGATCAGAATCTGCTCGACAACCTGGTAAAAGACCACGACGTCATCGTGACCATTGAGGACGGCATTATCGAGGGCGGATGGGGACAAAATATCGCCAGCTACCTGGGAACTTCTCCCGCACGCGTGCTGAACTACGGCGTCAAGAAGGCTTTCTACGACCGTGTCAACATCGCGGACCTTATGCGAGAAAGTCATCTGGATCCCGAGCTAATCGCCACGGACGTCAAGCAGGTGCTAGGCCTGTAGACGATGCCGTTCCGCTGCGCCAATACGGGCGTCCGTCCCTGGGCGGCAGTGGCTTCATGCGGGCCGACGCGACTTCGCGTGCACTTCTCGCCATCACATCAAATCTGCAACAAAAAAGAGGGGCCGCAGATGCGGTCCCTCTTCTGTATCAAGCAAGTACGCTGCTGCGGCGCACTGTTGTGGCGCAGCGTGCAGCTAGAAGCTTAAGCCTTAAGAGCGCGGCCCATAGCGTCAGCCTGAACGATAGCTGCATAGAGCTCGTCAGGAGTGACGTCACCAGCAAGGTTGTGGATGGTCTCGCCAGGAACGCAAGCAGCCTCAGCGATCTTCTTGATCTGCTCGTCAGTGGTGATGCCAACCTCCTCGAGGGTAGTTGGAAGACCAACCTCAAGGCAGAAGTCCTGAACCTCGTCGAACTCCTCCTGAGGAACGCCCTCAAGAACAAGCTGGACCAGGGTACCAAAAGCAACGCAGTTGCCGTGAGGTGCGCTGTGGCCACCAAGAGAGGTGAGGCCGTTGTAGAAGGAGTGAGCTGCTGCGCAGTTAACGTTGTCAGCGCCGACACCACTCATGTAGACGGTAGCCTCGCAGATAGCCTCAAGAGCTGGGGTTACAACGTTGTTCTCGCAAGCCTTAATTGCCTGTGAACCGTAATCGCGAAGGGTGAGGTAGCACTCCTTAGCGATTGCCATACCAACGCGGGTGATGCCGGTTCCCTCAAGGGAAGGAGACTCGGTGCGGATGGATGCGCGGCCCTCAAAGTAGGTGCCCAGTGCGTCGCCCATGCCTGCTACCAGGAAGGAAACAGGTGCGTTAGCGATGATCTGGGTGTCGACCATGACTGCATCTGGGTTCTGTGGGTAGAAGAGGTACTTGTCAAAGGAACCGTCATCGTTGTAAATAACGGAGAGGCCGGTGCATGGAGCGTCAGTAGCTGCAACGGTAGGGAGAATAACGATGCGCTTATCAGCGTAATATGCGGTTGCCTTTGCAGTGTCAACAGCGCTGCCGCCGCCGATAGCGACGACTACGTCGATGTTGTCCTCCTCGACGATAGCCTTCATGCGGTTAATCTCACCGTTGGAAGAAATGCCACCGAAGACCTCATAGCGACGATAATAGTCGCCCTTGCCCTCGAAGCTCTGCTCAATCATGTCGTGGGTTGCTTTGTAGCCGCTGTTAGAGCAAACAAACAGGAAGCGCTTTCCCATGTAGCCCATCTCTTTTTCGAACTCGAGACAAGCATTTTTGCCCTGAACATACTTCAGTGGCTCACGCATTGCGCGTAGCATTTTCATAGGTTCCCCTCTCCGGATACGTTTTAGACCTATGTAATTTATGTTAGCACTGTCAAAAGAACATAACAGCAAGGAAAATATTTAGATTCGGACAAAGTGAAAATCTAGATTCCAGCACGGAAAGAATTTAGATTCGGATAACTTCTGGAAAGTTTACGTGAACATACACTCACCAGCCGGCAAATGATATTCTTGTAGTGTCAAATTTTCGCACTGTGGTCTTTGGAGGACACATGCTTAGTTCTGTCGAAATCAAACCCGATGTCTACTTTGTAGGCGCCCTTGACTGGAACGCTCGCGAGTTCCACGGCTACACCACTGAGCAGGGCATCACCTACAATGCATACCTTATCTTGGACGAGAAGGTCACGCTTATTGACACCGTCAAGCGCCCATTCTCCGAGGAGCTGGTCGAGCGTATTAAGAGCATCATCGATCCAGCAAAGATTGACGTTCTGATCTGCAACCACATTGAGATGGACCACTCCGGCAGCGTTCCTCGCATTCTGGTGCTCGCGCCAAACGCCGAGGTCTACGCAAGCGCACCTCAGGGCGTCAAGGAGCTCAAGGCTTTCTATGGCGAGAATATCAACGTCAACGGCGTAAAGACGGGCGATACGCTCAACATTGGTAAACGCACCCTGACCTTTGTGCAGACGCCAATGGTCCACTGGCCAGACAACATGGTCACGTATTCCGAGTACGACAAGATCCTCTTCTCCAACGACGCATTTGGTCAGCACTACGCTTCAACCACTCGCTTTGAAGACGAGTCCGACTACTGCGAGGTTATGAAGCAGGCTCGCAAGTACTATGCAAACATCGTTCTCCCTTACGGTCGTCAGGCTGACTCTGCTGTTACCGCAGTTAAGGGCATTGGTCTGGAGAACATCGATATTATCGCCCCAGCTCACGGCGTTGCATGGCGCTCCCACATTGCCGACATCATCTCCAAGTACGAGGAGTGGACTACCGGCAAGCTTGAGGAGAAAGCCCTGGTTGTATACGACTCCATGTGGGGTTCAACCGACAAGATGGCTCATGCTCTCCTGGACGGTTTTCTGGCTGAAGGCATTCCTGCCCAGCTCATCGACCTCAAAGAGACTCACATCTCCAACGTCATGTATCACTTCTTGGATTCCAAGTATGTCTGCGTTGGTTCGCCTACGCTGAACTCTAAGTTCCTGCCTACCGTTTCTTCCTTCCTGACCTATATGAGCGGTCTTTCTCCAAAGAATGACCATCGTATTGGCTTTGCGTTTGGTTCTTACGGCTGGGCTCCACTTGGACCAAAGATGGTCCAGGCCGAGCTTGAGGCAGCAGAGTTCACCATGCCACTGCCTGTTCACGCTATCGGCTGGATTCCTTCCGACGAGGACCTGGATGCCGTTCGTGCGCAGGTCAAGGACCTGGTCGAGGCTGGCAAGCAGCTCTAATCTAGCGGTATATTGAGCAAGACCCCCACATTCATGCTGAATGTGGGGGTCTTTTGCTGTAGAGGGAGTTAAGCGGGTAAGAATGATGCAAATGACCCCGAAGTGACCCCGGAATGACCCCGAATTGACCCCGGAACGACTCCGAAGTGACCCTGAAATGCCCGAAGTGGTAAAAAATCCGTTTAGTTGGGGAATACAGGATTTTGCATATAGCGTTTGTCCTGATAAAAGTTTTTAGTGCGGTAAAAAATCGTCTTAGTTGGGGATAAATCGGCAAATTTTAAATTTTCATTTCCAACTAAACGGGTTTTTTACCTTTTTCGGCACATAATT
>ERZ773180.925-NODE-925-length-15803-cov-6.795403_pt1 | contig 15803 bp, 10 predicted proteins | sample MGYA00511080_ERZ773180 | MGnify/ENA primary metagenome ERZ773180 (study PRJEB29015, sample SAMEA2738175) | human oral metagenome | biome: human oral; feature: human-associated habitat; material: saliva | place: China | collected 2178 ...
TCGCTCGCCTCCACCTGCGCCTGGCCGCGACGCGCTAACTGCTGATTGATTTTTGCTGTCAATTCGTCAACACTTGGCTTACCGTCGCCCGCTCGGCAATAGTCACAACCATCCGCTGCCTCGACATATTCCAGCAACAAGTCCATATCGACATCGGCATCCTTAACGCCGTTTTGCGACACTTGCTCCACCATCTCATGCAGCGCACTCAGCAAACTATAATCATTAACATTTCTGGCAGCATCACCGATGCGGATGATGGCGCGAGCGATAGTGATGGTTTTGTTTGGCTTGTTCATGCATTCTCCTGAAGCTATTTCACAGCTCTTTATCAACATATTTACACCCGCCAATCATCAGGCGTTGATTTAGCGTAATCACGCATACCAATTGTCTCAAAATGTTTCTTGGCACAAGCAATTTTATGCAACTCGTCTTCGCGTTCACCACCATTCTTCGTCTCACGCACCATATATATTTTTTCTACACCATTGACTTCTTTGACAATTGCCCAGTCTGGATTGTAGTCACCAACTGGCGTTGGTATCGTAAATTTCGACGGCAGCTTGAGGAATAATTTGATATCTTCACGACTATCCAAATATTCAGCAAACTTTTGTTCAGTCGCCGAATCCAGCACCAATCTATCTGTCACCGTTTTTTGTTGATTTTTAACTTGATACAGTCGATCAATAAATCGTTCGACTTCTTCATCACTATCTTTTTGGAAATTGCGAAGTTCATAATTACGCTCACCCATCTTTTCATACTCAACGCCGTCCACCACGACCTGCGCCAGTACCGACTTAATTGCACCCTTCACTATTTGCACATAGTCGTAAGGGTTTTTCAAGAATTCATGTAGCCGACCACTACCAATCAAAATGTCAACAATTGTTCGTCGAGTGAGACCAGTGCTATCCTGTAATTCAGAGATGATATCCGGCAGTTCAAACGTTCCCGCCAAGTCACGGGTTGCTTCACCTACCATACCATCGTTATGAACGCCGCCACGCTTCAAAAGCACTCTATGCCTTTTCACTTCAATTCTTAACGGCTTAAGATCAGGCTTGGCTTTAATGGCATTGATGGCCGCCATAATAATCTGACCGTTATCAAATACCACACGGTACGTCGTTTTATGTGAAATTCGCTTCCACAATTCTTCAAGTAGCGGACTATACAAAACTTCTTTATTGGGACGAATCTTCTCTTTTTTACGCGCATCCTTAACAAATTTATCAATTTTACAGCCCTCAATAATATCCACCACCTCGGCATGATATTTTTGCAAATCGCCAGGTAGATCAAGTGTAAAACCAATATTATTCGGCGTGAAATTGGCCAGCACGCGACCCTCGTCATCAATCATACTGCGGCGCCGCAAACACTCCCAGACCTCATTTGATTTCTGATGTCCCAACGTACTACTTGGATCATCATGTAGTGGTATCCGTGCAAATTCACTGCGCCGCACAAAACCAATCTGAATACCAGCTTTCTTATATTCCTTTTGTAAATTATTAGCAAAATCACGATACGATTCATTAGCAACCACCATCAACTGATTGATCTGCTCATCAAATACTCGCGTACCGTCCTGACGCACTGGCAAGCGCAAACCCCGCCCAATCGTCTGTCGGCGATCATTTTCACTGCCGCTCTCGCGCATCATACAAATTTGAAATACGTTCGGATTATCCCAGCCCTCTTTCAGCGCTGAGTGGCTAAAAATAAATCGCACCGGATTTGCCTGGTCAAGCAGTTTTTCTTTACCTTTCATAATTAGGTCATAAGCCGACTCATCTTGTGCATTGCCTTTGCCCTCTTTGCTGTCGACAAAGCTCGTTTTACCGCCCTTACGCATCTCAGCAAAGTATGCTTTTCGAACTTCACTTGGATCTTCAGGCATAATATCTTCATAAAAACGGCTCTTTTTTCGCTCTTCCTGGTATAATTCATCAAACCAACGCGCAAATTTTCCGTCAACCATATTACCGTCATCATCATACTCTAGATAGCTCGCCACCTTATCAACAAAAAATAGACTCAGCACTTTAATCCCTCGATCGCGCAGTAAATATTCTCGCTTAATATGCTCGGCGATGGTCACACGAATCATCTCACGCATAACCTGGTCTTCATTGCCGCCCCAATTTTCACCAAGCATCAGGACCCCTTGCGATCCAACTTCCACACTCGCTGGAACCGTCGAAATTTCATTGATGGTATAGCCTTCATAAATACTATTACCGGTGCGAATATCCAGTTTGTCATGATGATTAACCCATAATGATTTTCGACCAACATTGCCATTTTTATCGCGAACCAACACTTCGACATAAGCTTGGAGCTTCGGCGTATTACGCACATTGATGAGTTTGATATACGGCTTAGCATCACTACCCTCTTGCTGCGCATTCGCCACCACGATGCTTTTTACCAACTTCTCTCGGTGAGCATCAACTGGATCGAGCCGATACATCATATTGTAGTCGTGAGTATGCGTGGCGCTATAGCGCAATGTACACATTGGGTTCAAGTCATTAATTGCACTCGTCGATAATTCACTCTCCATTTTTTGTGGCTCATCCATGATGACAATAGGATTGACGGCAGCCAAATATTCAATTGGGGCAATACCATTTAGCTTATCGCGCTCTTGATGAATCACTCGCGTGTTCTTATTACCGCGAATTGCATCAATTGTCATGACCATAAACTGCGTCATAGTGCTGGTAGCATAACTCTGTACCACCTCTGGATTTTTACCATCATACACCGACGCTTCATACGGGCTATACCCCATCTCACGCGTAAAGTGTTCACGCATGCCATCAAGGCTACTTTTCACGCCCTCTTTGATGGCAATGCTCGGCACGATGATAATAAACTTCAAAAAACCATACAATTTCGCCATTTCCAGCGCTGTACGCAAGTATACATACGTCTTGCCAGTGCCAGTTTCCATCTCCACGGAAAAGTTCATGCCGTCCAATTCTTTAACCGGAGCGATGCCATTGTCGTTTTGAATTGACCGAACATTCTCCAAAATAGCATCGTCATCAAGCAGCAAATTATTGCCAATTGCACCAATTTCGTCGAACAGCCCGACCTGGGCACCGCGCACCGATCGCGACTGCAAAACTGCATCAAACGCATCGGCGTCGTCAGGCTGACCATCGAAAACACTCGTAATGGCGCTGATAGCTTGCAGCTGGAACGGCTGGCTGGAATCGTATTTAATTTTCATCCGCACTACCATCCCGTAATTTCTTCTTGTCTGCAGATTTAATACGTGTTTTGGCTCGGCCGATACCGTCCGTAACAGGAAGATTCTCTGGCATAGTACCACCTAGGTCTTTTATCGTATTTCGAACTTTTTGTCCCACCTCATAATGTGCAAGACTGGCACTATGTTCTCCTCGTATACCCTCGCGTCTTAGCTTTGCATCAGCTTGAGTTGCACGGAATAGATTCGCTGCCAACTCTTCACTCCCCATATGATCAAGTATCTGTTGTGACTTTTTTAGATTTTTACGCTGATGAATTTGCTTAGCCGTAAGTCCACCATACAATCCTTTATAGCCTGCGTTTTGAAATCGTGCGAAATCTGCAACACCAGCTTCTTTTGCAGAGCTGGCCAAACTTGCGTTATGTTTACTGATTTCATCTCGAAGCATTACCCTTTTACGATCTTCTATCAGACTATCTGCCTGCTCCTGTCTATGGGTTTGTATAGCAAAATAAGTTTGGCCAAGAGCAACAACTTCTTTTGAAGGATCTGAGTTTTGTACAACTAGATAACAAGCATAACGATCAAGCATGATATCATCAAGCTCACGCTGTGCACCAGAACCAATGGCGACCATTTCGTTGATATCCACGAAATGGTTGTGGACAACTGCACCACTATTCTCTGCTGCAGTCTTCGCTTTTTCTATTACTGGCAAGATATTTCTATACTCTGAATATTCCAGTATCCTGTACATATCACGTGCAGTCCAATACTCGACGCCATGTTCGTTAATTTTTTTTGATTGTTCAAAAATATTATTCATCTTACACCGTCCACAATTCTACATCATAGCTTTTACAAGTTTGGACCAGATTGGTTTTAAGCTGGTTGTCGCCCTGGAACGCGTCGTCCAGAATGACAAACTTACTCGGAGCCAGGTCGGTGATAATAGCGCGTAATTGCTCTAATGTCGGTTTAACGTGTTCGTTGAGATACAGCACTGGTTGACCTTCTGACGAATCGCCCTCGGCCACAACTTGATGCACGTGCAGTCCATCGACATCGACATTCTTAGTCCGCGTGGTCAACGGCAAGCCCATTTTCAACAGCACTTCCACTAGCAAATCTTCCTCGCTAGCATTATCGTTACTGCTTTCGCGCATCAGATCAAGTCGTGCCTGCAATTCGGTCAAATCGCCCGTCGGCGCGCTTTGCCACTTGGTGAAATTAGTGTCAGCCAGTTTGTAAGTACGATATCCAACATCCAGCGGAGTCTCACGCTCAGCCAGCTTATCGGCAAAATCGGCTTTAATCTTTTCACCCGCCCGATTGATACGCTCGCGGGCAATATCACTAATCTTTTTATAGCCAGCCTTAAACGCCTCGCTCTTTTCATCGGTCGGCTCAGGTAGCTGCACCATGATATGCTTGCGCTTACCGCCATCTTCGGCGTTGAGTTGCATAACGGCATGAGCAGTGGTGGCGGAGCCAGAAAAGAAATCAAGTATAATATCGTCATTGCTTAGTTTTGTCGCCGAACCTAGCCCAATCATATTTTTGAGAAGTTTAGACGGTTTAGGAAAATCAAAAACTCGTTTCCCGTCAAACAGGTTTTTTATTTCTTCCGTTGCATTTTTATTATTGCCAAACTCACTGCCCCAAAAATCGTTAGCGATCTGACCCGCTTTCATTGCGTCTTGTAGATAAATCTTTCTCATCGGATTACCACCGTTCTGTGGCCAATGTATCAACCCTCGACGGTCTTCATCTTCAAAAACTTCCTTTGTTATCATCCAATTCTCGCTCAGTACTCTCCCATTTGGCAACTTAATATCATATACATAGCGTCCTCGCACGCTATCTATGCACGGACGCCGCGCATAGATACCGTGCTCGTCCTTATATTGATATTCCTTCTTTGCTGTTTCAGTAAGAGGTATCCTACCAAAATCGACTAACTCCATATTTCTTGCATATATCAAAATATAATCCTTAACCTTAGCAAACATTCCGATGTTTGCCTGAGAATTAAAGCGTCTCCATGCTATACTGCCCAAGAAGTTCCCTTCCCCAAAAATCTCATCACAAATCTTTTTCAAATTCGCTTGTTCGGCGTCGTCAATCGAAATAAATATCACCCCGTCATCAGTCAACAAATTACGCGCCAGCTTCAAACGCGGATACATCATATTCAGCCAGTTGCTGTGATAACGACCGGCGGTTTCGGTGTTGGTACTGATCTTTTTGTTACCCTTGTCTACCTGCTGGCTAAACTCCAGGTAGTTTTGCAGACCTTCCTTGAAATTATCCGGATAGACAAAATCTTTACCAGTGTTATACGGCGGATCGATGTAAATCATTTTGATACTGTTGTGGTACTGCTTTTGCAAGACTTTCAGCACCTCAAGGTTATCGCCCTCGATGAAAATATTGTTGGTCGCGTCCCAATCTTTGCTCTCGTCCTTGGCGGGTCGGAGCGTTGCAGTCGTCGGCTCTTGTGCCGCCCGAAGTGCCTGCTTCTTGCCCGGCCAAAACAACCCGAACCGCTCATTCGGCTCGCCAGCATCTTCCGCCAGCAACTCCTTCAACTTAACTACATCCACCTTACCATCCGCAATCGCCTCCGGAACCAGCTCCTCTAGCTTTTTGGCTAGATCGGTGCGGAAGCTGGGAGAGGTGCTGATTAGTTGGTGGTTGTCTGTATTATCGTATTTATCCATAGTGTCTATAGCCCCTTATCTAATCAATATTATACTATATTAGATCTTGAAAACGTTCGCGAAGCAGTGACAGTCGTTCGGATTTGTCCGAAGCTTTAGCTGCTAATATCAGCGAGTGCACATCATCATCGTCAAGAGCTATTATATATCCTCTTCCATCAGACGACACATCCTTGCATCTTTGAATAAATAGTTTTTTATTGTCAAACTTTCTACACACAATCAAGCCAAAATGTCCACGCCGAACACCAAATCTTCCAGATATTTGATCGAGCTCTGGATTTGCAAGATCTTGATTATAGTTTTTGCACTCAATCATTATAAGAGGAGCTGAATAATTTTCACGCAGCCAATAAAAGAAACCCTCGTTGGCAACATTGTCAAAAGTAATGTCGATTCTCTTTCTTCCGTCATGTAACTGGTTTTGAGCAATTGGATTACTAAGCCATGGATAAAATAAGGCTGTTAATATATCTTTCATCAAAGCTTCGTACTGATGAGCCATACTACTACCCGCTTCTAGGACATCTAGTCTAGAAATCAGCTCATCCCAATTAGGGGATGACGCTTGTAACGACTCAGCTATATCCGTTTGAGTGAGTGGTTTTCTCGGATGAGATCTCTTTTCCTCACGATACTCACTAAGTGCCTCTGGAAATATAGGCGTATATGTACGGTTTTGCTCTTTTCTCGCTTTTCCAAATTTATCTCTTAGTTCATTTTTTGTTAATGGTCTCGTTCTGTTATTTTTCAAGATCCGTACAAGACCCCTAGCGGCTTCTCGTTCTCCTAGGTACTTCAAAATATATACATTATAATAACTGGCCGCATCATATGTAATATTGTGTCTTACAATTGTTTTCGGTACAAGTAACAATGGTTTATCGTTCACTATCGGAAGAGCTTCAAACGACTGCGACCACTCTTGCAATCGCGAATTCCAAACTCGACCAGAAGCAATTCCCGACTCCATAGGAATGTTATAATACCCGCACATTTGCTGAGTATATTTAATTAGTTGCCCTCTAATAATGTTTGTTACTATATCTGATATAACGTCCGAACCAATACCATCTATCAGTAGAGCTGTATCCTCTAACTCTTGAATTATGCCTGTCTTGGCAGCACTGCTATTTTTCAAAGCAAGCCACATTTTTTCGGCTAGATCTCGACCCATACCATGACCTTGTGGTTTATTGCGGGAAAAACCAAGTCTAGTTTCGTTAGGCTCCCCCAAGACAGACAAAAGCTTTTTTGCCCTAAGGTCATCGGTGCATATCAATTGAAGAATAAGCGAAAAATAACTCTGTATCAAGCTAACACATTCCCTACCCCATTCGCTATCAAATAAATGAAGAGATGTCGGATCGATAAATAAAGGTACATCAGTATCAATTCTTACATCAACAAAATCAAGAGAGGCTTGATTTCTATCTAGTTTATAATACTCAGAAACCCGCACTCCCTTAATCTCCATCGCTTTGAACAATGATTTTACTATGCATATCTTGCATTGCTGAAAATGGTAGCAACCTATCATTCTTTAATCGCCCGACAACTATGCCTGCATGGATTCCCTGTTGTTTTGCAAATTTTCGAATAGACGCCTTTGATAAATCTTGCCTGATAAGAAATAGATCATATTCCTTATCAGGTATAAGCGTTTTTGCAGCAAAATCATCAGCCTCTTTCTCTTCTGTAGACTTAACGCCAGATTCGAAACTAATAAACTGTTCTCGTTTACCATGTCTCAGCACATGTCCAATCTCATGAAATAATGTAAACCACATTTTGTCAGCATGTCTACCATATGCGCTAAGTTGTATAATTGGCCTTTCGTTAATCCACCGCGTGGCACCACTCGCTTTCGTACCTCTAATGTGAGCTGCTACCACCAAACCAACCCCTGCGGTAGACAAAAGATTTTGTGTTTGCTTAAAAAAATCATCTGGCATATCAGCAGTGAGGCTCCTGATTTGAGGCAACACTCTTTTTAGCTGAGCTATATTATACTCAGGTAATTCTGGGATTATTTTATTAGCTTCTATTTCACCGCATCGCAACCATGCAGCTAAAAACCCCTCTTTAATATTGCTAACGTAACCGCGCCTATAAGCAATCGCTTCAGTGACTTGTACGTGAGATAGCGAGTTGACTCCAAAGAATTTCCATAGATTAAAGACTCTTTCAGTCCTATCTTTTGTAGCTTTCACTTTGCCAAGCTTTGCAAGTTCACTATAAGGAAAATTCGGTAACAGCTCCTCCTCGTTTTTTAAGCGCTTTTCTTGATCCATTCGAGCTAGCGTTGCTTTATGGTTCTTATCCAGGTTATTCCAAAAAGAAGCCGTGCCGCCAATGGCGTTAGCAAAAAGTAGCGCCGTTTCAGCCGTAATTGAAGCCTCTCCATTGATAATCTGACTAATATGCTTTTCTGACAAACCAGTTCTTGTAGCAAGCTGCTTCTGTGTCATACCGAGCGCTTCAATAGTTCGCTCTACCGTACGCCCTGGATGAATAGCTTTACGTGGTTGATAAACCATAGTGTCTCCTTTAATGTCCGTGGTAGTTGATACATAGTTCTTCTACTACGATACGTTTAATAGTTTTAGGATTATCTATCCTGAATGCCGAGTCCTCGGCATGATCAGGTCTGAAAATAATGCGAGTTTTCTTGTTCTTGTTTATCCAAACAGAAAACATTCCTTTCTTGTCACCAGAGAGTGGATGAGGATGAAATGGAATAGTTGGTAGATCATACAGCGTCTCAGCGGCAGCAAGAGCATCTAGTGTTTCTATAATTTCTTCTGATGTGCAAGGTACTTTTTTGCGACGAATAATTCTATCGATTTCAAGCATATTGTCAGAGGATGCATTATTGACTGCTTTTTCGATCTTTGGAGTCGCAAATCCTATTATCATAGTACTCTTACCTCATCATTATGTCAATAGTTTTGTTTACCATAATGGTAATTATTATATTATAAAACATATTGAAATTCAACCGCGTTTTTGTTGTTTTATAGTAGGACAACCTCTCTATGGTTATTCGTCTATGGAGAGATGCCCCGCCTAACTATTTTCCTGTCCAAAATTATGCCTTATCATCCACACTCCACCAACCCGGAACGCCGGTATGGTTTGTCGAGCAGCTTTATTGGCAGCTACATTTCCAGCGACGCCGTTTTGCTTCGCCCATTCGGATAGCTTGATAATTTTTGATGAAGATAGTAGTGTTATTCGTTTGTGAAGCGATTCTATAAGCAGTAGCGCAAATAGCTCAGTAAAACCATCGTATCGATTGGTCTTTGTGTATTCATCAAACAATGGATAGTAGTCTGTGTTTTTACTCTTACTTTGGATAATAATTGGCGGATAGCCAGCCAGCGCAAGCTGTTGATTGATCAATACCCGACCCATCCTGCCGTTTCCATCGGTAAATGGGTGTATAGCTTCAAACTCTGCGTGAAAATACGCAATTTTATCAAGAAAATAGTCAGTTTCATTTTGATAATAGCTATCAACCAGCTCAGATATCAGTCTCGTTACAAATGCCGGATTGGCGCCCAAATTACTACCGACGCGCACCCATTCTTTACCTGATCGAAACCTACCGGCTATATCATCTCTGATGCCAGACATTAGTAGCGAATGAATGGACAATATTAGACCGGTTGATAGACGTTCGGTGGGGTTTTTAAGTAGTTCGGCAGTTATTTTAGCAAGATTTTTCACCTCATATATTTCTCTAATTTCGTGATCTTTGACGATTTTATTGTGAATAATAATAGCTTCAGTATCTTGCAAGGTTAGCGTAGAATTTTCGATAGCATTAGAGTTGTAAACCATTTCCGACAGCTCGCTCATAGATATCTCATAAAGCGCGCTTTCTTTGCCTTTTGACAACTTATCGTATTGCTTATGCAATGATGCAATTTTGTCTTTTGTCGTTTGGTTAATCATATGATTTATTATAGCATATTTATCGTGAAAATCACCAACTTTATGCCATTTTTCACGGTAAGTTGCTTATTGTATGGCAAATTCTATGGTAAATAACCTATCGGTAATTACCCCGCCCTCAGACGCTCGTTGCGCTAGAGCTATTTTATCGGATATTTGCTCGTCCATACTGTCTTCGAGGTCGTATTTCTCGCGGTTGAGGGCACGAACTTTTTTGCGCAAAATTTGGACTTCGCTAGCAATTTTTAGACGAGAAGCGGCATCGCCTGCCTGACGCTCTTGTTTTTGCAGATCTTGAATCTTAGCATTAAGCTTATCAGCCTTCATCTCATATTCGACAATTTTGTCTTTGTATTGACGTTCTAATAGATCTTTTTTATCAAGGTAAGCGTCAGTGTTGCGACCCTTGACTTCCTCTTGGCGTTCAGCAATTTGCTGAGCCAGGTGATTTTGCAACACTTCTGTAGGGGCAACTGCTTTTTGGTTGCTATCAGCAGCGTATAGCTCGAGGATCTTGCGGCAAGTCTCCGTATCAAGCAACATACCGTCTTCTGTCTGCGCTGACGCCAAAATGTAACTTTCGCTCATATCCGAAGAGTCTATTTTCATCGGAAAGGTTACCTGCTCGACAACCATTGTGCCGCGGGCGCCGATCAGCTTTTTAACCTCAGAAGCGACTCGATCAGACTGGCTCATGTCAAAGATAAGTTCTGCCGGCGGCGTTGGCGCAGTCTTTGCTGTACGGCGCACATATTCTGCCAAATCGTCGGCATATTTGTATTGCCGAGCGTGCAGCAAGCGTTCAGTTTTATAGAAATATGTTCCGCATTCGATGTTTTTTTCCGGTGCAGTTTTTAGATCAAAAACGTGTTCGTTTGCAAACGACGCGTTGCCGCGCAGTATATAGCGCGTCAGGTTCATAAACAATCGCTCAAAGCGCGTAAAGGCTTCTTCAGCTTGCTCGTCGTAGCGGCGGAAACGATCTTGCACGTGAGGATCAAGCCCCTCAAAAATCCGGGTACGCGCCGCTTGTTGCTCAGTATCAATTTCTATCTTAAATTCTTCTTGTAACTTTTCAAACCGTTGGCTAATCTCATCATCGGTGCGGCACGTGTTCAAAATATCGCTAATTTTCTTTTCAAAATCCAGTCCGCTTTCAATCGTGCCTAGTACATCATTGCTGGCGCCAAATGTACTTTTGAACAAACTAAATTTGTCAGTCAATAGTTCAAGAATTCGCTGCTCGGCGACATTGCCTTGATTGCTAAAATTCACCACAACAACATCGTATTTCTGCCCCATGCGATGGACTCGCCCAATTCGCTGTTCAACGCGCTGCGGATTCCATGGTAAGTCATAATTAATTAGCATGGAGCAAAATTGCAAGTTGATACCTTCGCTGGCCGCTTCGGTGGCGATCATGATCTGCATTTTGTCATCTTTGAATTTATCAATTAACGCCTTGCGGCGGTCCGCTGATTCTATACCAGTAACGACATCGGAATTTTCATTATCCGCCAACCATTGGCGATAAATCTCGGTACTTTCCGGCGAGTTATTTTGTCCGTTGAATAACACTATTTTTCCATCATAGCCCTGCTTTTTAAGCGTTTTGGCGATATAGTTCTGCGTAAGGGTTGATTCGGTAAAAATAATTGCTTTGCGAGCAGCTTTTGATTCCAGTGCATTAAAGCCGACATTGATCGCCTCGACCAATTTTTCGGCTTTGACATTTTCTTTGATTGAATCAGCAAAGTCGGCGTATGATTTTAGTTCATCGATTTCAGTCTGAAACTCGGCGCGCTCTTTGGCCGATTTAATTATATAGTCATCGTAAGCGCCAGTCTCCTCAAATGCCTCAATTTCTTCATCGTTCAGATCACCCAGCTCATCAATCAAGCCACCGCGGCTATCGCGAACCTTACCCGCAGCATACTCTTCCTCCATGCGCCGTACAATATTCCGGAGTGTACTGGCAACTGCGAACGTGGATGAACCGAGACGTTTGCGAAGAATCAGCGCTGACAAGTGGCGCTGCGAAGATGCAAATGCATACAGTTTATCGCGATGCAAATATTCGTCCACCAGCTCATATAATTTTTGCTCATCGCCAGATGGTTCAAATTGCACCGTCTTGGCAATACGGTCAGTGTATTTAATATATTTCTTGACCTCCGATCGCAAAGTACGCTTGGCAATTTTGCTCATGCGCGAGCGAAGATCATCGAGTGCAAACGGATGATTTGACTTAATATAGCGTTGGCGAAAAACATCAAGCTTATAAAAATATTTAGGGTCAACAACCGACACTAAGCCGTATAATTCTTCAAGTCTATTCTGCAGAGGCGTGGCTGTGAGGAGCAGCGATTTTTCAGAACCTTTAGCGATATCAGAGACCGCACTAGCGATACCCTTTTGGTTATTATAAAAATTCCTTAACTTATGCGCCTCATCAAGAACTAGCAAATTCCAGCCGTTTGATAACCTTGTCGAATGGCGATTGGCAAATTCGTAAGAACAAATATAGATGCCGTCTTTTTCGATGGTTCTTTTTGCCTTCATCCATTTGGAGCCGACAACGGTTGCTGGTAAATTGAACTTTTCTTGCAATTCCTGCGCCCATTGCTGGCGCAAGCTCGACGGCGCAATAATCAGGATCTTTCGTTTGCGTTCCGAGTAGTATTGCATGATAACGATACCTGCCTCAATAGTTTTACCGAGGCCGACTTCATCCGCCAAGATAATACCGCGAGCCATTGGTGAGTTTAATGCAAACAGCGCCGCGTCAATTTGGTGCGGTGTCGGGATAATCTGAGCATCGAACATCAAGCCCGACAACTTAGCAACGTCATCGTTAGCATAGACGCGCTCAAGCTCATGGGCAATATACTTTGCCTGATAATCAGAGTTAATCATCAGAGTTATTATAACATTTTTCTAATCGATGGTTCGGAAGGATTGCTTGGTGATTAATAAATGAGACATAAGAGGTATGCCAAGTAGTTCGCCGGCACGTTTGAGCCGATTGGTCGTTTCTATGTCGGCCTGGCTTGGTCTCATACTCCCGCTCGGATGATTATGCGCCACGATGATGCTGGCGGCACGATCGGCGATGGCGTCGGCGAAAACCTCGCGCGGGTGTACCAGGCTGGCCGTCAACGTACCGATAGTCACCACCCGCTTGGCAATCAAACGATTCGCACCGTCCAGTGTCAAGCAAACAAAATATTCCTGCTTTTTGTCGCGAATGTCGGCCAGTAGCTCGACCGCCTTTTCTGGACTGTCGATGATTGGCTGGTCGCTGTCCAGCAAGTACCGCCGCGCCAGTTCCAAACTCGCCAAAATCACCGAGATTTTCGCTTCACTCAAACCAACCACGCTACGCAGATCATCATACGAAACATCACCGCCCTTTTGACGCAAAATTTTCAGCACCTCGCGCGCAATCTTGCCGACATCGGCCCGAGCATTACCGCTGCCAATAATCGCCATCAACAGCTCCAAGTCGCTCAGCCGCGCCGTACCGTAACGTGCCAACTTCTCGCGGGGACGATCAATTTTCGGCTTGTCGAGCACTTTCATAGTTTCATTATATCAGGCTTTAACCATTCATCAGCTGCCAATCTTCGCGCTATCATTTCGCGCAGCCCTATTTATCGCTTACACCACGCAAAGATCATCAGCTATTCGGAATCGCTCTAGCTTGTCGGCCGCGCGCCACACACATCGCCACCACCAACACACCAACCAGCCGCGATACCAATGATGAGTCATCCGCAGCCGATTGAGTCATTGTCACCAACCCCTCTTCTGGATTTAGCAGACTATCGTCTGACCATAAACCAGATGATGGATGGGTATTCATCAGCAAATCATCACCATTCGCGACACTTTCTTCGCCATTATAGACACAATCATCCAGAATATCGTTAAGTTCTGCTTGCTCTCCGGACAAGTTGATGCCTGATTTTATGTCACTAACATCCATAATTACACTTTCAATTTCATCATCACTGCGCAGCAAATCGCTTTTTTCCGATATTTTCACAAACTCCTCACGAAGCACGAGACATTCCTCTGGAATTTTCGTTGCCACCTCGTCCGACTCAACATCAAGTGTTGGCTCAATAATCGGTGAGATGGAAATAATTACTTGTTCCACTGGCTCAGAGTCATCAGTTTCTTCACGCACTGTAATCGTTTCTACCGGCAGCGCAATCGTCACTGCTTCAGCAGAAGACGCTTCCGACTCTACTACTGGGGACTCCTGCCGTTCGATAAAGAAAACCGCATCTTCTTCAGCCCAAAAATCATTATCCTTACCATGACTACGCTCTATCGCCGTACCACTATAGTCAAGTTGCTCAATTGACAAGACCTGTGTATCAGTGAAAATTTGATCCGCCGCCAATATGTCAATCTCCTCGTTTGGAGGATCAACCTTAGCTTCATCAACTATTGCGGTATCAACCAGCCGCTCATTATCAACAATGTCAGTCGATTCGACAGAATTATTATAATCCGGCGTCGCATCTATATTAATCTCGTTAGATTGAATGTATACTGGTGCTTTCGTACCAGAATTGTCAATTGGTACCGTAATCGCAGATTTATCCGCCCCTACTGCATCAAATTGTGCTGCCAAGTGCTGCTGCTCGGAAATTGACGTAAAAGCACTTTCATCATTTTCTGCTTCTCGGCTCGGCTCAGACTCTACAGCCTTAGCAGCAATCTTATTATCGCTAGCCGCAGGGTAAACAGTTTCATGTTCCAGCGAATTGCTATTATCATCAACGGTTTGGGTGTTCTTATCTATCACTACCGATACCGGCGCATTTTCCGTCTTTGTCGGCGCATCTAAGGACTCTGGTGCCGGCTTCTTGCTGTCATTATGCACTGCGTCAGAAATAGAATCAATAATGTGCGGCTTCATCTCCACCGAAGGGCTGACCACCCCTATCTTCTCAATGCCCACATCCTCGCCCGAAGCTTCAACCGTCTGGTTAGTCGAAGTTTTATCTTCTCGTTCCTGCGGTATGAGTTTCTCAGTTGACTTATTTGTTTTAGTTGTCAAATCTATGGGCTTCGCCTCTGATACCACTGGCTCAGGTGCTTTTTTAATAATAGGCTCTTGATAATCGGTAGACTCTGAATATCCCGCCAACACCAATTCTCCGCGTCCATTTTCATCCAGACTATCGAAATCATCTGGAGCCAATAGTCTATCCAAATAGCTTTGTTTTGGCGTCATTTCCAACAAATTAGGAATCGCCTCTTCATCCGCAGAGTTCATATCATCAGATACATTCTCCTGTCTTTCCGACTCCTGTTTCATGACTAACGCCTGAGGTTTTACGCACTGACTAAGAAATGAGCAGCCAACACATGTCGCACATGCAGTTTGACCAATTGACGCTGATACTTTCTCGGTAGAAGGTAACTCTGCTTCACCGCTAGCTACCGCCACCAAATCAAACCGACCTACACCATCAGGCACTTCTTCACCAACACTAGACGAAAAATCCTCGCTAATATTGCCATCTCTCAGCGACAAAAACATATCAAAATCATCACCATCAATTACTGTCGATGATAATTCTACTGTAGTCGTCACCCCAATCATTGCTCAAAAAATGTCTCCGTTGAAATTTTCAATTCGCTCACACCAGCGGCGGATAATTTTTGCCAAACATCTCTAACAAACGGCAAACTTCCACAGACCAAAAAATGCGCATCTTCTGGTGTTTCGTGAACAATTTTTTCCACGTCAAATCGACCATTAAACCAACCATCTTTTTCTTCAACTTGTTGACGAGTACTAAACTTCTTCACTTTAATATTTGACGCCGCTAGCTCATTTTCAAAAACCATATATTCTGGCGATT
>ERZ773180.928-NODE-928-length-15784-cov-7.031788_pt1 | contig 15784 bp, 7 predicted proteins | sample MGYA00511080_ERZ773180 | MGnify/ENA primary metagenome ERZ773180 (study PRJEB29015, sample SAMEA2738175) | human oral metagenome | biome: human oral; feature: human-associated habitat; material: saliva | place: China | collected 2178 ...
TTGAACAAACAGGAAAAGGAACATATGGTAAATATGTACAAGCTGATTCAGGTGCAATCACTTCTGATGATAAAATGATAGAAGCCTTCAAATCTGGAGAAGCAGCAGCCAAAGACTTCAATTCGGCTAACGTAACTGCTGACGGTGGTATCAAAGAAGGAGACTATGTTTTCGTTCTTGAGAAAAATACGTATGTAACTGTGAGCGATCAAAGTCCTGAAATTACAGGGGTGGTACCATTATCACCTAAGGATAATATTGCAGATGATGAAGAAGGTAGTGGTGCTAGTATAGATAGAACATATGCAATGGTTCAAAAATTTAAAGCAGCTCCAGATACTGCAACAGGAGAAGCAAACAGAACTTTTGTAAAAAACTATCTTGCTTATCTTCAAGAAAAAGGGTTGGAAGATAACACCCTTAATTTCAAACGATATATCTCTGTCGGAATAGCTGCAAAAGGTGGGGAGAAAAAGGCGATAAAGGCTGATACTGGAGACCAAGTTGATGATAAAGGTAGACCTACAACGGATGTAACAGCTAATTTTAATGAAGTTTATGAAAATAGTACAAGTAAATTTGGTCATGATATTAATCTTAATCTTGGCACTTTTACTCCAGAGATTGAAGAGTATTCTTACCGTGATGAAATCACTCCACTTCGTGCCTACCGTTTAGCAAGTGGTACTACAACAATCACTTATACTTATGCAGAAGAAAAAACTCGTGAAATCGAGAAAAAAGGTTCTGTAGTCGTTAACTACCAAACAGAAGACGGAACAGAATTAAAAGCTCCTTACACTGATACTCCTGAAACAGTAGCTGAAGTAGTAACTGAGAAATACTATGTTGATGCTGATGGACAAGATGTAATTGTAAGTAGCACTACAACTCCTAAAAACGTAGCCTATAACACTAAAGAAAATGCAGATGAAAAACCAGAAAAACTTACAGATGCACAAGGAAATGTTTACTACCTTAAAGCAGATGCTACTAAAACAGCTGTAAATGATGTAGAAAAAGACGCTCCAGCTGAAACAGGAACAGTAGTAGAAGGTGTTACAAAAGTAACTTACATCTATGAAAAAGCTGGATCAGTAATCGTTAACTACAAAACTGTAGATGGAACTCCACTTACAGGTACAGTAGTTGGTGACGAAAGTAAAACTGTAGCTTCAGGCACAAAAGATGTTGATAACGGAAAACCAGGAACAGCATATAACACTGCAGATAATGGTTTAAAACCAGAACGTATTAAAACTGCAGAAGGAAAAGTTTACCAATTAGTACCAGAATCAACTGAAGGTAAAGAAACAGGTGAAGTTGTTGCTGGAGAAACTAAAGTAGTAACATATGTTTATAAAGAAGTTAAAGGTAACGTTGTTGTTAAGTATGAAGATACTGAAGGTAACACACTTGCTGCTGACGAACAAGATGAAACAGATGCTTCTCTAAATGTTAAATACGATACAGCTGACCACAAAAAAGAATCTATCACTAAAGATGGTGTTAAATATTACTTAACAGCTAAAGAACTTAAAGGTGATTCTAAACCAGCTACTGGAGACGTAGTAGAAGGAACAACTACAGTAACTTACATTTACGAAAAAGCTGGATCAGTAATCGTTAACTACCAAACAGAAGATGGAACTCCATTAGAAGGAACTGCAGATGGTGCAAATGTAGCTTCAGGTGCTAAAGATACTACAGACGCTAAAGCAGGAACTGACTATAACACTGCAGACAACGGAATGAAACCAAACCGTATCACGACTGCAGAAGGAAAAGTATACGAACTAGTACCAACAGCAACTAAAGGTGAAGAAACTGGTAAAGTAGTAGCTGGAGAAACTAAAGAAGTAACATACGTTTATAAAGAAGTAAAAGGTAACGTAGTCGTTAAGTATGAAGATACTGAAGGTAACGTAATCGCTGAAAACGAAAAAGACGAAACAGATGCTTCTCTAAACGTTAAATACGATACAACAGACCACAAAAAAGATGAAATTACCAAAGATGGTGTTAAATACTACCTAACAGCTAAAGCTCTTAAAGATGGTTCTAAAGAAACTGGAGACGTAGTAGAAGGTACTACTGAAGTAACATATGTTTACGAAAAAGCTGGGCAAGTAGTAGTTAACTACCAAACAGAAGACGGAACTCCAATAGTAGGTGTTGATGCAGCAGGTGCTAACGTAGCTTCAGGTGCAAAAGACACTGTAGACGGAAGACCAGGATCAGCATATGACACTTCTGATAACGGAATGAAACCAAACCGTATCACAACTGCAGAAGGAAAAGTGTATGAACTAGTACCAACAGCAACTAAAGGTGATGAAACAGGTACAGTAGTAGCTGGAGAAACTAAAGAAGTAACATACGTTTATAAAGAAGTTACTGGGGACGTAGTAGTTCACTATGTTGACAAAGAAGGTAACAAAATCGCAGCTGATAAAGATGACCTTAAAGGTGCATCTCTAAGCGAAAAATATGACACTGCTGTTGATAACAAACCAGAAAAAATTACTGCAGAAGACGGAACTGTATACTACATTACAAAAGCTGGTCTTAAAGATGATTCTAAACCAGAAACAGGAAATGTAGTAGAAGGTAAAACTGATGTAACTTACGTTTATGAAAAAGCTGGATCAGTAATCGTTAACTACCAAACAGAAGACGGAACTCCATTAACAGGTACTGCAGATGGTAAAGATATTGCTTCAGGTGCTAAAGACACTGACAATGGGAAACCAGGTTCTGAATACAATACTGCAGACAATGGAATGAAACCAACTCGTATCACAACTGCAGAAGGAAAAGTATACGAACTAGTACCAACAGCAACTAAAGGTGATGAAACTGGTAAAGTTGTTGCTGGAGAAACTAAAGAAGTAACCTACGTTTATAAAGAAGTAAAAGGTAATGTTGTCGTTAAGTATGAAGATACTGAAGGTAACGTAATCGCAGAAGACGAAAAAGACGAAACAGATGCTTCTCTAAACGTTAAATACGACACATCAGACCACAAAAAAGCTGAAATCACTAAAGACGGTGTTAAATACTACCTAACAGCTAAAGAATTGAAAGATGATTCTAAACCAGCCACTGGAGATGTTGTTGAAGGTACAACTACAGTAACTTATGTTTATGAAAAAGCTGGACAAGTAGTCGTTAACTATCAAACAGAAGATGGAACTCCATTAGTAGGTGTTGACCCAGCTGGTGCAAATGTAGCTTCAGGTGCTAAAGACACTGTAGATGGAAAACCAGGATCAGATTATGATACTTCTGACAACGGAATGAAACCAGCTCGTATCACAACTGCAGAAGGCAAAGTATACGAATTAGTACCAACAGCAACTAAAGGTGAAGAAACTGGTAAAGTTGTTGCTGGAGAAACTAAAGAAGTAACATACGTTTATAAAGAAGTAACTGGTGATGTAGTAGTTCACTACGTTGATACAGAAGGTAACGTAATTGCTGAAGATAAAGAAGATACTAAAGGTGCTTCTCTAAACGCTAAATACGATACAACTGACAACAAACCAGAGAAAATCGAAAAAGACGGAACTGTTTACTACTTAACAGAAAAAGCTCTTAAAGATGACTCTAAACCAGAAAACGGAGACGTAGTAGAAGGTAAAACTGAAGTAACTTACGTTTACGAAAAAGCAGGACAAGTAGTAGTTCACTATACTGATGAGAAAGGTAACACTATTCAAGTGGACGCTGTTGATACAAAAGACGGTAAACCAAACTCAGACTACAATACTGCTGATAACAACATGAAACCAAATCGTATCACTACTCCAGAAGGAAAAGTATACGAATTAATCCCTCAATCAACTAAAGGTGATGAAACAGGTAAAGTTAAAGCTGGAGAAACTACAGAAGTAACTTACGTCTACAAAGAAATCACTGGTAATGTCGTCGTTCACTATGTTGATACAGAAGGAAATACACTTGCTGAAGATACGAAAGATGTAGAAAATGGATCACTAAGTGAGAAATATGACACAACTGACAACAAACCAGCTAAACTTGAAAAAGATGGACAAGTTTACTACTTGACAGCTAAAGAATTGAAAGACGGTTCTAAGCCAGAAAACGGTGCTGTTGTAGAAGGAACTACAGAAATCACTTATGTATACGAAAAAGCAGGAAACGTTCTTGTTCATTATGTAGACGAAGCTGGAAACACTCTTCAAGCAGATGCTGTTGATACCAAAGACGGTAAACCAGGAGCTAAATATGATACTTCTGATAAGGATATGAAACCAACTCGTATCACAACTCCAGAAGGAAAAGTATATGAACTCGTACCAGCATCAACTAAAGGTAACGAAAACGGAAGTGTTGAAGCAGGTAAAACTACAGAAGTGACTTATGTCTACAAAGAAGTAAAAGGAAACGTCGTCGTTCACTATGTAGACGAAGCTGGAAACACAATCGCAGAAGACATTAAAGATACGACTGATGGATCTGTAAGCTCAGCATATGACACAAGTGACAACAAACCAGCTACAATCACTACAAAAGATGGTAAAGTATATGTACTTGTACCAACTTCAACTAAGGGTGAAGAGTCTGGTAAAGTAACAGAAGGAACAACAGAAGTTACTTACGTTTATAAAGAAGTAACTGGTGATGTAGTAGTTCACTACGTTGATACAGAAGGTAACGTAATTGCTGAAGATAAAGAAGATACTAAAGGTGCTTCTCTAAACGCTAAATACGATACAACTGACAACAAACCAGAGAAAATCGAAAAAGACGGAACTGTTTACTACTTAACAGAAAAAGCTCTTAAAGATGACTCTAAACCAGAAAACGGAGACGTAGTAGAAGGTAAAACTGAAGTAACTTACGTTTACGAAAAAGCAGGACAAGTAGTAGTTCACTATACTGATGAGAAAGGTAACACTATTCAAGTGGACGCTGTTGATACAAAAGACGGTAAACCAAACTCAGACTACAATACTGCTGATAACAACATGAAACCAAATCGTATCACTACTCCAGAAGGAAAAGTATACGAATTAATCCCTCAATCAACTAAAGGTGATGAAACAGGTAAAGTTAAAGCTGGAGAAACTACAGAAGTAACTTATGTGTACAAAGAAATCACTGGTAATGTAGTAGTTCACTACGTTGATACAGAAGGGAACACATTAGCTGCGGATACTAAAGATGTAGAAAATGGATCACTAAGTGAGAAATACGACACAACTGACAACAAACCAGCTAAACTTGAAAAAGATGGAGTAGTTTACTACTTAACAGCTAAAGAACTTAAAGAAGATTCTAAACCAGAAAACGGTGCTGTTGTAGAAGGTACTACAGAAATCACTTATGTATACGAAAAAGCAGGACAAGTAGTAGTTCACTACGTAGATGAAGCTGGAAACAAAATCCAATCAGATGTTGTCGGTACTAAAGACGGTAAACCAGGTGCAGCGTACAACACTACGGATAAAGATGTGAAACCAACGCGTATCACTACTGCAGAAGGAAAAGTATACGAATTAGTACCAACATCAACTAAAGGTAACGAAAACGGAAGTGTTGAAGTAGGTAAAACAACAGAAGTAACATATGTGTACAAAGAAATTAAAGGAAACGTAGTAGTTCACTATGTAGACGAAGCGGGTAACACAATCGCAGAAGACGTTAAAGACACTACTGACGCATCTGTAAGCTCAGCATATGACACAACTGATAACAAACCAGCTGTAATCACTACAAAAGATGGTAAGAAATATACATTAGTACCAACTGCAACTAAAGGTACTGAGAATGGTAAAGTAACAGAAGGAACAACAGAAGTAACATACGTTTATAAAGAAGTAACTGGTGATGTAGTAGTTCATTACGTTGATACTGAAGGTAATGTAATCGCAGAAGATAAAGAAGACACTAAAGGTGCTTCTCTAAATGCTAAATATGATACAACTGACAATAAACTAGCGACAATTGAAAAAGATGGTGTAGTTTACTACTTAACAGAAAAAGCTGTTAAAGACAACTCTAAACCTGAAACAGGAGACGTAGTAGAAGGAACAACAGAAGTAACTTACGTTTACGAAAAAGCAGGACAAGTAATAGTTCACTATGTAGACGAAGCTGGAAACAAAATTCAAGCAGATGTTGTCGGCACTAAAGATGGTAAACCAGGAGCAGCGTACAATACTATGGATAAAGATGTGAAACCAACTCGTATTACAACTGCAGAAGGAAGAGTATACGAATTAGTACCAGCATCAACTAAAGGTAACGAAAACGGAAGTGTTGAAGCAGGTAAAACAACAGAAGTAACATATGTGTACAAAGAAATTAAAGGAAATGTAGTAGTTCACTATACTGATGAAGCGGGTAACACAATCGCAGAAGACGTTAAAGATATTACAGACGTTTCTATAAGCTCAGCATATGACACAACTGATAACAAACCAGCTACAATCGCTACAAAAGATGGTAAGAAATACGCATTAGTACCAACTGCAACTAAAGGTGCTGAAACTGGTAAAGTAACAGAAGGAACAACAGAAGTTACTTACGTATACAAAGAAATTAAAGAAGAAATACCAGAAAACCCAGGTGAGAACCCAGGAACACCGGGAACTCCAGGAACACCAGGTGAAAATCCAGGAACTCCAAACACACCAGAAAAATCAATGGATCCAAATTCTCCAGCTAAACCAGAAGGGGAAAGAAGTCCAGTAGACGTAGTTAAATCTCAATTCAAACGTCTAGCAAACACTGGTAACGAAACAACTAATACAGCTGCAGCAGGATTCGGAGCATTAATCGCAGGAATCGCAGTAGCGGTTAGAAGACGTCAAAAAAAAGATAAATAGGATTAAAGTAGAGTAACTTTACAACTATTAGTCATAAATCGAGGAATGAGAGCAATCTCATCCTCGATTTTTTGATATAGGAAGATAGTTGGGGTAATGCTAACTAAGGTTAGAAATAAAGTTAACATATATTAATTAAATATGTTGCTATTATTTTATTTTTAATTTTCTTAAAGGAGAGAGATTACTATAAAATATACTGGAAAACTAGTCTAATCATATAGAAAACTAATATTATTTTAACTGTATTTTAAGTATATTTTAAGTTCGATTAAGACCGTGGTTACTGCGTTATTTCTCAATTGGATAAATTTTTGTAAAATATTAAAATTTCTTCGGAAAATGATTGACGTAAATTTCCATTTATGATATTATTAATTCCGGTAAAGATACGTAATTATATTAAGATATCAATCCCAAGAAAATATACATTAAGGAGAAACTATGTTTAAAAAACTATTAAAAGCAGCATTACCAGCTTTATTCATTTTTTCATTTGCTAATGTAAATGATGCAAAAGTAGAAGCTGCAAACAAAAAAATCAACGTAAGAGTTGATTACCTAGAAGAAGGAACTAACAAAAAATTAGCAGAAAGTGCAAAATTATCAGGAGACGAGAACGTATTTGCAACAATCTCTCTTCCTCAAAACTTAGCTAACGAATACAATATAGCAAAACGCGATTTTTCTAATGAAAGTAAAGGTCAAATCGCAGCTAACAAGATCTATGATCAAGAATTAGTATACCAAGTGTACTTTACTAAAAAGCCTGAGAGCCAAATTAGTAAGCCATACACTCAAACTTACACTTACGTAACTACTCAAACACAAGCACACGTAGTAGCTACAGCTCAAGTTCAAAAACAACTAGTTGCTTCAGGTACTGTAAGTCACTCTTCTACTACAAACCACACAGTAGTGACAAACCACAAACCAACAGTAGTAACTACACACAAACCGGCTCAAAGACCAACAGCAGTAGCACACAGACCAGTAGCTCAAAGACCTGCTGTAGTAGCACACAGACCAGTAGCTCAAAAACCAGCTGTTCAAAGACCAACAGCAATAGCTCAAAAACCAGCAGTGCACAGACCTGTTGCTCAACAAAACCACAAACCTGTAAGAAAAACTGCTCCACATGCAAAACGTCGTGGAAGATAGTAATCAAAGGTCAAAAATTTTAGGCTTGCAGCTAGGTTAGTTTGCAACTAAACCAACATGTAACGAAATTAGCATGCAACTAAACTAGCCTACAGTCAAACAGATACATATATATCTGAAAATGGTGCGAGGCATAACCTAGCTTGCACCTGAACCAGTATGTAACTAACCTGGCTCAAAGCTAGCTAGGTGAGTTTACAGATAAAAAGGCGCGTATTAAACAAACGTGCAGAGAACTAGGTATACAATCAACCTAGCTTACAGACAAATTACAACGCACTCACCAAATTCGAGTGCAATCAACTAGGCTCATAGCCAATTCCGGGGCACGAGTGAAATATTAATAAAACCTAAGTAGCATAGATGTATGTCTTCTTACTAGAAAAATCTGGAGGAGAGATGTATATCGCGTTTTGCTACTTAGGTTTTTTGTATCTAATTGAGTAGGCTATCTATAATGATAAATTTGAAGCAGAGGAAAATGGAGCTAAAAATCCAGGTAGATATCAATAAAGTCGTCTGTCGATTTTTCTGTAAAAAGTTTAAATCGAGATAAATTCTTAGCCCTTTATGATATAATTTAGTTAATAATTGAAAAAGAGGAGAAGTTTATGAAATCATCTAGCAGAAAAATAGAAAAAACACTAGCTTGGGTAGCGAATATAATATTAATTTCAGCGGTGGTTTTAATATACGCAGGTTATTTCAATAGACCGCTGGAAGGAATATTTTTAACACCTGAATTTGTTAGGTTCCACTACTCAAGTTTAGTAGAATCTTTTTTGATTTACACAGGAATGGAATTTTATAGGATGATTGAAGTATTTATAATACTTATTAAATTTTCAGTCTTACTATCAGTATTTATAGCATTATTAGCAACTTTTAAGATGAAATATAGAATTTTTTCAGGTGTGCTATTTTTATTTTTGGCTCTTATGCTTGCTGGAATGGCGACAGAAATTGCGTTTCCTGTCTATTTATTGTATTTTATTGTCGCTATTATGTTATTTGCTAGAAAAGGTTAAATAATACTAGTTTGAGGCGTTTTATGATATAATATAATAATATATTAAAAAAGGAGCATATTATGAAACCATTTAGCAGAAAAATAGAAAAAATCTTAGCTTGGATAGCGAATGTTATTATGATACTTGTGACAGGTCTATTGTCTCTTGGGGCATTTTCTGGACAATTGGAAGCAGCATTAAGACAACCAGAATTAGAACAGATGCTATATAGCTTAATGCAAGATCCAGCAATGAAGTCATTAATGGACTCTACACGTATGGATATCGTAACATTACTTGCGACAGCTGTGAAAATTTACGCTGTAGTCGCTATTGTTGTGGTAGTTATAGCTTTAATAGCATCATTTACTATGAGAGCTAGATTTATTTCAGGAATCTTATTCCTTATCTCAGCAGTTTTAGTTGGATTAATGACAGTAGGTTTTCTACTTCCTGTGTACTTGCTATACTTTATAGTTGCAGTTATGCTATTCGCAAGAAGACCGCCTAAAAATACTGATAACTCAGATTTTACACAAACAACTTCTGAAAAACCAGAAATTGACAGATTAGAGTATATGTAAGAAAGTACGGCTAATTAGTAAAAGCATTTTAGGAACGTATAAACTATTTTATCGATTGAGCATTATCGAAGATTAAAATTATCTTCATGCCAACGTTGATGAAATAGTTTTTTGTTTTGTAATTGTTTAATTCGCTGTTAAACAAGCGATTTCAAAAACGCCTTTTACTCAGAAAAAAATTAATATTAATATTATTTAAATATAAAAAATAATTTTTAATATCTAAATTTTACTGACAAATTGTAATAAAAGAATTAGACTTAAAAAAAAGCGTAAAAATCTATTGTTTTAATGGATTTAAAATAGATAAATCTTTGATAAATAGTAGTTTTTATAGTATAATTATTAGGATGAAGTATTTTTATATAGGTTCGTAATATGATTGAAATAATTGTTAATTCCAGGAGTAAAAAAAGTCTAATTGAACTTGAAAAAATAGAGCGAGTTTTAAGCGAAAAGAAGTTACCTTACAGAGTATTAAAAACCTCTAAAAACACCAATGCGAAAGACCTTATGAATGAGATTCACGGGAGCGAGCTGATAGTAATCGGAGGAGATGGAACTATTAACGAAGTGATAAATAATTATCATGGTAAAGAAATTATCTATCTTGCATATGGTTCGGGCAACGATCTTGCGAGATCTATAGAGTTCAAAAGAGACATTGAAATAAGTCGATTATTAGAATCGAAAAGATTTATTGAATATGATGTGGGTGTTGTTAACGATAGAAGATTCTGTTCGGGATTTGATATCGGTTTTAATGCTGACATCATAAAAAGAGCTAATGGCTCAAAGTTAAAGAAATATATAGGCAAGTATATCTATCTTCTTCAAGGAGTAATAGGTATTTTAATGCTGAAAAAATATAAAGCGGAAATTTCATGGGATAATGGAGAAATCAAGACTAATAAGCTGTATTTGCTTAATGCGATGATTCAACCTTATGAAGGTGGCGGGATAAAGTTTGCCCCGAATGCGACAGGTCAAGATGGTAAACTTCACATTATGATCATGGAAGATATGTCTTTAATAACCTTTATTTACAATTATTTATGCCTACTTTTAAAACAACACAACAAACTAAAGAAGGTACAACACATAAAAACAAATAAACTAACAATAAAAACAAACCAAGAATACTTCCAAATCGATGGAGAATTAGTGAACAGCGAAGAAACATTGAACCTTAGCTGTATTAGTAAATTTTATAAATTAAAGAGGATGGAGAAAAATGAGCAGAAATTCAAATAGCCGTAACTCTAGATCAGAATCCGGTATAGGAGCGTTTGAAATTGTCAATGGAATACTGACAGTTATACTTATTATACTCGGAGGTCTAGTTAGTTGGACGATGTTGAAGTACGATTTTCTAAATTTTAGAGGGATTAACTACGGAATAATCGGAGTAATAATCTTAGCGATAATACTTGCAATATTCCTTGTGATTAAGAAAAAAGCGAAAATATTTAATGCGATAATGTTGATCGTTATGAATATAGCCTTGGTGTTTTCTTACATGCAGTTTAGAACAGCAATCGGTTTATTCGATAACTTAAATAGTAATGCGGCAGTTAGTGAGTATACTATGAGCGTTGTTGTGATGAAAAATGATGCAGCTGAAAAGCTTGCAGACTTAAAAGGAGAAGCAGTAGCGGCTCCGGTATCTGCAGATGGTGAAAACATTAATAAGCTGATGAAGGAGATTCGCGACAAAGAAAAACAAAGTCTAGATCTTACAGAATCTAAAAACTACATCTCAGCTTATGAGGAATTAGTCGCAGGAACTAGTAAAGCGATGATTCTTAACAGTTCATTCGAAGATCTTATTACTAGTCAACACGCAGATTTTAGAGATAAAACGAAAAAAATCTATGAATATAAAATAACAAAAGCTGTAAGTACAAAAGCAAAACAAAACTCAGGTGATACATTCAACGTGTACATAAGTGGTATAGATACATATGGGCCGGTATCTAGTGTCAGTCGTTCAGACGTTAATATTATTATGACAGTTAACAAAAAAACTGGAAAAATCTTATTAACAACAACACCACGTGACTCTTATGTGAAAATCGCCGATGGTGGAAATAACCAATATGACAAACTTACACACGCAGGTCTGTATGGAGTAGATTCTTCAATCCATACGCTAGAGAATTTATATGGTATTAAGATAGATTACTACGCTAGACTTAACTTCACATCATTCTTAAAACTAATTGATACAGTTGGTGGGGTAGATGTGTATAATGATCAGGCGTTTACATCACGTCATGGTAGATTTGAATTCCCTCAAGGTATGGTTCATTTAAATGCAGAGAAAGCTCTTGGATTTGTTCGTGAAAGATATGGTCTTGCTGGTGGAGACAACGACCGTGGTAAAAACCAAGAAAAAGTTATCGCAGCGATAATTAAGAAATTAACTTCTAAAGAAGGTTTATCAAATTACCAAAGTGTTATTAAAGAATTAAGTGAATCAATTCAGACAAATATGCCGATTGAGACAGCTATGGGACTTGCGAATGAGCAACTTAGTGCAGGTAAAGATTACAATGTAGCGTCACAAGCACTTACAGGAACTGGAACTATGGGGCTACCTTCATATGCAATGCCTGGAGCGACATTATACATGACACAGATTAATGAACAAAGTTTAACAGAAGTTACAGAAAATATTAAAGAAGTATTGGAAGGTAAGTAGATGAGAGACGGAATTAGAATGATAGATATACATTCCCATGTAGTCTTCGGGGTAGATGACGGTGCAAAAACTGAAAAAGACACTCGCGATTTACTAGAAGAGAGTTATAGACAAGGTGTTAGAACGATTATCGCAACACCTCACAGAAGACGCGGAATGTTCGAAACAGACATAGAAATAATCAGAGAAAACTTCAAAAGAGTAGAAGAAATCGCTGCTGAAGTAGCTGAAGACCTAAGGGTTTACTTAGGTAGCGAGATCTACTACAAAGAAGGGGAAATCGAAAAAATCGAAAGTGGAGTATACCCAAGATTAGCGGAGACGGACTATGTACTTGTAGAGTTTCCTTATGAAATGCGTTATAAAGAAATCCACAGAGCACTAAACAAGGTTATACTTCTTGGATTAACTCCAGTAGTAGCACACGTTGAAAGATATAATGATGTAGATGAAAAAGGTGTTCAAGAGTTAATTAACATGGGTGCTTACATCCAGGTTAATGCAGCTAGTGTTCTAAAACCAAAACTTATCGGTGATAAACACAAACACTACAAAAAACGTGCTAAAAAATACTTAGATGAAGAATTAGTTCACTTCATCGCAAGTGACATGCACAATATGGATTCTCGTAGAACGTATATGAAAGAGGCATATGATATTATCGAAAAGAAATACGGACCGACAATAGCTTATGAACTATTTGAAAAAAATCAAGAAAAACTATTAATGAATAAAATAATATAAAGAGAGGATAAATAATTATAATGGATAATCAAGAAAAAGATTTAATACAGTTAGATATTATGCTACTGTTAAGAAGGATTTGGGAGAAGAAAGTATTAATAGTACTAGTGACATTACTATTTACGGCAGCATCACTTGCATATAGTATTTTCTTAGTAACGCCACAATATTCATCTACGACGAAGGTATACGTAGTTAACCAAAAGAAAGATGATAAAGCAATCACAACACAAGACGTTCAATTAGGTTCACTATTAGTAAAAGACTATAAAGAGATCATTCTTTCTAACAAAGTTATGGAAGATTCAGCAGAAAAAAGTGGAACAGGAATCACTGCAAAAGAACTAGCGAAAAAAGTTAGTGTAGATGCACCGAAAGATACACGTATTATCTCAATCACTGTTCAAGATAAAGACCCACAAGTTGCGAGCGACTTAGCGAATACTGTAAAAGAGGTATCAGCTGATCAAATCAAAGAAGTAACGAAAATTGATGATGTAACAACATTAGAAGAAGCAAAAGCAGCTACTTCTCCAAGTTCACCAAATATTCCTAAAAACGGAATTTTAGCGACAGCATTAGGGCTTATCTTAGCTGTAGCGGGAGTAGTACTATTTGAGCTACTAGATGATAGAGTTAAGAGAGCGGAAGATATTGAAGAAACAATGGGGCTTGTGCTTTTAGGTGTAGTTCCAGATACAAAAACAGGAAAGAGATAGGATAAGAAAACATGGCACAAATTAATTTACTAACAAACCAAAAAATAGTCGATCCTAAGAATGAAGAGTATTACAACGCCTTACGTACGAATATCCAATTTTTAGGAAAAGATAAAAAAGTAATCGCGATAACATCGACTTCAGAAAATGAAGGGAAAAGTACAGTATCGACTAACCTAGCTATTTCATTAGCGAAATTAGGTCTTAAAACTATTCTAGTAGATGCGGATACACGTAAATCTGTTATGGCAGGTCGTTTCAAATTTAAACACAAAATTAGCGGATTAACTAACTACTTATCTGGAGTTTCTCCGATCGAGGATGTTATTTATGAAACAGATGTGGAACATCTTAATGTTATCCCAGCTGGTCAAGTACCACCGAACCCAACAGGATTATTACAAAACAAAAACTTCAACATTATGATCGAAGTATTTAGAGAGTATTATGATTATGTGATTATTGATACACCACCAGTTGGTCAGGTAATAGATGCAGCTATCGTAGCACCTAAGACTGATGGAGTAGTGCTACTAGTAGAAGCAAATCGCGTTAAGAAGAAAAGCATAGAAAAAGCCAAGGAACAACTAGAAAAAGGTGGAGCAGAGTTTCTAGGTGTAATCTTAAACAAAGTTAACTCAAACGAACTTGGTTACGGTGGTTACTACGGTCACTATGGTAGCTATGGAATAAAAGGGAACAAAAATAAAAAATAATCTTAAAAGATAAGAGGAGAACAAGATGTATTATATTAGAAGAAATAATAAGTTTCTGTTCTTGGTGACTGATTTAATAGCCTTATCTTTAGCTTACATTTTTAGTTTTGATTTTCAATCGAAATCAAAAGATAACTTATATTTTTTCATAGCTATGAATGTTATCGGTATTCTTGTAGCACTTATGTCAGAAGAATACTGGACAATCTCAGAAAGAGGATATCTTAAAGAACTTAAGGCAACATTTATCTATGTATTAAAAGTAGTTTCATTATTCACATTAGTTTTAGTAATATTTAATCGCAATGACTTCTTTGATATAGTAAAAAGTATGGAATTGATTATTTATTTAGTTCTAGCATTTGTTTTTATCTATTGTGTAAGAACTATTTCTAAAAGAATAAATAATCGCTATCGAGATGATAGTCGTAATATTATAATATTGTCCGATTTTTGTGATTTAGACACAATAGGTGAATTACCTAGTAACTATCAAGTTCTAGCATATGCGAATAATTCAGAGGAATATATATATAATGCTAAGCCTGTGGTTCACAATATTTCAGAGATTAGAGATTTTTTATCTCATCATAGAGTTGATGAAATATACGCTAACTTGTCATCGCAGACTAGTCTGGTAGAAATATTTAAGGTTTTTGAAGTTCTTGGTATTCCGACAAAAATCAATATTACACCGATAATAAAAGAAGTTGGAGCTAATACAGCAGTAACCTTTCAAGGGGATAATATTTATTTGACATCAGCGATAAAAATAGCAACATTACGCCAGGTAATTCTGAAGAGAGTTATGGATATTGTTATCTCAATAGTTGGAATACTACTTACAATACTTGTAGGGATAATCATATTACCAATAGTGAAAATGCAAGCACCAGGGCCACTTATATTCACACAAACGAGAATAGGTCAAAATGGTAAAAAGTTCAAAATATACAAGTTTAGAAGTATGTATATTGATGCTGAAGAAAGAAAAGCAAAACTTCTAAGCCAAAATGAGTTAGAGACAACATTAATGTTTAAAATGGATAATGATCCTAGGGTCTTCCCATTTGGACAGAAGCTAAGAGATTGGTCACTGGATGAACTTCCACAATTTATCAATGTTCTTAAAGGAGATATGAGTGTAGTAGGGACACGTCCTCCGACAGTTGATGAATATACGCAATATGATCTTCATCATTTCAAACGTATGCAGGTAAAACCTGGTATTACTGGAATGTGGCAGGTTAGTGGAAGAAGTAACATACTTGATTTTGAAGAAGTAGTTA
>ERZ773180.933-NODE-933-length-15693-cov-4.419491_pt1 | contig 15693 bp, 11 predicted proteins | sample MGYA00511080_ERZ773180 | MGnify/ENA primary metagenome ERZ773180 (study PRJEB29015, sample SAMEA2738175) | human oral metagenome | biome: human oral; feature: human-associated habitat; material: saliva | place: China | collected 2178 ...
TTCCTTGCACGTCATCTAGCCTGGCCAAACCACTCACTTGCCTGCAATAGGCTGCATCGTCGTATGCACGCAGGCCATATTGTTGACGCATTTTTATCCATTCGTGATGGTGTTTCTCGCCTGCCACAGAGCGACATGCCAGCTGGGCGTGCGTTTACGCTTGGCCTCTTAGCGCACTACGCGCTAGATAGGATTGTCCATCCGTTTGTGTATTCCCAGCAAGATGCGCTGATTGAGGCGGAACCATCTCTCAAAAATGCCTACAGAGAGCTTCATCCTATTATTGAAACGGATTTGGATTCATATCTTCTTTGGCACATGCGCCACACTACCGTTGAGACGTTTCCACCAGCTGAGGTGCTTGAAGCCATTGAATCCACCAAACACGTTGGTGGCGCGCTTTTCTCGCAAGTAGCGCTTCAGGTATTTGGCCTTAATGTTGGTGTTGGTGAGTACGAGAAAGCCCTCCAGGACTACGCTCGCATTTACCACACGGTAGAGCGTACTGATCCTAAATACACTACCAAGCTTCCTGACGTTTTATACAAGACCGAGAAGTTCATGCGCCCTTCAAACAATTCGTACGTTGCCGCAATGGCTCACCGTATTGTTATGACTGAGGACTTCCCTACCGCTAATCTCAAGCGCCTTCCTTGGAAAGAGCCTTACACAGGAGAAATTAAGACTGAAAGTATTCTTGATCTTATGGATGAAGCTCGTGAGTTCTACAAAGAGCTTGTTCAGGCAACTATCTTAGGACAAAGAATCACCCTGGAAGAGCTGGTCGACGGTATCAATTACATGGGCAAACCTGTTGTAGAAATGGTTGATGACGAGGACTAACTCGCAGCAAAATACAAATGCGTTGAGCATTCAAACACGTAAGAAAAGGCGACTACTTGAGTAGCCGCCTTTTTTACTAACGCTTATCTACAATCTAACACACGCTATAAAGATGCATGCTGAAGAAGCTAACTTTACAGAAGTGCTTCTTCCCACGCAGGCTCTTTAAATCCAAGAAGTATGGTATTGCCTGCAACAACCAATGGGCGCTTGACCAGCATACCCGTGGTAGCAAGCAAATTATAGGCGTCACTATCGCTCATACCTGCATCAAGCTGCTCCTTGATGTTATTGTCGCGATACACCATACCTGAAGTATTGAAAAACTTTCTGATAGAAAGACCGCTCAGTTTGTGCCACTCAGCAAGCTCTTCTGCAGTTGGATTCTCCTCTTTAATATCGCGTAGCGTATAAGAAACACCATGTTCATCAAGCCACTTGAGAGCTCTCTTACACGTAGTGCAGCGAGAATAGCAAAGAACTAGGATGTTTTTATCTGCCATAACTGTTTCCTTTTGGATAGGTTATCGATTACATAAACGCAAACTATTTTGAGTAGAAAGCAACCCTAAAATCAATATTCCTAAGGATATGCCATAGAGCATACCAACAAATAGATCATTCACGTTTGATGCCACACTCAGGATGATTGCTAAAATCAAAAACATCATTCCAAGAGAAACATACTTGTTTTTTATAAGTTTCATTTGGTCGCCTCCTTTTTACTGATAGTAACAGGGTAGTATACATCACCACTTTGTTACTGAACATGTACATTTATGCAGGTGCCTGTCCTGTTTCAAGAATTTGCTGAAGCGCAGCCTCATCAAGCACAGGAACACCCAAGCTTTCAGCCTTTGCGAGCTTAGATCCCGCAGCCTCTCCTGCTACTACGAAGCTTGTCTTCTTAGATACAGAACCAGAGACCTTTGCTCCCATGGCCTTAAGCTTAGTGCCAGCCTCATCACGTGTAAAGTGCTCAAGAGTTCCCGTTAAAACAAAAGTAAGCCCAGCAAGCGTCTGAGGAAGCTCATTTTCTGTTTTCTCTTCCTCAAGCACTACACCCGCCTGACGAAGACGCTCAATAACGGCAACGTTTTCTGGTATCGAGAAGAACTCGTGTACAGACTCTGCAATCTTAGGACCAATACCTGGGATTTCAGCGATCTTCTCGACAGGGGCTGTAGCAAGCGCCTGAATGGAGCCAAACTCCTGAGCAAGCAGCTCCGCGACGTTAGCACCAACATGCCTCATGCCAATACCAAAGAGCACGCGGCCAAGACCTCTTGTCTTTGATTCCTCAACCTTTGCCATAACTTTCTTAGCAATAGTATGACCCACGGGAATGCTATCACCAGAAAGGTGATCTGCAGTATCAGTATCGTACACACGGCCCGTAGGCATGCTGGACAGCGTTTCTTCAGTAAGCTTATCGTAGAAGTCGGCTACATCAGAGAGAACGCCCTCTTCAACCATGCGATTAATCAACTCGTCACCAAGGCCGTCAATGTCCATGGCCTTACGGCTACCCCAGTGAATCAGACGCTCAACTGCCTGAGCAGGACAATCAATAGAGACGCAGCGGAAGGCCACCTCTCCCTCTTCTTGAATAACAGGGCTACCACAGCTTGGACAGGTAGCTGGCATCTGGAACTCAACAGCATCTGCAGGTCGAAGACTCAAAACTGGTCCTACAACCTCTGGAATAACGTCTCCTGCCTTGTGGACAATGATGGTATCGCCCTCGCGCACGTTTTTACGACGAATCTCGTCAAGGTTGTGGAGAGTTGCACGCGCAATGGTAGAACCTGCAACAGTAACGGGATCAAACTCAGCAACAGGTGTGAGTACTCCCGTACGACCAACCTGAATACGAATTTCTCGCAAAACGGTCTGCTTTTCCTCTGGTGGGAACTTAAATGCAATAGCCCAACGAGGAGCGCGAGAAGTAAATCCTAGAGCCTCTTGGCTCGCAAATGAGTCAACCTTTACTACCACGCCATCAATGTCGTAGTTAAGATCTCCTCGCTGCTCAAGAGCTTGCGCACAGAAATCGTGGACTTCCTGAGCGCTCAGGCAACGACGGGCATGTGGATTAACATTAAAGCCGCAGCTACGAAGCCAGTTTAAAAACTCCCACTGACTGTGAACATCAAGAGGGCCTTCGTCGGCTACTGCGTAGATAAAGGTCTCAAGATCTCGGTGTGCGGTAATCTTTGGATCCTTCTGGCGCAAAGATCCAGCAGCTGCATTTCTTGGGTTAGCAAAAGGCTGTTTACCAGCAGCATCTGCATCCTCATTCAAACGAATGAAGGAGTGCTTTGGCATATAAACTTCACCACGGACCTCAATACTCTGGTTGAGGCCTCTATTCTCTACTTGCTCCAGACCAGCAAGCGCAAGCTCTCGTGGGACGTCAGAGATAGTTAAAACGTTTGCTGTGACGTTTTCTCCCGTGCTACCGTCGCCTCGTGTAGCAGCACGTACAAACTGACCGTCACGATATGTGAGTGCAACACCTAAGCCGTCAATCTTAAGCTCACAGGTATACGCCACAGGATTTGTAGGCGATGCGCCAAGAGCTTCATCAGTTCTGGAAAGCCATGCATCCAGCTCTTCCAGGTTCATGGCATCGTCCATAGAATACATGCGAGCAGCATGCTGAACAGGCTCAAACTGTTCAGAGACATAGCCGCCGACGCGCTGCGTATAGCTATCCTCAGTTACAAGCTCTGGATATGCTGCCTCAAGCTGCTGAAGCTCAATAAGCAGACGATCAAACTCAGCGTCAGTGAGCTCTGGATTGTCAAGAGCATAGTAGGCATAAGCCGCATGGTTCAAGATTCTATTAAGCTCCGCTGCACGAGCGGCATCTTTTGGCGAAAGTGCTGCCATAACTACTCCAAACATAAAAACGTAGGTGCAAGAAATCTTGCACCTACCAGGTATTTATTTGCGTCCTCTTAAGGTTCTACCAAGGGCCTTAAGGGCTTCTCGCCTTGCGCTACCATATGGTGCAAGAGGGTCAATAATCTTGCGCAGAGGGCTTGCATCAGAAAGCGCACGCTCGTGGAACTCCGTGACATCTGCGTCATTTCTGGCGCCTGGCACCATGTCCTGAATAATGACCTCGTAGAACGGAGTGTTGCGCGCGTACTTCCAGAAATAAGAAGCCATGTCGCAGCTAGCGTTCTGCCAAGGCTTAATAGCGCCAGCAAAGTGAACAATCTTTGGTGAGCGGCGGGCTGCTTGATAATCATCAAAAACGCTGTTTGGTGCCATTGGATAGAGTTTCTCGGCACGACCAAAAATGTTGTGCGTAACGTTCCAGTCAGCTGGTAGATAGACAACACGACCCTGGCACTCGCTGTTCAGAATATCTTGATCGTTGTAGATAAAGATTGGATTGGATGCAATACGCAACCACTCTGGAACAGTGTGATAACGGCGCAGCTCAGCGGTATTGAAGACCATAACTCCCGCCTGGAAGTAGGCGTAAGGATTCTTAAGATTAAGCACGTCAAGGCTGTACTTCATGCGGTCTCCGCCACGAATGTTAAGGTTTGCCAGATAGTCAATATCAAGCGTTGCCGCAATAAGATTGTTGCCCATTCTTACATCATACAGTTCAGCAACATTACCGTTGACCACAAGGTCAGAGTCAAGATAGACAACCTTGTCGTAAGCAGAAAGAATATCTTGAGCCAAGAAACGGAAGTATGTCTCAACACTAATGTGAGCGTTATTAGTATCTAGCTTGTAGTCTTTGACCATACGCCACACGTTATAGAACGTAATACGAGCATTCTTATAACGCGAGAAGTACTTCTTAACCAGCTCCTGCTTTGATCCGCCAATATTGGTGTTGAGAACGACCACATCGTAGAAACGGTTAGGATCGGCGTTTTCAAGCATTGAACCCATAGCGCAGGTAAGAATTGGAACATAGTTGTTGTCTGCTGCAAAAACAACAGGAACAACGTTCTGACTTGCAATCTCAGGCTTTTCTTCAAAGAGAGGAATAAACTTCTGACGAGGCTCTGGATTAGTAAAGTGAATGCACTGAAGCTCTTTTACCTTCCAGTTTTTGCCCTCTGTACGCAGCATATGCATACGCCAGATATTAAAGAGACGCTCAGTCAGATGACCTGGGGTTCTTAGGGCCTCTTTGCTATAGGTGGACATATCAGTACGGGCAGTCCACTCGTCTACAAGGGGGAACACCCATGCTGCATAGCGATCAAAGAGCTCTTTACGCATGATATACATGTTGCAGAAGCACTGCTGATGACCGTTGAGAAAAGCGTTTACGTCCTCTGCATACTCTGGATGACGCTCAACGATAAGCGCAGCCATGGTATCCATATCCTTTGGATGGAGTAGCGGAGCGGAATGGTACTGCTCAAGAGGTGTATTAGCGCTTCCAGGGAATTTGCTAATATCCTTTACCCCAGTGGTAATGAGGTCATAGCCCTCAATGCACTGAGCAATGGTCTGATCATCAAGACCATATTTCTTGATGGCATCCTCATCAATGAAGTCATCCATAACCTCACCAAACGGATTTTCTGGATAAACCGTATCGGTAAAGTTGAAGTAGCGACGATAATGACCAAAGCCAACATAGCGCGCATTGGTGATGTTCTTCCATGCCCAATACTGTGTAGTCATCTCACAGTACATGGGGTTTTTCTCGGTAATGGTATCGCCCTCATCGTCATGGAGCATATACGTAAAACGATTGGTCTTCTGGCCTGGTCCTACCTGGATAGGCTGAAGGTAATTACTTGCGGGAACATCAACATCTTTATGAGAAGTAATCAGAATGCGAATAGGCTGCTGCTCAAACATCTTTACCATGTGCTTTCTCTCTAGATACTCCATGTGCTCATCGGCAATCTGTTTCATGCGAACTGCCCTATCAAACGACAGTCCCTCATCCTGATGCATGAGAGCGGCATATTTCTTTGCATATGTCCTATAGCGATATGCATCGCTGTTTTCTGGAAGCTCAGTACCAGTAGCAATAGCCTCGTATGCCTCATCTCTTACAAAGCGATAGAGCTCTCGAGCAGCTACTGATGGTCCAAAGAGAATGGCAAACGGTTCAAGGGCTGCCTCTTGATCTTCAGGGTCAAGGCGGAATTTCCACTCAGCGCTCAAGAGCTCCAACAATCTATGCTTCATACCTCTAAACGAATTGAGATGAGCAATAGTATCTGTCTTGCCAATATAAAGTTCCACTTGATCAATGTTGTCTAAGAACTGATAGCAGAACTCTCCAAATTTATCTAAAGAAATACGAGAAGCGCCAGTTACTCCGATGCCATAGTGGTACAAAAAGCCCCTGCAAGACTCAAAGCCATCAGCGGTCTGAGCCTTATCTGCCAGGATAAATACCTCGTAGGCATCTTCTGCTCTTACCAGGCGCTCCGAAGTCATCTCTGCAAAGGCAGAGCGGAAAAGTTCTCCGCGATACAAGCGTTGTGTAGCACGCCAATCAAGCTTCTGTCCATAGCCCTCATCGTAAATAATGCGCAGGATATCATCACCCTGAGTAAAATCTGATTGTTGGTTAATGTAGCTCTCAAAAGACCTTGCATCAGTTGGGTCAACGCCATTTTCTGGAATAACAGTAATGCCAAGATGAAGAATATCAACAGGGTTCTGATCAATACGAGCAACCACCTGCTCAAGAAAATCAGAAGTAACCTCATCATCACCGTCTAGGCAAAAAACCCACTCGCCTTTTGTATGAGTTGCAGCAGTTTTACGTGCAAGATGAAGACCCTGGTTAGTTGGGTGAGTAATAACCTTGAACCTTGAGTCATCACCTACTGCCGTAACAATTTTCTCTGGAGTGGAATCTGTCGAGGCGTCATCAACAATAATTGCTTCAAAATCACCAAACGTCTGATTCTTTACACTTTGAATACAACGCCCAATGTATGATTCGATGTTGTATGCAGGAATTACAAAAGAAACCTTAGGCATACCAACTCCTTATAAATAAGCAATCTCAACTATCTTCTATCTTATCTAAAATATGCCTCTCTTGGGCGGGCAAAAGATGTCTACTCGACGCTCTTCAAGCTCTCAACCATATCAATATTTTTGAGCTTAGGTCGCATGGCAACATATACCAACAGCGAGAAGACAAGCGTAAGTCCAAAGGCAAACCAATAACTTGGTGCATGGATAGCTCGACCAAACATAACAAGGTCAATCTCGGCAGTTTGAACTACAAATCCCTCAAGGTATGTTCCTAGAACAAGTCCAAAGAGCGCTCCAAACACGGCGAGAAGCGCAATCTCTCTGAAGACATAGGCATCAACCTCATGGCGCGTAAATCCAAGTACTTTGAGGCTGGCAATCTCACGAATGCGCTCTTCAATATTGATATTGGTGAGGTTATACAAGACGATAAATGCCAGCAGAGCTGCAGCCACAATAAGAATAGCTACAACACGGTTAACTACGGCAAGTGATTCTTTGTAGGTATGAATAGCCTCATTGACATCATCTACTGTTGCAACTCCTGCCTGGTTAATAAGCTTTTCTCCAAATGCATCTCTCGTTGCCTGATCTTCGGGAAGCGTTGCATACCAGCCGTCCGCTGATTGATCTTGAATACCTAGAGAATGCCATGCTGAAGGTCCCAGATACAGATACGACCCAACGTAATTCTCGGTAACTCCTGTAACAGTAAGCGTACTTGGCTCGCCAGAAGCGTTTCCAATTCTGTCTTGAGCATAGACCTGAATGGTATCTCCCACGCCTACCCCAAGTCGTTTTGCAAGCTTTTCTGTAATTACAACCGAATCTTCTCCAAGCTCTATTGCTTGACCAGAAAGACGATTGCGCAGGGTAGCTAAGCCCGTGAGGTCTTGAAGAGAATTGCTGGTCATAATAGTTGTTCTTGTCAGTGAGCCTGCCTTTTGTGTAGAAGACTCAAGAAGAACGTTTTCTCTGGTTATGCGATGAATATTTGTAGCACCCACCTGATTAAGCTCTGCATTAATCTGATCTGCTTCTTCCTCAGAAACATCAGAAGTCATTCCCACTATGTAGTCATAATGCGAAATAGCTGGCCATTGGTTATCAATGATGTCACTAATAGAATCTCTAAGACCAAAAGCCACCAATAAAAGCGCAGTACATCCGGCAATTCCTACCAGCGTCATAATCAAGCGTCGCTTATAGCGGACAAGATTTCTGATTGTAACTTTCCACGAGAAAGACAATCTGGACCATAGAGGCTCAACGCGCTCCAGCAAAATCTTTGAGCCCGCTTTTGGAGCTTTTGGAAGCATGAGGCTAGATGGCTCTTCTTTCAATGAGGATAAAACGGCAGCCATGGTTGAAAGAAGCGTGATGCCTATATCGGAAAGTCCAGAGAGTAGTGCACTGTCAAGCTGAATAGAATAAGGAGCTCCCCCATTTGGGATGGTATAAATTGACCCGTACGCAGAGATAATAACGCCTGGCAACACTTGACTTAAACATGCTATGCCAATAACAGCACCCAAAAGTGAGGCGAGCAAGGCATATAACAGGTACTTTGTCGCAATCTGAGCAGTTGAATAGCCAAGCGCCTTATGAACACCAATAAGCGTACGTTCTTCAGAAACCATACGCGTCATACTGGTAAGTGAAACCAGAGCTGCAACCAAAAAGAACATCAGCGGAAATACATTAGCAATATCATTGATACGCTCAGAGTCTGCTTGATAAGCTGCAACACCAATCTCTTTTGTGCGATCAAGTACATACACATCAGGTTCTTTAAGCTCGTCAATCTTCTTCTGAGCTTCATCAAGCTCTTTCTGACCGTCAGCAAGTTGTTTCTCGACCTCAGTGCGTTGATCCTCAAGACTCTGTCTTCCCTCGTTAGTCTGAGCTTCTGCACTTTGGAGGGCTGTTTGTCCTGCGCTCAGACGACTAAGCGACGCAGCAAGTTTTTCTTGAGCCGCAGCTAACTGATTTGCAGTAGCACTTCTCGCCTCACTCAAATCCTGACGCGCCTGAGCCACTTGTGACTCTGCCTCATGTAGTTGAGCTGTGCGCTGATCAAGCTCTTCCCTCGCAGCCGCAAGAGTCTGCTGCTGGGTAGCCAATTCTGTCTCTGCAGCCGTAATCTGCGCTTGTGTGGCGAGAAGGGCGTCTACTTGCGTAGTTGCCAGACCTAAAGCGCTGAGCCGTTGCTGCGCTTCTTCAAGACTTGAAACGGTGATGCCTTGCGCAGCAAGCCCCGCAAGATACGCATCTCTACCCGCTTCAAACGCACTCTTTTGCTGTGTAAACGTTGCTTGTCCTGCATTATAGGCAGCAAGACCAGCCTGATACTGGGCCTCTCCTGCACTGAGCTCAGCTGTACCCTGAGCTATCTGAGCCTCTGAGGTAGTAATCTGAGCTTCCGCTTGTGCAAATTGCCGCTCAGCACTGTAGCGAGAAGCTGTAAGCTGCTGACGTCCTGCATCATATTGACGCTGGCCATCGGCCAGTTTTTGCTGTTGAGCGGAAATCTGCGCTTCCGCGTCATCAAGCTTCTTTTGAGCATCCCCAAGTTTATCTGCGGCTTCCTGCCTTGATTGCTCCAGCTTTTGACGAGCCTCATCAACTTGAGCTTGAGCATCATCTTTAAGCTCTTGCAAACGAAGTGAAGCAAGCGAGGGATTCATCTGCGAAATGCGTTCTGCAACGCTATCAACGGCACTCTGATAGTCTGATGAGCCGCTTTTATAGCTGGTAGCACCCTGAACCGTTAGATACGCTTCGGTATAGGGGTCATCGTTTGCAAAAGCATCTTCCGTGACATACACAAATTGCTGGACAATGCCGTTACCTAACGATGTGGTACCAAAATTGCTTACATACGGATACGTTGGCGCATTTACAAAACCAACAACCGTGTACGAACCACCCTTTAAATGAACGCCGTTTGAAGTGTCTGGAAGCTCAATCTGTTGACCAAGGCTAATATCTGCACGTTTCTTGGGATCAGCGCTCATCACGCACTCGTAAGGCCCTTGAGGAAGCCTTCCCTCAACAACTGTTGGTTGATTAAGCTCACCAGGTCTAAAAGAACTCACACGAGCAGTAGATTGCGATGACGTCAGTGTAGCCATAACGTCTACCGTGCGAGAAGGCATAACCGCTTCAACGCCCTCGACAGAAGCAAGGGCATGAACGTCCTTCTCGCTTAACCCAAGCGTAGAGATTACACGCAGGTCGTAGAGATGTTGGTTTGCGTAAAACGTATGAGCAGCTTCTTGCATGTCAGGGCTGGCCATTTTGAGGCCTGCAAAGAAGCCGCAGCCTAAAGCAACAATTCCTGCAATTGCAAGAAATCTGGCGAGAGACCCTTTGATGGTCCGAGTAATCTCGGTAAAAAGAGCGTGTGGCATGACTACCACTCGACAGTAAGCGCGTCAGCTGGGTGCTTATTAATTTCTACCGATTGAGCCTGACCTTCTTTAACGTGGATAACCCTATGAGCAATTTGAGTAAACGCAAAGTTATGCGTGACAATAGCCACGGTCTTATGCTGCTCTTTGCACATATCTTGCAGGAGCTTAAGAATTTGCTTTCCTGTTTTATAATCCAGCGCACCTGTTGGCTCATCGCAAAGCAAAAGGCGTGGATTTTTTGCCAAAGCTCGCGCAATAGAGACGCGCTGCTGCTCTCCACCAGAAAGTTGAGCTGGGAAGTTATCCATACGGTGCTCAAGACCAACAGCGCGTAGCGCATCTTCTGGCTGCATGGGGTCAAGACAAATCTGTGACGCAAGCTCAACGTTCTCTTTTGCGGTGAGGTTAGGAACTAGATTGTAAAACTGGAAAACAAAGCCAATATCATGACGGCGATAAAGCGTTCTTTCTTTTTCTGAAAGCCCGCCAATTTCTTTTCCGTCTAAATAAATAGACCCGGAGGTACAGGTATCCATACCTCCGAGCATATTTAAGACAGTTGTTTTACCGGCACCTGATGGGCCAACAATTACGCAAAGCTCGCCCTCTTCTATGGAGAAGTTCATGTCATGGACAGCATTTACTTTGACGGAGCCCATGGTATACGTCTTTGTTACCTCTTTAAATTCAACAAAAGACATACGATTCTCCTATGAGAAAAGATAATCCTCCTGAACAAGAAGAGAGTGCGTAAGGAGCTACTCCTGTGGAGCCTCTGGGGCTGCAGGAGCCTTAGGTGCAGCTGGTGCAACGGTTGCTTCTGGAGCAGGTGCTGCTGTTACCTCTGTAGTTACAGGAACTACAGGAGCAACTTCTGCGCCCTCAGTAGCAAGAGGCATTGGAGCAACAACAACCTCTTCCTCCTCAAGATCAGCCTGACGCTGGTCAAACTCTTTCTTAGCACGAACCCAAATGAGAAGTGCAAGAAGAGCGGTAAAGAGCAGGAAGGTAACAATCATGACGTTAAGAATAAGGGTGGTGAAGTTCACTGCCTGGCTGATAGAAATCATCACAGAGAGCTCTGTAAGTGCGGAAGTTAAACCAACTACAGAAAGAATGGAGAGACCCCACCTAAGACGAGGACGGAAGCCCCTCAAAAGACCTGAAACCGCAGCAAATAGGTAACACAGGAAAACAATATAGGTGACACGTGCAAGTATCAGGGAAATAGGATTTGTCTGACGAGTTGCAAAGTTAAATACCGTGTGGAAATAGTTGAGATACTGAACAGGTGCAACAAAATCAATGACAATAAAAATGAGAGCCGCAATTGCTGGGATGGCAATTTTTGCTTTGGGGTTCATGAAACCTCCTCGATTTCTTTATACGACCTGTCTATTTTATCGTATAAACCTATGACCAGTGCGGTAAGTCATAAAAGTCTTTTATATGGTCTTGAGCTTCTTGTTCTCTTTCTGCTAAAGCTTCTCTTAAACCCTTCAATGCATCAAAGGGCATAAATATCTTTGCCCTATTTGCCCGAGACATGCGAGGATGTCCGTAGTGCATCTGCGATGCAAACACCTCCTCTTTTGCACCATCTTCCGCTGGCGAGAAATCCTGTCTAGGCTTCATTGGTTTCTTCCCCACTACGGTGTCCTCCAATCTGAGCATTTCTCTGCCGAGCAGTTGCTTCGGGAAGCAGGTCCATAGCTTTGAGCAAAGAGTTCTTTCCAAACTTCTTCTTTATGGCGTTGATAGTATCTTGGCGCTGGCGCTCTTTCTCTAAAACACTATTGTCCTGGAAAAGCGACGTCTGAATACCCGATCCCGTTTCTTCTTGAGTGTTTCCAAAGGTAAGGCCAACGCGATGCACGCTTTCTGAAGGTATTACTCGCTCGTCAAAGAAAGACAAAACCACTGCCATAAGCTCATCTCTGGAGTTAGTGGGGTAAGAGAGCTTCTTAGTACCACTACTGGAGGGAATATGTCTTCTCCAGCTTCTATAATCTCCTGTTTGTCTCAGCTCTTCCATCTGGCTCTCTGTTGCCGAGTAGCCAATATAGATACCAATAGAAGAGCAGACCAGCTTTTGCGTTACAAGCTCAAGCGTCAACGCTTCAACCATCTCTTTAAAGATGAGGCGTGCTCCCTCTGTGTCTCTATTGTGGTCAAAGACCTGTGCCGTTGAAACTGAATGGCTTTGAGACTTATAAGCCTTGATATCTGCAATGGTAGTTGGCTCAATGCCCCATGCATGATCAATAAGAATTTCTGCATCAACGCCAAATTCTTTATACAGAGGCTCTGTAGGAGCCATGGCAAGTTGCCCCATGGTGTGAATATTCATTGCCGCAAGACGCTTTTGAATACCTGCACCAATATGCCAAAAATCAGTTAAAGGTTTATGGTTCCAAAGTTTAAGTTTGTACGACTCTTCATCAAGCTCACCAAAGAAGTTGGGGCTGTGCTTTGCCGTAATATCAAGCGCAATTTTTGCCAGATACAAATTTGGACCCAAACCACAAGTAGCAGGGATACCAGTAGTTTTTGCTACATCTGCACGGATCTTCTCGCCCAGCTCTCTTGCTGTGCATCCGTAAAGCGATAAGTACGGTGTTACATCGATAAATGCCTCGTCAATGGAGTAAACGTGGATGTCTTCTGGGGCAATGTATTTGAGATACACCGAATAGACATCTGCAGAGCGCTCCACATACAAAGCCATACGAGGAGGTGCTACCTCGTAAGTAAGATTTTTGGGAATCTCAAAAACGCGACAACGTCCAGGAACACCCAACGCACGAAGCGCCGGTGAAACCGCCAAACAAATTGTCTTTTCTGTCCTGGTAAGATCAGCCACAACAAGCTTAGCCTTCATGGGATCAAGGCCTCGCTCAACACATTCAACCGATGCGTAGAAACTCTTTAAATCAATAACCAGGTACTGTTTTTGAGAAGGTGCCATGGCTTAGATAAGCACAATACCTTGAGAAACTTTTTCTGCCACGTCATTACCTACAAGATAACGGACAATCTCTAGGCCAAACTTAAGAGCGGTTCCTGCTCCTTGGCTGGTAATGAAAGAACCATCAACACAAACCGCATCTTGCGAAAGATTGGCGCCATTCTCTGAGAGAAAATGCTGGAAACCTGGGTTGGAAGTGGCCTTCTTACCCGTAAGCAATCCGCGCTTAGCATAAATTGAAGGAGCAGCACAAATTGCGGCAAGCGCACGACCATCTGCTGCAAACGCATCAACTGCCTGCATAAGTGGCTCACAAGCCTCAAGATTAGTGGTTCCGGGCAGACCACCAGGAAGCACCAACATGCTGTAATCATCAAACGAGACCTGACTGAGCAGCTTGTCTGTTAAAAAAGTAACCTGGTGAGAAGAAGTCACGCTCAAAGAATCAGATATAGACACTTTGTCACAGGGAATACCTGCACGATACAGGACGTCAACAACGCTCAGTCCCTCAATCTCTTCACAACCTTCAGCGAAAAAGACAGCAACGCGCTTGTCAGTACATGGTGTAAACATCTGACTCCCTTCTCGACTAAAACTAGTACAAGTGTACGCCTTTTTATACAAAAAAGGACACTCAAGTTTGTGCTTGAGTGTCCAAAATTTTACCCAGTTAGACTGTTACAGAAAGTACCTGCCAAGCCCTCTATAACCTGGCGAGAAACCCTACTCCTCGTTAATGCCCTCGTTAATAGCCTGAGCGATAGCTTCCTGATCATTAGAGCCACGAAGCAGAGACTTAAACTCATCTCTCATCAGAAGAACAGCGGTCTTAGAAAGAAGCTTGATGTGAGTGGTGCCAGCCTCTCCATCTGGGACAAGCAGTGCAATAGCAACATCAACGGGCTTCTCGTCAAAAGAAGGCCACTCAAGAGGGGTGTTGTTCTTGAAGACAAAGACAGCTGCGTCCTTGATAGCCGCGTCTTTTGCGTGAGGAACTGCAAAGCCGTCAGTCATGCCGGTCTCACCCATCTCCTCGCGAGCTAGGAAAGCGTTGTAAACAGCGTCTGCATTATCAGTTACGCCAGCCTCCTGAGCCTTATTGGCAATAAAACGCAGGACATCATTACGGCTCGCTGCGTTCTGGTTTACAAAAACATTGTCTGCCTTAACAAAACCGCTCATGAATCTTCCTTCCGTATGTTTGAGCTTTGTGGCTCAGTAACTTCGTATGTAGTAATAATACCCGCAATGAAACAAAATTTGCCTTGAAAAACTTTACTTTAGAGCCATCCTCAGAATCTGTTGAACATCTGCTGTTTTAAGTTGCATAAAGTTACCCGCATGGTCTCCACCGCGAGCGTCAATAGTGCCCTCAGCCATCTGAAGAATATCCTCTTCAGAAGGGGCAACTCCAAGCTCGGCCAAGGAGGTTGGCATACCAATTGCATGACACCACTGATTCCACGCCTCAATTCCTGCAAGGCCTGTAGCAACAGGATTATGGAAGTTGTTTTGAACTCCAAAAACATTGACGGCAAACTGTGCAAAGCGCTCTGGATCTTGGACCATAACGTAGCGGGCCCAACTTGCCCAAATAGCCGTGAGTCCAGCACCATGAGCGACGTCATACTTTGCGCTAAGCTCATGCTCAATTGCATGAGAGGCAAAATCGCTTACGCGACCAGTTCCGGTAAGTCCGCAGTGAGAAAGCGATGAGGCCCAGAGCAAATCTGCTCGTGCAGCATAGTTCTCTGGCTCTTTGACAGCAACCAGAACAGCTTCTTTTACGGTACGCAAGAGCCCCTCGGCAAGCTCGTCGGTGAGTGCCACGTCCTTCTCGAGCGTAAAGTAGCGCTCCATAGTGTGCATCATGATATCTGCGCCTGTTGATGCCGTCTGATAAGCGCTTACAGAATAGGTGAGCTCTGGATTCATGATGGCAAAGCAAGGACGACCGCTCTGATGGTGATAAGAACGTTTAAGCACGCGACCATCAGCCAGCGTAATGTTCATGACAGAAGAATCTGAGGTCTCAGAGCCGGTTCCTGCGATAGTAGAAATGACACCAATAGGAGCTGCCTTTGAAACACTGACCTTATGCAAATAGAGGTCTTCAAGAGAGACATCATTGGCTAAGCCATATGCAATAGCCTTAGCGGAATCCATGACAGATCCGCCGCCGATAGCCAAAATGAAGTCAACACCCTCGCGTTTACCCAGCTCTACAGCTTCTTCTGCAAGCTCTAAACGAGGGTTAGGAACAACTCCACCACAGTCAACATAAGCAATTCCAGTATCGCTTAAAAGCTGGTGAATCTGGTCAAGCAAACCGCTTTTTACCACGTGATTGCCGCCAAAATGCACCAGCACCTTGCTGCCTCCGTGAGCAGAGACAAGCTCTGCCGCACGAAGCTGAGTATCTTTTCCAAAAACAACCTGAGTAGGTACAACGTACTCAAAATTAACCAT
>ERZ773180.940-NODE-940-length-15624-cov-17.363736_pt1 | contig 15624 bp, 4 predicted proteins | sample MGYA00511080_ERZ773180 | MGnify/ENA primary metagenome ERZ773180 (study PRJEB29015, sample SAMEA2738175) | human oral metagenome | biome: human oral; feature: human-associated habitat; material: saliva | place: China | collected 2178 ...
CGGTCGGGGACACGAACATCCTCTTCGTCCCCGATTCCTCCGCCGACCCCTCAGCGTCCGGGGTGGATGCCCTCATGGGAATGATCGACGAGGCCGGGGCTCCCCCTCAGGCTTCCCCGCCCCCGGAGGTCCCCTCCTCGGAGGCGCGAATCGAGATCATGGAGCCCGTCGTCACGCCGGACGCGACGACCACGCCCGTGGCCATGCCGCCCAGCATTCCTCCCAGCCAGGCGGACGCCGAACAGGACGCCCCGGCCTCGTCGTCGAATAACGAGAGCGCAGCGGATCCCCTGCTGCCCCCGCCCGCGCCCACGTCCGATGACGCCGCAGCCCTCCCCGAGGAACCCGCGGACGAGACCGAGGACAGCGCGCCAGAGGCCACCACGGAGACCGACGCAGTGTCCACCACCAGCGACAAGGACACGGACATCGAATCCGCTCCGTCTCCGGCTACCGGTGAAATCGCGGCGAACCTGCCCGTGCGCCGCATGCGCCTACCCCGCCCCGTCTACATCGCGGACCGCATCCTCAGCGTGCGCCGCCGCCGCGAAGACCTCGTCGATGTCGTCCTCTCCCTCATCGCGATCCTCATCATTTGGACGATCGGCACGGTGGCCAGCGCGACCACACACGGCGTCACCATGGACGTCCTACAATTCCAGCTCATCCGCAAGATCCTGATCCTGCCCGTCAGCCTGGTCGAGGGCCTCATCATCCTGATCACGCCGATCCTCGTGATTATCTCCCTCGCCCTGCGCAAGCGCCTCCAGGCGATCATCCAGGCCCTCGTCACCAGCGTCGTTGCGGCAATCGGCGGATGGATCATTGCCTTCTTGACCGGGCTACTGCCCGCTTACCTCACCGCACCGCTGAGCGTGGACCGCGCGATAGCTACGCAGGGCTCGCAGACCGGCAGTGTGATCGCCATCAACCTGGTCATCGTCACCCTGTGCGCCCTGTTCACCTCCGCAGGCGAGGCACAGTCGATGAAGGCCATCAAGTGGGGGTGGACAGGCCTGTGGATCATTCTCGTTCTGGGCGTCCTGCGCTCCTCGATGACCCTGCCCGTCGCCTTCATCTCCGTGTTCCTGGGTCGCGCATTCGGCTCCGGCTCGCGGTGGGTCATGGGCTACGACGACCAGAGAGCGAAGGGCGCCAAGCTCGTCGAGGGTCTTCTCAGCATCGGTATCACGCCCTCGCGGATCGTGCGCACCGACCTCGACACGACCGAGGAACCTCTGGCTACGTGGGCCGTCGCGGAGAACTCGCACGGTCACCTCACGCAGATGCCCGCCGACCTGGGCGACATGGACGTCACGGTCACGCGTCGCCCGCACCAGGACCACCACCGCCACTACCAGGCGTGGAGCGACACGGGCCTCGCCTACGAGCTCATCGCCATGGATCCGGGCCAGGAGCTAACCGGAACGCTCCTCGAGATGTGGAACAACCTGCGTCTGCGCGGCATCAGCCGATGGGTCTCCCCCTCGCTCAAGGCGCAGGCCGAGCGTTCCTCCTTCACGACGCTGCAGGCGCTGCGCGCCGGCGTATTCACGCAGGAACCGATCGGCATCGCCGCCTCCGCGGACTCGATCATCATGGTCATGTCCGCGCTGCCCCCGACAACTCCGCTGACAGAGCTCGGCGAGGACGCGACGGACGAGGTCTTGGACCGCGCGTGGGAGCAGCTGCAGTTCGCCCACTCGCGCGGCATTTCACATCGCTCCCTCACCCCCGAGGCCGTGGTCGTCGACTCATCTTCGGACGTGTGGCTGCTGGACTGGGATTCCGGCGAGGTTGCGACCACCGAGCTGAATCAGTCCATCGACATCGCACAGATGCTGGTCCTCACCGCGCTGGCCGTGGGCCCCGAGCGTGCGCTCGAGGCGGGCCGCCGCAACGTCGGCGAGGCGACGCTCGTCGCGTGCGCGCCCGTCATCCAGAAGCCCGTGCTTCCCGCACAGATCAATCAGCGCCTGCGCCGTTCCGACCTACTGGGCGACCTGCGCGCCGCCCTCGTGGGAGATTCCGAGGCCGAGACCGCTCCGACGGCGGACCTGCAGCGATTCCGCCCGCGCACGATCCTCACGGTCGCGATCGCGTTCATCGCCGTGTTCATCGTCCTCGGCTCGCTGAACTTCAGCGACATCGTCACCACGGTCAAGAGCGCGAACCTGTGGTGGATGCTCGCCTCCGCGGTGCTCGCCTGCCTCATTTGGGTCGGTTCCGCGGTCCCCCTTGTTGCCCTGTCGTCCGAGAAGCTGCCCTTCAAGGAGACGTTCATCGCCCAGGTCGCGGCCTCGATCATCACGATCGTGGCGCCCGCCGGCGTGGGTCCCGCTGCCCTCAACCTGCGCTACCTGCGCAAGCGCCGCGTTCCCACCGCAATGGCGGTAACGACGGTGACGCTCATGCAGATCTCTCAGGCTCTCGTCACGATCGTCCTCCTGCTCCTCGTCATGGTCATTGCAGGATCGTCGCTGTCTGTGTCGGTCCCCTACGGCACAATCCTCGGTGTCGTCGCGCTCGTCATGGTCGCGGTCGGCATCATCGTCGCGGTGCCAAAGGTGCGGCGCTGGATCTGGTCGAAGATTCAGCCGACCTGGCAGCAGGTCTACCCGCGCCTCCTGTGGATCATCGGCCAGCCCCGCCGCCTCGCTGCGGTCCTGGGCGGCAACCTGCTGATGAACATCGGCTACGTGGGCTCGTTCTGGACGGCGCTGCTCGCCATGGGTGGTTCGCTGAACTTCTCCACGGTGTCGCTCACCTACTTGACGGCGAACGCGGCCGGCTCGTTCATCCCCTCGCCGGGTGGTATCGGTACCGTCGAAACGGCGCTGACCTCAGGCCTGACGGTCGCGGGCATCTCCTCATCTGTCGCCATCGCGACGGCGCTGCTCTACCGTCTCGTCACCTTCTACGGCCGCATCCCGTTTGGCTGGCTGGCCATGAAGTACATGGAGAAGAAGAACCTGATCTAAGGAACGCCTCGCTGACACAATCGGTATCCGGCTGTCACGTGCCCCGGCGCGAGGCAGCCGGATTCGGTCTCAGTGGAGGCGGTTGTTGCCATCCAGGTACACCGCTTGGACGCCGCTCACCGAGCGAATCACGTCGATCGATCCATCGGGCACGCGCAGCGCATAGCCGCGCAGGGCGTTGCGATACTCCCGCTCAACGGAGACGGAGGTGCCCGGGAAGGACGCGACCACGGCCTCGTTGATCGAGGCGAGGGTCGCCTCGCTGTCGGCGCTCTCCTCAAGCTGAACAATGACCACGACGGACGCAGCGTCCTCGCCGGCAGACTGAGGGGCGGGACCGCTCTGGCCGTTCTTCGACGTGAGTGCGGTGTCGGGGTCGATCGTTGGCGAGGCCGGGGCACCCGGCGCGGACTGGGCCGAGTCGCTGCCCGGGTTGGACTGCGGCTCGGGCGTCGACGTGGAGGCGGGAGAGCAGCTCGCGACCGCGAGCGCGCACGTGCCCACCCCGGCCAGGAAAACGGCTGGCTTCTTCATGGACTGCACTCCCATACATTCGACGCAGATACGAGGTGACATCGAGGCGTGTCGTTGCTTCCAACATACCGCAGCGGCCGCCGGGAATGCGACAGTCATGCAGGCATGAGAAGGGGCCCGGGAGCGCTCGCGGTGAGCGTTCCCGGGCCCCGGCCTCGTGAATGAGCGAATCAGTGATTCAGGTGAGACGCGCACATCAGTGCACCCACACCCCATTCGCGTCGAACACGTAGGTGCGTCCGTTGATGACCTGGGTGCCCGTCAGCATGACGCCGGAGGCGTTCAGGTAGTACCAGGAGCCGCCCACGTTGAGCCAGCCGGTGGCCATCTGACCAGAAGCCGTCAGGTAGTACCAGCTGCCGTCAACCTGCACCCAGCCGGTCGCCATCGCACCGGAAGCGGTGAGGTAGTACCACGAGCCACCGTCGGCGACCCATCCGGTCGTCATGACCTTCGTAGCCGGGTCGAGGTAGTACCAGGAGCCACCGTCGCGCACCCAGCCGCCCACGAGGGCGCCCGAGTCGTTGGCGTAGACCCACTGGCCGTCGGCACGCTTGAGGAAGCCGGTCGCCAGGTAACCCGACGGACCGAACAGGTAGTCCGCGCCGCCAATCGTGTACCAGCCGCCCTTGAGGTAGCTCGTACCGTCGGCGCAGGTGTAGAACCAGCCGACCGCGTCCTTCGTCCAGTGGCCGCTCTCGGTGCTCGCGCACGCGTCAGCGGTGCCGGCGTTGTCGGAGGGCAGGTTGAGGGTCGCTGCCTCGGAGTGGTTGAGGCCGTAGTCCCAGGCCAGCAGGTAGGGGTGGGCGATGACGGTGCCGGAGCCACCCTGATATGCCCAAGCGGCGTCGATGTCCTTGAAGGGAACCTCGACGTGGTACGCGTAGGTTCCGTCGGCCCCGACAGTGCCTTCGGCGTCCGTGAAGACGTGGCGGTAGAACCACAGGCCGTCGGCCGGATCGTGCAGGTCGATCGCGGCCAGCGGCGACGCATCCGCGACGTCGAAGGACAGGACCGTATCGGCGCCCTCGCCCTTGTACTCCAGGTTGGAGACGACGGGTGCGACGCTGTCGACGCGGAAGTCGTAGGAGATCGACTGCTCAGCCTGCGAGGGGCCGTCGTTGTGCGCGGACAGCGTCAGCTTGTAAGCACCGTCCGGCAGGTTCTTGAACGCGTCGGAGCGCAGGTCAAGGGCCGTGGACTCGTGGGCCTGTTCCACCCAGGTCATCTTGCCGGTGCTCGGGCTGATGCCCGACTTCCAGTTCTGGTAGCGCGTGAAGGAGGCAACCTTCTCGCCCGCGGCGTTCGTGTACACGGTGTTGAGCGTGTGGACGCTGCGCAGCGTGCCCGTGCGCGGTTCGAGGATCGTGGGGGCACCCGAGGCCTCGGAACGGGAGACGACGTAGCGGTCGGCGCGGGGCAGACCCACCAGGTCGGCAGTCTTGATAACCGGGTTGTAGCCCAGGATGTTGCCGCTCGCGCCGTTGTAGATGCCCGAGGGCAGCGCGTGTCCCCACCCGTCGGAGGCGAGCTGGTCGAAGATCGCGGGCTTGCCCCAGTTACCGTAGAAGCCCAGGTAGGGCACGGTCAGGTCGGGCTGGGACTCGGTCTTCGAGGCGAAACGCACGAATCCGTCGAGGAAGGTGCCCGAAGGGGTGTTGGCCGTGGCGAAGGCGGCGAACTCACTGCCCGGCTTCACGTCGACGCCGATGGTGGCCTCGCCGTTCGCGGGGACGGTAACGGTCGCTCCCTCGGCGGTGGCCGACACGGCGCCCGAGTACGCAATTTCCACGCCGCGGCCTCGCCAATCGGTGGAGCTGCCGGTGAAGTAGCCGCCATCAACGTTCTCGGACAGGGCCTGGGAGCTGAGCTCGTACGTGGCCGGGGTGTCGGAGAGGTTGTGGAGGGTGACGGCAAAGTGCCATCCGGTGGTGCCGTCGCCCAGGTCGGCCTTGGGTCGGGACTGCTCGGCGGCACCGACGACGGTCGGGTACACGGACGAGGTCGTGGCCGCGACCGCGTCAACGATGCCTGAGCCCTGCTTGCGCGGTGAGTAGAAAGCACCGGTCGTCTGGGCCACGTCCGCGAGCGGGCGGGCGGTACCCATGATGAGGTTCTGAACGACGTCGACCTTCTCGCGCGCGCTCATCGAGGCAAAGAGCGGGTCGGACTGGACGCGCTGCAGCACGACGGCACTGACGCCGGCCATCTGTGGGGTCGCCATGGACGTGCCAGACAGATGGTCGTACTTGCCATCGAGGACGGCCGAGTAGATGCTGCCGCCGGGGGCGCTGACCTCGGGCTTGAGGCGCAGGTCCGGGGTGACGCCCCACGAGGAGAAGTCCGACATCGAGTAGTTCGAGCTCGGGGTGATGGTCTTGCCGTCCACGAGGGTCAGGTGATGATCCGCAGCCGCCAGCATGGCCTGGCCGTTCTCCTGCGAAATGAAGGCAGCGGGCACATCCAGAGTCGTGATGCTCATGAGCATGAGCGAGTCGCCGGCGACGTTGTTGTAGACGAGGATACCGGCGGGCTTGAGCGCCGCCAGGTTCTCGATCTTCTTCTGGAATGTCAGCTTGCCGCGCGAGACCAGGGCAAACTTGCCAGCCAGGCCATCGGGGTACTTGGCGGCAAGGGCTGCGGCGTCTTCCTCCGTGGCGTATCCGGCGTCGATGTACTCGTAGGACCCGGCGGCCAGCTCGGCGATTTCGGCAACCTTCTCGCCGTTCGCGCCGCGCGCACGCTGGTAGGCGATGTCCTTTCCGGCGGCGGTGAAGGCGTTGTAGGACAGGAGGTTGTCGACCGAGGCGACGGCGAGGACCGACGAGTAGGTGGCGGGCTCGCACTGGGTCGAGGAGTCGGGATCCGAGGCGTAGGGCAGGTTGCGTCCGGAAGTGTTGCCGTACCCGGCCGAGTAGTGGTTGCCGGCCGCGGCGTTGACCGAAATACCCTCGTCCTGGAGCTTCTTGAAGACGGAGGCGAACACCGAGTCGGCCTCGTTGTCCATGCCGCCAAGCTGTCCGAGGGACAGGTTCACGACGTCGGGGTGCAGGACCACCATGTCGTCGAGGGAGGCGAGCAGCGCCGAGTCGGGGATTTCTCCATCTTCACTGCGCGAGACCTTCGCAACGATGATCTGAGCTTCGGGGGCCACGCCGATGATCTGGTCGGCGTTGCCTGCGGTGATGCCGGCGACGTGCGTGCCGTGGGAGCCGTAGGATCCCTTGGCCGGCATCGCGTCGTTGTCGCCGTCCGCGTAGTCGTAGGCGAAGGGGAACTTCTCAGAGACGTACACTCCCAGCTTTCCGTCGCCCAGCTTCGGGGTCAGGGCCGCAACCTTGTCGGCGGTGAGCGAGGGCGTCGAGGCCATGGCACCCGCGAACGCGGGATGGGTCATCTCGACGCCGGTGTCGATGACGGCGACGACCTTGCCCTCGCCCTTTTGGGTGAGCTGGTCGGCGTGCATCATGATCTGGGCGCTGAGGTTGTCAGGGTTCTGGGTCGACAGTCGGGGCGCCTGGGTGCCACCCTCGGCATCGACCTCATCAACGTCGCTGACGCGAGTTTCGCGCTCGAGGAATGCGGCCTTGACGCCGCTCACCGCGCGGATCGCGTCAAGGGAGCCGGCGGGGGCGCTGAGCGCGAATCCTTCGAGGGCCTTATCGTACTCGCGCTCCACCTGGGCGGATGCGCCCGGGAATGCGGCGGCCACGACCTCGTTGATCGAGGCGAGGGCTGCCGCACGGTCCGCACCCTCGTGCAGCTGCACAATGATGCCGACGATCGTGGAGGGGTCCTGCTCGGCGGCCGACGCGACCTGGTCGGGCAAAGAGGTCTGCCCGCTCTTCGAGGTGAGCGCAGTATCGACGTCACCGACGGGCAGGGACGAGGCCGTGGTACCGGAAGCGGGGTGGGTGTCCGAGGGCGGCGCTGCAAAAGCCACGGGCCCTGTCAGGGCGAGCGCGCAGGCGCCGGCGAACGCGAGGAACGCCGCTGGTTTCTTCGTTGTCATGTGCGTACTCCAATGTGTCGACGGGCGACCGTGTTGGCAGGCGGAGGGGACTCCGTCGTACCGGCCACCACTGTCAAAATACCGTAAAGAATGCGGGTGACAAACTTTGTTTCACATTGGAAAACGATTGGACAATATTTTACTGTCAGAATCATTCCGGGTCCGAGAACGCTTACATAGCAACGTTCCCGGACCCGGAGAAGAGCACCGTCAGGCGCGGATCAGCTCAGCTCAGCCAATCCATGCCCCACTTGTGTCAAAGACGTAGGTGCGTCCGTTGATCACGTGAGTGCCGGTGAACATCGCTCCATCGGGTCCCAGGTAGTACCAGGTACCGTCGAGGTTCAGCCATCCGGTGTGCATCGCGCCCGAATCCTTCAGGTAGTACCAGGAGCCACCATCATTCACCCATCCGGTCGCCATCGCGCCGGAAGCGGTGAGGTAGTACCAGGAACTACCGTCGGCGACCCATCCGGTCTTCATGACCTTCGTGGTCGGATCCAGGTAGTACCAGTAAAGACCGCCAAACTGCTCGTCAAGCACCCAGCCGCCAACCAGGGCGCCCTCGGAATTTGCGTACACCCACGCACCGTCATCGCGCTTGAGCCAGCCGGTCATCATGTACCCGTCGGAGTCGAAACGGTAGTCCCTGCCACCGATCGTGAACCAGCCGTTCTTGAGGTACTCCTTCCCATTCGCGCACTGATACCACCAGCCAAGCGAGTCCTTCGCCCAGTGGCCGCCGTCAGCCGTGATGCACACGCCCGGGTTATCCGACGGCAGGTCGAGGGTCGCGGGTGCGGAGTGGTTCAGTCCGTAATCCCATGCGAGGACGTAGGGGTGGGCGATGACCTCGCCGGAGCCACCCTGATCGGTCCACGCCTGCGAGATGGCCGACATGGGAACCTCGACGTGGTACGTGTAGGTTCCCTCAGCCCCGACCGTTCCTTCGCTGTCCGTGAAGATGTGGCGGTAGAACCACAGGCCGTCGGCGGGATCGTGCAGGTCGATCGCAGCCAGGGGTGAGGCGTCGGTGACATCAAAGGACACGACCGTGTCGGCACCCTCGCCCTTGTACTCCACGTTGGAGACGACGGGGGCGGCGGTGTCGATGCGGAACTCGTAGGATATCGACTGCTCGGCCTGCGAGGGGCCGTCGTTGTGCGCGGACAGCGTCAGCTTGTACACACCATCGGGCAGGTTCCTGTACTCGGCGTCGTGCAGATCCAAGACAAGCGGCTCTCGTCCTCGCTCGACCCACATCATCCTTCCAGACGAAACCTCCGCGGACTTCCAGTTCTGGTAGCCCGTGAAGGACACGATCGTCTCTCCTGCGGCGTTCGTATACGCGGCGTTGAGCGTGTGGACGCTGCGCAGCGTGCCCGTGCGCGGATCGAGGACCGTGGGGGCGCCCGAGGCATCCGAGCGAGAGATGACGTTCTTGCTCGCGTTGGGCAGGCCGATACGATCAGCGTCCTTGACCAGTGGGTTGTATCCCAGCTGCAGTCCCGTGGCAGCGTTGTAAACCCAGGAGGCGAGCGTGTGCGCTCCGCCCTCAGAGGCAAGGGCGTCGAAGATGGGGGCCTTGCCCCAGTTGCCGTAGAAGCCCAGGTAGGGCACAGTCAGGTCGGGCTGGGACGCAGTCTTCGAGGCGAAGCGCACGAAGCCGTCGAGGAACGTGCCGTTGGGCGTGTTCTGCGCGACGGAGGCATCGAAGTCGGCGCCGGGCTTGACGTCCACGCCCACCGTGGCCTCACCATTCGCGGGAACGGTGACGGTCGCACCCTCACCGGTACCGCTCACGGCAGCGCCGGAGTAGGCGATGTCCACGCCCTTGCCTCGCCAATCGGCGGAGCTACCGGTGAAGAACCCGCCGTCAACAATCTCGGAGAGGGCCTGCGAGCTCAGCTCGTAGGTGGCCTCGGCGCCGGACAGGTTGTGGAGCGTGACATCGAAGTGCCAGCCCTTCGTACCATCCCCCAGGTCCGCCTTGGGACGGGAGCGCTCCGGGGCGCCGACCACGGTCGGGTACACGGACGAGGTCGTGGCCGCCAGGACATTCGTCAGGCCCGATCCCTGCTTGCGCGGTGAGTACGGGGCGCCAGTGTCCTGGAGCGGGTCGACGACGGGGGTCGCCGTGCCCATGATGAGGTTCTGGACGACATCGATCTTCTCGCGGGCGCTCATGGACGCGAACAGAGGATCGCTCTCGACGCGCTGCAGGACGACGGCGCTCACACCCGCCATCTGCGGGGTCGCCATCGAGGTGCCGGACATGAACTCGTAGGTGCCGCCGGGCACAGCCGAGTAGATGTTGCCTCCGGGGGCGCTGACCTCGGGCTTGAGGCGCAGGTCCGGGGTGACGCCCAACGAGGAGAAGCTCGACATGGAGTACTTCTTGCTCGGGGCCACGACCTTGCCGGGGGCGACACTCAGGTGGTGGTCGGCGGCGGCCAGCATGGCCTCACCGTCAGCCTGCGAGATGAACGCGGCGGGCACGCCGTCCGTCGCCAGGCTCATGACCACGAGCGAGTCACCGGGCACGTTGTTGTAGACGATGAAGCCGGCGGGCTTGGAGCCGGCGATGTTGTTGAACTTGTCCTGGAAGGTGAGAGTACCGCGCTTGACCAGCACGATCTTGCCCGCGAGGCCCTCGGGGTACTTGGCCTTCAGGGCCGCTCCATCCTCAGGTGAACCGATGCCCCCGTCGACGTACTCGAAGGGACCGCCGGTCAGCTCGGACAGGTCGGGCATCTTCTGGCCGTCAGCGCCGCCGGCGCGCTGGTAGGCGATATCGCGGTCGCCGACGGTGAAGGCGCTGTGCGACAGCGAGTTGTCGACCGAGGCCACGGACACGACGGATGAGTAGGACGCGGGTTCGCCCAGGATGGAGGAGTCGGGGTCGGAGGCGAAGGGCAGGTTCTTGCCAGACAGGTTGCCGTATCCGGCCGTGTACCCGTTGCCGGCGGATGCGTTCACAGTGATGCCGGCGTCCTGGAGGCTCTTAAACACGGTCGCGTACATGGAGTCGGCCTCGTTATCCATGCCGCCGGACTTTCCGAGGGACAGGTTCACGACGTCGGGGCGCAGGACGACCATGTCGTCAAGGGCAGCGAGCAGCGCCGACTCCGGGATGCCGCCGCTGGTACTGCTGGCGACCTTGGCGACGATGATCTGCGCGTCGGGGGCGATGCCCACGATTTCGCCCGCGTTGCCCGCGGTGATGCCGGCGACGTGCGTGCCGTGCGATCCGGCTTGTCCGGTCGGCGAGGCGTCCGGGTCGTTATCCGCGTAGTCGTATGCGAAGGGGAACTTTTCCGACACGTAGCTGCCGGTCTTGCCGTCGCCAAGATGTGGGGTCAGGCCCTCAACCTTGTCCTCGGAAAGCCCCGGGGTCCCGTGCAGGGCACCCGCGAACGCAGGGTGCGTCATATCCACGCCCGTGTCGATGATGGCGACGACCTTGCCGTCACCCTTCTGGGTGATCTGGTCGGCGTGCATCATTAGCTGGGCGCTGAGGTTGTCTGGGTTCTGGGTGGAGATGCGCGAGGAGTTCGTCGCGCCCTCTCCGGCGACCTGGTCATCGACACCATCGACATGGGTCTCACGATCGAGGAAAGCGGCCTTGACGCCGCTCGCCGTGCGGATCGCGTCGAGTGAGCCGGCGGGGGCGCTGAGCGCGAAGCCCTGCATGGCCTTGTCGTACTGGCGCTCCACCTGGGCGGAAGAGCCGGGGAATGCCGCGGCCACGGCCTCGTTGATCGAGGCGAGGGAGGCCGCGCGGTCTGCACCGTCATCGAGCTGGACGACGATCGTGACGAGCGCGGCGGGGTCGACCTCGTCGGTCGTCGGCGCCGAAGCGTCCTGGGTGGTCTGTCCGCTCTTCGAGGTGAGCGCGGTATCGACGTCGCCGACGGGCAGGGACGAGGCCGTGGCGCCCGCGTCGGGTCGGGTGTCCGCCGGGGTTGGCGGGGATGCGAGGGTCGCGGGGCCGGCAACCACCAGAGCGGCGGTGCCAGCCAGCGCGAGGAACGCCGCTGGTTTCTTCGTTGTCATGTGCGTAACTCCAAAATGTGAATGGGGACCTCGAGAGGCACGAAGCGAATGCGTACCTATTGGTCGTTATGTGAGGACAGCGCTGCGACGCATCATTGCGCAGCACGTCGAACAGCAGGGCAGTGCGACGCCGAACGAGGCCCGGGCCGGGTGAGACGCCCTCCCGGGCCTCGTCGTCGCTGGGCAAGCACTCAGGTCAGCCGACCCACGCGCCACTCCCGTCAAAGACGTAGGTGCGTCCGTTGATCACGTGAGTGCCGGTGAACATCGCACCATCGGGGCCCAGGTAGTACCAGGTGCCACCGACCTTGACCCAGCCCGTCGCCATCTTGCCCGAGTCGGACAGGTAGTACCAGGAGCCGCCGTCGCGCACCCAGCCAATCGCCATCACGCCGTTGCCGTGCAGGTAGTACCACGAGCCGCCGTCGGCGAGCCACCCGGTCTTCATGATCTTGGTGACCGGATCCAGGTAGTACCAGTAGGGGCCACCGTACACGCCGTCGAGGACCCACCCGCCGACGGGAACGCCATCGGAATCCACGTACATCCACTCACCGCTGGGGCGCTTGACGAAACCGGTCATCATGTACCCGGAGGGGCTGAACTGGTAGTCCCTGCCTCCGATCGTGAACCAGCCTCCCGAGAGGTACGCCCTCCCGTCAGCGCACTCGTACCGCCAGGACCTCGGCCCACTGATCCAGTGGCCGCCCGCCGGATCCTTGCACGAGGCCGTCGGGTTGCTGGAGTAGAAGGGCAGGTCGAGGGTCACCGGCTCGGAGTGATTCAGTCCGTAATCCCACGCGAGGACGTAGGGGTGGGCAGCAGGTGCGCCGGAGCCACCCTGATCGTTCCACGCATTGTGGATCTCCATCAGGGAGATCTCCACGTGGTAGCTCCACCTGCCATCCGGGCCGACGCTGCCCTCATTCTCCGTGAAGACGTGGCGGTAGAACCACAGGCCGTCGGCGGGATCGTGCAGATCGATGGCCGCCAGGGGCGAGTCATCGGTAACGTCGAAGGACACAACCATCTCAGGCCCCTCTCCGCCGTACGTCACTCCTGAGATGACCGGTGCCGTCGTGTCGAGGCGGAACTTGTAGGAGATCGACTGCTCGGCGCTCGACGGCCCGTCGTTGGACGCGGCAATCCGCAGCGTGTACGTGTCGTCGGGCATCTGCGCGAACTTCTCCGCGTTCGCGTCGAAGGCCGTGGACTCGTGGTAGGCCTCGACCCAGGTGTTCTCCTCGGTGCTCGTCTGGTAGAGGGACTTCCAGTTCCGATGGTTGGTCACGGAGAAAACCGACTCCCCGGCCTCGTTCGCGTAGGTACTGGTCAGCGAGTGGACGCTGCGCAGCGTGCCCGTGCGGGGTTCGAGGATCGTCGGCGCACCCGAGGCCGTGGATCGCGAGATCACGTAGCGCTGCGGGTTGGGCTTTCCGCTGCGGTCGGCCGCCTTGACGAGGGGGTTGTAGCCGAGGGAGTCGCCGGTCTTGCCGTTCACGATGGCCGAGGCGCGGGTGTGCGCTCCGCCGTCCGAGGCGAGTGCGTCGAAGATGGGGGCCTTACCCCAGTTGCCGTAGAAGCCCAGGTAGGGCACGGCGAGGTCGGGCTGGGACGCGGTCTTCGACGCAAAGCGCACGAAACCGTCGAGGAACGTGCCGTTGGGCGTGTTGTCCGCGACGTAGGAGGCGAACTCACTGCCGGGCATGATGTCGATACCGACGGTGGCCTCGCCGCTCGCGGGGACCGTCACCGTCGCGCCCTCGGCGGACGCGGATGCGGCGCCCGAGTAGGTGATCTCCACGCCCTTGCCTCGCCAATCCGAGGAGTGCTGCGTGAAGAAGCCGCCGTCGACGATCTCGGAGAGGGCCTGCGAGCTCAGCTCGTAGGTGGCCGGAACACCGGAGAGGTTATGGAGGGTGACGTCGAAGTGCCAGCCCTTCGTGCCGTCCCCCAGGTCCGCCTTGGGCCGGGACTGCTCGGGGGCGCCGACCACGGTCGGGTACACGGACGAGGTTGTGGCCGCCAGCGCGTCAACGAGGCCCGCGCCCTGCTTACGCGGCGAGTAGAGCGCACCCGTCGTCTGGGCCGCATCGGTGAGCGGATGCGCCGTTCCCATGATGAGGTTCTGAACCACGTCGGCCTTCTGGCGCGCACTCATCGACGCGAACAGCGGGTCGGACTGGACGCGCTGGAGAACGATCGTGCTGACGCCAGCCATCTGGGGAGTGGCCATCGACGTGCCCGAGGATTGCTCGTACGCCCCACCCGGAATCGACGAGAAAACCTCGCCACCGGGGGCTGCGATCTCGGGCTTGAGGCGCAGGTCCGGGGACACGCCCCACGCGGAGAACTCCGACGCCTCGTAGATGGTGGACTGCGGCAGGACCTGGCCCTCGGCGATCGTGAGCTTGTGCTCGGGGGCGTCCAGCATGGCCTGGCCGTCGGCCTGAGAGATGAAGGCCGCGGGCATGTCCTGCGTCGTCAGATTCATGGCGATGAGGGATCCGACCGACACGTTGTTGTAGACGATGATTCCGGCGGGCTTGAGGTCGTAGAGGTTCTCGACCTTCTTCTGGTAGGTCATGTTGCCGCGAGAGACGAGCGCGATCTTGCCGGCGAGGCCGTCCGGGTACTTGGCCTTGAGTGCGGCGGCGTCCTCCTCGGAGGCGAACCCGGCGTCCACGTACTCGTAGGTGCCGGCGGGCAGGTCGGAGAAGAAGGCAACCTTCTCACCGTTGAGACCACGCGCGCGCTGATAGCCGATGTCCTTCCCGTTGACGGTGAAGGCGTTGCGAAGCAGGGCATTTTCGACCGAGGCGACGGCAACCACCGATGAATACGTGGCGGGCTCGTCCATGACCGAGGAGTCGGGGTCCGAGGCGTAGGGCAGTCCCTTGCCGGAGTTGTTGCCGTACCCGGTGGAGAAGGCGTTGCCCGAGGCCGCGTTGACGGTGATGCCCGCTTCCTGCAGCTTCTTGTACACGGTCGCGTACACCGAGTCGGCCTCGTTATCCATGCCGGCCGTCCAGCCGAGCGACAGGTTGATGACGTCGGGATGCAGGACGAGCATGTCGTCGAGAGAGGCGAGCAGCGCCGAGTCCAGCAGCGCATCGTCCTCGCTGCGCGTCACCTTCGCGACGATCACCTGGGTGTTCGGGGCGGTGCCGACGATCTTGTCGGCGTTACCTGCGGCAATGCCGGCGACGTGCGTCCCGTGGGAACCATACGGGCTCTTCGCCGGCGACGCGTCGTTGTCGCCATCCGCGTAGTCGTAGGCGAAGGGGAACTTCTGCGAGACGTAGACGCCGGTCTTGCCCTCACCCAGCTGAGCGGTCATCGCGGCAACCTTCTGCGGGGTGAGAGGGGGCGTTCCCGCGAGTTCGCCCGTGAACGCAGGATGCGTCATGTCGACACCCGTGTCGATGACGGCGATGACCTTTCCTTCGCCCTTCTGGGCAACCTGGTCGACGTGCATCATGAGATGGGCGCTCAGGTTGGCGGGGTCCTGCCCGCCGGTCTGCGTGGACTCGATGCCACCCTCGGCATCGGGCATCGCCACATCACTGACGCGACCCTCACGCTCGAGGAACGCGGCTTGCACGCCCGGGGCGCGGCGGATCGCGTCGAGCGCACCGACGGGGGCCTTGAGGGCGAAGCCCGACATCACGTTGTCGTACTCGCGCTCCACCCGGGCCGAGGTGCCGGGGAAGAGGGAGGCCACGGCCTCGTTAATCGCACTGATCGCACCCTCGCGGGACGCGCCATCCTCAAGCTGGACGATGACGCCGACGACGCGCGCCGGGTCCGCTTCGGTACCGGTCGAGGAGGGAGTGGACTGCCCGCTCTTCGAGGTCAGCGCAGTGTCGATGTCGCCCACGGGCAGGGGGGCCGCTGCGCCATCACGGACGCCGGAAGGGCCCGGGGACACGGGCGAGGCCAGAGTGGCCGGCCCGGTGACCGCGAGCGCGCACGCGCCGACGAACGCGAGGAGGGCAGCCGGTTTCTTCGTTGACATAAGCCTTCTCCGATATGTTGGGG
>ERZ773180.941-NODE-941-length-15611-cov-32.086269_pt1 | contig 15611 bp, 7 predicted proteins | sample MGYA00511080_ERZ773180 | MGnify/ENA primary metagenome ERZ773180 (study PRJEB29015, sample SAMEA2738175) | human oral metagenome | biome: human oral; feature: human-associated habitat; material: saliva | place: China | collected 2178 ...
TAAGTACGACAACATCCCCCAGTCCATGATTTCAACGGCTGCCCAGATGGGCATGTCGCCATGATAGTGTCGTCGATGGTGCTCAACAAAGTCTTCTTTCGAAGAGCTTACAGCTCTTTCAAATTTCTCAACCCAAACCGCATGTCTACTACGACGACTCCCCTTATTCGATTGACGGGCAAATGCACTGAGACAAGTCACATCTTGATAAATGAATGGGTCAATACTTCCCAAGCGATACCCAAGCATGGTACGGATCGCCATTTCAATACGATCCAATTCGGCGAATACAACATGCCGCATCCGCTCATCAAACTCATATAGGTCGATGACCAAATCAAACGAAGCTCCATCAACAAACTCATCGCAAGCCTGACCGGTTTCTGGAGAAAAACGGCGCATGGGGTACCAATACCCCGACAGTCGATAGTAGTTCAGTCGAGCAAGCATCTCCTCTGCGCGCTCAACGTTATCGATGCGCATCCCACGACTTCGTAGCAGCTCAACCTGTTCGGTGTAGTTTTTAAACGCTTTCACGCGAGTCACGACACAGATCGCCTCTCCTGAATAGCAAGGACCGGCCCTGGACTCCCACCGCAAGGCGGGTAGCGGAACCGGTCATGTTGAGCATAACCATACTCTTCAACAACACGCCCATCACGACAAGCACTAGTGACGCTCACCACTAACCATAAGCAAATGGGTTGACTTTACTGTATTGACGGTGCACTCAGCGGCCAACATCACGTCACAACTAGACGATTGACACGCGGGGAGCTTCCTCCCTGCTGACATTGATCGTGATCTCCTTCGTCCGCCGCAGGTGCGGCAGTGTAATACGCGGATCGAAGGGTGACGACCAGGTGAAGTTCTCGTAAACGTCCAGTCCACGACCAAGATCGATCACCCAGCCGGTGTCGGTCACGATGCTACGGTCGTGGAAGTAATCAACGATGCTCCAATCGATGATGATCCCGAACTGTCCCCACGACTGCTGTAGCTGTTCGAACGTCGCTTCCTGCTTCGCGCGATAGTCATCCTCATCGTTCGCGCAGGTCTCGATAACAACGCGCGGCAGCCTAGCTGCGTCAGCATGCTGAATAAGCTGGAGCAGAATCTCGTGCACGTTCCGGATTTGGTGAGGCTTCCGTAAGTACGAGTCGCGGATCCGAATCTCAGCCGCATCGAACAGGTACGGAAGCAGGATGTCCGGCATGGAATGACCCATGCTCGGCTCGATCTTGTAGCGCCTGGGGATGGCGCGCGCTTTCAACAGGGCTCGACGGTCAAAGACTGGCGAGGCCGACCCACTGTCTCCACGCGCATCGACAACACCGTCCGGCTTCGGAAGACCGTCGGAAAGCTCTTCGCCACCCCGTTGACCGCTCCCCCGCTCATTAGCGTCGCTGTGCGACGTGAAGTACTGCGGGTAATCCAGCTCCTCCTGGGTGGGCACCGTGCACGCACGCGCAGCGTCATAGCGATCCTGGTCCACGCGTCCCAGCATGTACGTGAAGTGGGAGCCGGACGCAGCCATCGTGTCGTCGAGTCGGATGATCTGATCCTTGACGCGCTTGCGCCCCTCGATCGCGAATCGAAGCAGTTCCTCAAGCTCTTCAGGCTCGCCATCACGCGCCGGGAAGATGAGTTTCGCCAATCCTGAGAACGTCTTTCGCACGGCGTCCTGATCACGCTTCGACATGGCGGGATCCAGCGTCGCCAACGTATCCAGGTCACCGGAGTAATCGAGGGTACGCAGGTGCCGCAGCGCCTCTGCCAGGTAGTCGACGATGAGCCCGTACCCGCGCGAGAAGAGCTCGGGCCGCACGATGTCGACTTCCCATCCCGGCAGATAGTAGTGAATGCGATCCATGTACGCGGTGTCGTGATACGCCTCGGGGAGCGCCTCGAAAAGGTCGGCCGTAGCCAGCATGGCGGGCACGGTGCGCGTCGTGTTACCGACGAAGACCATCGAAGCCTCGGCGGTGATCGTGCTGTCTCCGCGCGAGAAAGACTTGTTCGCGAGGTAGTTCTTGAGCGTATCCACCAGGCTGCGCTCCACGCGCTTGTGCCCGGCGAATTCATCGAAGGCGACGACGTCCCAGTAGCCAACCAGGCCAATGCGCCGGGTCGCATTGTTAACGAAGAGTTTCGCCAGCGTCACCTCGCCGCCTGACACGAGGATGCCGTGGGGTGAGAACTCTGAATAGATATGCGATTTTCCGGTGCCCTTGGGGCCCAGTTCGACGAGGTTGTAGTTGCGTTCGACGTAGGGAATGAGGCGGGTCAGCTGGAAGAGTTTCGAGCGTCGGCTGAGCTTAACGGGGTCGAGGCCGACCGAGGCGACGAGCAGGTCGATCCATTCGTCGACACTAAACGATGAGCGCCCCCGGCAGTAGCGGTTGAAATCAAAGCGCGGCAGCTGGATAGCTTGAAGGCGGGAGACGATCCACGGGCTGGATGCTTTTACTCCGGAATCTCCCATCGGCACGTATGACATCTCAGCCAGGCACCAGACGCCACCGGTGAGGAGGCGGTCGTTTTCACGAACGGTCTCGTCGGATACCAGCGCGTTGGTGACCCCGAGATTTTCGAAGGACGCGTTGTATCGGTCGTGCGTTTCGTCGAGGCTGACGGAGACCTTGTCGATAATCCGATACTGTCCCTCCTCGCGGATGCGGGACTTGATGAGCTCAGAATCTCCGCGGTTGACGTAATGCCGGGCGAGGACGCGCCGGACACTCTCAACGCCTTCGTTGATGGCCGCTTCGCTGGTTGTCGCGCAGTACTGCGCGAGCAGGAATTCGAGCACATAGGAGGGGACGATCGCGTTGCCCTTCACCTGGCCGACCAAGTCCTTGCGGACGACGAAACCGTCGTATGCGCGCGCGGCGATCTCCTCGTACTCCGCGAGCTTTCCCCCGTTGCTGCCCCCGATCGGGGACGAGGCAGGGGCTTCCCCGCGCTCTACCACTTCTTCTGGCGAGATACTCATAGGTCGAATCCTCCGAATCCTCCGAACCCGTTGTCGTTGAGGGTCAGCTCGTGGGTGGCGACGGGCTCGCCGACAACCTGTCCGTGAACGGTCTTGTAGGCGACGATCCGGGCGGACTCGCCGGAATGCCTCTGCAGCACCCCGTCGAAAAGAATGAGTTCGCTGCTCTGCTTGAGCGACACCTCGGAGCGCTCGCCCGCGTCCAGGGTGAGAACGCGAGTGCTCGACAGCTGCTCACCCGACATGCTCTCGAGCCTGATCGTGACGGTGAGCAGTCGCCGCGTCGGGCTAATGGGCTCCTGTTGGATGACGCGAGGACTGAATCGGTTGACCTTGAGGGACGTATCGTCGTAGTGCAGGGCGATGCCGACGTCGCGGACCTCCTCGGCGCCATCGCTGCCCACCAACACCTCGATGACGGGGGTGGTGATTTCCTGGAGGGAGGCACCGCCGTGGACGAAGCGGTTTCCTCGGCCCCGGATGCGGATGCGGCGGGTGCCGTAGGGCAAGGCGATGCTCGGCCCGTCTGTCAGGCCGACGCTCGTTGCATCGAATGCGACAAAGTCGTCCGCCGACTCCAGGTCCTTGCCGAGGACGTAGCGGCGCTTCGTCACGGAGACGGAACGCCCTCGCGGGAGGCCGCCCTGCTTCGCTGTGTCATCGTTGGCGGGTTCGCTGTCCTGGAACAGGAATCCGTGATCCGCGATCACGAGGATGCGGGTGATATCCGCGGAGATGAGCTTGCCGACGAGGCCGGAGAGTTCGTCGATCGCGCGATTGACGGCTTCGGGGGTGGCGCTTTCCGAGGCCGCGTGATCGCCGGTCGCATCGATGACGTCGTGGTAGATGTACACGGCGGAGGTGCCCTTGAACTTCGAGCGCATCGCCTTGACGGAGTCGCTCGCGAGCTCCTCATAGGTGAACGCACGCCCGTCGACGCCTTCGAGGATTGTGCGGCGCGCATCGATCCCAGACGTCGATTGTCCGTCGGCCTTGACGCTCACTTGGTCTTTACCTCTCACACCGAGGGTCAGCTCTCGATGCGGGAGCAGCGCGGCCATGCCAAGGGCGGTGATCGACGGCAGCATCGTGTACCAGGGGTTCACGGCGACCGCGCCGCGTCCAAGGGAGCGCAGGTGGTCGGCGAGCTCGATGCCGGCCTCATATCGGAGCGCGTCGGAGATGATGACAACGGTGCGCCTGTGGGAACCGGCGACAAGGAGACGGTAGAAAGAGTCAATGCGCCCGCTGGACGGCGGAACGGTGATGTCCCATGTGCGCATGGCGCGCAGGGCATCATCCCACGTGCGCGAGAGGGGGCGCAGGTAGTCGTCGCGGTACGCGTTTTCGACGTGCCGGTCGAGGTCGGTGAGGACGTCGTCGACGTGAACGGCTCGGGAGGCGCACACGTAGTGGCGATACTCCTGGTCGATGGCCCACAGACCGCCAACCAGGTCCGTGTAGCGGGCGAAGCCCTCGGCTGCGTCCGAGAAGGCGATGCCTGGGAGCGCACGCAGGTGGGTGAGCAGACGTGCCCCCGCACGGGCGGCATCCCATAGCGCCTCCGTGTCTTCGAACCAGAGCCCTTCGCGGCGCCTCCCGCGCTGCTCTTCGACCTGAGCGACACCGACGGATCCGTCGATGATTCCGCGGACGAGGCGGGAGATGAGTTCTCGGTCAACGCCGGGCGTGGTCGTGTCGATGAGGAGGGCGTCGGTGACCGCATCGTGCAGCGCTGAGCTGGCTCCGGTGGCCTCGTCGACTCGCTTGGCCCATCGGCGGGCGTCGTCACGTGTCGCAACATCGCGGGTCCACATGCTGAAGTCGCGCTGGGCGGAGTTGTGCCGGTGATCCCAACCGTTCGCGTTCATGACGAAGAGCCAGGTCATGAGCGCGTCGAAGGTGTGCTCGCCGTCGTACCCCCAGATGGCGTGAGCGCCTTCCCAGAAGTACCCGTCGAGACCCCACTTGAGGGCGTCGAGCGGATTGTCCTGCGTCATGGACGCGAGCTTGGCGAAGAGGACAGAGAAGGAACGCTGCTGTGTCTTGAGCAGGACGGCGCTCATCGCGGCGAGAAAGGTCTTGCGATCGGATCGCTTGTCGGCGTCGTTAATGGCGTCGAGGTGCTTCTTGAGGTCAGCGACGCGGGCGGTGGAGTTGAAGAATGGGGCGTATTCGTCGATAACTGCGGCCAGCGCGGGGTCGACGCCGAGTTCGCGCACGAGGAGGGTCGACGCGTCGGCCTTGAATCTGGGGTATCCGCATCGCACGTCGGCGAGGAGGTCTTCTTCGAGGGGCGGGAGTTCGCCTCCGCTGTAGAGAACGTAGCGGGACTTGGTGTCTTCGGCGAAGATGCGGAGTTTGGTTTCGAAGAGGTTGGCGTTGATCTCGATGAGCGTGGCACCGACGAGCAGTTCTCGGACGGCGTCGAGGTCGTCCGCGTATTCGCCGTTGCGGTCCAACCACGTGACGATGCGCCCCTGCTCGAGCAGGGCGTTGAGTTCTTCTGCCAGCCGAGAGGCATCGATTCCACTCACCAGTATCGCCTTTCCTCACTGTTCCACGCAGCGCCGTCGGCTACGCGAAAGCCTCCCTTTCTGCAAAAGCGTATCACGCACCTCCATGAGAATAGGAGAATAAATCGCCTGCTTCACCAGAGGAAATGACGACAGACATGCCACCCAACGCAGCAGGGTCAACAATTGAAAGTGACTCGAACTTTAAACGCATAGGATCAGTCAACCACTGCCAAGGCCACGGGTTCACAACTGCTTGAGTCTTTGCTACGACCGCTTCAAGATCACAACACAGCGATTCTACGTACCCAATCTCAATATTAAGAACACGCGCGATCCTCTGTAGCCATATCTCAAACAATCCACTATTCGGAATCATCCGACAACGCTTGACGATCTTAACAAGATACTCCTGCTGAACTACGCGATCTTCTTTTTCCAGTAGTTGACTAAGAATTCGGGCACCGATCGGATAGCAACGTGGATTACGAACAACAATATCGACAACTTGAGCAATGAGAACATCTCGCCTACCCGGAAATTTCTTTGCAGAGTCGAGACCCTTACTAATTTTCTGCAGTTCACGAACGATCGTTCCCGACTGCGGATAATCTCGAGCAAAACGACTCAAAGCTAAAAGTCTCTTATGAAAAGTCAGTCGCGCATGGCCGCGGAGGAGCCATTCAACCTTATCAGCCTTCACAGAATCGAGAACGACGTCGTCTGACAAAGCCGTCTTTGCCGCACCAAGCTTAAAATTCAGGCCAGAAAGGACATTCATCAGCTTGAGAAGAATAGAATGGGCAGCTTCACGAGATGTCGCAAATATGCGATAATCATCGCGATAACGCAGTATGTGATAGTCATCATCAGATAACATGGAGTCAATTGACAACTCGTTCGATAGCAACATATCTGCATACCCAAGCACTATTTCTGCAATTAAATCTGACAGCACACTCCCCTGCGGAATCCCTACAGTTTGCCGCGAGTGCATATTTTGAATGTTACTATCAATGTAATCACCAAGCATCTTACTCACACCATTCGACACGGCACTACTCTTTGCTTGAGACTTTCCATGGAGCGCCCACGAAATACTATGGGTATAGATAGCACCATAACAGTCCGAAATATCAGTTTTGATCATATACGGGAACTCTAACGACAGAGCGATTGACTTTTGCTCAAAAGAATTCCACCAGTTTAAAATTGCACCCCTTTGCGCCTGACGAAAGAGACCCCTAGGGATACTGCAGCATTCTTGATTTCGATTTTGCTGAAATTCAACAAAACGATTTTGAACTAATTCCCAGTTTTCAGGCTCAGTCAACTTATAGACTATTGAAGAATAGATTAGCGGATTTATCAATTCCATCGGACGCCAACTAAGAAGCCCATCCTTATTTGAAAGGATGCGATAGTTAACTCCTTCGTATATATCAATTAAGACTGCCGAGTCATCACGATACCCAGTAACATTGCTATTTCCAGTCCTATACTTTTTAAGCGTGCCTGAAACAACACGTGCACTCCAATACTTATTAACATGCTTCTCTGCTTGGGATAAAACTTCCGAAAAATCGTAATACTCCGGGAGTGGCACAGAGCAATACGAGTCCGGCTGCATCAACAGACGTCGAGCGTCATCGTGCTTCAGATCGAGAATAGTGTGACTCGGTGCCATGCTCATCACTCACTCCACCATGCGTTGTTGTTTTCAGCCTCCTTACGGGCCCACTTGAGATCCTTCTCGATCTCCTTTTTGATTGCAGCCGTGGCGTCACCGATTGCGGGCTGAGGAAGGTCGGCCAGGTCCGAGCGCCAGCCGTAGGCAAGCTTGAGGCGATTGATGCGCACGCCGTCGTCCAGGTCCAGGTGGATGCGGCGCTGGGCGAGGGGCTGCAGGACCGAGTCGATGTAGCCCTGAACCTCCGCGACCTTCGCGTCGATCTCCGAGCGCTTTTTGTCAATGCGGGCACGCTCGCGATTGGCCTTCCTATCGTCGCCCATGACGGCGTCGCGCTCGCGTCCGACAGCCTCCGATTCGGCCTTGAGACGATCGACGAATGGGGCCGCGTACTTGGTGAGGACCTGTCCAACCGTGTCAGGCGTGTAGCGGTGCAGGTAGATAAGTGCCCGGAACGTACCCTTCGGAGACTCGAGGGACCAGTAGACGGGGCGACCGCTGTAGTCCCTCTGATGGTCGGCGGCGAAGGACTTCGCCATGTAGTCCTCGAGCGCCCGCTCGGGGTCGGCCGGGATCACCGGCGAGACAAACTCGGCCGTATTGCTGCCAGGCTTCACGGCCAGGCAACGGATCAGGAACTCGACGTTGTCGCCCAGATCGGAGGCCCCGAAGACCACTCGTAACACCGCCTTGACCCGGCGCGATGCGTCGTCGTCAAAAGCACCGCCGGTGACGGGGATGATGCCATCGTCGTCGGGATCGAGGCGGGACTCGGCGACGCGGGCGCGGAAATCATCGAGGGACGAGGCCTGATCGGCCAGCACGAGACCGGGCACGTCGACGCTGTAGCGGCCCATGGTGACGCCGATGGCCCATGAGATGAGCTCGCGCGCGCTGCGCTGGTAGTGCAGCCAGCGGTATTCGTCCTCGCTACGCTCGGGCGCTCCCTTCGTAGGAGCGAAGGCAAAACGCGGGTTGTAGGTGAGGGAGACGCGCGAGAGTGGAACGTTGACCTCCACCTCGTCCACGAGGCCGTAGACGTTGGCCCAGTAGCGGTTGTTTTCCGTTTCCAGGCGTTGGGCTTCCTCGGCGGTCTCGCAGCTGCGGCGGTACCAGTCGTCGAAGGCGTCGTGAAGCAGGGAGTGCCCGCCGCGCAGGTAGGGTGGCCGGACGAAGTCCCACGATGTCTCGCGAGCGTCCCAGTCAGCGCGGAAGATGTCGATCAAACGCTCGACACCCGCCGGATCGAAGGAATCGGATTCGATCCACGGAAGGCTCTTCACCTGGCCAACTTCGAAGTGCGTTCCAGGTGCCATAACAGCAAGGAATTTCGTCGAAATTATCGAGTTGGTCATTGAAGCAATTTCGAGCAGTTTGTCTCTTCCAGCAACGATGACAGGACCGACGTCGTTCGGTGTAGTCCCCTCACCAAAGAAACGAACCGAGAGCTCACCCGATGAAACCCGCGACCAGGAAACACAGGGTCGGAAGTAGCAATCGATGTTCTGTGGACGCGAACGTTGTCTTCCTGTCTCTGGATGGGTAAGTGACTGGATAGAACTACCATCATTTTCCCAGTTGACAACGTAGTCCTGATTGCCCCACCACTTGCGGAACTCGCCGCCCTTGTTCTGCGGGAACCAGCGGGCACCGCTCGCCTTGGCGTCCTCGCGGTCGCGGGCGCGCATGTACGAGCGATCGGCACTCACCTCGAACCACTGACGCAGGAAGCGCTCGTTATCTGCGGTTGCGAGCCCCTGCTTCGCGGGCGCGACCTCCCCCAGCGGGTGCTTAAATGCTTCGATAAGTTGATCTGATAGATCACCCAAGAAAGCAGAATTTGGCATCTCGTAAATTCGACTTCTGGAGAGCAAATAGCAATCCGTACCCATTTGAGCTGCTTGTACGGCTCGCTTTAGGCGCTCAGTCCTTATTTCATCTGATGGAGTCTGCGCAGTTTCACTTGCTCGCATGAAACGGATGGAGTAATCGGACTCATTGGAACCCACTACATACACAGTCGTTGCGAAGTCGAGGGCGATACCAGCAATACCTCTACCGAGATGGGCAACATAGAGGATTTGAGCAGCTGACAGAATCAGCGAACGGAACTTCTTGAACGTAACGGTCATCATCCAAGAGTTCAACGACAGGATCCCGCATACGCCATCCCTTGCAACGAGAGACAGCGAGCGTTCCATGAACATCGTCGCAAGGTCTTGGTACGAACGAGCGTACTGTGACTTCGCATATTTCTTGAGTGAGTCGCCTGCCTTCTTCATACTGAGGTACGGCGGGTTAGCAATCAGCGTCGTGTAGCGGCCGTCCTCGAGGATCTCGCACATGTCGGCGGCCCGCAGCCACTCCTCGCTGTCCGCGCCGCCCAGCAGCTGCTGCCTCTCACCCGACTCGATACGGCGCGTGATCTCGCGGAACAGGACGGAGGCCCCCTCGGGCACGCGGATGAGGGACCCGTAGGTGTCGGCATAGTGCAGTTGCTCGATCAGCTGGGAAACACCGAGGGAGACTCCGTTTCCAGAGGCCTCCGCGATCTCTGCGGGGCTCAGCTCATCGAGTTTCACGGACTGAACATGCACAATCCTAGGCCCCCGCCACGAGGTCTCAACGCCCCGCTGGCTCTGACGCTCAATGCGCCCCAAGAATCCTGGATCGTGCTCGACGGCCTTCATCGTCAGCGCGAAGGACGCGAGCTGCACCGCGCGTCCGTCCACGTCTGCCCCATGGAGGTTCTTCTCCAGGATCAGGCGTGCGATCCGCCTGGTCGGGTATCCGGCTTCAACGTACATCTCCCACAGGACGTCGAAGGCGTAGGTGAGCATGTGCCCGGAGCCGCAGGCCGGGTCGATGACGCGGAAGTCCTCCGGATTGCTGATGGCCAGCCCCTGGTCCTCCTGCCCCTCGGCAGGAGTCACCAGGTATTCGAATTGCTCCCGAAGAGCAGAGTCCGGGTGGGCGCGCAGCCACTGCATCCCCAGCGTGTTCTCCACCAGGTAGCGCACCACCCAGTGCGGGGTGAACAGCTGCGTGACGGGAGCCAACGTTTTCTCGTCGATCTTGTCCTTCGACTCGTTAATCTCCTGCTTGCGGGCGGCAATGTAGAACTGATAGAGCCAGCCGATCACCTCAACGTCCATGCGCCCAGACTTGTTCGGGCCGATCGCCGCCACGATATCGGCGCGCACGGACTCACCAGCAGACAGGAGATCCGCGGGTGGAACCAGGTTCGTCCAGTCGTCCGCCTCCGGGAAGACGCCCGGCATGACCAGGTGCCAGGCAGCAAAGTATTCGCGGAGCAGCAGGACGTAGGCGTCCAGGTCCCGATTATCGAAGAGCAACCGCACTGCCCGTGCCCGCGCGTCCTCTCCGATGCGCCGGTCGAAGTCGCCCCCGCGTGCGCGCTGCACGCACTCGGGAACGCCCGTCCCCGATCCCTCGGCCGGAGTGACGACTCCGTAGTCACCTGAGAGACCCATCGCGTCCATGTAGCGCAGGGCTGTCAGGCGGTTGAACCACGAGTAGGCGACCACCTTCGCGGCACCCAGCACCCGGATACCACCGGCCTCGGCGTGCTTGTCGACAGCCTGGGTGAGGCGCGAGCGGTCGGCATTGCTCAGAAGAGGATCGGCCATCTTGCGCTCGATCGCCGCCACGGACATCTCGATGAGGCGCTCGCGCGACGCGGTCGCCAGGGACTCCAACGCTGAAGTGTTCATGACCTACTCCTTCAGGGGCGCAGCTGCTTGCCGTCGTTCACAGCCGCGAGCATCTGCTCGCGGATGCGTTCGACGTATTCGTTGACCTGGTCCGGCGTCGATAGGAGGCCGTTCGCCTTCGGCAGCAGATCCGCCAGGCGCACGATCGTCGGCCTCGGGGCCGGCTCCGTCACCTCGTCCGCGTCCGGTCGCTTTGCGGGCGTCGAGGATGCAATCAATGCGGCGTAGAGGTCGTCCACACGCTGATCGAGCTGACGGCCGATTTCCTCCGATTGACCGGGCTTCGACACCCGATTTACTGCGTCGCAGAGACCCTCCATTGTGGCTTCAACCCTCAGCCGGGCATGCTCCGACGCGGCCTTGAACTCGGAGGATCCGCGAATACCCGCCACGGCCTCGTCGATGCGTCGCAGCACCTTGTCACGCTGCGCCTGTACCAGCGCACGACGCGCCGCGTCGATACGTCGAACCAGCGGAGCAATCTCCTGCGTGCGCACGTACAGCCTCGAGTTACCCGCGAGCTTTCCAAGCTCATCGATCGCCTGCTTGCCATCCTCCGTGAGCTCGAAGAACGACAGGCTCTCCGCCTCCGCCAATGCGTCGCGAAGCTCCTGCTCATGGCCCTCCACGAATTCCCGGTAGGGCATGAGGAACTCGTCGACGATCTCGATCAGATCGTCGAATCCGCCGCGTATATGCGGGGCGAGCATCTCCTCTTCGGTGTGCTGTGTGGTTGTGAGCGGCGTCAGCAGGTCGAGGGCCTCTGCGACCTCGTCATCAAAGCTGTACCAGTCGGACCTGTATCCCTTGAGCAGCTTCACCCACTCGGACGCCTTGGCCTCAACCACTCGGACGCGCGAAGGGCCATCCTGCGGGGACTCCCCTGGGACAAACTGGCCGACAAAATGCTGGAAATCCGCGAGCGCCGCGCGATCCAGGTGCTTCTTTTTCTGCAGCAGCACGCGCCCCTGCCGGTTCACGTCGCGCAGGGCGCCCTCCAGCTCCGTGCGAGCGAGAGGCCTGTCGTTCTCGAGGGCTTCGAGCAGCTCCATGCGAAGGGCCGTCGCCACGATGGCCAGGACCGCGTTCTTGTCCCAGCCAAAGGGGGCTTGACCGTAATACTCGATCGCGTTCTTCACGAACACGTTTTGGCCGTTGAGCACACGTGTCTGCTCCACCCACTGGGCGCACTCGCCCGCCAGACGCTGCGCGATATCCACGCCCGGGTCGACGTCTAGCGTCGCGTCCTCCTGATCGCGCAGGAAGGACGCGATCTGCCCGTCCTTGACGCTCGCCAACGGCTTCGCGTCCTCGATTCGGGGGTAGACCTGCTGGGCCAAGCGAGTCAACCCCAGCGCAATCATATCCTTTGGCTCGTCAGCCGTCCCCGTCTTCACTTCCTGCCCGTCGACGAACAGTGACGCGCGCATGAGCGCTTCTTTCACGGCCTCGCCGATCACTCGACGACGCTGCTCGTTGTCTTCCTTGTGTGTGAGGATGATGCGCTTACGCAGGCCAGAGGCCGCGCCCGCCTGGCGCTTCACATACTCCTCCGTCTGGCAGAAGACACGCACATCCTCGAGGATCTCGGAGCTAACGTCGAGCCCCAACGAAAGGGTGTCGTGGCGGACGACGCTCTCGTGGCGGATACTGTCATCGTCCAGAGAAGACTGCGGCGTGAACACCGAAATCACCAGAGGCTCGGCCTGTTCGCGACGCCCGTCGACGAACAGCGACACGGCCATGCGACGGCTCGTCCCCGGATAGATGAAGCTCGCCGCAGAAGTCCCGACGTGCCTACGGATCTCCGTGCGCAGCAGATCCGTAACCTCCCTGGGTTCCACGACAATCTGACCGATCTCGCGGCGAATCTCTTTCTCCTCATTCGTCATGTACGCGTAGGTACCGTCCGCCTGCCGCTGCACGTACACCTGATCCGACAGGACGCGCAGCGCGTGGCCCACACGCGACTCCAGATCAGTCGTGTCCTGGTCCAGGGACCGTCGCAGCAGGACAGCGATATTGCGCGGGCGCGCCTGGAACGAATCCACGTAGCGAACAAGCAGGAGAACCTTTAACACACTCATCGTGAAGGGGTCTCGCGTGTGTGAGTCCTGAGCGGCGCGCCCGATGTTGTCCTTCACGTCCGACTTGAGCATCGCCGCGATGCCGTCGTAGAAGCGATCGAAAGACGCAACCGTACCCAGCTCGTCATCCGTCAGCTCCTGCGCGATCTGCTGGCACACACCCAGCAGCGAACGCGCGCCCACCGACGAGTGACGGCCCGTGAACAGGTCGTTATCGGACAGGCCTCGCATCGCCTGCGTGAACATTTCGAACTGGTAGTCCACAAACGGGTACCTGGCGACGAAGTTATCCCTGGTGAGGTAGTTGTCGTACTTCTTTGTCCCCTCCGGGAAACGGAACATCGACGGAAAGCCCGCGCCGAGACGCTGCCACATCGCATCCAGCTCGGAGGCCCCTTGCTCACTCTTCGTCAGGAGGCGACGAGCGATCACGTCCGTGACCTCCTCGGTCGACAGGCTCACCTTGATCGAGAAGCGCCCCTGAATCTTCGAGAAGTCAGTGCTACGGCGCTCATTCATCTGTTTGGTGATGCCGCTCAGTTCCTCCTGTGACGTCACGAAGACCCAGGCGCGACCGGGGCAATGCGTCGCCAGCTGCTCCGTGATGGTCTGGAGGTTGAGCATCAGCTGCGAGTCATCGCCGATGAACTGACCGACCTCGTCGACAAAGAAGGCGATGCGTTGGTGAGGACCCTGACGATCCAGCCACGAGGCGACGTCCTGCGCGAAGGCCTCGGCCGACAGGTTCAGCTGCTCACGATAGCTGCGGAAGGGCTGACCCACTTGGTGCCCGAGGCGGGCCAAGGCCTTCGAAACGAGTGCCTCCGAGAAGACGGTGTTAACGCGTCCAACCTCCCAGGCGTGCCCAGCCACCTCCTGGTAGGCCTCGCGGAAACGCGCCAGCTCTCCCCGATCCTCCAAGTCGCGCTCCAACGCGCCGACTCCCAGATCCTTCGAGTACAGGCCGCGTGCCTCGAAGTAGACCTTGTAAAAGACCTCGATCATTGCCGATCCGCGCTCACGCGTCGACTTATCATCCTTCGCATCGATATTAAAGAGCACCGCGCGCGTGGGCGTATGCAGGCTCCTCTTAAGGTCGGCGATAATCGTCTCGTCACCTGCGACCTTCTGCTCAAAGGCACGCTCGACATCTTCGCGGGTCACCGGCTGGTTACCCGCCTGCTCACCAAGCAGGTAGGACAACATCTTCAGCAGGTGCGACTTACCCGACCCGAAGAAACCCGAAATCCACACGCCGTTCGATGGCGTATCAACCCGATTCCAAGCCTCCACGATGTCTGACAATCCATCGCGGATCTCCTTGGTCATGACATACTCGTCCACCTCGGAGGCGACCTTCGAGACGTCATCAGCCTTGATAACACCGTCGATCGACCGAAAAATATCCTTCGCGTAGAGACCCTTCATGTCCATGCGTCACACCTTTGTCTTTCAGTTCGCCGACGGTTCTAGAGTAAGCGAGAAGTCCACCAAATCAAAAGCTCGGTAGTAATTGTCCTGGGAAATCCTATCGAAGAGGACCAACGCCGAATGGGTCGACGGCGACTGGTGATACGACCCAGGGAAGGTCACAACCAGCGGTACGCGCCCCAGCAGCGGCTGCAGGCAGTTCAGCAGCAAATGCGTGCGCACGAGCGGGAACAGGTGATGCACCCCCGAGAGCAGAACGGCGTCAACGCTGCTCTCTCCCCCGGCCCCGTCGACAGCTGTCTTGATCGCAGGCGCAAGCACGCCCTCAACGTCTATCACACCGCGCAGTCCCGCCTGAAAGACATCCGGATCTAGCTGCGCTTCCATAGACAGCATCTGATCAAATACTGGCGATTCCTTCCAGATGCCCACCGCGAGAGCAAACACGTCGATATCGGCCATGCGGTACCGTTCCTCGCGCAGGCGCCGACGCAGCCTCGAGAGTTCCTCGTCAACAGTCGGCTCCCACTCCGGCTTATAGCGCAGGAGGAAGAAAGGGACCTCGTTACCCAGGCCCTCCATCTTCGTAAAGCGCTCTGACGTGAGCACCCGGAAGGCGCAATCAAAGGTCTCCCTGAGCGAATCCAGATACGCCCCACGCTTCGACACCGACCGTACCTTCCTCTCGCGCAGCGCCCCTCACCGGGCTTCTCATACCGTACCGCAGACCACCCACAATTCGAACCCAATCATGGCTCCTGCGTCACAATTTCCCGAATAAGTGTCAGTCAAGGACATCAAACTGGAACTGGGCAACCGGGAACGACTCCCGCATCGGCCACCCCCACGGTTGGGGAGCCGCATTCACCAAGCGGGCAACCCCCACGGGAACCACGACCGGCAAAGCAGCCCCAGCCTCGTCGATAAAACCCACATCGCGCATGCAGCGCAGAAACACCGAGCGCACTTTCTGCCCACTCTTCACCGTCAGCGTCGACATCGCAGGATCCACCCTGCGCTGGCGCTCCACGAAGTCGTCGATGTCCGACGCTGTCAGCGGAGCCTCATCGACGACCAGACGCGGCCAGGCAACCTCGCGCGCACACGCCGCAAACACGTAGGACTCCGTCACGAGAGCCAGCCACATGACAAGCTCCC
>ERZ773180.942-NODE-942-length-15610-cov-32.306911_pt1 | contig 15610 bp, 13 predicted proteins | sample MGYA00511080_ERZ773180 | MGnify/ENA primary metagenome ERZ773180 (study PRJEB29015, sample SAMEA2738175) | human oral metagenome | biome: human oral; feature: human-associated habitat; material: saliva | place: China | collected 2178 ...
TGCGAATAAGTAAGAGAGTGCATGAAGGAGGGTGTCGTGTTAATTGCAAAAAATCAGGAGGGAGACCTTGTTTCAGCTCTAGAAACTAGTTTGCAACGTAAGGAATCCTACAGCTGTCCGGGCTGTCAGGGAGTTGTCCTATTGAGGCAGGGGCAGGTAATGTGTCCGCATTTTGCTCATAAGTCTTTGCAAGATTGTCAGTTTTTCTCGGAGAATGAATCGGCCCAACATTTATCCCTTAAGGCGGCCTTATATAAATCTTTGGTTAATTATGGTGAAAAAGTACGTATTGAAAAGGTTTTGTCCGAGATGGGGCAAATTGCAGATTTATTTGTTGGCGATTCCCTGGCTCTGGAAGTTCAGTGTTCTCGTTTATCTCAGCAACGTTTGAGAGAGAGGACACGCGCCTATCACCAAGCAGGTTATGAGGTGCGTTGGCTTTTAGGTGAGGAACTCTGGTTGAATGGACGTTTAACAAACTTACAGCGGGACTTTCTCTATTTTACAGCTAAGATAGGATTTCATCTATGGGAGCTTGATTGGAAGAAAGAGGAAATTAGACTTAAGTATCTCATCTATGAGGATATTTTTGGGAAAGTCTATTACTTAACTAAGACCTGGCCTTTAACCGAAAATCTGATGGCAGTTCTACGTTATCCTTATCAATCAGAAAAGGTTGAGACCTATCAAGTGACTCAGCGAAAGAAAGTCTCACATGTAATTCAACGAGAATTAATGGGGAAAAATCCAAGGTGGATGAGAAGGCAGGAAGAAGCCTATCTTAAGGGGATGAATTTGTTAAGTCTGTCTGATCAGGATTTTTTTCCACAAGTAAGATTTCCTGAATCTAGGCAGGGTTTTGTACAAATTAGACAGTCACTTGAAGGTTTTGAAAAGCTTTTTAAGCAATATTATCGAAAAAGTCATTTTTCTTATCGACAAACTCTCTACCCTCCCACCTTTTATGCTAAAATAGAAAAGAATAGACACAATTAAGGAGAATATTATGTCAGACAATCGTACTCATTTAGAAGAAAAATACACATGGGATTTGACGACCATTTTTGCGACAGATGCAGATTGGGAAACCGAATATGAAAGCACTGTTCAGGATTTGAAGAAGGCTAGTGCTTATGCAGGTCATCTCTTAGATTCTGCTAAGAACTTGCTTGAGGCAACAGAACTTTATATGAGCCTTATGCGTCGCTTGGAGAAAATCTATGTCTATGCGTCAATGAAAAATGACCAAGACACAACAGTAGGTCTGTATCAAGAGTACCAAGCAAAGGCCTCAAATCTTTACTCACAGTTGAGTGAAGCCTTTGCTTACTTTGAGCCTGAATTTATGGCCTTGGATGATAAGAAATTAGCTGAATTTAAAGAACAAGAGCCAGGTCTTGGACTTTATGACCACTATTTCGAACGTCTTTTGGCCAACAAGGATCACGTTCTTTCTCAAGAAGCTGAAGAACTCTTGGCAGCAGCCGGTGATATTTTCAACGGTCCAACGGATACCTTTAATGTCTTGGATAATGCTGATATCCTCTTCCCATGGGTATCAGATGGCCAAGGGGATGTGGTTGAGTTGACACATGGTAACTTTATCACCCTCATGGAATCTAAGGACCGTGACATTCGTAAGGGTGCTTATGAAGCGATGTACGGTACTTACGAGCAGTTCCAACATACCTATGCACAAACACTTCAAGGCGTTGTTAAGGTTCACAATTACCAAGCCAAAGTTCGTCACTATAATTCGGCACGTCATGCAGCACTTGCGGCTAACTTTATTCCAGAAAGTGTTTACGACTCACTCTTAGAATCAGTGAATAAGCATTTGCCACTTTTGCACCGTTACCTTGATTTGCGTAAGAAGGTCTTGGGGCTTGACGAGCTTAAGATGTATGACGTCTACACACCACTTTCTGAGACTGAAACTGCTCTTACTTATGAAGAATCCCTCAAGAAAGCAGAAGAAGTCTTGGCAATCTTTGGTGAAGAGTATAGTAAAGGGGTTCATGCAGCCTTTACGGAACGTTGGATTGACGTTCACCCTAACAAAGGAAAACGCTCAGGTGCCTACTCAGGCGGTGCCTATGATACCAATGCTTTCATGCTTTTGAACTGGCAAGACACTCTGGACAATCTCTTTACCTTGGTTCACGAGACTGGCCACAGCTTGCATTCAACGTTCACACGTAAAACCCAACCATATGTTTATGGAGATTACCCAATCTTCTTGGCGGAAATTGCGTCTACAACTAATGAAAATATCTTGACAGAAACACTGCTTAAAGAAGTTAAAGATGACAAGACACGTTTTGCTATCCTTAACCACTATTTGGATGGTTTCAAGGGAACTGTCTTCCGTCAAACCCAATTTGCTGAGTTTGAGCATGCTATCCATGAAGCAGATGCATCTGGTCAAATCTTGACAGCCGACTTCATGAATAAACTTTACGCAGACCTCAATGAGAAATACTATAACCTTAAAGCTGAAGATAACTACGAAATTCAGTTTGAGTGGGAACGTATTCCGCATTTCTACATGAATTACTATGTCTACCAATACGCTACAGGGTTTGCAGCAGCAAGCTACTTGGCTGAAAAAATTGTTCACGGTACTGAGGAGGATAAAGAAGCTTACCTTACTTACCTTAAGGCGGGAAGCTCAGATTATCCTTTGGAAGTTATCAAGAAAGCTGGTGTTGATATGACCAATACCGACTACTTGGATGCTGCCTTCAAAGTTTTTGAAGACCGTCTCGTTGAATTGGAAGCCTTGGTTGAAAAAGGTGTTCATCTTTCTTAAAAAGAAGTTACTATACTATATGAAAGAATCATTCTGAATAAGAGTGGTTCTTTTTATGTCTAAAAAACGAACGTTTACAGTATAAAAGTCTTGATTGATACGGAAATTACTAATGAGCATATTTATAGCCCCTTGTTTATATTCATGATAGACTAAAAACCTAACGTTTTATAATTGATAAGTGAACAATGTTCAGAAATAGAAAGTAGGTTTTTGTGAAAACAACCAATCGTTATCTTGTAGCAACGTGTGGTGTCTTACTCCATCTCATGTTGGGGTCTACCTATGCTTGGAGTATCTATCGTAATCCTATTATGGCTCAGACTGGCTGGAATCAATCTTCAGTTTCTTTTGCCTTTTCATTGGCCATTTTTTGTCTTGGTCTTTCTGCAGCCTTCATGGGACGTCTGGTTGAAAAATTTGGTCCTAGAGTGACTGGAAGTATGTCGGCCGTTCTCTATGCTGGGGGGAACATTCTGACAGGAGTTGCCATTGCTCAGGGAGAACTGTGGATACTTTATCTTGGTTATGGTATTCTTGGTGGTCTAGGACTGGGTGTAGGTTATATTACGCCTGTTTCAACTATTATTAAGTGGTTTCCTGATAAGCGTGGACTTGCGACTGGTCTTGCCATCATGGGCTTTGGCTTTGCCTCACTGCTAACCAGCCCTATTGCCCAATATCTGATTCAGGTACGTGGTGTTGAGCAGACCTTTTATATCTTGGGAGTTGTTTATTTTATTGTGATGCTTTTTGTCTCACAATTCATTAAACGACCAAGAGTAGAGGAAGCACAACTGTTGGCTGACAAGAGTTCAAACCGTCAGGCTGCTGATTTGAGCAAAGGGGTTACGGCTAATGAAGCTCTGAAATCGTCAACTTTCTACTGGTTATGGCTTATCTTGTTTATCAATATTTCATGTGGCTTAGCCCTTGTCTCTGCTATTTCTCCAATGGCTCAAGATATGGTTGGGATGTCAGCGGAATCAGCAGCAGTTGTTGTCGGTGTTATGGGAATCTTTAATGGTTTTGGTCGCCTTCTGTGGGCAGGCTTGTCGGATTATATTGGGCGTCCGAAGACCTTTATCCTCCTCTTTGTGGTTAATATCGTTATGGCTATCCTCCTAATTGTCCTGCAAGTTCCACTTGTCTTTGTGGTTGCGATGGCTGTTCTGATGACATGCTACGGGGCAGGATTCTCCCTGATTCCTCCCTACCTTAGCGATATCTTCGGGGCAAAGGAATTGGCTACCCTTCATGGTTATATTCTGACTGCCTGGGCTATGGCAGCCTTGGTGGGACCAATGCTCCTGTCGGTAGCCTATGAATTGACAAAATCTTACCAGATGACCTTGCTTGTTTTCATTGCTCTTTACGTGGTAGCTTTAGTTATTGCTTACCTCTTGAAAAAGAAGGTTATTCGTCAAGTAGTCTAATGATGAGGATTTGAGTTATAGATAAGAAAAATCTCTAGCACTCGCTAGGGATTTTTTATATAATAAAACACATGGTTAAATCATATAGTAAAAACGCAAATCACAACATGCGTCGCCCAGTAGTAAACAAGGATATCGTGGACTACATGCGAACGCATCTTCAGGAAAATAAAGGGCATTTGGCTGAGCTGGAGGCCTTTGCTCGTAAGGAAAATATTCCAATTATTCAGCACGAAGTTGTTGCTTATTTCCGATTTTTGTTACAGACCTTGCAGCCTAAGAAAATCCTTGAGGTAGGAACGGCTATTGGTTTTTCAGCTCTTCTTATGGCTGAGTACGCCCCTGATGCTCAGATTACGACGGTTGATCGTAATGAAGAAATGATTGGCTTTGCCAAGGAAAATCTAGCCAAGTATGACAGTCGCAAACAAATTACCTTAGTTGAAGGTGATGCAGCAGAAGTTTTGCAAGATTTGGACACTGATTATGATTTTGTTTTTATGGACTCAGCCAAGTCTAAATATATCGTCTTTCTGCCTGAAATCCTAAAACGTCTCAAGGTAGGTGGTGTCATTGTCTTTGATGATATCTTCCAAGGGGGGGATATTGCCAAAGACATCATGGAGGTTCGTCGTGGTCAGCGTACGATTTACCGTGGTTTGCATCGTCTTTTTGATGCGACCTTAGATAACCCTGGTTTGACTGCTAGTTTGGTACCTATGAGTGACGGACTTCTTATGCTTCGGAAAAATTCTGAAAATATTATCTTGCCAGATTAAGCATTATTTAAGTAAGTGTGGTATAATAACAAAGATATTGACAATTTAAGGAGTAGATAGAATGGCTAAAGAAAATGAAAACCTTGAGTCAACAGAAGAAACTGTTGAAGAGGTTGTAGCAGACAAAGACGTAGAACAAGAGCAACTTGATCGCCAAAAAGAAGAAGAGGAAAGCATCGCCCTCGCTAGTGAAAAAGCGAAAGAAAAAGCTAAACGTGCTAAAACTAAGAAAACACGTGATGCTGGTAAACCAAGTTCAGGTGGTCGCTTCCTCGGAGGTCTTGCCCTTGTAGCTGTTTCAGCCCTTGTTGGTGCAGGTGCTATGTATGTTTCTCTAGGTAACAAAACGACTGAAGAAACAACTTTGGTATCTATGAAAGGTGATACTGTTACTGTCGGTGATGTTTTTGATTCACTTAAAGGTAGCAGCCAAACACAACAAAGTGTTTTGAGTGCAACTTTGCAAAAGGCTCTTGAAAAAGAATATGGTAGCAAGGTCAGCAAAGAAGACGTTGACAAAGCTTATAAGCAAGCTTCAGAACAATACGGAGATCAATTCTCACAAGTACTTGCAGCCTATGGTCAAACAGAAGAGTCATACCGCACTCAAATCCGTACACAAAAATTGGTTGAGTATGCTGTTAACCAAGCCGCACAAAAAGATTTGACGGAAGCAAATTACAAGGCTGCCTATGATAACTACACACCAAATACAGAGGTACAAGTAGTTTCAACTACTGATAAAGCAGTGGCAGATAAGGTAGACTCTGAAGCTAAAGCAGAAGGAGCAGACTTCTCACAAGTTGCTAAAGATAACAGCTTGGAAGTGACTTCTAAGACAGTTAACTCAGCTTCTCAAGACTTCCCGACAGATGTTTTGACAGCAGCCTTCAAACAAGATGCTAATGCCGTTTCTGACGTAGTGACTGTTTCAAATAGCTCAACTGGTGCTGCAACTTACTATATCGTCAAAACTGTTTCAAAATCTGAGAAAAATGCAGATTGGAAAAACTATAAGGATGATTTGACTAAGGTTATCATCAATGGTAAGAAAGCTGACACTAACTTCACTAACTCAGTGATTGCTAAGGTCCTTAAAAAATACAATGTTAAAGTTGTAGACAAGGCCTTCAGCGCAATTCTTGACCAGTATGTGACTGGTTCTGGGGCTTCATCAAGTTCATCATCAAGCTCTAGCAAATAAATCACAAGATAGAGTTGATAATGCTATTATCAGCTTGACCTAAGACCTAAAACACGTTAAAATGAAGAGTGGCTAAAAGTTCTAATATCATGACATTTTTGGCCATCCCTTTGAGATTGGTAATCATCGCTTCTGATACAGAAAAATGGCGGTCGCTGCGAGCCATGGACGAATCTGGTTACTTGCTACTCAAAGTTCACAATTAAAGACAAATAAGAATGACAAGTTCATTGAATGAAGGTGGTACCGCGGTTCACGTCGCCCTTCGTTTAGTGGTCTTGTCTTTTATTCTTTTAGTATTTTTTGAATGAATGTATGACATTATTGGAGGTGGCGTATGAAAACCTATTTTGTCAAACAGAAGTTTCGATTGGGTGGTGAACGCTTTGATATCAAGGATGATCAAGGTAGAGTTGCCTACCAGGTCGAAGGGTCCTTTTTTAAGATTCCAAAGACCTTTACGATTTTTGATGAGGCTGGTCGTGAGGTTAGCCATATCACCAAGGAGCCGCTTAGTCTCTTACCTAAATTTACGGTGGATTTACAGGATGGTTCGAGTTTTTACATTCGAAAAAAATTAACCTTTCTTCGTGATAAGTATGATGTCGATAATCTTGGCTTGCGAATAGAGGGGAATATTTGGGACCTGGATTTTCAACTGCTTAATAGTCAAGATCAGGTAGTTGCTAGGATTCAAAAGGAACTCTTCCATCTAACATCGACCTATACTGTTACCGTTTATGAAAATACTTACGCCGATTTAGCCATTTCCCTATGTGTCGCTATTGACTATGTGGAAATGCTAGAGAATAGCTCAAAATAAGAAATAATTGATTAAGGAGAAACAATGAAACAACTTACTTCAGCACAAATTCGTCAAATGTGGCTTGATTTCTGGAAATCAAAAGGTCACGCTGTTGAACCATCAGCTAACTTGGTTCCAGTTAACGACCCAACCCTTCTTTGGATTAACTCAGGGGTTGCCACTTTGAAAAAATACTTTGATGGCTCTGTGATTCCTGAAAATCCACGTATTACCAACTCACAAAAAGCTATCCGTACCAACGATATCGAAAACGTTGGTAAGACGGCTCGTCACCACACTATGTTTGAAATGCTTGGTAACTTCTCAGTTGGTGATTACTTCCGTGATGAAGCTATCGAATGGGGTTATGAGCTTTTGACAAGCCCAGAGTGGTTTGATTTTCCAAAAGACAAACTTTATATGACTTACTACCCAGATGATAAAGATTCATACAACCGTTGGATTGCCTGCGGTGTTGAACCAAGTCATTTGATTCCAATTGAAGATAACTTCTGGGAAATCGGTGCTGGACCTTCAGGACCAGATACTGAAATCTTCTTTGACCGTGGCGAAGACTTTGACCCTGATAATATTGGTATCCGTTTGCTTGAAGAAGATATTGAAAACGATCGTTACATTGAAATTTGGAACATCGTTTTGTCACAATTCAACGCAGACCCAGCAGTTCCACGTTCAGAATACAAGGAACTTCCTAATAAAAACATTGATACGGGCGCAGGTCTTGAACGTCTTGTAGCCGTAATGCAAGGGGCTAAAACAAACTTTGAAACAGACCTCTTCATGCCTATCATTCGTGAAATCGAAAAAATGTCTGGTAAAACTTACGATCCAGATGGTGACACAATGAGCTTCAAGGTTATTGCTGACCACATTCGTTCATTGGCATTTGCCATCGGTGACGGTGCCCTTCCAGGTAATGAAGGTCGTGGTTATGTCCTTCGTCGTCTTCTCCGTCGTGCCGTAATGCACGGTCGTCGTCTCGGTATTTCTGACGCTTTCTTGTACAAACTTGTCCCAACTGTTGGTCAAATCATGGAAAGCTATTACCCAGAAGTTCTTGAGAAGAAAGACTTTATCGAGAAGATTGTTAAACGTGAAGAAGAAACCTTTGCACGTACTATCGATGCAGGTTCAAGCATGCTTGACGAGCTTCTTGCTAACCTTAAGAAATCTGGTAAGGATACGCTTGAGGGTAAAGACATCTTTAAACTTTACGATACTTACGGATTCCCAGTGGAATTGACAGAAGAGTTGGCTGAAGATGAAGGTTTCAAGATTGACCATGAAGGTTTCAAAGCTGCCATGAAAGAACAACAAGACCGTGCGCGTGCTAGCGTCGTCAAAGGTGGTTCTATGGGTATGCAAAATGAAACCCTCGCTAACATCACTGAACCATCTGAGTTCTTGTATGAAGCGGAAACTGCTGAAAGCCGTTTGAGCGTAATCGTTGCTGATGATGCTCGTCATGATAGTGTTAACTCTGGTCAAGCCCTCCTTGTCTTTGAACAAACACCATTCTACGCTGAAATGGGTGGACAAGTAGCAGACCACGGTACAATCTCAGATGCAGCTGGTACAGTCGTTGCGCGTGTTGTTGATGTTCAACGTGCACCAAATGGACAAGCCCTTCACACTGTTGAAGTTGAAGGTGAACTTGTTGTAGGAGCTAACTACAAACTTGAAATTGACCACACACGTCGTCACCGTGTCATGAAGAACCACACAGCGACTCACCTCTTGCACGCTGCCCTTCATAACATCGTCGGTGATCATGCTGTTCAAGCCGGTTCTCTTAACGAACAAGAATTCTTGCGTTTCGACTTCACTCACTTTGAGGCTGTAACTCCAGAAGAATTGCGTGCTATCGAAGAACAAGTTAACGAAGAAATCTGGAAAGCTACTCCAGTAACAACTATTGAAACAGACATTGACACTGCTAAATCAATGGGAGCTATGGCCCTCTTTGGTGAAAAATATGGTAAGAATGTTCGTGTCGTTTCAATCGGTGATTACTCTGTTGAGCTTTGTGGTGGTACACACGTTGCCAACACTGCTGAAATCGGTATGTTCAAGATTGTCAAAGAAGAAGGTATCGGTTCAGGAACACGTCGTATCTTGGCAGTGACATCACGTGAAGCTTACCTTGCTTACCGTGAAGAAGAAGATGCCCTCAAAGCAATCGCAGCAACACTTAAGGCACCACAATTGAAAGAAGTGCCTAACAAGGTTGCTAGCCTTCAAGAGCAATTGCATGCCCTTCAAAAAGAAAATGCTGCGCTTAAAGAAAAAGCAGCTGCAGCTGCAGCTGGTGACGTCTTCAAAGATGTTAAAGAAGCTAACGGTGTTCGTTACATTGCTAGCCAAGTAGAAGTTTCTGATGCAGGTGCCCTTCGTACCTTCGCGGACCAATGGAAACAAGCAGACTACTCTGATGTCCTTGTCCTTGCAGCTCACATTGGCGAAAAAGTTAATGTCCTCGTAGCAAGCAAGTCTAAAGACGTTCACGCAGGTAATCTTATCAAGGTTCTCGCACCAATCGTATCAGGTCGTGGTGGTGGTAAACCAGATATGGCCATGGCCGGTGGTAGCGATGCCAATGGTATCCAAGATCTTCTTTCAGCAGTAGCAGAACAGCTCTAAGATGTGATACAATAAAAGTGACTTGAAAAGGTAGGATGAAAATCCTATCTTTTTTTCTTAAAAAATTTTAGTAATATTATTGAAATAATTGTAAAAAATATTTCAAAGGGGTATAATAGGAGTATGAAAACGGTTCCATTTTTATCAAACAGCCTAGAAAGTGAGAGTGATCAAAATGAGAAAGGCATATGTTTTTAAGGAACGTCAATGTTACTCAATACGTAAATATTCTTTTGGAGCTGCATCAGTCTTGATTGGTGCGAGCTTGATGCTTGGTGGACATGCTTTGGCTCAGGAACAAGCCAACGGCGCAAGTTCCAACAAGGATTATGAAGTTTTTGTAAATAATTCTGAGCCACTTCAAATCGACCAGGCAACTTCAGAAGCTGTTACCGATGTACTCAGCCAACCAGCTTCAAGATCTGAAGCGCCAAGACCAAAGCTTGCTAGCAGTGAGGTTGCCTCTTCTGAAGCTAATAGTGTAGTGGCTAGCGAGGCTGCTTCTTTGGAAGTACCGGCAGAGGTTGCTCATTCTGCATCTGCTGTTGCTACTGTTTCTAGATCAGAAGTGGCTAGCCCACGTTCTGAAGTGTCATCAGTAGCTAGCTCTGAAGTAGCAAGTGAGACTAACCGTTCAGCAACTTCAGAAGTAGCAGAAGCTAGAGTTACTGACCGTGAAGCTGTGGATACTCCTCAACCTGGTGTGGATGGTCCAGTGACTGCTGATGGTTCTCTTGATATCCCATCAAACGGCACCTATTATTTCCGTCGCACAACTGAAATTCGTACAGCTCCAGTCATGGATATCAAACCTACTTTCGTCTTTAGTGCAGGTGACCATGTTATCTACGACAAGGTCTTGAAGAGAGACAATCACCAATGGATTTCTTACATTGGTTACGACTATGAACGCTACTACGCTGATATCGCAGCTTTGAAGGTCGAAAATACTAGTAGCACCACTGAAGCGACTAGAGATGAAACCATCCCTGAACGTGGTACTTATTACTTCACTAAACCTGCAGATGTGAAGAACCAACCTAGCTTGACTGCTAAGACTGAGTTCAATTTTGATCCAGGTATGTCAGTCAACTACGATAGATCTTTGCTTGCTGACAACCACCGTTGGATTTCTTATGTGTCATACAATGGTACTCGTCGTTACGTCGATCTAGGTGCTGCAGCAGAGGCTGTAGCTAAACCAAGAGGCGATATTGCTATTGAAAGCCATGATAATGGTGACTTTAGTGTGGTTATCAGTAATGTTTCAGATCAAAACGGTGTCCTTGGGGTATCTGTTCCAATCTGGTCTGAAAAGAATGGTCAAGATGACATCATCTGGTACAATGCGACTCGTCTTAACAATGGTAACTACAAGGTTAACGTCAGTCTAACTGACCACAAGAATGAACGTGGCCTCTACAATGTTCATCTTTACTATGTTGAAACTAATGGTAAATTAGTTGGTGTGGGTGGCACAACTTACACAGTACCTGCCAAAGTTGAAGAAACTCATACAACTACTAGCTATAGCCTTCCTGATGCAGGAACTTACACCTTCAAAGAACGTTCTAGCATCAAGGCAGAACCTCGTGTGGCAAGTCCAGAGTTGGCCTACTACGATGCCGGCATGTCAGTCAACTACGACAAGATTGTCAGTGGTGACGGTTACCAATGGCTTTCTTACCTCAGCTACAATGGCAACCGCCGTTATGTAGCCGTGTCTAAACTTGCTCAACAAGAAAGCAAACCAAGCGGTACTATCAATATTGAAAATCTCTCTAACCTCGGTTTTGACGTTCATATCACTAATGTTTCTGGTGGTGATAAAGCTATCCAAGGCGTAAGTGTTCCAGTATGGACAGCTAAGGACGGCCAAGATGATCTTGTATGGCACCAAGCCGACAGACAAAGTGATGGTAGCTACAAGGTTCGCATCAATGTTAGTGATCATAAGGCTGAAGCGGGCGAATATATTGTCCATCTCTACTATGTTCAAGATGGTAAGATGGTAGGTATTGGAGGCACTAGCACAACTGTTCCAGTTCAAAATGCAACCCGCCACAACCTTCCAGCTTCAGGTTCATACACCTTTACTGCTCGTTCTGGCATTAAGACTCAACCTTTGGTAGCCAACCCTGATGTTAGCTACTACGATTCAGGCATGTCAGTCAACTATGACAAGGTTGTCAATAATGACGGCTATACATGGCTTTCTTATCTCAGCTATTCAGGACATCGTTTCTATGTGGCTATCGCACCAACAAGTGTGACTAAACCAGTAGAACAACCAGTTCAACCAAGTACACCATCTTCTGGTACCTATACTTTCAAGGAACGCTCTAGCATTAAAGCAGAACCAAGCGTCGCAAGTCCAGAGTTGGCCTACTATGATGCTGGTATGTCCGTTAACTATGACAGATTGGTGACTGCAGATGGTCATACATGGCTCTCTTATGTTAGCCACGGAGGCAACCGCCGTTACATTGCTATTGATGGTAAGGCAACAGCAGTTACTCAACCAGCAAGCCCAAGCCTAGCAGCAACTGGCACCTATACCTTTACCAAACCTAGCTCTATCAAGGCACAACCAAGTGTTGCTAGCCCAGAGTTAGCCTACTATGATAAAGGCATGTCCGTTCGCTATGACAAGGTCCTAACAGCTGATGGCCATACTTGGTTGTCTTATGTAACCTATAGTGGTGCAAGACGCTATGTGGACATTGCTTAAGAGTTGTAACATCACTCTCTTTTGAGGGTGGTGTTTTTTTTAGTTTCAAGAGTTGAATAAATATATTGTTCAATATGTTTTGAAAATATTTGCCGTAAATTAGCGAAAGTTGTAGAATCAAGGTGAAAGTATAGGATTCGTTCTATAAGTAGCTAATTCATCAAGTTATTGAAAGGAAATGTTATAAAACGGAGGTATTGAGCATGTTAGATATTTTTGTTTTAGAAGAAGATTATTTTCAACAAGCTCGTCTTGAGGATGCTATCCAAAAGTCCAAACAAATATATATTTTAAGAATTGGGAAGGTCAATTTATACGATAAACCCAATCAATTATTAGAGCGTATTACGGAAAGGGGCTCGCATTTACTCTTTTTTCTAGATATTGGATCTGATAGTGATATCGAAGGGGGAGTATTGGTTGCTCAACAGATTCGTGAGCGAGATCCTTATGCTAGTATTGTTTTCATCACAGCACATCCTGAACTCCTACCTTCAACCTTTCAGTATCGCTTAGCTGCACTTGATTTTATTGATAAGAATTTGCCTGATAATGAATATGAAGATAGGATTATTTCTGATATTGGATTAGCACTTTCTAAAAATGGTCTTAGCCAAATAGAGTGTGCTTTTACGGTAGATACAAAGAATGCAACTATACAAGTTCCTTTTCATAAGATTCTTTATTTTGAAACATCTCCAACAGTTCATAAGGTGATTCTTCATACAACGGAAGAGCAGATTGAGTTCTATGGTCAATTGACAAAAATTGTGAAACAAGATTGCAGACTATATAAGTGCCATAAATCATTTGTTGTAAATCCAGAAAACATTTGACAAGATTTTGTGTACCGTTAGTTGACGTTATGTTAAAGAATGTTACTAATAATAAAATGGCCCCTGTAGATGGAGTTGATATTTTTTATCTTGTCCATTTTACAGAGGGCATTTTATAATATATTATTTCTTTTCAGTCTAAAGTAGTTTTGAAGTTAGTTAATTGTTGGTCTTAGAAATGTAGAAAAAGCCAACACAAATCGTGCTGACAAAAAAATAGTGAGAATTAGCAGTTTGTTAAAATAAAAGATTCTACATTTTAATAAAATTCTATTAATGACCTAAAAACCATTTTGTCCAGTTCCACATAGTTTTTCACTCCTTACTTTTATTTTTTTCAAGCATAGTATATCACTATAAAATTATTTTATTGTCCAATGTCATCATCGGTTAAATTTTAATCAAAATCAGTTATAAAAAAGATTGAAAAGCTAGGAGATGATTGATTATGTACCGTTTATGATAACTGTGAAAAATTGAAGTACTAATGAATTATAATGTGTTTGTCAGACAGGAAAGCTAACTAATGACAAAAAAATAATGAAAGGAACAGAAAAATGAAAGATGAAAAGAAATTATTCGAAGATCTAGAAATTGACATTTTGGAATTGGATGATGTAGAGGGTGTACCAGCTACAGCAGCTACAAGTGGGAGTGGTGGTTCCAGCACATGCGGTTCCACTTCATGCTCTTCATGTTCGTCAAGTTGTGCTTAAGATAAAAGACAGTGGAGCTGTTTCTAAACTTCCTGCAGGGGATGTTGATTGGGATAAATATGAAATTTTACCTGATGGAAATTGGTATAGCTTTGTCAAAGATGGGCAACGTTATTATATTTCATATTCAGATGTAGGACATTGATAAAGAATTAAAAAGGAAACATGATAACTCGTATAAAGTTATCATGTTTTTGTTCGTTTAATAAAGTATTGATTGTACTTATGTTGTAAAATAAATCAATTAAGACGAAATAAAAAAAGAGAATTATTTCCAGAAAATGAAAACTTTATTTGTTATGTTCAATATGATAGAAGTAAAAAATTTCCGATTCAGAATGATCTAATAGATCGATATTTAAAAAAGAATAGAGAGGGAAAATTGGAGTTCAATTGGAATCCGAATTATAAGGGACTTTAGCTATGAGTATTGTAAAAGATTTAGCAACCGTAATTTCTATAATTGTTTCTACAATTACTTTAGCAGGAGTATACTATTCTGATAATGGAGAGGTTGAAAAGCGTAAAAAAAATATTTTTGTAACTTCTTTTATGGGAAGGTTGACTGTAATGACACCTTGATGAATCAAAAGTAGGAGCAAAGTCTGGATGAGTGGTTGTCCCAGTTCTATACAGACACAAAACACAACTTTCGTATTCCAAAGGCTATAACAATTGACCTGTGATGAAAAACTTCATAGGGCTTTGATAAAGCCCTAGGGCGAGCTTTCGGGACATCCACCTCTACTGAAGAAAGAAGAATTGAAACATGACAAAAGAACCTAACTGGACCTTTGATGGTCAACTAGAAGCTACAGCACTAATACCGTCAATAGATGATTAAGAACGTGCCAAAATCGCAGCACTTCTTGGTAAGGCACCAGAAGGAACTCCTCAAGCTGATTCTATTGATTATTCTGTAGCATTTGAGCAACATAAGAAAAGTAAACCGAGAAACATTAGAGGCCACGTCAGAACTTCTCCAGTACCTTAACCTAGTTCTGTAGCTGAATTGACAGCTCAGTATAAGCCCATTTAGCTAATATTTTAATTGGACATGAGGACGAACTCACTCACTGCTGAGTAGAGTTGGAGTATCTGGAAGATTTGATTACAGGTAAGGAGAAAACCATTAAAGCGATTTTGACTGATATCGATACACTTGTTTAACCAAGCAGCCCTCATGGGACTGTTTTTTTTTATTAAAAGGAGACATTATGTTTAGAAAAATTTTTAACACCAAGAGAACTCAATGCTCTATTGATTGTTTCGAATCTCTAATACATACCATATCTAGCATGAATGAGCAGAAGTTGGTAAACGTAGAGCAAGTACTAGAACTCGTATTTGACGGAGACAAAGCAGAAGTAATGGTATCAATCAAGGATAGCTCTACTGTTGTTCCACTTACAAAAGATGAAAGCCTAGATGACCGTGTTGATAAGGCCAAGGCTCAACTTAAGACGGATGAACTGGAGAAACGTATAGAGGAATTTAAGAAGGGGAGGAGATAGGGATTTTTAGAAGTGCTGATTGTTCTTGGATTGTGAATTAATGGGGCCCCATATCTTTTCCTTTGACAAGATTTTGTGTACCGTTAGTTGACGTTATGTTAAAGAATGTTACTAAT
>ERZ773180.951-NODE-951-length-15478-cov-12.297607_pt1 | contig 15478 bp, 13 predicted proteins | sample MGYA00511080_ERZ773180 | MGnify/ENA primary metagenome ERZ773180 (study PRJEB29015, sample SAMEA2738175) | human oral metagenome | biome: human oral; feature: human-associated habitat; material: saliva | place: China | collected 2178 ...
CTTCGTTAAGAGATCCTGCTTGAGTAGCATGGTGGCCAAGGATATTGTGAAGAGCGGCATGGAGCAAGTGAGTTGCTGTGTGGTTCTTCATAACACGATGACGACGGTTGGTATCGATTGCCAAGGTGTATTCTTGGTTCAAAGCAAGTGGAGCATGAACTTCAACTGTGTGAAGTGCTTGTCCATTTGGCGCTTTTTGAACGTCTGTTACAGTCGCTACGACATTTCCTGCATCATCTAAGATTTGACCATGGTCAGCTACTTGTCCACCCATTTCAGCATAGAATGGAGTTTCTGCAAAAATCAGTGATGCAGTTCCTTCAGATACAGCTTCTACTTCCGCATTGTCTGCTACGATAGCCACTAATTTTGAAGGCAATTGACTAGCATTGTAGTTGAAGACACTCTCTACAGTAATGTTTTGAAGGGTTTCATTTTGCATTCCCATGGATCCGCCTTTGACAGCAGATGCACGCGCACGTTCTTGTTGTTCCTTCATGGCTACTTCGAAGCCTTCACGGTCTACCGTCATTCCAGCTTCTTCAGCAATTTCTTCTGTCAACTCTACTGGGAATCCGTATGTATCATAGAGTTTGAAGACATCTTGACCAGCGATGACTGTTTGGCCTTTTTCTTTCAAGTCTGCTACGATACCTTGGGCAAAGTGTTGACCTGAGTGAAGGGTACGAGCAAATGACTCTTCTTCGCTCTTGACGATTTTTTCGATAAAGTCACGTTTTTCAAGCACTTCTGGGTAGTAGCTTTCCATGATTTTTCCAACAGTTGGAACGAGTTTGTAAAGGAAAGGCTCGTTGATACCCAATTTTTGACCATGCATAGAAGCACGACGAAGGAGACGACGAAGGACATAACCACGACCTTCATTTCCTGGAAGAGCACCATCACCGATGGCAAATGAGAGTGAACGGATGTGGTCTGCGATAACTTTAAAGCTCATGTTGTCACCATCTTGGTCATAAACCTTACCAGATAATTTCTCCACTTCACGAATGATTGGCATGAAGAGGTCTGTCTCAAAGTTTGTCTTAGCCCCTTGGATAACCGCCACCAAACGCTCCAAACCAGCGCCCGTATCAATGTTCTTATGTGGCAATTCCTTGTACTCGCTACGAGGAACAGCAGGGTCTGCGTTAAATTGTGACAAAACGATATTCCAGATTTCGATATAACGGTCGTTTTCGATATCTTCTGCAAGCAGACGAATACCGATATTTTCCGGGTCAAAGGCTTCCCCACGGTCAAAGAAAATCTCTGTGTCTGGTCCAGAAGGCCCAGCACCGATTTCCCAGAAGTTGTCCTCGATTGGAATCAAGTGACTTGGGTCCACTCCTACTTCAATCCAGCGATTGTAAGAATCTTTATCTTCTGGATAGTAGGTCATGTAAAGTTTTTCAGCTGGGAAATCAAACCATTCAGGGCTTGTCAAAAGCTCATAAGCCCAAGTGATCGCTTCGTCACGGAAGTAATCCCCGATAGAGAAGTTCCCCAACATTTCAAACATGGTATGATGACGAGCAGTTTTCCCTACGTTTTCGATGTCATTGGTACGGATAGCCTTTTGCGCATTGGTAATACGGGGATTTTCAGGGATGATGGTCCCGTCAAAGTATTTCTTAAGGGTTGCTACCCCAGAGTTGATCCACAAAAGAGTTGGATCATTTACAGGAACCAAGCTCACTGATGGTTCTACAGAGTGACCTTTGGTCGCCCAGAAATCAAGCCACATTTGGCGTACTTGTGCACTAGATAGTTGTTTCATATTGTCTCCTTATTTACTTGTTTAATGTGATTGGCTTTCCAGCATTTCCACATAGTCAATCGCGACACAGAGGGAAATGACTAGATCTGCATAAGCATCCTCAAGAACCGTTAGGGTATAGGTAGAGGTCAGATGGAAGAGTTCCTTCTTAATTTCCGCAATCAACTGATCGCGATCATCCAGCAATTTGAAATCTAAATCCCAGATATTGCCCTCGATATGAAGACCTAGATTATCAAACTCATACTTATCTCGCCAGAAGGTCAACTTCTTACGAATGACAAAACTCGAGCCATCCCGAAGCTGAATCTCAAAACGAGGAAGCAAGGTCAAGATTTCTTTACTGATCTGACTAACCTGTTCACCAGTCGCATCATAGATGGTAAAAGTTTTGGGAATCTTAAAAAATGATCCCTCCACCTGATAGGCAATTTCTCCCCTGTCATCCTTGATAGCGAAGCGTTCGCCTCCAAGACGAAACTTTTGTTTGACAAGAAATGTTTTCATCAACACCTCCAAAAAATCAAAAAACAAGCTCATATCACGAAGGGCGAAAAACCGCGGTACCACCTTCATTCAATGAACTTGTCATTCTCTTATTCTTATGCAATTGTATGATTGAGTAGCATGACTTCCTAGCTTAGATGGCTCGCAGCACCGCCATTTCTCTGGACTAAGACAAGAGAAAATCAATTCTCAACTTTCTTATTATATCGTTTTTTTAAGCTTGCGTCAACTGGAAATGATTCTTATTTCCAGCGTCAGGCTTAGGATTGCTATTGGCTTCACAGTTAGCTGGTGCCCACAAAGGACTGGCACTCAGATATCTGATATACCTGTCATACTCAAAATAACTCTCTAAATCAAATGAACTATCTGTCGTATAATGTAACAATTCTAGCCCCCTGTATTTTTTCAACCTTCAATAGCTTAATGGGGATTTGGTTCATTTCATAGTGTTTTGCACTACGCCCTTCTGGCAACTCAGCCTGTATTTTTCTTCTAAAAACTGAAACAGGATAGCAAATATCAGTGTTCTTAACCTTCTTATCATATTTATCAAACAAAAAATAAAATTCTTTATCTCTATGTTGAAAATGCAATAAATACTTTGCTTTAATCTTCGACCCAATTTTATTTGGGTCAAAATAGTACAATCCCTTTAAATTAACACTTATATTTTCTAGCATCGTATAAATTAAATTCAGAGAAGTTGCCCTAGATAAAAATGCAGCCTTATGCTGAGATGTATCTTTATCTAAATCATAAAAAGTGATATGATTTCCCAAAATTTGGTTATATATCCTCTGAGCCCCATTACCATTGAAGCACTTAACTTTATCTATTCCTTTTAGTTTGTGCAAACCTATAAGATGATGAAAATTTGGTTCCGTGAAGCTTAACTCAATATATTTTTCTATAGTCTGTTTGGAGACAGTCTGAGTGATAGTAAATTTGTATTGAGTATCCATCAACGTTCTGTAACTAAGAATTAAATTTCTTAACATACTGTACCTTTTCTCAAAAAAATAAAGAGGCTATTTACACCTCTTCCTACGATATATTTATTCATCTGCTTGCGGAAAATATATAAAACCCAAATAAGCCTATCTACGAACTACTGACCAAAACAGACCGACCAGTAATTCTTTGGCTACGCTAAAAGCGATAGTTTTCTTCTACGAATCTTATTATATTAGATTCTTAACAATTTGTCAAGCAAAATCAAAAAGCTGCTTATTAGTTAAGAACGAAGTAAATCTAGTAATTTGTCATTGATTTTTTGATAATATCCAAAATAATGATCTTCAATATTAAATGTGGCCTGAAGAACAAAACGTAAGTTATCTATTGTTTGGTTCAATTTTTTAGAATTAACTAATTTACCATCGATTTCTGATAGTCCATGTGCAACTTTATTTCGCTCACTATTTAAACTGGTAATAACCTTAAGTGACTTCATTAAGTCAGGAGAGGCTTGATAAAAAGTTAGAATATTTTCATAAGATAAAAGGTTTAAGGTTGATTGAGGTGAATAAATTCTTTCCTCTTCATTTTCTATTCCTTTTGCTTTTTTAAATTCTAAATCAATAAAATCTAAAATCTTCTCAAAATCTTTGTATTCTTCATTTAATTTTGGTAAGGCCCCATCATATTTGATTAAATCAGGATAATCTTTTTTGATCTTTTCTTCGATGATAAATTCAACATAAGACTTTGATTTGATTAAGACATCTGCTACTTGTCCTCTCTCTTTCAAGACTTCTATCATTAAAAAGTAATTAAGGGCTTTCTTCTCAACATCTGTCAATGGATAGTCTTGAATATCTTTTAAAATAGCTTGTGTTTTAAATACTTTTACAAAGTCATTTAGAGTCGCTCGTAAAAAAGATAATTTCTTTTTAGAAAGTAAGTTATTGTATTCTTTTTTTGTAACAAGTTCTTCTGCAGCAAGGTAATCATAGGAAGCTATCAGATTTCTTAAATGACGTTTGATTAAAGATTGATTAAATTTTTCAGCCTCATCTTTAATGGTACGATCTTCGTAATCCTTTTGGTTATCCTCGTTCTCGTTAAAAAGCTTCTGTTCACCTTCACTTGAAAGTGGCACATACTGTCTATTTGCTGATTTGTTAGGAGTTGCAACCTGGATAGCCTGGGTATTATAATCTTTGATTCGATTGAGGGCAAATAGAGCCGAAATAATCTGAGGCGTTCCCGAAGATAAGTTTAAGATCAATTGATGATTAGTTCCAGAATATTTTTCAACAATCTGTCCCATAACCTCATACATTTTATCAAATAGATAAACCTCATCATTTTTTAAAATCGTTGACTCAATCATCACTTCAGGATGATAATCTTCTATGGAAAAAATAGCTTTCTCAATGAGATCTTGCTTGATCAGCATCTCCTCACTATAAACTAAAACAATCTTCTCCGGTCTATAAGTGCGAGCAATATGTAACAAAGCAGCATCTCGATTATGACTAATTGGATCTGTCGTTCCCACTGCTGATATTAAAATGTTCAAACTTTCACCTCGTTACTTTAATAATTCCAATAATTCCTTATTTAATTCTTTATAGAAATTGAAATCTTTTTCATTAAATTGATACTGTTCTTTAACTAAAGCCTTGAGATTTTTTAAGACGGATCCTAACTGACGTAATTCTTCTGATTGCAATGGATCCAATCTATGAGCCAATGTATTTCGCGAAGTGTTCATGTTAATCATCGGTCTAATTTGATTATATAAAGTCCACTCTTTTTTTTCTTTGAGAATTTTATTATAATCCCAAATTCCCAAGAAATATTTTTCTGATTCATCTACATATCTATCCAATAATCCTGGATAACAGTTATCAATATAATCTTCCAAAATAAATTCAGTTAAGGTTTTAATTCTAATGAGTCCTTCACTGAAATTCCCACGTTCTTTTTGCAATTCAATTGTTAGATAAGCATTGAGAACCTTCTTCTTCTCATCACTCCATTTTCTATTTTTTAAAGCTTGGGGAATATCTTGTCTATCTAGCGCATCTACAATATTTTGCAATTTTTTACGGGATTCTTTTAAACCTGGAAAGTCCGAAAATTGATTCGCTAACTCTAAACTAGCTTTATAATCATATTTAGTAATAAAATCACGAATAGTTTTCTTCATTAAATCCTGACTAAATTTCTCCGCACTATCTTCCAAAGTACGATCCACAAACTGATCGGTACTATCTTTATTTAATGAAATCAGAATATCAATATCTTCACTTATATCATGTTTATCTTCTGTATTTGGCCCCTTTTGTGGAGAAGCAACTTGAACTGCTTTGACATTTATACCACTCAAACGGTTGATAATAAAAAGAGCAGCGCATATCTGTGGTGTCCCACTAGAAAGATTCAAAATAAATTCATCTTCTTTTGAGTAACATTCATTAATTATTTTTGAGAATTCATCATACATTTTATCAAAAATAAAGACATCCTCACCAATAATTATTTTTTCATGAATAATAATTTCTGGTCTATAGTTTTCAGATATAGAGAAAAGAACTTTATTATTTCGCTCTTTATTAGGAAGCATCTTATCAGAATACACAATAATAATTTTATCTGGACGATACTTTCTTGCAATATGAACCAGAGCACCATCATGAAATCCTCTAATCGGATCGGAATCACTAACAGCGGATATCAAAATTTTCATTGTAAAATCTCCCTAATCATGAAATTCGCTTTTCCCATCTCATAGAAGGAATCGCTATTAATGATCAATTTCCGTTCTCCTTTATTGGTTTTAATGCTCTTGTCCGGCGCTTTCGTCAGTTTCAAAACACCTTTTCCAACCATCTTAGTCTTCATTCGACTATACCGTTTTTGTAAGATTCCATCCGCTTGTTCAAACAAGGTCTTTGTCCAAGCTCCACTTCCAGCTCCCAAATAGATAGGATATTGAAGATTTGGTTGAATTTTATTTTCAGGAAAATCTGATAAGAAAAAGTTTTTATATTCTTTATAGAAGGCTTGCGCTCTCTGACCTAATTCCTCAATTAGGATTCCAGCTGCCTTAGTAGTTGTAGTAATGGTGAAATTGATTTTAGTTAAGGGTGCGATTGCTTCCCTGTATAAAGGAAGAGGCTTGACAGTTAGTGATTTAGCAGAATAATCCCATTTTTGAACTAGAATAATCTGCTCATTGTTAAATGGCTCACTATCACTAACACGAATCGCATGAAACAAGTCATTAAATTCTTGCCCCTTTTTTGCTCCCCATGGAATCATTTTTTTGTTTTCTTTAGGACTTCTCCCATGAAAATCAACTGCATTCTTATTGTTCCAGTCAGGATTGGTGTTCATTAAAATAGTTCGAATAGCTCCCTTCAAGGAACTACCCGGAATATAGGGCTTCCCAAAGGCATCCCTCATAAATTTTGCTACTTCATTTATAGAACCGGATCTGGAATTCTGGTTATTCTTTTCTGTTTCCAGACCAGTTTCAGTAATGGTATAGCCACCAAAGGAACGTTCACTAATTCTATTGTCATTTAAGAAAGAAATCAAGCGATTATTCCTAGCACTTGGTTTTGTTTCCTGAAGAAATTGTTCAAACTTTCTATCCAGTCCCTTTTCAATCATCCGATTGTAAAACTTACCCATATCTGGGAAATAATAGCGATGATTTTCATAGATGAATTCTCGTGAAGTGTATTTTTCACCGCTACCAATATGAATGGGGGCCATAGCTAACAAGCTAAATTGAAAAACTCTATAGTCTGTTTTCATCCTTTTACCTCCATTTTCAAAAATAGGGGTTTGGCATAGTTGAAGACAGCATGTGGAAAATCAAGCGGTCTTACATCAACAATTTGCCCTGCAAAGGTTTCAAAAAAGGTCGATCCAGCAGTAAACTTAAATAAGTCTTGTTTACGATAATTTTGGTTAGACACTGTACTAAAAGCAAAACCACTTGATTTGATTACAAGATAAGAACCTTGATCCATAGCCCTTGGAAGATCCTCGTCTGTTGGTAAAGAAGTCGTCAGAGTCATCACATTTCCTTGATAGGAACGAGTCAGACGACTCTCAAGATTTTCAGGAACTTCTTTGATAGTCAAATCAAAACGACCATAGCCACTTGAGCGTTTTCCTCCAATACCAGAGAACTGCAAGCTAGTCATCATCTCATCAAGCAGTGGTGACTCAGTCGCTAATACATAGAGGGCTGTATCATGCAAAAATCGGGTAGTTGCAACTTGGTAAAGCGCTCCATCAACATGGGGTTGATTCTTTGTTACGATATTAGTAACAGCATGCTCCTCATCTTCAAACAAGGCACCGTTGACATAATGATCAAAATTTTCTAGAGGGATAAATTGTAGTTTTTTTGCTAACTTAGCTTGCCGACGTACTTCCTTGACATCCTTATTTAAATCAACTTGGTCAAATTTTGGAAATCCGATGGGCTTCGGTAAGAATGGGCGGGCCTTATAAGGGAAGGCATCCGTTAGAACAAAATCATCCTGATTTGCTAAGGATAAAAACTCATCTAATCGTCCCATCTTATTGGCTTCAATCACAAGAGCGGAAAACAAACGGTCTGCCGAAAAAGTCATTTTTGAACTATCCAGAGTTCCTGCTCCAAAATGGGCAGAATCAAAGTCCATGATATACATCTTATAGGTCATATTAGACCTCCGCAGATAGTAGTTTGTTTAATGCATCAAGGTTATAAGTCCCAAAAACAGTCGTCGCTTTTAGATTTTCAAAACTAACTTTACCATAGCCACGAGAACCTGAGCCACCTAGATAGTCTAACTCAAGAAGTTTTAATCCATCTAAAATGACTTTAAAATCTTCTTCCACTTGTGCTTGACTCTCATCTGTAATTTCATAAATCAACTCAAATGCAAAAGCACTTCTACGGATGGCACGTTCAATTTGTCTCGGATTTGCTTCAGCAGTAATACGGTCAATAGTATTTTCAAATTTAACTTCAGTATAACTCTTGACACCTAAAGAATCTAACTCTTCCTTGTTAATTAAGAAGGCATCTCTAAAAATGAGTCGTCCTATTTTATAGCGGTCGTCTGAACTGTTTCCAAATAAACGACTAAGAATTTCTCCATCTTCTCCTGGTTTCTTAGCTAGTCGATCATTATGAACTTTTGCAAGAAGAGTGCGCATTTTTCCCTTTATACTTGAACCAGGAATAATCGGTAAGTTTGTAATTGGGTCTTTGATGACTGGTGAATCAATAGCTCCAATGGCAGCAAAGGCATTACTTGTTCCAATATGGAGTCCTGTTTCTAGACGAATTTGTGCTGTTAGTTTAATTTTTGCAAATGCCATTAATCTTTTCCTCCATAAAATTTGAAATAAGCTACTAGTGCTTCCATATAACGACAGAAACGTTGGAGACTTTCCTTATTATTGATTTCTTTTAGAATATCTAAGATTTCAGCCTTTTTCACCAAGTCTTTAACCGCAGTTTCTCGGCCTGATTGATATACAAACTGCACTCTCAAATAGGCAATTTTGTCGACTAAATCTTCATAATGTCTAACCTTACTTTCATCAAAAAGGGTACTTGTTAAGCTTAGTAGGTTTCTTATTTTGCTAGTTGTTAAAAGGAATGCATCAGGGTTTCTAAAATCTCTAGTGTTTCGATTCAATGATTTGATAACATTTTCTGCCTTATCAACATAATTGTCATCTGTTAAAGTAGCCATATATTAATCCTTTCTAATCTCATAAATGTATAGAAGTAAAGCTAGTTCTGCTTCATTGCGTTCCATTTCACTGCCTGTATACCAAGCAAAGAATAGGTTCTTAAATTCTTTAAATTCTGTTTTACTTTCTCTTGGTGTTAAATCTTCCAAACGCGTCAAGTAGTAGGCTAAGCGCGCTACATTCATTCGGTCATAGTTTCGAAGAAGTTCAATCAACTTATAAACAAAACTCTTTCCTCGTTCATCCTGAATACTAAAGTAATGTCTAATCTTTTCCAGTTTTCCTTTGTAGATATAATCTATAAATTGATCAAACTTAAAGGTATAAGCTTTATCAAACAAAGAAATACTATCCTTATCATTATCCTTGGCTGCTCCTTCCAACTTGCCTGTTTCTTCAGCCATGATACTAACCGGAGTTTTATCTGGGAAAAGTCCGATACCTGCTGATAGGGTTAATTTACCATTCGTCCACTTGATAAATTGTTGGCGCAAGTTAATCGTAAATGCGATAATATCTTGCCATGAACCAAGGGCGAATACATCATCTCCACCAGCATAGATAATCGATATTTTTTTGTCCTTAGCGAATTGATTGATATAAACCTTAAAGAAGAGACTCATACTTCTTGAGAATGTTGCTGAACGAGCTAAGGTATTGTATTTTCCACCATCTTGATAAGAAAATCCAGCCATAAAAGCAGCACCTAAGTCATCTACGTCTAATCGGACAACTGCTAGACGTTTGATTCCTTGACCTGTTTGACTATCTTGGGACAGTTGAGCGTACTGATCGATATCAGCATACTTGTAGTCTCCAACAAAGACATGAGTTGCCCTCGCAATATCGGTCGCAAAGCTATTTTTGACATAGATACGATTCCAATCTTCCTTTTCCAAATCAGCTTGTGAAATCCCTCTTATAAAGGCTCCCGGTCCAATTGGGAGGCCTTTTTCTTTGGTGACAATATAGTATTGTTCTTGAATTTCTTTAGAGAAGCGATAAAGACCAGCACAAATCTGGCAGACTTCTTGGTCATTAAAGGTCGTCATATCTTGTACTGAGTGGCAAATCGTACACTCTCTCTGAGCACTTTGACCACCTCGGTTTAACTCCAAGAGCGTTTGAGCATCATAGCGAGAGATTTTCTTCTTAGAAATCATACGACTAGTCGCTTGGTAAACTTTCCTATATCTTGCCAAGGATGTCATGATGTCATTAGCAGAAAATGAACTCCAGCCAAAAGCAACATACAAACGTGTCTGGAAATTCTTCAGCAAAAATTGGTTAAATTCTTCTTCGAAGGCCTCTAACACAGCCTTTGTTTTTGCAGTATTTGCCAAGATAAAGTAAGCATGACCGCCTCCTACATAGAGAAGATTGGCTCTCGTTAATTCCAATTTTTCTAGTAGGCTGTCAGCGATATGTTCTCCCATAAAATCCAGATAGAGGGAGCGCGCTTTGAGTTGCTTGGCTGCCCCAGCCGTCGCGATATTATAGATGAAATCTTGAATCCCTGATAAGTCAAAGCTGGCTAGTAAAAAAACTTCCTTATTATAGAAAGATTTTTGTTCATGGAAGAGTTCTTTTTGATAGTCTGAATCATTTTCAGCTGTCATATACTCCTGAATAGCTGAAGCAAAAGCAGCTGTTAAACGACTATGAGTTGCTAAGGAAATATCCGCCAATTCTTGTGTCTTAGTTGAAGTCGGTACATAAGATAGGTGGGCTTCATAGAGATTCAAAAGGGCATCAATCTGATCTGGACCAAAATCCCAGTTCTCAATCTCCTTTTCTATGGTATCCAATAGGCTGCTATAGTCAGACTGAGAAACTGACTCTTTTGCATTTTGAGCATAGTTTGGCTCCCTATCAAGCTCTAAGATTTTGATAGGCAAGAAACGCTGGCTATAGACATCTGAAAAAACATTAAAAACATCAGCTTGGTTTTCCAAGTCATCTTCCTTGTATGACGCAAGACTTTGCTCCGCCTTTAAGCTCGAAGCAATCTTGGAAGCAAGGTCGGTTATATAAACCGGACTATCAGTAGGCAGATTGGCTTCTACTCCTTTTAAGTCGTCATAGACAAGGTGTTGAGCGATTGCTTCATTATCTGAAAAACGTCTGAACCACTCAGCTCCAAGGCTAGTAGCATCTTTTGTGTCCTTCCCGGAGCGCTGAAGTAGTTTGCCAATATCATGTAATAGCGCTCCATAAACTAAATCAATCTTTTCTTTCTTCAAGCTCTATTCCTCCCATTCCTAGGCTGGTTTTCATGCCCAGTCCAGTATACTCTCCAAATTTTAATAACATATTTGCATAAGCCTTGAGGGTACTAGGTCCCGTTATCTTAAAGGTTAACTTGCCCTTAAAGGCAGGAATCTTTTTGCCGTGGACCTTAAAGTAACTCGTCTCCATTCGGTAACTGGTTATCCGACTATGGGACGTAAGATAGTCCAAAGTCTCCTCTTCGATGTCTTCCCTGTTCTCAAACAGTCGTCCATACTTCATCATCAGACTTTGAAATATCAAACGCAGGGTGGGAAAGAGCACATACTCGCCTTGGGAACGAAATCCAGTCGGTGTTTGAAATTGGATGGTAAAAAAGGACTGATCTTGATTTTGATTAAAAAGGTCAAATAGTTCCTCTGAACTCAAATCCTGCATGGTTACACTTTGAACTGTCAGAGTTGCCAGTCCATGTAGGTCAACTTTTTTCAACTCCAACATTGGAGGTAAGATCTGCTTGATAGCATCCTCTGTCAAAAGATGAACCATCCATGTCGTCTGGTCCTTTTGATGGATTACCTTAATCGAGTAGGGATTGGTCTCTTGTTCATGAAGCCAGTCCACATAGTCTGGAGCTAACTCCTCCATCAAAAATCCATGAAATTTGGTTGCCAACTCAATGGGTGACTGGTCAATCCGCTGAAAGGATAAAGTAATTCTTTTCATAGGCCTCCTTTATCAATCGTGCTTAGCTCTTAAGCTATCTTTTCTCGTTCTTGTTATGCAATAAGGAAATAGGTCCCCTCGCGAGGTGAAATGAGTGTTGTACAAGCAGTTTTGGACTTCATCAGCACAGAGCTTGACCCAACGAGCGCAATGTTTCCGTCCCCTACCGAGGTAGATAGATTCTTATACGCACCAATTCGGCTACGAGGTAGAGAAAGAGAAGCGGTACAGTTTCCGTCCCCTACCGAGGTGAATAGGTTCTTATACACAAATTCGTTTGGGTTTAGAAAAGGGTTTAGATGTGTTTCCGTCCCCTCGCGAGGTAGATAAGTTCTTATACAGACTAACTCATTTCGATATGTTTTGCAATCCTAAGTTTCCGTCCCCTCGCGAGGTAAATAGGGTGTCTTACGCAAAGATCAAAGAATTGTTGACCCGGGAATTTGGGTTTCCGTCCCCTCTCGAGGTAGATAGGTTCTTATACAGTTAAACCTGTTGAACCAAAAACTGAAGAGCCAGTGTGTTTCCGTCCCCTCTCGAGGCAGATAGGTTCTTATACCTAGGATCCAGATAGAGAACGATGAGTGGGAAGCTATACAGGTTTCCGTCCCCTCGCAAGGTAGATAGGCTCTTATACAATACAGATAGGTGTATTCCATGTATAACTACATTTATTAGTTTCCGTCCCCTCTCAAGGTATATAGGTTCTTATACAAAAGGTCGTACCCACTTGCATCCATATCTGTTGGCTGTTTCCGTCCCCTCTCGAGGTATATAGGTTCTTATACACCGATTTATCAGCTATTCAGGAATATGTAAATAAGTTTCCGTCCCCTCTCGAGGTATATAGGTTCTTATACCCCATATTTTGTGGTTGGATTTAAAAACAAACACAAAATATAACCTATTTGGAAACTATCTTTATTATATCATAAATTGTAATCATTTTCATTTCAGAAAAACAAACAATCTTGAACTTTTATTTCTTTATCATCCGTATTCAAGCGTAAGGTTTCTTCTCGATTTCCAACATAAATGATGATATTATCTAGTTCGCTCGGGTCGTAAAAATATTCTAATTCACGGATTAAAATCTGATAACTAGTCCTCTCCAAATCAATTTCAAAACAAGAGCGCTGTACTCTAACCCCAAAACCTTCTAGCAACTTGGATAATTGGAGTCTTCTTTTATTACTGACTATGTCATAAATAATTAGACAAAAGAAAGACTTCTTCTTAGCAAACTCCTTTTCCTCTATCGATAAATTATAATACAAGCCCATCATTCTCCTCCTGTAAAAGCTGTTACATAAGCTTGACTCTCTAGACTTTCAAAAGCTCTGATAAGACCCTTAATCTGCTGGTCAGCAGTATAAAAGAAAGAATAACGTTTTTTATCCAACTCGATATACTGGTGGATTTCCAACATTCTCTCCCTCATAGCTCGAAGAAATATTTCTCTTCCCTCATCTATTAACAAGAAAGTACCATCTGCCGACTTCTCAAAATGCTCCAACTTCAAATCCTCTCTCAAAAACAACTCTAAAACCGTATTATCAACGATAACTGGTCTCCACTCCTCCATCAAATCACTAGCAAGACTAGCATGATGACGATGACTTTGATGGAGTACTCCAAATCCAAAACTAAGTCCATTTTTACGTATCAAACCAAGAAAACAAGAATAAAGAATGGAATAACCAAAATTAAGCAAACAGTTACAACAATCCTCAGCAGGTCGCGTTCTGCGACCATGAAAACGGAAAGCTGTCGGAATCAATAAACTCAGATAGTAAAAATAGGACTTAGCGATCCGACCTTCATACCCCATCAATTGAGAGAGTGATTCTGCCTTAGATATATTTTCAATCGTTAAGTCGAAACGCTCAAAGTCCTCCGTTGATAAGATTCTATTCTTATTATAGCTTTTTAGCAGGGAAAGTTGATGCTGAACCTTAGCGCTAACTATTTTTTTAGAAATATCTAAACAAAAGTTCTGGTCCAGGCAGGCTTTAGCCTGTAGGTATTGCTTATCAAAATCCTCTTGCCGGAAAGAATCCAAACAAGCTAAAAATTTTCCCTCTTCTGTGAAATAGTAAACATTGATACTTTCCTTTGCTAGAGCTCTTAATAACTGGGTTGATACTTGAGCCTTGCCAAAGATTAAGACATTGTCTACTAAGTGAATAGAGATTTCACTCTCAATCTCCCTTCGACCATTTTTTATGATAATCTTCTGACTGGATAAGCCTAAAAAGTAATCCGACTTTTGTACAAATAAATCACTCATCTATCACTTTCCCTCCTAAAATCATAAAGGATACTAGTCTATCACTTTTAAAAAAATTGTCAACTATTTTTTGTATTTTTTAAAAAGAAAAACGAACCAGTTTGAGTGATTCGTTTTCATCCGTTTAACTCCTACTTCCGATACATTTTAAACTGTAGGAAGAGGTCGCTATATTTGCCTGTCCATTTATGGTCAAATTTTTCATAAACTTCTAGGTGTTTCATGGTTTCAGCATCTGGATAGAAGGATTTATCTTCTTTTTTCTCCTCTGGGAGTAATTCCTTAGCTGGTAGGTTTGGTGTTGAATAGCCGACATACTCTGCATTTTTAAGAGCATTTTCAGGTTTCAACATAAAATTGATAAAGGCATAGGCTGCGTCTTGGTTTTTGACTGTTTTAGGAATGACCATATTGTCAAACCAAAGATTGCTGGCCTCAGTCGGAACCACATAGCGTAGATTTTCATTTTTCTCCAGCATTTGGCTGGCTTCGCCAGAGAAGGTCACGCCGATAGCAGCATTGTTCTGAATCATGTAGCCCTTCATCTCGTCGGCAACGATGGCCTTGATATTTGGAGTCAGTTTGTAGAGTTTGTCTACTGTCTCTTCCAACTGCTGGGTATCCTTGGAGTTGAGGCTGTAGCCAAGGGAGTTGAGCCCCAGTCCCAGCACCTCACGCGCCCCATCAAAGAGCATGATAGAGTTTTTATACTCTGGCTTCCAAAGGTCGTCCCAATGCTCAGGCGCTTCATCTACCATAGTTTCATTGTAGATGATTCCCAGGGTTCCCCAGAAGTAAGGAATGGAGAATTTATTGCCTGGGTCAAAGGACTGGTTGAGGAACTCTGGTCCGATATTTTCAAGACCTTCAAGTTTTGAATAATCAAGCGGAACCAAGAGGTCTTCGTCCTTCATCTTGTTAATCATGTATTCACTTGGGATAGCAATATCATAGGTCGTTCCACCCTGCTTAATCTTGGTATACATGGCTTCGTTGGAATCAAAGGTCTCATACTGGACTTGGATGCCTGTTTCTTCTGTGAACTGAGTCAAGAGTTCTGGATCGATATAGTCTCCCCAGTTGTAGATAACCAATTTTTGACTATCTCGGCTATTGATTTTACTATCTAGATGCGTCGCAATTCCCCACAAGACCAGGATAATGGCTGCAATTCCTGCTAAAAATGAATAGAGTTTTTTCATGCTTGCTCCTCCTTCTCACGT
>ERZ773180.953-NODE-953-length-15446-cov-30.543824_pt1 | contig 15446 bp, 9 predicted proteins | sample MGYA00511080_ERZ773180 | MGnify/ENA primary metagenome ERZ773180 (study PRJEB29015, sample SAMEA2738175) | human oral metagenome | biome: human oral; feature: human-associated habitat; material: saliva | place: China | collected 2178 ...
CCGGGGCCTCGGTCAGCGGGTCGAAACCGCCGCCGGACTTCGGGAAGGCGATGACGTCGCGGATCGAGTCGGACTTCGTCAGCAGGGAGACGATGCGGTCCCAGCCGAAGGCGACGCCGCCGTGCGGCGGGGCGCCGTACTTGAAGGCGTCCAGCAGGAAGCCGAACTGCGTCTGGGCTTCCTCCTCGCCGATGCCCATGACGTTGAACACGCGGTTCTGAATGTCACGGCGGTGGATACGGATGGAGCCGCCGCCGATCTCGTTGCCGTTGCAGACGATGTCGTAGGCGTAGGCCAGCGCGTTACCCGGGTCCTTGTCGAAGGAGTCGACCCACTCGGGCTTCGGCGAAGTGAAGGCGTGGTGAACGGCCGTCCACGCGCTGTGGCCCAGCGCGACGTCACCCTCGGCCTCGGCGTCGCCGGTTGGCTTGAACAGGGGCGCGTCGACAACCCAGGTGAATGCCCAGGCGTCGGGGTCGATGAGGTCGCAGCGCTTGCCGATCTCCAGGCGGGCGGCGCCCAGCAGCTCGCGCGAGGGGGTGGGCTTGCCGGCGGCGAAGAAGATGCAGTCGCCGGGGTTGGCGCCGGTCGCGGCGGCCAGACCCTCGCGCTCGGCCTCGGTGATGTTCTTGGCGACGGGACCGCCCAACGTGCCGTCCTCGGCGATCGTGACGTAGGCCAGGCCCTTGGCGCCACGCGCCTTGGCCCATTCCTGCCACTTGTCGAAGGTGCGACGCGGCTGCGAGCCGCCGCCGGGCATGACGACGGCACCCACGTAAGGTGCCTGGAACACGCGGAAGGTCGTGTCCTTGAAGTACTCGGTGAGGTCGGTCAGCTCGAGGCCGAAGCGCAGGTCGGGCTTGTCCGAGCCGAAGCGCTCCATGGCGTCCTTGTAGGTCATGCGCGGGATCGGGGTGGACAGGTCGTAGCCAATGAGCGCCCACACGTTCTTCAGGACGTCCTCGGCGACCTCAATGACGTCGTCCTGGTCCACGAAGCTCATCTCGATGTCGAGCTGGGTGAACTCGGGCTGACGGTCGGCGCGGAAATCCTCGTCGCGGTAGCAGCGCGCGATCTGGAAGTAGCGCTCCATGCCGGCCACCATGAGCAGCTGCTTGAAGAGCTGGGGCGACTGGGGCAGGGCGTACCAGGAGCCGGGCGAGAGGCGTGCCGGGACGATGAAGTCACGCGCACCCTCGGGGGTCGAGCGGGTCAGGGTCGGGGTCTCAATCTCGACGAAGTCGCGGGCGTAGAGCGCCTCACGGGCGGCGCGGGAGACCTTCGATCGCAGGCGGATCGCGTACTGCTCGGGCTCGCGACGCAGGTCGAGGTAGCGGTACTTCAGGCGGGTTTCCTCGCCCACGTTGCCGGAATCTTCAGCATTGGAGGACACCTGGAACGGCAGAGGCGCGCTGGTGTTCAGGATTTCGATGTCATCACCCATCACCTCGATGGCGCCGGTGGCCAGGTGCGGGTTTTCGTTGCCTTCGGGGCGAGCGCAGACCTCGCCGGTAACCTTCAGAACGAACTCGGAGCGCAGCTCGTGGGCCACGCGCTCGTCGCGCACGACCACCTGGGCGATGCCGGAGGCGTCACGCAGGTCAATGAAGGCGACACCGCCGTGGTCACGGCGACGGTCCACCCAACCGGTGAGCGTCACAGTCTGGCCAACCAGGTCGGTGCCGAGGGTTCCAATGTTGTGAGTGCGAAGCACTGTTATTCCTTTCGTTGGTACCATCCGCGAGACAGGCGGCGGCAGTGTTATTGTACGCGCGCTCGGTCTGGGAGCACGCTCGCCGCGAGTAGGATAGTCAACATGCCCGCTGACGCTACTTCTTCCTCGCACGCACGCGCCTCGTGGACTCCCGCCGAAATCGGCTTGGCGATCAGTTCCGTCCTCCTGATCACGCTCGTCGCTTTTGAGGAGCTGGCGGCCACGACGATCATGCCGACCGTCGTCGCCTCGTTCGACGCGGCTGTCTGGTATCCGGTCGCCTCGGGCGCGGCGTTGGCGACGCAGCTGAGCGCGACGGTGGTCGCCGGTGCGTTGGCCGACTGGAAGGGTCCGCGCCTCGTTCTGTTCGGCGGCATGGTGTTGTTCGCGGTGGGCCTCGTCATTTCAGCCGTGGCGCCGACGATCATTATCTTCGTCGTGGGCCGCGCGTTGCAGGGCCTGGGCGGTGGCCTTCTCGTCGTCCCTCTCTACGTCCTTATCGGCTCTATGGCGTCTCCTCGCCATCGACCCGTCTTTTTCGCAGCCTTCTCGCTCGCGTGGGTGCTGCCCTCGCTCGTGGGTCCCGCGATTGCCGGCCACGTCACTGAGGTGTGGGGGTGGCACTACGTGTTCGGCGTCGTGCCTCTCTTCGTCGTGATCGCCGCCGTGCCGGTGGTCTACGTGCTGCGCACGGTACCCGCGAGTGAGGCCAGAAAGGCCGCGCGTCTGGCCTCGCTGGCACGCGACGCACTCCTGGCGGGCCTGGGCGTCGTGCTCCTGCAGCTCGCGGGCGCGCTGGCCTCGCCGCTGTCTCAGCTCGGTATCTTCGCCCTTGGCGCGGCACTCACAGCGTGGGCTCTGCCCCGCCTGCTGCCGCGCGGCACGTTCCGATCGCGCGCGGGAATGCCGTCCGCAATCCTCTCGCGCTTGTGCGCCATGGCATCACAGGTCGGTCTGGCAGTCATGATTCCCCTGGTCCTACAGCGGGTGCACTCCTGGTCCGAGGCCTCCTCCGCCTGGTGGGTCACGCTGGGGTCGCTCACGTGGTCGGTGGGAGCAGTTGCCCAGGCGCGCGTGCACGATCCGATCTGGCGGCGCCGCCTTCCCGTCGTTGGGGGCGCACTCATGGCAATCGGCGCGATCCCAGTCGGCGCGCTTCTGGTTCCTGCTATTCCCGTGTGGGTGGCCCTCATCGGCTGGCTGCTGGTCGGCCTCGGCATGGGCCTCGTCCACGCTCCCCTGTCCGTCATGGCCCTCGAGGTCACGCCCGAGGCCAAGCACGGACGCGTGGCCTCGTGGCTGCAGGTCGCCGACTCAGCGGGCCCGGCCCTCGAACTCGCCCTTGTGTCGGTGGCCATGAGCGCGTGGGCCGCCACCGCCCAGGCGGGCGGGGCGGCCTACGCTCCCTATTGGGTGATTGCTTGCGCGCTCACCATCGTCACCGTGGTCGCCGTGCGGCGACTGCGTCCCGCTCAGGAGGCAACCACGGCGGACGGCGCGAGCACTCAGTCGTCGTAGCGACGCTTACCGAACTGGCGGCGTCCGCCCTCACGACCTCCGTCGCGCTCCCAGCCGCCATCGCGGCCACCCTCACGCTCGTGACGAGCACGCTTGATGTCCTTCTCCCAGCGCTCGGTGCGCACGCTGCGGCGCGGACGCGATCCGTCGCCCTTCTCGAAGCGGTGCGGGCGCTTCTCATCGCGCTCACCGTAGCGTCCGTCGCGTCCGTCGCGGTCCCCGCCGAAGCCGCCACGGCCTCGTGAATCGCGGTCGAAGTCGCGGCGCTCACGGCGCTCGAAACCATCGCGATCACCGCGCGCGCCCGGACCCTCGTCCACGCGGATGCGCAGCTGGCGGCCCGAGACGTATCCCTTGGAGATGCGGGACAGCTGCTCGCCGGACAGGTCGGCGGTGATGTCCACCAGGGAGAACGTCGGGTAGATCTCGATGTGGCCGATGTCGCGGCCGTCGATACCGCCCTCGCCAGCGATAGCGCCGACGATAGAACCGGGCTTGACGCGGTCCTTCTTGCCAACCTCGACGCGGTAGCGCGTACCGGAGCCGGGGGCCGGACGGCCGCCACCGCGGCGGCGCGCGCCGTTCGCCCCGCCCTTGAGCGGGCGGTCCTTGTCGCGGCCCGCCTCGAAGGTGGCGCCCACGAACTCGCCGGACTCGTCGAGCTGTTCCTCGCGGCGGATCTTTCCGTTTCCGCGGCGATCCTTCTCGTGGCGGGGCGCAGGGCCCTCGTCGCCCACGGCCGTGGCCAACAGGGCCGCGGCGATGTCCTCGACGCTCACGTCCTCACCCATGTCGGCCAGCAGGCCCTTGTACATGTCGAGGCGGCCGCGCTCGATGCGGGCGGACAGGCCCTCGAGGAGTCGGCGGGCACGGAACTCAGAGACGGCGGCGGGCGAGGGAATCTCGACCTCTTCCATCTCGGTGCCCGTCAGCTTCTCGATGCGGCGCAGACGGCCGTGCTCACGCGGGGTGAAGAAGGTCAGCGCGCGACCCTCGCGCCCGGCGCGGCCGGTGCGGCCGATACGGTGCACGTAGGCCTCGGGCTCGCGGGGAACGTCGAAGTTAACCACCAGCGAAATGCGCTCCACGTCCAGGCCGCGCGCGGCCACGTCGGTGGCGACCAGCACGTCGAGCGAGCCGTTCTTCAGGCGCTCAACCATGCGCTCACGCTCGGTCTGGGCGACGTCGCCGGAAATGCCAGCGGCGCGGAAGCCGCGGCCGGACAGCTCGAGGGACACCTCTTCGACGTCGGCGCGGGTGCGCACGAACACGATGGCCGCGTCGGCCTCCTCCTGGCCGGCCGCGATGTGCTGGGCGCGGGTAGCCAGGACGCGGGACAGGGCACCGATCTTGTGCTTGTAGGGCACGACCGCGTAGGTCTGGTGAATCGTGTCGACCGTCGAAGACTCCGTGGAGACGGCGACCTTGACGGGATCCTTCAGGTGCTCGCGGGCGACCTTTTCGATGGCGGCAGGCATCGTCGCGCTGAACAGGGCCGTCAGGCGATCATCCGGGGCGCTCGACGCGATCGTCTCGACGTCCTCAGCAAAGCCCATGCGCAGCATTTCGTCGGCCTCGTCGAGGACCAGCATGCGCACGTTCGACAGGTCCAGCGCACCCTTCTCGATGAGGTCGATGACGCGGCCCGGGGTGCCGACGACGACCTGGGCGCCGCGCTTGAGGGCGCCGATCTGCGGGCCGTACGGCGAGCCGCCGTAGACGGGGACGACGTCGAGGCGGGCAGTGCGGGCCGCGAAATCCTCGATCGCCTGGGCGCTCTGCATGGCGAGCTCACGGGTGGGGGCCAAGACCAGGGCCTGGACGTCGCGCTCATCGGCATCGACGATGGCCAGCAGCGGCAGGCCGAAGGCGGCCGTCTTGCCGGTGCCCGTCTGGGCGATGCCGACGACGTCGCGCAGCTCCAGCAGCGGCGGGATGGCAGCTGCCTGGATCGGGGTGGGGACGCGGAAGCCCATGTCGGTGACGGCCTCGAGGATCTCCTCGGGCAGGCCGAGGCTCGCGAAAGTCACGGTGTCGTCGTCTGCGTCGTCAGTGTCCTCGGCATCGTCGAGGTCGGTGTCTTCGTCCACGATGTCGTCGACGAGGCCGTGGTCCTCGTCCGCATCGATGATGTCGTCGCGCTCGTCTTGTTCGTCGCGGTCCATGTAGTCCTCAGAGGGCATAGTGATTCCTTGCCTGTTGCATGTGGGATAGCAAAACCATCGGGGCGGGCCATCTCGGCTCCTCAGCGCGGCCTCACCCATAACAACAAATCCCGCATCCCGCGGGGCACCATAACAAGGGGCTGCGCCTCATCGCTCCCACCAGCATAGCGTGCACTTCCTCAGAAAAGGTGCCCGTGGTCGGCGAATTCACTGTTCGACGCCGCTGGTGAGCGCCGCTTCACACTCTCTCATCGAGGTGCAGGCGCGCCACGAACGAAGCAATGGTGACCTGGCGATTATCTTCCGCCCGCAGCGGGGCGACGACGAGACGGTCAACCTCGTCGCGGCACATGGCGCGCACATCGTCCATGGCCGCCCGTTTGCGGCGGGACGCCACCCAGGAACACAGTGCTCGATTCATGCCCGCGCACAGGAGGCTCACCGCGAGGCCGCAAACGAGAATCACCGTGGGTATAGGGATCGGGCCGATGGCGGGGACGTCGGCATCGATGAGCACGGCACGCCCCAGGTGAACAAGACCGATCCACGCAGCGCCCACGAGGCTGACCATCCACGCAATAAGCTGGAAGCCGCCGAGGATGCGGGAGAGACTCGGCGCGCTCGCGCTCACGCGCAGGTTGTTCGCCACCTCGCGGTGCGCCACTGCGGGCACCGCGGCTGCGCCAGACAGGGCGCGCTCGACGAGCAGTCGGCGCCAGCGCTCGGGGCGCCCCTGCGAGCGTACGGCCACCTCGCGACGTACGGCGTTCGCGAAGGCCGCTTCGTCAGAGGCGGATCGCGTCGGCAGCGTTGGAGTCGTCGCGCTCTCCTGGCGTTCCTCCTCCCCCAGGTGCAGACGCCGCAGAGGATCAACCCCCAGACATGCGAGCCAACGCAGCGGCAGCCAGCCACCCGTGCGCGTGCCGGCACGCCGGGTCGAAGCGGCCATGGCCTCGGCGATAATGGGGGCTCCGACGAGATCGGCGGCCACCCTCGCCAGATCACTTGCCATTCCCTCGGTTTCAACGCCACGAATCGTGCTCTCGACGCCCACCGCGTCGCGCATAAGCCGAGCTGCCTGGCTCAGGGCGGCCCGCGCCCGGGCGGCCTGATGCGAGACGCGGGCCGCCTCATCTGCCAGATGGGAGGCCAGCTCAGCCACTCCCTCCCCCGTCGTCGCACTGACTGGGACAACGCGAGCGCCCGTCAGACCACGCTCATCCAGGATGCGGCGCAGGTCGGACACGATGGAGGTTCTCTCAGCCACACCGAGCGTGTCGATGTGGGTCAAGGCAACCGTCACGGAGGCATGCGAGGTGCGCAAGCGTTCCAGCCACTCATCGTGCAGGCGCGCATCCGCGTACTTCTGCGGGTTAACAACGACGACAAGGGCGTCCACACGCGTGGCCAGACGCCCGGCCACCTGCGCGTGTGAAGCCTCGACCGAGTCGATGTCGGGCAGGTCAATAATCGCGGTGTCACCCGGTAAGTCACCGGGCGCGCAAACGCGGGTTCGCACGCCCAACCAACCAAGCAATTCCTTCGGCTCGCGGCCCGCGGGCAGGACAGCACATGCCTCGTTCGTCGTGGGCCGCAAGACACCGGCACACACGACCTCTCCCCCGACAAGAGCGTTGACGAGGGAAGATTTCCCGGCACCCGTGCCACCGAGCATACCGATGACACACCAGGTCGGATCGATCTCGGCCCGATCCGACGTCACGTCAATGAGTTCTCGAATGCGCTCCAGTATCTGCGGCTCAATATCAGAGGCTGCGAGCGTCGCGATCTGGTCCAGCTCCGCGGCAGCCGCGGCAACCGGCGTTGCTGCGCGCTTCATACCAGCGCCTCCCGCGCGGTGGCGAGAGCAGACTCAAGCGCGGCAATCCGCTCGTGCTCCCGCGAGTTGTCGAGCCGCGTCGCAACGGGCGCGACGACCTCTGCCAGCGAGTCGGCAGCCAGTCGTTCGAGCGCCTCGCGCGCCTGCGTGGCCAGGGCACGCACCGTACGCTCGCCGAAATAGGATTCGAGGATCGTCTGCGACAGCGCAGCAGAGGCACCGGCGACGCCAACCTCGACCCCGGTCACCCCGCCCGTCATCGCGAAAACGCTAACCATGAGCGAGAGCGTCACAACGTTGATGCCACCCGCCAGCAGCCGACCGCTCACGCGTGAAGACTGAGCCTGGCCCCGGACGATATCCGTTACCTCGCTGGTCCATTCCTGCGCGGTGTGGCGGGCACGCTCGGCAGTCTCGTCCGCGTCCAGCATCGGCTCCAGTCCATCGGCCTCTCCCACCGACGCAGCCAAGCGTAGGGCGTCGTTCCACGCGCGGTGATAGGAGTCCCCAAGACGCTGAGCCACACCACCCGTCAGGTCGCGACGCACCTGTTCCTCCGGGGCTGCCATGCCTCGCACGGCGCCCACGATGCGTTGGCGCACCGACGCCACAACGCGAGAAAAGGTTCGTGTCATGTCCCAGGACCCCAGCACCTCGGCGATGCGCGCGCTCGCCTCACCGCGCAGGACATCGTCGCTCGAGGACGAGGCAACCTCGTGGGCCCTCGAGAGACGACCGTCGCCTCAAGCTCCTCGCGCGCGAAGTCCACTGCACGGCAGCTATCACGAGATGCATCCAGAGCACGATCAGACTCCTCGAAGGACGCGGCGACAGCACCAGTGAGGGCACGACGCACGATCACCGCACGCTCCTGCGCATCGTGCCCGATTCCCTCCAAGAAAGAACCGACCGGGTAAATAGCGTCAATGGGTAGGCGGCCATCGGTCAGCGACTGCTCAGTAATGACGATGATCGGGACCTCACCCAGGCCTCGTCGCTGCACGAGCGAGGCAAGATCCGCACGGATCTCAGCCTCAGCGCCCGGGGGGACACGGTTGAGGACAATGGAGACGCGCAAGCCGCGCGCGGCTGCCTCCTCCAGGTGCGTCCAGGCGACCGCGTCGGCGTAGCGTGCGGCACTCGTCACGAAAATCCAGAGGTCCGCGCCATCGAGCAACTCTGACGCGAGCCGTCGATTGCCTTCCTCAACCGAGTCAATGTCGGGAGCGTCGAGGATGCCCATGCTCGGCCACATCAAGTCGTCTACCGTGATCGTCACGGCATCCAGACTCGTGCCCTCTCCACCCTCATATTTGGCCAGGCGCGGCAGCACGCGATCCGACATGAACCACGAGCGGGCCTGAGGCGCACACACGAGAACCGGCCGCCGCGTCGTCGGACGAACAGCGCCCGCCCGACTCACCGTACGATCAAGCAGAGAGTTGACGAGCGTTGACTTACCCGCCCCCGTCGAGCCGCCAACCACCACGAGGAGCGGTGCATCGGCTTCCTCTAGACGAGGCAGCACAACGTCCTGCAGTCGGCGCAGTGCCCTCTCGGCGTCCGCGCGAGCACCCGAGGGCATCGCACTGAGCGCCTGCTCAAGTGCACCCGCCAGGCCGCGGGCTGCATCAACCGCAGAGGCCGACACTCAGGGCATCACCCTCTCGACCGAAGGGGCTGCGTCCGCCTCAGGCACAACCCAGGTGGCGGCGTCAGCATCCACCTGCTCACCCGTGCGAATGTCCTTGACCGTATCGGCTCCATCCTCGCCCGGGAACCAGACGAAGGGGATGCCACGCTTGTCAGCGAACTTGATCTGCTTACCGAACTTGGCCGCGCTTGGTGCGACGTCCGTCGAAATACCACGCGAGCGCAGGATGGCCGCGATCTCCTCGGAGCGCTCGCGACGCTCCTCGTTCGTGACGGCAACGACGACGGCCGTGGGGACCTTGCGCGAGGCGCACGCCAACGGCGCGGAAATCATGCGGGAGACCAGTCGCGAGACACCGATGGACAGACCCACACCCGGGTAGGTGCGCTTGCCGTCCTTCGCCAAGGAGTCATAGCGCCCGCCCGAACAGATCGACCCCAGGTCCACATGACCCTCAACCTCCGACTCGTACACGCTACCCGTGTAGTAATCCAGGCCGCGCGCGATCTTCAGGTCCGCGACGACCGCGCCCGGCATCCGCTTATTTGCGGTGTCGAGCAGAGCGGTCAGCTCGCGCAAGCCCTGCTCGAGCAGCTCTCCGCTCACACCCAGCGCGCCCAGGCGCTCGCGCACCTCGACCGAATCGGCCGTGCGAATCTGCGCCATCTGCAGCAGCACGGACGCCTGGTCACCGTCGATACCGGATTCGGCGAGTTCCTGAGCCACACCCTCCGGACCAATCTTGTCGATCTTGTCCAGGCCGCGCAGGGCCGCCTCAACGTCGGTGACGCCCAGCGACTCGCACACGCCCTGTACAACCTTACGGTTATTGACGAGCACGCGCACCGGCGGAATAGGCAGGTTGTTGAGCGCCTCAGCCATCACGAGGGGCAGATCCACCTCGAAGTGGAAGGGCAGCTCTCCGTTACCGACGACGTCGATATCGGCCTGCGTGAACTCGCGGAAACGCCCCTCCTGGGGACGCTCCCCACGCCAGACCTTCTGAATCTGGTAGCGCTTGAATGGAAAGTCCAGCTCGTTCGCGTTCTCCACGACGTAACGCGCGAAGGGCACGGTGAGGTCGAAGTGCAGACCCATGCCCTTGTCCTTGGGGGCACGAGCGCCGGAAGCGGCAGCTTTCAGCGCCTGCAGACGGTCCAGAACGTAGATCTCCTTGGAGGTCTCGCCCTTGGCTTCAAGCTGGGCCAGAGTCTCGACCGCGCGCGTCTCTATGCCAGCGAAACCGTGCAGCTCGAAAACGCGGCGCAGCTCGTCGAGGACGTGCATCTCGACGATGCGGCCCTCGGGGAGCCATTCGGGGAAACCTGACAGGGACGTGCGAGCCATGACGTAATCCTTCGCAAACAAACGGCACCGACGCTAGCCGATACGGCGAGCGCGGATCAAATACTGGTTGGAGCGTATCTCATCGGCCATCGTTGTTGCCGGACCGTGGCCGGGGATGAGGATCGTGTTCGGGTCCAACGCGTTGGAAATAGTACGCAGTGAGTGACGCATTTGCGTTTCGTCACCACCGGGCATGTCGGTGCGTCCAACGCTGTCCTTGAACAGGACGTCGGCGCTGAGCGCCCACGGCACACACTCCTCGTTGGCGTAGAACGACTGGTTGTTGACACGGATGTCCAGGGGGCTATGCCCAAGGAAAACCGCCGATCCCTCCGTATGGCCGGGGGCGGGAACCATCCGAATCCACACGCCGGGGGTCAACTCGACCGACTCAGCGGGCATCTCACGCAGGTCGGTGGGCTTGACCCACTCCCCCACGAAATCGGGTGGAGACATCGGTAGGAACGAGGCCGGGGCATCCATGCGGTACATGTCCGGTCCGGGCAGGTAGACGGGCACGGTGGTCCCGTCAAGGCCCCACGTGGAGACTTCGGCGGCGTCCCATACGTGGTCGGGGTGACCGTGTGTGAGCAGGACAGCGCCGACGCTCACCCCTTCGGTCTGAAGAACTTCACGGATCAGATGCTGGATGCCTGCGGAAGGGTCAACAACAAGGGCTGTGCCCGCCCCGGAAGGGACGAGCACAAGCCCATTCGCCGCGTAGAAAGGCGACGGGATAACGTGAAGACGCATGTCACTCCATGGACGAGGAGATCTGCGCGAGCCAGGCACGCTTGGTTTCGAGAGTCTCACGCACGGCGGAAGCCGCCTTGTTGTCCCCCTTAGCCTCGGCGTCAGCGAGGGAACGCTCGAGCTGAGCGATCTGCTCTTCGAGCTGTCCCACCATGCCGGCGGCGCGTGCGCGCGTTTCGGGGTTAGTACGGCGCCATTCCTTCTCTTCCGCTTCGCGCACGGCGGCCTCGACGGCACGTAGGCGTCCTTCGATGCGGTGCAGGTCGGAGGAGGGCACGCGACCGACCTCTTCCCAGCGGTCCTGAATGTGGCGCAGCTGAGCCTTGGCGCGCTCGATGTCCTTCACGGGCAGGATCGCTTCGGCATCAACCAGGATCGCTTCCTTGGCGGCCAGGTTCTCGCGATACTCGGCGTCCGTGGCTTCGTCCTTGGCGCGGCGGGCGTCGAAGAACACCTGCTGAGCGGCGCGGAAGCGGGCCCACAGGGCGTCGTCTTCCTTGCGGGAGGCGCGCGGGGCTGCCTTCCACCGGTTCATCAGCTCGCGGTAAGCGCTCGAGGTGCGCGACCAATCGACGGAGGAGGACAGTGCCTCAGCCTCGGCGATCAGGGCTTCCTTGATGCGCTTGGCCTCAGACTGCGCCTGATCCAGCTGCGAGAAGAACTGACGGCGGTGACGGTCGAACTGGGTGCGCGCGGAGGAGAAACGCTTCCACAACTCGTCCTCCACGGCCTTTTCCAGGCGCGGGCCGCGACGCTGCAGGGTCTTCCACTCTTCCAGCAGGTCACGCAGGGTCTGGCCCGACTGCTTCCAGTGCGTCTTGGCGGGATCCTGGGCGACGATCGCCTCGGCGCGCTCAACGACGGCCGTGCGGTCTGCGAGAGCCTGAGCTTTGGCGGCCTTGCGCTCCTCGCGGGCGATCTCCTTGCGTTCCTCGGCGGCCTTCGCGGCGGCCTCGACACGAGCGCGCAGAGCCGGGATGTCACCGACGACGTTCGGGGAGGCAACCTGCTCGCGCAACGTGGCCAGGGTCTGGTCGATGTCGCGGGGACTCAGCTGAGCCATGCGGTCCTCAAAAAGCTTGATGGTGGCCTCGAGGTCGGCGTAGCGACGCTCGTAGAGAGCGTACGGCGAAGCGGGAATTCCCTCGGGGAAGCCGCCGATAACGCGTTCCTCGTCTCCATCCTTGACATAGACGGTCCCATCCTCACCGATGCGGGCGAAGGGGTGCTCGGGCAGCTCCGACGCGGGAATCGTCGAGGCCGTGGTCTCCTCGGATGCAGCCGTGACGGCTTCGGGGGTGGTTTCGTTGGTCGGAATCGACGTCTCGGTCACAATATTCCTTCTAGGACGAGGGCTGACGCCCGGCGCGGTCGTGTGCCGATATGACACACAAAGCTAGTGTGTCACATCTAACGGGAAAATGGGCGTACGACACCGTAAAAGGGGACGGATGTAACACGCCGCTGTCCCATGCGAGCGCGTGGGTGTCACGACCTCGTCTAAGCGTCGGAGCCGATCCGAACCGCCTCGAAGACCCCGTCGACCCGGCGCAGCGCCGACAGGACAGCGTTCAGGTGCCCCAGGTCCGCCAGCTCGAAAGAGAAGTTACCGGAGGCCACCTGGTCGCCGTCCGTCTTCAGGGCTGCGGCCAGAATATTGACACGATAATCCGACAGGACCCGGGTCAGGTCCGAGAGCAGACCACCGCGGTCAAGCGCGCGCACCTCGATCTGGACACGGAACGGCGCTGTCATACCCTCGGCGTTCCACGACACGTCGACGAAACGTTCGGGCTGAAGCTGAGCCAGGCGCACCGCGTTTGCACAGGTCCTGCGGTGCACGGACACCCCCTGGCCTCGCGTAATGAAAGCGACAATCTCGTCACCCGGAACGGGCGTACAGCACTTCGCGAGCTTCACCCAGATCTCGTTCGGACTCAGACCCGCCACAGTAATAGCCGCGTCGCCCGATGCTTGCGAACGGGGCTTCGTAGAACCCGGTGTCACGCCCTCGGAGAGCGTCTCCTCGGTGCCGTCTCCCCCACCCAGGTTGTCCATGAGCCGGTTGACGGCGTTCTGCGCCGAAATATGCCCGTCGCCCACCGCCGCGTACAGACCCGACACGTCTGGGTATCCAAACGACGTCGCAACCGACAGGATCGACTCATGATTCATGAGCCGCTGCAACGGAAGGTTCTGCTTGCGCATCGTGCGAGCAAGTGCTTCCTTGCCCGACTCGATGGCCTCCTCGCGGCGCTCCTTCGAAAACCACGCCTTGATTTTCGAGCGAGCACGCGGCGAGGCGACAAACGCCAGCCAGTCGCGTGACGGGCCAGCCTTATCCGACTTCGAGGTCACGACCTCGACCGTCTCACCGGACTCCAGGCGCGTGTCGAGGGCGACGAGGCGACCATTCACCTTCGCGCCAACCGTGCGGTGACCGACCTCGGTGTGCACCGCGTAGGCGAAGTCAACCGGAGTCGCACGGGCTGGCAGGACGATGACCTCACCCTTCGGGGTGAAGACGTACACCTCGTCCCCAGCGATCTCGTAGCGCAGCGAATCCAAGAACTCCTCCGGATCACCCGTCTCGCGCTCCATCTCAACGAGGGCGCGCAGCCAGTTCGCCTGCTCCTCCGAACTCATGCGATCCGAGTCGCCGCTCGTGGCGTTCGGGTTCTGCTTGTACTTCCAGTGCGCGGCGACACCGTGTTCCGCGCGCTCGTGCATGTCATACGTGCGAATCTGGATCTCCACCGGCTTGCCGCCCGGACCAATGACTGTCGTGTGCAGCGACTGGTAGAGGTTGAACTTGGGCATCGCGATGTAGTCTTTGAAGCGGCCCGGGATCGGGTTCCACCGACCGTGCAGGGCGCCAAGAACGCCATAGCAGTCCTTGATCGAGTCCACCAGCACACGCACGGCGACCAGGTCGAAGACCTCGTTGAAAGCCTTGCCTCGCACGATCATCTTCTGGTAGATCGAATAGTGGCTCTTCGGGCGGCCACTGACCGTGCCCTTCGTACCCGAGCGGCGAAGATCCTCTTCGATCTGGTCGATGACGTCACGCAAGTACTCTTCACGCTGAGGGGCCCTCTCCGCAACGAGGCGGTCAATCTCCTCGTAGATTTCCGGATACAGGGTCTTGAAGGAAAGCTCCTCGAGTTCCCACTTGACCATGTTCATACCGAGGCGGTGAGCCAGCGGCGCGTAGATCTCTAGCGTCTCCTGCGCCTTCTTCGCCGCCGACTTGGCTGGAACGAAACGCCACGTGCGGGCGTTATGGATGCGATCGGCCAGCTTAATGAGCAGCACGCGGATGTCGCGGCTCATGGCGACGAGCATCTTGCGCAGCGTCTCGGACTGCGCAGCAGCTCCATAGCGGACCTTGTCGAGCTTGGTGACACCGTCGACCAGATTCGCGATGGGTTCACCGAAGTCGGCGGCCAGTTCCTCGAGCGTGTAGTCCGTGTCTTCCACGGTGTCATGCAGCAGTGCAGCAACCAGCGTCGGGGTCGTCATTCCCATCTCGGCAAGGATCGTCGCTACGGCCACCGGATGGGTGATATACGGCTCGCCAGACTTGCGCATTTGCCCACGGTGGCATTCCTCAGCCTTGCGGTACGCCCGCTCCACCACGCTGATATCCGCCTTCGGATGATTCGCGCGCAAAGCCCGCACAAGCGGCTCAATTTCGGGGATCGTCGCGCGTCCACGGGACCCGAACCACACGAGGCCGGAGCGCACTCGGGAGACGGCCGCGGGCAATGCGGCCCCTGAAGTCGTGTCGTCGCTGCTCATGAACCAATGATAGCGACGAACGAGCGGGTCCGGGGATCGTGACGATCCCCGGACCCGCTCGTCTCTGTGAGTTAGTCGCTCAAACGTGCAGTGCGGTTTCCACCGTCACGCCGTCGAGCTTGCTACGACCGTTGAGACCGTCGAGCTCCATCAGGACGGCGAGGGCCTCGACCGAGGCACCACACTGATTGAGGAGGTCGACTGCCGCACGCGCGGTGCCACCCGTCGCCAGAACGTCGTCAATGATGAGAACGCGCTGACCCTCGCGGACCGACTGAGGACGGATCTCCATGCGGGCGCTGCCGTACTCGAGCGAGTAGTCGACACCGATGACTTCACCGGGCAGCTTGCCAGCCTTGCGGATCGTCAACATGCCCAGGCCCAACTCGGCGGCCACGGGGGCACCGAGGATGAAGCCGCGCGACTCCAGGCCAGCTACCGCGTCGATGCGGCCCGCGTAGCGCGCGCCGATCAACTCCACAAGTTCCTTGAACGCGGGTCCGTTCGCAAACAGGCCGGTAATATCGCGGAACAGGACGCCCGGCTCGGGAAAGTCCGGGATCTCGACCAGGTTGTCCTGCACGAGAGTGGCGATGCGGTCGCCGAGTTCACCGATCATCGATGAGTCTTCTTCCTCTGAGGCTGATTCTCGTT
>ERZ773180.955-NODE-955-length-15438-cov-5.318598_pt1 | contig 15438 bp, 14 predicted proteins | sample MGYA00511080_ERZ773180 | MGnify/ENA primary metagenome ERZ773180 (study PRJEB29015, sample SAMEA2738175) | human oral metagenome | biome: human oral; feature: human-associated habitat; material: saliva | place: China | collected 2178 ...
TTATTATTTATTTTGAATTAATTTATATTTTACTTTTTCTTCTTCAAAATTCAATCCATATTTTTCGTTAATATCATCTATAAAATCTTCTAGATTTACACTATCATACTCTAGTAATAAATCTAGAAGGAAATCGGTAACTGTTCTCTTATCTCCTTTATAATATAATGTTGGGAAACTAATAGTAACTGAGTTAAAAAGGTTCGAAGTAAATAAAATTCTATCCAGTGTTATTAACTCGAAACCATCATTAATTAATTCATGATTTAACCCATCGTTTAACAAACTTTTTACGGTAAAGTAAGAATTAGAAGGGACTAACCTTTCGACACTTCTTACAAACGATTTAAATTTGCTTAAATCGAATCCTCTTTTTTCTAAAAATTGAGTATTAATATACTCATTTTCTCCAATTTTAATAATTTTATATTCCTTTTCCAAGAAATTTTTCACTGACATAAAATCCTGTGTTTTATATATTTTATCTTCTTGAATATTAATAATTTTTTCGGATAAAATTATTGAAATCATTGCGTCTCTTACACTCGAATACTTATTAGATACGATAAATATCCCTCTACTTCTAAATCCTAATTGATGAATTAAAAGGTTACTAATTTCCTCTACGTTAGAGTTATTTTTTATAATTTTCTCAAAGTCATCTCGTAAATAAATTTTTTCTATCAATTTATGTTTCAAAAACCTATGAATATCCGAATAAATTACTTTATCAATATTAATAATTTGATTATTTATATACTTTTCAAATTCCATAGACAAATATGATCGTAATGATTGCTTCAGTATTCCAAAGTTACTATTTATATAATCAACAAACTTCTCCAAATGCTGTCCATCATAATGTTTCATTTCGTTAAAAAGGAAATCTTTTTTTGAAGTAATCTTTAAAATAAATTCTGGATTTCTACCTAATACCATATGAGGTATATCTAAATTTAACTTAAAGTAAAGATTATGTAACTCAGAACCGTTCATAATATTAATTTGATTCATAAATTCAATATTTCTTTTATAAATAAAATCCATATTATACGCACCTGGAGCACTATTAGTTATAATCTCTTTCAGAATAGCTTTTGTATCCTCTGAAAGATTCATATCATAAAAACGATATCCTTTGGAGGAAGATTTTATAATATTTAAGGATCTATCCGCAATATTTAATAAGCTTCTTTGATTTTCACTTTTTAATTTCGGATAATCTTTAACGTACTCGTTATATAAATAAAATAATTCATCTTTATTGATATACTCTTGTAACATTCTATTTTCCTTTAGAATTTCATCTAAAGCATTTTGTTTTGTAGCAATTTTTACATCTACTCCAAATTTAACTTTTCGAGAAACTTGAAGCACATATTCTTTTGCACTCTCGGGATAATCTCCGTGGAGGATTTCATAAATAAAATTTTTGTCCCCTTTTGGGAATATAAACGACAAAAAATTATAAACCTTCTCATCTACATTAAAAACGTTAATAAAAATATCCTTACTAATGTCAAACTCTTTAAATAACTTCCCAAATTTATCAGCTTCCACTATTTTTGGAATTGCATTTTTTACTTTTTCCAACCGTTGCCTAACTCGCTCTCTTGTTATCCCCTTTTCATCCGCAATTTTTTGTAAAGTAAATCCATTAATACGTAAAATAAACATATCTTTATCTTTAAATTCCATTTTTAAATAATCTTCAAGATAAAGCTTTTTTGAAGTATTCTCTTTGATAGGAATAATTGTGGTATCCAACTCGAATTTTTTTATAATACCTTCCTTATAAAATAAATTATCTATGTTTAAATATATTTCATCATTAGACTCAAAAATCACATTTAGATTTTTCAACTCTTGAATTATTTGTAAATCTAATGGAATCTCATTAAGCTTTTCCACTGATACCTTTGTGTTTTGAAGAAAATAGATAAAAGTATCCCAAAATAATTTTTCTTCTGAGTTCAGAATTAAATTTTCATACTGTTCTATAGTTTGAATTATTCTAGAGTCAGTTATACTTATACCATCTCTATCTATACCATTCATAATATCTTTTAATTCTGAAATAGAACTACTTAATCTAAAAACTTTTGTAGGAACAGTTCTTCCAACTGCATTTAACATCACTAAGTCATCAAAAATGTTAACATTGAAATTATCTGAAGACAGCAATTTTCTTAATGAAACAAATACTTTTTCTCGTTTTAAATTACTTATTTTTTCTGAATAAATTTTCCTATTATCTAAAATTAAAAAATCAAGTAAACTAACCCCTGCCGAATAGACTGAATTCAAAACTTTTGTTGATAAACCATATTTTCCTAAAATAAATATCGAAGCCAATTAATCATCCTCCCAATTCAAAGTAATCTATGCAATTCATTTTATTTTAAATACACTAAAATATTCTGCTTCAATTTTGATATAATTTACAAAAATTCCCGATTACTAGATAGTCTATATTATTAGTGACGTTTTTGAAAACGGTTTTATAAAAGCGCATTAGAAACCTTCTTCTTATTTTTCCTCAAACAAGATGCATTTGTTTAATTATAAAAATTACTAAGTATTTAAAATAAAATAGTTTTACTTTTTGCTAAAAATAATTGGTGTACACAATTTGTTTTAAAAATTTTTATTATAGAATCAACACAAAAAATAATAGTGTTCAAAAGGAAGAAAATAGATTTGATTCTTTATCCTTCCTTTTTTATAACTTTTGAAAATAAAATATCTATACTTATACTGGATACTTCTTAAGATTCTTCACTAATTTTTTAGCAATGATTTCATCAATATCCATATCTAACTTCTCAGCAAGCGTATAACAATAGATTAAAACATCTGCTAATTCTTCTTCGATATCTTCACGTTTTTTCTCCACAGCAGATTCAGGATCTGTCCATTGGAAGATTTCAAGTAATTCAGCAGCTTCAATAGAAATTGAAAGAGCTAAATCTTTCGCATTATGGAATTGTCTCCATTGATGATCATCATGAAACTGATTAATCAATTTCATACTAGGGTTATTTTCATTTGCCATTATTTTTTTCTCCTTGTCTACGCATTAATTCTTCTTGAAGCGCTGGATCTACCGCATAAAGATAAAGTCCTTTGACTCCACGAGTTAATAATACATTCAATTCATTTTTTAATAGTCTTTCCCCGAATTTCTCTTTCCTTCCATCCGATAAAGTTCTATTTCTGACTGCTTTTTCGTTTTTACTATTTTCAGGAACAAACTGAATTTTTCCATCTCTAAAAACTACAGATGGTCCAATAATCACTCCAACATAGTTTAAGTCAAATCCTTGGATTGTAAAAGTCGAGCCTACCTCGCCTATTGTTTGCGGCTGTTCTGCCCATGCTAAGGATTTATAATTGATTGATTTTTTATTCTCTTTCTTCAACTGTAAATTCCATGGCATCGACCAATCTCCGATAGTAACATCCCAAGTACCTTCCTCTTTCTTGTTACCACTATATTCCCAGTCAAAAGTAGCAACTATTCTAGATAATCCAATATCTTCATTTTTGTTTTTTTCTACAATTGCTGTTTCTAGTTCTTGAGGTGATTCAAAAATACGTAAGTCATACCCTAAATCATCGTGAGGAATTGGTCCAACTTCTTGCAAATCAATAATATTTCGAATCCACTGCACAGTCTCTTTACTTGAATGTATTCGCATTTGGTTCTTCAATTCAATATAATTATTTTCGTTTTGACACATTCCCTTATATTTGTCTAAGAGTTCGTCTTCCCAAATTTGTTCAGTCGAAAGAATTTGATTTTCATCAAAAACAATCACAACAACTTTTGCTTTTTCTAGAAGATCATCTAATTGATTTTTCCCTCTATAAGATTGTTTACCTTGTGTCCATAATAAATGAGCTTCATCTACAATAACAACATCAACTGGATTTTCTGAAGAATGGTTATTAATAAAACTAGTTGGCTTCTGAACATACTGCTCATTGATTCCTAGTTTTTTTGCGATTTCTTTATAAACTGTCAACTGTTGTTCATGATTGACTAATAGATATGTTGAAATTCCGCTAAAAATAGATTCTCCCTGCTCTTTTTTACTTTCTCGGAACAAGTCATAAAAAAGATTGCTCATTAGAACAGTCTTTCCAGAACCGGCCTCCCCATTCACCATAATTAACTGGTGCGGAGTATCTTTTCGAGTATTAGCTACATTTTCAAAAATCTTGAGCATAATTCTATCTTTTGTTTGTAATTGCTCCTGAGTTAATTTATGGAATGGAGAAGCTTTAAAAACAGCTGCATCCTCTATCCGTCTACGTGTTGGAAAAATAGTATTATTCTTTCGGTGTAACTCTCCCCATATTTTTGAGAAAATAGTTTCCATCTGATCAGACGTATAATACTCATTCTGTTCATTCGTACGACGATTATAGACTTGTTTAATAGCATCCACACTACTTAAGTAATGCATCAATTTATTTTCAATATCGAGCGTCAATGATTTATTGAATAACTCATGGCCAATTACAAACATATTGGCATCATCTCTTCTAGATAATTTATCCCAATCTTCTCGCTCTTTAGAATCTTGCTTAAGGTGTTGGTCTGTACGGCGTCTGATGTCGGTCGTTTCACCAATATAGACACAAACCTTCTCTTTTTCTGGATGATGAACAATATAAACAGTCGGATAATTAAAAATTAGTTTTTCATGTTTTTCTTGAACTCCCTCATAATGAGGTTCCATTTTATTCTCATACTTTAATTCGTAAATAACAGGATTCGCGATTCTTTCCACCCTCAAGGCTCCTTTTTTCGTAGTAAATTAATCATAATACGAATTAAAGCAGTTTTCAATTTGAACTTCTAACTTTTATCGTATTTATCACAATACAATCCATAAGAATCTTAAAATGTCTTCTCTTTCAGCTTTATCTCAATCTCATATCCGTTTTGTCGAGCTAATTCCACAAGCGTCATAATAGTTGGATTATGATGTCCTGTTTCTAATCTTGCTAAATAGGCTCTCTTTACATCTAGCTTCTCAGCAAATTCTTCCTGTGTCAATTGATGATTTACCCGTAATTGAATCGTTCTCAGCGCTACTTTTAGAAGAGAAACTTCTCTAAGTAAGTCTTCTTCGAAATTAGGGTAAATCGATGAGAACTTCATGAACTTTCTTGTTAAATAAGAAGTCACTACCATCCACCCCTTCTTTAGTCCTTGATACAGGTATTTTCAAACAATGTCTCCCTTTATAATAGCATCCCCATTTTTCGAGCAATTCTGGCGTCACGCCTTCATCTTCTAATATTTTATAGACAGCCGCCAATTTAATCATCTCGCTGTATTCGAGCGTCTCTAAACGATCCACTTTCTTTTTATCAACCCTAAATTTCTTACCCATACCTATTACCTCCTATGACCTAAATGTAACATATAAGTTACGTAACTTATATGTTACATTTTGCTTTTTTCTAGTACTATTTTGCTATAAAAAAATCACCAGTTAAACTGGTGATTTTATAAGATTTTCAATAAATAGCTTAAGTCTTTTTCTAAAATAATTATATTTCATTTTAAAATTTAATAATTCTATGAAAGCCTTTGTTGTCAGAGTTATTAACTAATTCAATAAGAACATCTTTAGCTATTAATACATTGTATGGTTTTTCAGCTAAATTAGCAGTATAGTGAATCCGAGGCAAATATGGTGTCTTATATTTTTCATTTGCAAACTCCTTCGGCTTAAAAAGTGAAAGAGAAGCCGATTCTAACTGCCCATTATTTTGTTTAATATTTAATGCATACCCTGAATTACCTTCAGTAATTTCATTTTGAACATGAGTATCAAATTGTTCAATTACCTTTTCATAATTAACCTCTGTAAGTTTATGCTTTTTTAAATAGTCTTTCACTACATTCTTTTCAATTAAGACAAACTCAATTTGTGATATATCTTTTCTAGTTAATTTTACACTTTTCTTTAATTTACTCTTATCATATACCCAAACCCAGGATAACAAATATAGGTTTGTTAAAGAATATTGCTTTCCATAAAACCATCCTGATTTTTTCTCATTTTTATTGTTTAGAAATTGTAATTCAAATGCAAATGTAGAAATAGATTTTTCACCTTCTAATTTTCTATGATTTGCTGCTGTTTTTAAATCAACATGTTTAATTGTTGAATCTTCAAAATGAATTTCCGAAATTATCTGGATATCAGACCCTTTTTTATTTTCATCTCTATTTGAAAAGAACACTTTCTGAAACTCATCACTTTCGATTAAATATTCAACAATCAAATCATTAATTACACTTTCATTTTCGATATCTACATTCCAATTAGATTCAACCATATTTTCCCTCCAAAAAAAGACTTACAAAGGAATTATATCACGTTCCTTCGTAAGTCTAAATAATTGTTTGGGATTAAATCATTTTTGCAATTCCGATGCCGATACGTTCCACAATGGACGTTACTAGCGCATTCCCCATAAAGAAATAACGCATACGGTCGTTAACTTCACTAACTGTCCCGTCGAATTGTTTTTTGTATTTTGTCCAATCACAAGGGAAACATTGTAATAACTCTGCTTCGTTTGGAGTTAATAGACGGAACTGATTACCTTCTTTTAAGAAGTGCGTTGAACGGTTTACACTACCCTCGCTTGTAAGCATTGTACGTCCTGGTAACGAGAGGTCATCCGTTTCGCTCATACCACCTTCAGAAAAGATATAAGTAAATCCTTCTTCTGTCGTACGTTCAATTTTCTTTGGACCACGCAAATATTGGAATTTCTTAATTTTATCTTCGTCCTGAATCACATACTTCTGAATATATTCTTGATAAGCTTCTTCACCATGCTCTTCGACATAATACTCTTTAGCTTTTTGAACTACTTCTCCTAAAGTCATTGCTTTTTCGAATACAGGAGTAGTATCGATGGTGTAATAAATACCATCCTTCATCAAGCCTGTGTTCCATACTTTCCCAGTAAAGTTATTCGAAATATCCACAATGTACTCTTCAGAATGCGCATCTAGTTCACTAAGCTTTTCCGTATAGACACGATTCTTATTTGCACTATTTTCAACTGGAAACTGCTTTGCAAAAAGACCTTTCTTATAAATATACGACTCGAATGATTCTGGTGATAGATCTTTAATACCATGTTTCTTAGCAAAGGTTGAGTCATTTTTATAAATGAAGAAGAAGACACGACGACGTCTTTGAGGTGCGCCATAATCTGCCGCATTAATCACACGCCATTCAACGGTATACCCCAATTGATTGAACGCTCCAAGCATAATCGCAAAATCACGTCCACGTTGTTTAGAAGGTGATTTCAATAGTCGGTCTACATTTTCAAGAATAAGATATTCTGGTTTGATATGATTCACCGCGCGAATAATCTCCCAGAAAAGAACCCCTTTTTTACCTTCGATACCCATTTCGTGCTTTTTACTGCGCGCTACTGAGTAATCTTGACATGGAAATCCGCCAACAATCATATTCACACCATTTGCCTTCATTTCATCGAAATACTCTGATGAAACTTGCATGATGTCTTCATTACTATGATTGATTTTTGGGTAGTTGTATACTCCAACTTCAAAAGCATCTTGCGCTTTTCGACTAGGTTCAAATTGATTCGTATCAGTCACTTGGAAAAATTTTTTATTTAATTTTTTGTTAGCCTCATCTAGGCCAACGATAAATCCCCCAACGCCATCAAACATTGAGAATACTTTAAGTTTTGACATGATTACCTCTTTCATTTTCATCCAAAATTTCTCTATTACTATATCATGAATTCAATATTTGATCAACTGATTTGCTAATCCCACTCACCACGTAAAATTTCTTGTAGGAATTTCTTAGGCATCCAAAATGAATGCTTCGTAATTCTTCTTCCATCGGGTAGTGGATTCGTATCTGAGAGCTTCCCTTTTCCAACAAAAACATCTTTTTCAATTTCGTAATAAGAATTTGAAGCATGAATTTTTGTAAATAAGAATGGATTCACTTGACTCTGCGGGAAATTAGTCGATACTCCCTTGTCTGACTGCGTTAACTGTACCCCGTCATTAATGATGGTACGTGTTTCATTCCATACGCGCTGTGCTTCATCTAACAATCGTTCAGGGAATCCCCAGAACTTCACTTGATTTAAAACATACTCCCCTGGAGCTTCTTCCTTAAATACGACAAACATATAACGTTTATCACAAATCTCTTGGAAAACATGAGACTCTTCCCAAATATCATTTTGTGCTAACTCGATAAAATCATAAACCTTAAACGGAGAGTCTTCTTTAGGAAGGTCATCCTTATTCACTCGAATGACTCTCAGATTCATATTTGCTTTTTGAAACTCTTGTGTATTTTCAAGGTCTCCAGTCAGTCCAATCATTTTTCTGATTAGTAAACTATTTTTAGATTTTGAACGAACAGGAACTTCGAACGCATCATATAAGTCTTCTGCTTTCCATCCTTTATACTTCAAAATCTTTTCTTCAATAAGTTGAGTAAAAGTTTTCTTCGTACCTTTTGCAGTCGCTAACACACTCTCTTGTTCATGACTAGCGAAAATCTTGTGATTAATCAAATACGTCATGTAACTAGACTTTAATTCCCACGCTCGTTGTTTCGCCATCACATCACTAAACGGTTGTTTTTTCCAGTCTTTCCCTTTACCGGCTCCTTTTGTACAAGTGGATAAATAGTTCCCATCAGATTCTGATAATTCGTGAGCTCGTCCCTCTTTAATTTTCTGAGTGATTCGAGCATAGTCATCTAAAATGACATTCATATCTTCCTCAAACCATTCAAACAAGAACACTTTTTCAATCATATAATCATAAAGCGTTTGTTCAGGAATTAAGCCATTATAAAATAATAAAAGCATTTTTGAGCATTTTTTCCACAAATGAGATTGATAGAAATCATCTAGATTCTCTTCGAAATAATTAATAATCGTTAAAACTAATCTTTCTTTTGCCGAAATAGTCCCATTCTTATTGACTTTGAACGGAGTCACCTTAAGCTCTACTCCAATTTCTTCAAAATCAGCTGCAGCATTACTATTAGGCTGATATCCAAAGAAATATCGTTCTATATAATTACCATACTGCCCCTTTGAGGATGGCTTAATCTCTTTTTTCTCATACTCATTGACTTCTTGATTTTGAAAATCCTCGTATGTCTTATACTCGGCCTCATCATATTCTTTTAAAATATCTGAGAACTTTCTGTTGAGGATTTTTTCAGAATACTGAATCACTTCTTCTAAGTTTGTATTGTCATAATTAAACAGTTCTTGTCCCATACACTTATCTCCCTTATTGTAGTTTCATTGTACATGAAAACTACAGCAACATAAATAAAAAAATAATCACCATGTAAAACTGGTGATTATTTCTTTAAAATTCTCTCCCCTAATTCGTCCCCATGCTCATGGTTTCTGGCAAGGTGCTGCCGCCGTCGATGACGATTTGGCTTCCTGTGAGGTAGCTGGCTTCGTCACTTCCAAGGAAGGCGAAGAGTTCGCCGACTTCGAGTGGGTCTGCCAAGCGTTTCATTGGCACGCCTACTGCGATGTCTTGGATGGCACTTTCTGGGTTGTCTGGGTTGGATTCAATGGCCATCTTTTCAACCATTGGTGTTCTTGCATATCCCAGTTGTGAGCAGTTCACGCGGATATGACGGTCTGCGTATTCGACAGCCAAGCATTTCGTTAAGCCAACGAGCGCTGCTTTTGTCATGGCGTAGGCTGCTTCTCCGGCATCGGCTACGATATCCCCTGTCACAGATGAAGCAATAACGATGCTACCGCCTCCTTGTTCGAGCATATATGGGATGACCGCTTGACAGCTATTCCATACGCCCTTGATATTCACATCGATATGGAAGTCGCGCATTTCATCGCTCATTTCTTCAAATGGAGCTAAGCGACAAACCCCAGCGTTACAACAAGCCACATTCACTTCCCCGAAGGCGTCTTTTGCCTTCTTGGCTGCTTCTTTCATATGGTCTTTATTGGAGACGTCTCCGACATAAGTGACGATTTGGGCGCCGTAAGTTTCTCTTAATTCTTTGGCCGTTTCTTCGACTTCTGGTAATAAGTCGACAAGGCACATCTTCGCGCCGTATTTGGCATAGACCGTTGCGATTCCCTTTCCGAGTCCAACGGCTGCTCCAGTGATGAGGGCTACTTTTCCTTCTAATTTTTTCATGGTATTCTCTCCTTTAATATTCTTTTTCTCCATCAGGGGTTTCAATTGTTACTTTGACATGTTTCCAACGAATGAGGACCATCCATAACCAGATGCACACACCGACTCCCATATACACGGCAAATGAAATCCAAGAACCGATTCCTTGTCCAAGTGTACAGAAGAATGCGATGGCAAGCATAATCACCATGGCCATAATCCGTAAGACATTTCCACCTTTAACCGTATTTTTATTATTGACATACCACTCAGGATGCTTGTTGCGGATGCGAACTGCGGAAATCATGGTTAAGGCGTACGCGCAGGCACAGCCAAATGACATCAAGTTGAAGAAGTCATTCATGAAGGTTGTCGCATTTTGCAACAAGATAAAGATTAAGCTAATCACGAGTAGGAAAATATTCGGTAAAATTGGTTGTTGGTGGCGGTTGAGTTTCGTAAAGGCTTGTGGAAGGAAGTTGTTCTTTCCCATTGAGTACAACATCCGTACCGTTGACATCCAGAATCCTAAGATGGATGCGAGCATTCCAAGTAAAATCGAAATGCAACCGTAGATGAGTGGCCATACTTTCCATCCTAAGATTTTCTCCATGGCAATAATCGACATAAAGCCGTTTGACGCATCATTGGCTAGAAGATTATCAAAGGTATCGAGCCCTGCCACGCAGAAGAAGAAAAACGTATAGATGATTCCACATGTAAGAACAGAACCACAGATGGCTTTCTTCGTATTCGAGATTGGGAAATCCCCTTCTTCCACCATTTGCGGAACGGTCTCAAAACCGAAGTACGGTGTAATAAGAAGCGCCATCCCGATAATCCAGCCCGGAATAATAAAGGTACTATCCACATTTGATTGGAATAGATTTGAAAAATTACTAATGTTCCAATGTCCGGACGTGAGTAAGAGGATGCCCGTGATAATCGTTGTTGTGATATTCGCGAATAGGAAGAATGCCTGTGCTTTTACGAGCATTTGTACATCCTGCAAGCTCAACACGAATACAAACAAAAGAATCACGATGGCAATCATCATAATATTGTTGAAGCTGAGGGCAAGCCCAAATGTTCGGCTAATAAAGGTGGCGATGGCCATTACTACAGCCGGTGGAACGGAAATCCAGGCGGCCATAATTAACCACGAGGCTAAGAACCCGGCATGCTTATTAATACCGACCGTGTTGTAGATGAGTTCCCCACCAGCCGTTTTGAACAGTGGCGAGATTTCACTATAAACAAGCGCGATTGGGAGAATGGCCAGTGTCATCAGTGCAAAAGCTAAAAATGTACCTGGCCCACAATAATTATAAAAAACTGAATCCCAATAACTGACAAATGTGAAAATTGATCCTGTTGCGACGGTGTAAACAAATACGATTTTTAGACTTTTCTGTAATCCATTACTATTTTCTTTGGTTGACACATAAATCCCTTCTTTATATTTTTATACAATTGGTAACGGCGCCTGTTACTGTTTGCACTTTAAGTGTACTCCTTTGCTCAATAGTTATCAAGATGAAAATCTGTTATTTAACGTTTTCTTCTGGAAATATTCGTATTATGTGATTTATTATACATTTCTACAGCGCAAAAAAATCGCCTCCTGGAATGCATTCCCTCCTGAAGGCGATGGTGTCTTGTTTTGTTATTCTTATCCTTTAACTTCAGGCGTTGCAACATCCTCACCAAACCATTTCTGGCTGATTTGTTGGAAGATGCCCTCTTGATAGAGTTCCTTGAAGGCTTGGTTTAGCGCTTCGAGTAGCTTCCTGTCGGCAGGTCGTACCCCTACCGCAAAGGATTCACTCTCGAATCCTGAAGGAATGGTGTCGTACTCGCCCGCAATCCCTTCTGTCGTGAGGTAGTAGTCCGCATATACACGGTCGATGAGTAAGGCGTCGATACGGTCATTCTTCAAATCGATAATGGCCTCATTCACGCTTTGGTATTGGTCAGCGTCCCCGCCTTTGACACGGTTCTTCAACACTTCTGGATGTTCTTCAAAATCCAACATCCCCGAAGATCCGTTTTGCGCGCCAAGGACTTTTCCTGTCATGTCTTCTACCGAGTGAATGCCACTCGTTTTCTTCACAACCAAGATTTGCGTATTTTGCATATAGGAAATCGTGAAGGCCACTTTCTCTCGGCGTTCGTCTGTTGCGGAATACCCATTCCAAATAGCGTCAATCGTCCCATTTTGCAACTCGGTCTCTTTCATGTCCCAGTCAATCGGTTGGAACTTCACCGTGATACCTAGTTTCTTCGACACGTACTGGGCGAGTTCGATATCAAAACCGGCATAGTTGCCATTCTTCTCCTCGAAGCCCATCGGAACGAAGGTATTATCGAAACCGACCGTGATGCTATGCTGTTGTTGATATTTATCCCAGTTATCGACTTTCGGATTACTTGCTAGTTGCGTGCATCCTGCAAGGCTCATTACCGTCGCCCCTACAAGCGCCAAAAGCCCTAGGATACCTTTTCGTTTCTTCATAGCGGCCTCCTATTTTGGTTCGAACGTCAATAATTCGTCCGCGATGTTTTCCGCAAAGGTTAAATCGTGGGTGACGACGATTTGCGTCATTCCAAGTTCTTTATTTTGGAGAATTAACTTCTCTACTTCTAAACGAAGGGCTGGGTCAAGCGCCGACGTTGGTTCGTCGTAGCCGATGATTTCAGGGTCAATCATCATTGCACGTGCAAGGGCCACTCGTTGTTTTTGCCCTCCTGAGAGTGAAAACGGAAAGTCGTTTTCATAGCCTGCTAAGCCAAGTCTCTCTAATAGTGCGCGTGCCTTCGTATTGGCTTCAACTTTGGACATTCCGTTCATTTTTACGGGTGAAATCGTTAAGTTTTCTAATACGGATAAATGTGGGAATAATTGAAAGTCTTGGAACACAAATCCGAGCAATTGGCGCTTTGAGAGTTCATCGAGCGCGAATGGTTCGCCGTTATAGAACACTTCTCCAGAGTCGATTTTTTCCAACCCTGCTAACATGCGGAGTAAGGTCGTTTTCCCTCCTCCTGAAGGTCCAACAATCGCTAAGACTTTCCCTTCGTGAATGGTTAAATTAAAGTTGGACAAGATTTGTTTATCACCAAAACATTTACTAATATTGCGTAATTCTAACATCTCTTTGTCCTCCTATTTATAATAACTGAATTTCTTTTCAATGCGTTTGGCAACAAGCGTCACAATCCCGATGACAATGAGGTAAATCGCTCCTGCTAGAAACATCGGAACCAGGCTCGCGTCGCGGTTCGCTGCGGTACGGCTCGCTAGAATCAGGTCTGAGATTCCAAGCGCATAGACAAGAGACGTATCTTTGACAAGGCTCATGATTTCATTGAAGACACTTGGCAAGACAATCTTCGTTACTTGTGGAAGAACGATATAGCGAATCGTCGCTCCTGGCGTGAATTTCAACACTTTCGCCGCTTCATACTGCCCTTTTGGAATCGTATCGATCCCCCCGCGGAAAATCTCCGCAAAATACGCCGCATAGTTGAGCGTAAAAGCAATGAGCGCTGCAGGAAGGCGGTCTAGTCGAATGCCGACACTTGGCAAGACGTAATAAATAAAGATGAGTTGTAATAACAGTGGAGTCCCACGCATCACCCAGATATAGATGTGGATAAACCAGTTGAGTGGCTTCCATTTGAGCTGCATCGCAAAGGCAATAAGAATGCCAAGCGGAATTGAAAAGAGTAAGACGAGCGCGAACACTTCTAATGTGGTCACTGCTCCGTGTAATAAGCTTGGTAATATTTCGAGTGAATACGACAAATTAAGGACCCCCGTTTGTTATTTGATGCTTTCAAGTATAGCACAATCCGTTTATTTGAAAAAAGATTAAACTTTGAAAAGTATGTTCTCATTTTCAAGTTTTTCATTTCTTTCAAAGCAATCAAAAACCGCAACAGGATTCGCTCCCATTGCGGTTATTTTTTTTAGTCGATGACGCCTTGTTCTTTTTTACGGCGTTCTTTGATTAAGTCTTTGACCGAGATGAGGACCACGGCTGCTAGAATCATCGCCATGCCGACAAAGTCAATCGCAAAGAAATGCTCGTTCATAATGAGGAAGGCGAAGAATACCGCAGAAATCGGTTCGACAGCAGCAATCAAGCTACTCTTCACCGGCCCGATATAGCTCGTTCCTTTTAAAAACATCGTGTACGAGATAATCGTTCCAATGAGGATAATGCCTACAAGAGAAGCAATGATATCTAGGCTATACGTAATCTCCAGCGTTGTAAGGCCGCTCATCGGGAAGAGAATCACCCCGGCAATGACCATCCCTACTCCAATCACCGTCAGACTTCCGTACTCTTGGATGAGTTTAATCGGAAGCATGATGTAGATGGCATAGGTAAATGCGCTAGAGATGCCCCAGAAGAGCCCGAGCGGTGTCACGCTGAGTTGATTGAGTTGACCGTGTGTCGCAATAAGGAATGTCCCAAGTATTGCGAGGATAATCGATGTCACTTCAGAAACGGTCGGTGCCGTGCGATTTTTCAAGCACATGTACACGAGAATAATGACCGGGCAGAGGTACTGCAAGACCGTTGCGGTTCCGGCATTACTGAGATGAATCGCCTCAAGGTAAGTAAACTGGTTCATGAAGAGCCCGATAAATGCAAAAAGCGTAATTTTAGCGTAGTTCTTCTTTTCCTTGAAGAAAGCAATCAGTTGTCCACGGGTGAACACGTAGCTCATCGCCAACAGGCAGACTCCGGAGATAACGAGACGTAGGTCGGTCAATGCAAGCACGCCCATCCCATGTGCCATCAAGTATTGACCGCACGCGCCACTCATCCCCCAGGCAATCCCGGCAAAGAGCGTCATCAAGGTTCCTTTTAATAGTTGTTGTTTTGGCTGGTTTAGTTGTTCTGTCGTTTTCATACCACCGATTATAGCACAATCCGCCCTCTTCCTGTACCTTCAATTCCTGGAAAATGGAATTATTAAGATTTCAAGGAACTGCATGATTTAGTTTGCCCTCAAGAGATTCATTTGTTGCAGTCCCATTTCACCCTTATGACGAAACTGTGAAATTTATCGTAGGAAATTGCGCACTCTACTTATTTTTGGTACACTTATAAAGGAAAATTTTATTCAAGGAGGAATTTATGAAACTTACAGGAAAAGTCACGCGCTTAACAGCTGCCCTCTTCGCCCTTTCGGCACATGCG
>ERZ773180.957-NODE-957-length-15425-cov-4.818478_pt1 | contig 15425 bp, 10 predicted proteins | sample MGYA00511080_ERZ773180 | MGnify/ENA primary metagenome ERZ773180 (study PRJEB29015, sample SAMEA2738175) | human oral metagenome | biome: human oral; feature: human-associated habitat; material: saliva | place: China | collected 2178 ...
CTGCAAGATCTTCGGATAGTTTAGGAAAGAATCTTTTTAACGTTAATAAGGCTGAGTTTGAAAAGATGACTGTTGATCAGCTTAAGGAGCTTATTGAAAGTACAACAGATATTTTTTTCAAACTTTCTCCTTCAGAAAGATCTCAGCATATCAAAGAACTTCTTTTTCATATACAAAAGTTAAAAATGGCATTGCCATCTGAAACCAATCCTCTTTCTATAAAATATATTAACAAACAGCTCAGGCTTTTCTCAGATTATCAAAAACAGCTCGAAAAAAAATTAGGAATGCCTCTCTTGGCATATCTTTCTAAATATATTGTTGTAGCAGATTTTGATGATGCAGATTATGGAGTTGCTTTCGCAAGATATTGTGAGAAAAATAATATTAAGAGAAAGGATGGAAAGCAAATTCCTTGGAGAGGAGGAATGGAGTCAGGGATAGAATATGTGGATCAAGAGGGAAATTCGTTAAAATTACTTCCGGTTAAATGAGGTGCAGAGCATGATGATACAGGTGCCTATACCCAATATCAATTAGTTAAAATGACGAATCCAGAGCCAGAAACTCAACAACAAGATAAAACTATAAAGCAGGATCATTCAGATGAATATGTTGATTATGAAGAAGTTATAGATCAAGAGGAATCTTCACAAGAGAAACAAGAACAAAAATCAGAATTTTTACCTGTTGTTTCTTCGAAATTGTGAGAAGAATCTGATGAAACATCAAAAAGTCTTGAATCTGAAGATAAAAAAGAGGAGAACTATCTTCCTATCGTTGCTCCTGTCCCTTTAGTATCAGAGTGAAAAAAAGAGAAAAAACAAGATCTAGAACCTGAAAGTTCTACAGATAAAAAAGAAGAAAAACAAGAAGTTAGTAAAAAGTACCTAGATTTAGAAAATCAGGCTTCTGAATATGTTTTTGATCTCTCAGCAGTTTTGTCCGATACACAAAATATTCATGAGGAACAGGCTCGTCTTGCTGCAGAAGAAGCATTGAAAGCTAAATATGCTGACATCGGTAAGCGAAATCTTTTCAAAAAAGGTGCCTATTTTCTTCAAAGAGGTAGAAAAAGAAAAAAGTTTATTAAAGACTTTATGAAAAATGCTTCTCAAGATGCATTTGGTGATCAAGTGGAAAATGCTGCATCAAGACACTCAAGAGAACTTCAAAATGGTCTAAAAACTATAGATCAAAAGGCTGAACTGGTGTCTATACCAGAATTGAATCTTTTATCTAGGGGATTTATTGAGGGAAGTATTGATGAGGCAACATTTCAGACTCAATTCAATTCCCTTCTTGAGACGAATGCTCAGATCAAAGCAGCACTCAATGAAATGAAGTATAAAGGAACAGATATTCTACAAAATCTTAAACTAGAAAAAGAACAATATCAATTGGTAAATGAACTTGCACAAACGCTTGATACATGAGGAAATGTAGATCAGGTTAGTGCGAAAATTGAGGATTTTATCAAAAAATATCAACAAAATCCTGATTTTCTTCAGGCGATTGCTTCAGATTTGGACAAAAAAGATCTTAATAAGCTTAAAAAATACTTTCATCACCAAAAAGCCGTGAGAAAGATAGCACTTGAAAATCTTCAAATCAAACTTAAAGTCCTTACAGGAGGAAAGTCAGCCTATCAAATCGATAATTCTGAGAATGAAAAAAGTCGAGTTCATAAGTTTTGAAAAAAGCTTGATAAGATTCCTCGATATTTACAAGTTCCTGGGTATGCGGGAGCAGGAGTGTTGCTTGGACTCGCTGGAGGACCACTGGGACTAGGTGTTGTAGGAACTTCAATCTTGACGACGAGTACTTTTGCAGTAACTTCGGGATTCACCAATTTTATCAAAAAACGAACGCATTATACCAAAGAGCATAATACGCATGAAAAAAATCTGACTCATGATTTTGATGCTGAGCAGATTAAGATTGCTCAATGGCAGGCAGATTTAGAGAAAAAATGAGCTAAAAATTGGCGAACTCGCTATAAGGCCAAAAGACAACTAGATCTTTACAATAATTCAACTCAAAAGGATATTATCAAAACTGAAGATTTTACTAAGGATCTTTTGTGATTTTCTACATCATTAAGACCGCTTACGCCATGAGATAGAGAGACCCTTACTCATCTTTTGATGCAGGGAAAGGCAAGGCTTGATGCATACTATGAGACAGGGCATAACTTTTTAGCTTCATCAAGTAAGGAGGTTGTAGAATCAGATATGCTCAAACTTCACAAAGCGCTTCAACTCTGAGCAAAAAAACTTGGTATTGCTTATGATGACATTGATAATCAAAGCTTGATTTCAAAGTCTGAAGACGGAGAGCAAGAAATCTCATATAAGCATATCAAAGAACAGTTACTTACTGATTATTCCTCAGCAAACAAACACTTTAAATCTCAAAGAAGACGACTTGCTAGCAAGTATGGTATAGGATCGGCTGCACTCTCTGCGGGAACTGCTATTGGAATGCAATATATGATGGGAACCGGAATGTTTTCGACAGAATCAGTTTCTCATACCGTTTCTTCAACTTCGAATGCATCCTCAAATGCTAATTTTAATCTCTGATCTCATCAATTAGCAGAAGGAAATCAGATTCATTCTACGGTTGCAGACCAGTTTTCATCACTTGGGGATAAAGCAAATGTGGTAGCGCATTATGGTGCTGGAACAGATGCGACATTAGTTCGTGCTGGTTCTCAGGCACTTTGAGAGTCTGCTTATCAAGCGAAGGTAAATGCAGTTGCAGATCAGATTAAGCATCTTGCACTTTCTCCAGACCAAAAAGCTTCATTCCTCAAAGAATTAACAAATAGACCATGGGAGATGGATCGATCAAAAGCTTTTACCAATGATTATCTCCAAGGAGATAGATGTGCTGAAGGGCTTTTGCAGATGGCAAAGGGGCTTGCTGACTCAGGAAATCAAACACTTATTCCAGATCTCGCTTATGATGCAGGAAGAAGTATCGCAGGAAGTACGCTGCATAGTTTAGGAGAGAGATCTTTCAATCTTGGACTAGAAATTACTACACAAACAGTTCAAAATCAGCCAGGTAGTTGATCTACACGATTTGTGCCAATTGTTTCTTTCTTTAATACGTTCAAAAAAACTCCAAAATCTGAAGAAAAACAAGATAAAAATTCAGATTTAGATTCTACTATTCAATCAAAAGAACAAAATTCTGAAAAGCTTTCTCAGTCTACATCAGATTTAGAACAATCGCATAGTACATGAGATCAAGATAGAGAAAAATCAGATAGTTCTACCTCCACTGCAGCAAAAGTTGCAGCAGGAACAGCAGTCGCTGGGGCAGCCGCAGTAGCTGTAGAAGCTCAAAGAAATCCTTCAAAAGCTCGTCAGTATCGAGAATCATTCAAGTCATGAGCTAAAAAATTTGGTGGAAAGGTTAAAGAATCTCGAAATAAAGCTTCTCTAAAGATTAGAGAAAAGATGCCTACAATCAAAGAAAAGTCTAAAAAGGGACGAGAAAAGACTAAGGAAGTTACGCATGATGGGGTTGAAAAAACAAAAGAAGTTCGAAATTCAGCCTCAGAAAAAGTAAAAGAAAAATCTCCAGAGCGAAAGGAAAAAGCAAAACAGGGACGAGAAAAAACAAAAGAAATTACAAAAAAGTGAGTTGAAAAAACAAAGGATAAAGTAGCAGAATTAAGAGCCAAGCTTTTGGATAAGGATGAAGAAATGTCAGAGCAGGGAATAGAATCAGGCATAGAGTCTTTTGATCAATATCCAAAAAGTAAAGAAACTTTAGCTTTTCTAAACAATGAAAGGACTGCTCATGTTTCGCATGGTGAATGATTTAAGCTAAATACAATAAACTTTAAGGGGTTTATTCCAACTCAGCATATAGAAATAGATGGTAAGGATGTTTATCTAACACCTCGTTTAGAATGAAATTATGCTGTTGCTTATATTGATCAGAATGGTGAATTGGTTCCTAGGGTTTTCCGTAAATCTAGTTCGTGAGGAAACTGGCATGCAGTTCCTGGGTTTGATGGATCAAGGGTTTCTAAAGGTGAATTTGTCAAGGATATCTCTTATGAAAAATGAACGGTTGTAAAAAAAGAGTTCAATCAGATTTTGGATAGTCTTCCTGATAATGATATCGGTGTAAATATGAGACAGGTGATGCAAGAGGTTTATGGAAAAGATATTCCTCAGTCTGCATATCAGGAGACTGGAAAACATTACGATGATATGCCAAAAGCAGCCCAAGAGTTCTATGATGAAACTATCGTGTATGATGAGCTTATTCAAAATGAATATAATGTAAATAGTACATGGGACGATGCTTTTTCTAAGTATCAAAATGTAGAACAAATCAAAACTTACTATGACAAGATCGATTTATCTAGAAAGTTGGATTTTAGTGAGAGTAAGATAATAGATACTTATCGTTCTGAGCATCAATATCTTGGTGATGTTGATAATCAAGTAATGACAGCAAAAATAAAAAGTTCAAATCCTGACTTTGATGGTCGTGAAGTGCAGATTACGATTGCTACAGCACAAAAAGATGGACTTTCTTGGGTTGAAAATATGGTTTTTTCAGATGATTCAGGGACAAGTTTTCTAACTCAAAAAAATCCAATTTCTGCTGGACTTTTAACTACTAAACCTTTGGAATATGAAATTCAATTACCTCAATTTGTAAGAGAGGATCCTCTTTTAGAAGACTATATGCCTTATATTGATATTCGTCCTCTTATGCAAAATAATCCATTGATAAAAGAGTGGAAAAAAATACAATCTTAATGATCCTCATACGAAGGAATCAGCTTTTTACTCCTTTAAATCTCCAAAAAGAATGAACACAAACAACAATCAACATCTAGAAGAAGCTCACGAAGAAGATTTCCTCAATGATCTCTTGCTTGAGGCTGGATTTGATCCTGAGGAGGATGACTTTGATCAGCTTAAAGCAGAGCTTGAGCCTATTTTGATGGATAGAATTATGGCGAATGTTTTTGAGGCACTTTCTGAATCTCAGAGACAAGAGGTGATGAAACTTTTTGATGCCGGAAAAGAAGCCGAAGCCTTAGAAAAGATTGAAAAACTGATTCCAGATTACGATAATTTTTTGGCAGAGGTTTTTGCAAATTTTCATGATGAATATTTGGCAAATATGGAACTCCCAGAATAGTTAACTTTTTATAAGAGATCATTATTTGTCCAAAAGATCAAAAAAAGGAGTGTTAAACTCCTTTTTTCACAACAAGATTTTTTAGTCTAATTTTATAATATAATAGAGCTGATCTACATTTGAGTAGGTACAATTTTCATCGTTATCAACTTTTGCATGGCGTGGTCCGTTTCATTTGGTAATGGTTTTGCAAAATACTAGATTATCTATCTCCCATAAGGAATTTGAAGATTGATGTTTTGTATACGTTGGATGATCCCAATTTCTCCCTTCCCTTAGTCACTCTCTCTGTTGAATCCAAACAAAATTTGCATTTTCAGGAGTTTCTACTTTGGCTACAAGAACTGCCGCATTTCCAAATACTCCTCCCTTAAAAAATTGTTGGTAGATATAAGCTCCAGGAGGAATAACATGTTGATGAAATTTTACCCACTTTTGTGCAGTAGGATCAGAAGGCCATTGTTTCCTTCTGATAGGTCATAGATCGTTATATAAAAAAACTTGTGAGTTACTCGGATCTTTAGGAAAGTCTGATAAATATTCTTTGATACCTTCTAGACGGTCGATAGATCCAAAATATTCAAAATCACTTCCTGGTGCAAAAAGCCAACGCACTTCATTCTTATATTCTTCCTGTTGGGCAAGAAGTTTATCTTGTTCATTCATGACTCTGAGAGGATAGCTACCATGCACACCCTTATACATCTCGATGGCTGCTGCTACATTTCTGAGGTCTGTTTGTCTTTTGAGGTCTCTCGTCCTTGCCATATAGCCAGTGAGCCTTGGTAAGATCGCAGCACTGAGGATACCAATAATTAATACTACAATTAACATCTCTACGAGCGTAAAAGCCCTGTTGAGAACTGGTTTCTTCTCTCTCTCTCATACATTTTAATTATTTTATAAAAGTAAAACTCATTTTTTTTCTCTCTTTTCAGAGGATATTTGGGTGTTCTCAAGTGCTCATGATATACTTGGGAGATTGTGAAAATAGTGAATCTCGTTATTAAGGCAGCTTTAATTTATGTTTTTTTGCAAAGGTAGATTGAGCGATATCTAGTGACTGGTCAAGTTTTGTGAGATCCTGTGCAAAGAGGAGCGTTCATGAATTGATGCTTGATCTGTCCTGTTCATAAAACTGCTGTGCAGAGCCAGAATAACTTGTTAATAAATGTACAATTGGCTTTTCATGCTGATCTAAGCTTGTTTGCAGTCCTGTAATATAAGCAAGAACTGCATTCTTGAGTGTTAAATCTTCACGATATCCAGAAGCGTTTTGTGCTTTATCAGCCAGAGTTGAAAGGTTTTCTTGCATTGTGGTGTAGAGATCAGAGAGGTTCTGACCGTCATATTCATCATCAAGAGCCTGAAAATAGGATTTTACTTGATCAAGTGCTGATTCTTGCAAGGAAATAAGCTCGTTATTGTAGTCTTGAGCCGAGATTTGAGGTGTTTTTGTTCCGCATCATGCCAACATCAAACTCAAAGCCACAAAAAGAGACAAAAATCAGACTTTGATTCTGTTTTTTCAAACAAAACGATTTGTTGACTTTGTAGGCTGATTCTTAAATAGCGATTTTGTAATCATTTTTGTGTTTTATAAAGAGTAAATTGCTACATACTTTCTGGCAATTCGATTCCTAGGAGATTCAATGCATTTTGCAAGGTTTGATGCACCAAAACCAGTAGGCATAAACGAGCATTGCTCAGTGAAGGATTTTGATCATCAAGAATCTTGACACTATGATAATAAGAAGAAAACTGTTTTGCTAGAGTAAGCGCAAACCTTGCAATAGTATTTGGCTTGTAGTCTTGAGCTGCTTTTTGTACGAGGTCTGGGAAATGAGCAAGCAAGAGGATCAGATTTTTTTCTCCTTCTGTACTAAGTAAATTGTAGTCAAGAGCCGAGAAATCTGGAGCTGGAGCCTTTTTGAGAATTGATGAAATTCTTGCTCCCATATATTGTAGATAAGGTCCGCTTTCTCCCTCAAACGATAAAGCCTGATTTCGATCAAAGGTAATCCCTTTTTCAGAGTCCTGAAGGAGCATTCCAAACTTCATCGCACCAAATGCTACTTGATGTGCGATATTGTGCTTTTGATCAACAGGAAGGTCGCGAGTATCCATCATTTCAGTTGCTTTGGCAAGGAGTTGATCACGGAAATCTTCATACAATACTACATTTCCTGCACGAGAAGACATCTTTCCATCTACGAGATCTACGAGACCATAAGAGACATGGTGAAGTTTTGATTGATCAAATCCAATGAGATCTAGTGTTTTAAAGAGCTGCTGAAAGTGATACTCCTGTTCAAGCCCTACGACATAGAGTGACTGATCATACTCTGGGAAGTCAGCCTTTTTCTGATAGGCAAGAGCAATGTCCTTGGTAGAGTAGAGCGAAGCGCCGTTGGACTTGAGCAACAAAAACACTCCAAGATCATATTCTTCAAGATTCATTACGATAGCTCCTTGGCTTTTTTGTGCGATACCTTGCTCAAGTAATTCATGAACCTTCTTGATACCTGGTTGTTCTACAGTACTTTCAAAGTATCGTTTGTCAAAATGTTCTGTTCCAAGTTCAGAAAAGATTTTTTGCATATCTTCTAGGCACATTGCACGGGTCTTTTGCCAAAAATCAACCAAACTCTGATCTCAGTCTTCGAGAGCTTTTTGGAGATCAGCAATTTGAGGTTTGTAAAGATCAGGATTTTCATCTACTTTTTTTGTCGCAAGAGTGTAAATTTCTCCTACTCGCTTGCTAAAGTTGTGATCTGGAAATTCTGCGTTATCGAGAAAATTTTGATAGTACCAAATCCATTTTGCTACATGAGCTCAGATATCACCAGGGTAGCAGGTTTTAATAACTTTATATCCAGCAAAACTAAGGATTCTTGCAATAGATTCGCTGAGGAGAAAGTTTCTTACATGTCCGATATGAATAGATTTATGGGTGTTTGGAGCTCGTCCTTCTAGCAAGATGGTCTTGTCTTGTTTAAAACCAGATCAAAAGTCTGATTTTTGGTCTTTGATCTGACTAAGAACAGTTTCTGCAAGTTTTTTTGGATCAAAAAGTGCATTAATATACGGTCATACTGCTATTACTTCGCTAAAAATTCATAAATTATTTTTTTCAATCTGCTCTTTTAGGTCATTTGCAATAAGATTTGGCGCTTTCCCCAAACTTTTAGCAAGCTGAAAACATGGAAATGCAAGATCTCCAGCAATATTCTCCGGCGCAGGAACGATAAGAGATGTGATTTGATCCAGATCAAGGGGTAAATGAGGCGCAAGAAGCTCTGCAAATTGATATTTAAAACTATTGAACATCAACAAACGACAAAAAAAACTAAAAAAACCTGACTTTGAGGATAAAAATCCATAAGAGTAAAACTAATTTTTAGGGTGATTTTCCGCCCTCAACTATAGGGATTCAGAGCAAAAATGCAAAAGGAAAACATAAAAAAATCTGACATTCCATCAAAGGAAGTCAGACTTTTAATTATCTTTTCTTATTGCTGACAGAGAGAGAGGTTTTTGAGTGATCTAAGCACTTCAAATTTCTTTATAATCTGTGCATATGGAGAAAGATTTGGGTATTCTTTAATATCTTCTTCAAAATCTTCCTTCAATTCAATAAGGTTGGCTATTCTAGATACTTTTCCCTCTGAACTATTTTCAGTATTAGTAGAGAGACGAGAAAGCTGATCATTTACTTTTTGAAGTGCAGATTCTAGAGTTAACTGAGTCTTTGCTCCAGATCCATAACATTGAGTAGTGAGGAGTTGACCGATTTGTTCAGAATCGTTAGTAGTAATTCCTCTACCGTAGATCTTAAAAGAGACAGTCCCGGCATAAGCTCCCTGCTCAGCAAGCGTCATACCGGTATCTTCTGCTTTATCAAATACGAAAGACTCAATTGCAATCAATGGTGGGATATTCTTGTAAAAATCCTTGAGCAAAAGCACCTTATTCGCTCCATTTCTTTGCCCAATAGTATAGGCAAGAGATGGTATGCTCCTGTATTTATCTCTAAAACGGAAATAACAACTTTCTTGGGACTCATTAGCAGTACATGATGCACTATGTCTAATGACTTGATCAATTACTTGTGCGTCCAATAATGGAGAAGAAGTCTGATCTTTGTCTTTGATAAATTCATATAAGTGTTGGGAAATTACTTTATTGTTGAATATTCTTTGGTCGTCTCCTGAGATTTGAGAGATCTTATACTGTTGAGCTAATGTGGCAAGCTCTGTAGGTTTTTTGTCTCTTATTACTTCAAAGAGATGGAATGTAAAATCATTAAACAGTCCAATATTATTGACATTTGAAGTCTGAGAAAGCTTGTCAACCAAAAGTAAAAACGCTCTCTTAGAGTCCGACTTAAAGTCTATTGAAATAGGAATGTGGAAAAATCCCGTTTCCTTTTCCTCAACAATTTCTCCAATCTGCATATTAACTACCTCGTTGACTCAGATATTTTGTCCACTGTCTCTAATGATGCCTCCCCATTGTTGAAGTAAGGTTACGTCTTGATAGGGGTTGTTATCCAGGTATTTTTTCCCAAGTAGGCTTAAATCAATCTGTTCAGTATAAGGGTTTTTCCAAATATTGAGGGAAGGAAGGAGTAGATTTCTCAAGAAATCTGAATAGACACTTCTTTTAAAATCTAATTCAGCTTTTACCTTATTTTTGATGCCTAGAGAAGCGTCGTAGTAATCAACCATTTGGTCAAGTGTTCTAAGTTCTGGAGCATCACTAGCCACCAAGGTATCAGACTTAAATGACTGTAAATTGTAATTTTCTGTATTATTCAAATCAGAAAGACGAGAATTAAGGCTTCCATTTTGATAAAATGCAAACCCTATTAGTCCTAGTGCAACTATTCCAGAGATGCCAAGGGCAATTAGAGATTTGACATAGGTATCTTTTTTTACGCCTAAAGAGATAATTTTAAATTTCTCATTGAGAGATCATCCTCCAACTGCTTCAGAAAACCAAGAGTTGATCTTATCTTTAATAGAATCTAAATTGAATGATATATTGTTCATATCTATGTTAAGAAGAGATAAAAGGTGAGATTAACTCTCGCTGGCTTGATTGACAGCTGAGGTTGACAGTTTAGTTGTACTTTCCCCAGTCTTGGATTTTGATAATGTGCTCTCAGGTGTTGATGTAGAATGAGATCAAGAAGTCTGTATATTGTTTAAGCGTCATTTTTTAGTGTTAGATGATTTATCTTCCAGTATCGGTGATTCTACAAGATCTGAGTTTAGAAAGGAACCAGTTGATGTTTGTTCGTCTGTATCAGGTATAGAATCTATACTAAAGTCTAGGATCTTATCAAAAAATGTTTCTGAAGAATTTTCTTGTGTATGTTCCTGTTCATCAAGGAGTGTTTTATAACTATCTACATAATCAAAGATTTCTCTCTTGGTGTTCTTTTGAATAGGTAGGGTAAAGGATTTTGATGAGGTATGGTATTTGTAGGTTACTCCGCCAATTTCTTCTTCCTTTTCAGAGACTTGCATCTCTTTCATATCAATTGACTTTCCAAGGATGAAGGTTGATTGTTTGAGGAGTTTGATGAGTTCAGAAACAATAAAGATATGAGGATTCTTGATTCCTTCTTTGATCAGTGCATATTCATCTTCTTTCAGAGTATTGACTTCTACAGAAAATGACAGATCTCCATTTTTACTATCAAAATCATTAAATGTAATTGAGAAGGAAGGTAATTGAGCGCTTTCTAGCTTACGATCGATCATATCCATCATTGTTTTGAAGAACACACTATCAAAGCTTTGTTTATTTTTATTGAGACGGTAGTAAGTATCAAAATCTCCAATAATATTACAATTTGCAGGTTCATAGGGATTATTGTAACAGTAGTTGAGATAATTTTTTACATCATTTTCTCCTCTAGAAAGGAGATCGTTTAGTCTTTGTTTGATTTCTGATTTTGGTATAGATAATTCATTTGAAAGTGATGTCAAGAATACATCCATAAGAGAAAATACCTTCATTGCACTTGAAAATTTAACCACTTCTAGGGAGAGTAGGCTTCTCTGAATAGAAGAGACAGAGTTGTTCTCTTTTAAAATAGTGACGAGTTCTTCAGGGAAGAAAACATCTTTATTGAGCTGGTCAGTAATCGTTTTAATCTCTTTTTTAAGTTCAATAGTTTTTTGACCAAAGTCAGTAGCGGTTTCTTGAAGTAGGTCTTTTTTTTGAGGGTAGTTTAGCCCTGGAGCAGAGATCAGATTTTTGATTTTATTTTTTCCATCTGTAGTCAGGTCTGTTGACTTGTAAGTATCAATATCAAATATCCCAAGCATCTGTCCATATTTATCGTAATGATTAGAAAAAGTTTCTACATATTCGTGTGGAGATTCAGTATTTGGGCGTGATTTCTCTTGTAGATATCGATTAAAAACTCCACTTCCAATAGCTACAATACTACATAATACTGTTCCTAGTACAGAATAATAAAAAGAACTATTATAACTTTTAACTTGGGTTTGTATTTCTGGATTGGGAGGTAGATCAGAATCATTAAGAAAATCAAAAGAAGAAGACGGGAGTTGCTCATCTGATTGGGAATTTTCTTTATTAATTTGTGCTTGTTGAGCAGAGTATGCTTCTTGTTCTACTTTTTGAATCTCTTCAGCCCCAAAAATTCCAGGATCAAGTGGGGATGTTGTTTCTGTATTGATTGGATCAGGCATTTTATCTAAAGAGTTTGCCTGCTGGTTCAAAGACGCTTGTTCAAGCTGAGAAGATAAAGAATCTTCTAAAAGTGATGTTTTATTTTCTTCGCTAATAACCATAGTGAGAAGGTTTAAGAATAAAGATTGTTTTTTTAAGAGAGTATTCATAATACTTTCTCAAAGTATATTCCAAAAACAAAAAAAGTCAAAAAATCTGACTTTTTTATTGGTTAGGAAATATTCTTTAGACTTTTTTATTCTACAAATGATTCATATTCATCAAGTTCGTCTTCCTGAGGATTCTCCTCGAGATATTTTTCGCAGCTAGGACAATACTTAACAAAGGGGTCTTGCATCTTGATAGCATGGTAAACAAACTCTCCAAGGTCTATTACTCCATTTTTACTATCAATTTGCATTACCTCTTCTTCTTTTTGTTCATCTTCAGTAAGGTCGAGTACATATTTAGCTGTGTAATCAGAAATGTTAATCTCTCTCTGATATTCCCTTCCACAACGATCACATATCTCACTTACCATGCAGCTCAAATTGTTAATTGTAGCAAAAATAGAGTCCTTCCCTATTGATTGAAGTAAAATTTCTCCTGAAACTCCTTCTGCGCTTAGATTTGGAATTTCTTCGAGCATTTTATTTTCGAAGCTTAGTTGATCGGTTACTTTTGCTTTGAGCATATCGGATACCTTAACCTGAAAATCTGGATGTGACATATTTTGATACAACAAAATCTAAAAATATATGCAAAGTGTTTATCAATATTGACTCTCCAAAATTTTATGAAGTAGTTCTAGCTTTCACAAAAGGGAGTCATAAATCTGAATTGACTATAACGATTTAGTCCTAATTTTCAAAGTTTTTTGACTTGTTTTTACACAGAGAAAGGATATAGTCAGGATAATTTGCTTTATATGTCAAGGAAGAAATGAGACAAAAGGGCTTTACGATGATTGAAATTTTGGTGGTAATTGTAGTTTTTGGGGTGGGGATTTTGGCTATTTTGACGATGTTAACCAATAGTATTGGCTATTTTGATACGGTAAATATGCAAACCAGAGCAACTATGCTAGCAAAGGAGGCTCTAGATCTTGCATATAGTCATAGAGATAGCAATCTCGAACAGGGCTATCCTCGAAATTATGTAGATTATGATGAAACCAATAATAAGGAGATTGTTCGAACTCCTTGAGAGGTATATAAATTAGGATTTAGTAAGGATGCTTATTATTTACTAGAAAAGAGTGAAAAAAAGCCAGATTTTTCTTCTAGTTTTGATACGTTTAGAGTTGCACTTGAGATAGGAGATGGGAAACTGCCATCTTATTATCGCTATCTTGAAGAAAAAGATGCTAGTACCGATGTCAGCAAAGGTTTTGCAAGACGAGTTGAGTTTTCAGAGGTAAAATGAGGGGATTTTTCTCCAAATAAGCTTCTAAAGATTTCTTCTCATGCTCTTTATCAGAGAGGAGCAACAACAGGGGAGGTTGTTCTGGAGGGATTTATTGGTCTCAAAGATAGCAAAGTTGAAGAATCTTCTCAAACAACAAATTAACTTTATCATTGATTGAAACGATGAAAAAAAACTGATTTACTTTAGCAGAGATTCTTATTGTTGTGATTCTTTTTTGAATGCTGGCAGGAATTATTATAAAAACTTATACGACGATTTCTCAAGTAAGCTTTAGACTTCAGCAGGAAAAGGAGATAGCAAAGGAGGCGCTTGTGCTCTCTCAAGTTTTGGATAATCTTGCACAAAGTACCACTATTGATTATGATCAATATAAATCATCTGATCTTGTCGCAAACAATGGAATCGTAGATACCCTTTATCTTAAAGGAGATAATGGAGATGAATATCAGATTGCTTCAATTAATACTTGTTTAACAGATCAAGAACTTTATGAACAGGCAGAAAAATCTGAACTCAAAACGGAGAACCAGAAAGAAGAGACTCCTTGTCAACTTTCGTTTACAGGCACGACCAAAGATTGAAAAACAAGTCACCTTTTACTCGACGGTAAAAACTTCAAGCTTAGTAAAATGCAGTTTAAGATTATTCCTTTTATCTGAAAAGCTAAACTTAAGGAAAAATTAGAAACAGATGCTTCTGAAACGCCAAAAGACTGAAAGCCTGCTTTTTGGATATTGGGAACGCTCTATAGTCATTACTATAATCCCAATAAATGGACTAATAATATCTCACTTCCTTTGCAGTTTTTCTTTTCTCTACAGGGGAAAACGGAAAGCCTTTATTCAATTATAGATGAGAATGCCACACAATCTTCCGAAGCCTAAGGGAAATATTCTGATTTTTACTATCTTTGTCTTGTTTGCATCAGCTTTACTCGGGATTTTGGTGAGTATTATGATGAGAGATTTTCTCAAATATAGCAATGAAATCGCTCACTATCACCAGGCAAATGCTCTCGCAAAATCAGCAAGCGAACTATGATTTATGCTGATAGGGGAAAGCAAGGCAGGTTTTGACTTTGAGTGAAATGGAGAAGGTTTGATAAAAGCAAACTTTTCTTGTCCTGTAGAGAAAAATGAAAAAGAAGAATGCTGACTTCCTCGCTCCTTCTCCCTAAAAATCGATGGACTCAAAGATCAGATTTCGACTACTTTAAAACCTGGACAATCACTTACCTTACCGACATTTTGGCATGTTGTAGGAGATTTTAAGCTTGCTGGAATTCAAGGACGAAGCCATATTCCCACAGTGGATAATCCATCTGATTTTAAGCACACTATTGTGCAAGAAAATAATAATTGAGAAACTTCTATCACAAATCCAGGAATCTATCAACAAGGAGCAGATAATAGGTATTATGTTATTTCAAATCTTGATATCACCAATGGAAAGCAGCTTAATGTTTCTAGTAGTGATGCATCATCTCCTCTTTTTGATGGAACATTCAAGATGACAGTTGAGGGGAAGTATGGAGACAAGGTAGTTTCCAAAGAATATCAGCTCAACCAAACATTGCCTGACTTTTTACAAAGCGACAATTATCTTAAATAATGCTATAGCTTGGCTAAACAAAAAACTGGAGATTCTCTTCTCTAGTTTTTTGTTAAAAAAGAAAAAGCTTTGACTGCTCCAAGTGTATTTGTTTCTCTCTATTCTAGTGAGCTTGCTTTAGTCATCCCTAGTTATTACATATTTTATTGTCTTGGTTTTTTTGCGAAATATGGTGTGATATTAAAATATATATGTTTTAATATGAGCACAAGCAATAGTAATATTAAACAGGGGTTATGAAAAAAGTTGCATCCAAAAAAGTACAATAAATTCACAAAATCATTCTTTGTCAAGGAGATAACAAACTAGGGTGTCAGATTTTTTTGTGTTTTTTTTGGGTGTGAGTATACTAGAACTGATAGTAAAACTTTATATTTCTATAGTATTTTTCTCATGAAAACTGAAAATACCCGTATTCCCCTTGTCAGTATCAAAGACTTAACTCGAACCTATCCAGATAGTAAGAGAAAGCTTTTTGATAAGTTTAATCTTGA
>ERZ773180.958-NODE-958-length-15421-cov-27.236041_pt1 | contig 15421 bp, 13 predicted proteins | sample MGYA00511080_ERZ773180 | MGnify/ENA primary metagenome ERZ773180 (study PRJEB29015, sample SAMEA2738175) | human oral metagenome | biome: human oral; feature: human-associated habitat; material: saliva | place: China | collected 2178 ...
CGGTGCCCGAGGTCAACCGCGTCGTCCTCGACGTGACCTCCAAGCCCCCGGCCACCATCGAGTGGGAGTGACGCTCTCCTTGAGCTGAGCGTACAGACTCAAAGCCCCGGCCTCGTCCCTGATTCATGGGACGAGGCCGGGATTTGTTTATTGGGTGAGCGTGGCGAGTGCCCGGCTGACTCGATACACATCGCGCGGAGATAGCCTGCCGATCCTGCCTGCAGTGCCAAGGTAGGCTGGTGGCAAGAGTGCAATTCGGTCTACTCGTACGAGGGATGGTTTCGTCAGCCCCGCTGCGCGCCAGTCCTCGAGGGGAGTGTCGAGTGGGAGCGAGAGCTTGTTCGAGGCGCTCGTGATCATCGCCGCCAGGAGTCCGTCCTGTGAACAGGTGAGAACTAGGACTGGGCGAAACTTATAGCCGCGGTCATCGAAGTTGAAACGCGCGTGCCAGACCTCCCACGGTACGGGCGCTCCCTCACTCGCCGTCATCCCAGTCTCCCGGGAGCTGTGCGACGCCGTTTGGGTCCATGGTGGGGCGATAGGCGTAGCGCTCGAGTCCATCAAACGTGGGGATTTCGGGGCGCATGTCGAAGGGGAGACCACCAACCTCAATCGACTTGGCGAGGAAGATGTTGATTGCGTCCGAGAGGCTGATTCCCCAGCGTGCATAGACGGCTGCGGCATCGGCCTTGATCTGCGCGGTTGTGCGGGTCTTCACCTCAGCTGTGCGGGTCATTGTCGGCATCATCGCTCCTTTCATCCGTTCTTATCGTACCCCTAACCGGGTCGATTTTGGTCCCAAACCGGGTAGGATTTGGGTGAATTATGAGGGGAGATTGCGTGTCAGTTCTACTAGTGCGGCCAGTGGGGCGACGTTAGCCCTGTGACTGAGCCCCGGCCTCGTCCCTGATTCATGGGACGAGGCCGGGGCATGTCTGTGTGTTTAACTGCTCCTAGGCGCCCTGAGGGAGCGCTGCCGGGGTAGCGTCGCCGACCTTGCGCAGGTGCATGTAGAGCTTGTAGGACGAGACCAGGTCCGCCACGGGGAACAGCTGCATGGGAATGTGTAGCTTCGTTGCCTTCGGGTTGCTGAGGCCCTGGTTGCGGGCGCGAAGTGCGGCGGTGATGCCGTAGAACGACGAGATGAGGAGGCATAGGTAGGACAGGCCCACCTGCATGTAGATAAAGCTCATTATCTTGAAGAAATCATGAAGGGAAATGAACAAGTAGGCCAGGGCATATGCGTACTGCAGCAGGGGGAGGCTGAACGGGACCAGAACGATTTTGAGCAGCAGGCTCCGCAATGCCAGCGCGCGCGGGCTCTCATCACGGCACAGCCAGAAGAGGGAGATGAGATTTGCCGCTGCGGCAACCGCAAACAAGGCGAGCCACATGTTCCAGGTCAATGCGAATCCAATACGGTAACTCTGGTCGCTATACGCGGCTATGACGAGGAGTATGGGGGCTGCGATGCGGAGAATCTTGGACACCTGGCGCCTGCTTTCTATCGTCGTCTCGCTTGTCCCGTGAATATATCATCGCGGCCGTGGGCGGGGTGCTCGTACTCAGGATTCCGAGGCGGTGGCTGAGGCGGGCTTCTGTGCCCTATGCAGGACTATGCACAGCCAGATGCTTGAGATGAGATCGGTAAATGGCAAGCAGTGCATCGCGATGTGCCTGCGTTGTGAGGAGGTGTTGAGGAGGCCCTCCGTGTGGGCGCGATGCGCCGCGGCTATGCCGTACTGCGAACTCGTCAGCAGCAGTGCGTACATGCCGCATATGAGCGTGAAGAGGTAGGCGAGAGCTAGTACGAGATATGGGGGAGCCAGGAGGCCTGCAGCAAGGAACGCTGTGAAGGGGAGGAAGCCGATGTTGAGGGGGAGGATGCAGAGCTTGAGGAGTAGTCCCTGCAGCGCGAGCGAGCGTGCGCTGGTGTCGCGCTGAAGCCATCGGATGCTCGCGAGGTTCAGCAGGCCGGCGGCCAGGATTGCAACGATCCAGACGGTGTCGCTGGTGCCGGCGATGCTGTGCGGGAAGATGAGCTCAGCGCCGCCGCCGATGTAGGCCGCGAGAATTAAAAGGATGGGTGCGGTGACACGTGCGATGGCGGACATCGGTACCCCCCATTCTGCTTGAAAGTTTGTAATAGTTGTGACTATGTTACCCCCTCTCGTTGGGGTGTGTGAGTGAGGGGGGGATTGGGTGTAAAGCCGCGCCTGGAGTAGGGTTTGTCGTAGCGAAGCGGCAGCCCTGGATCAAGGAGGATGACACGTGGATCTGCTCGAATACATGCGCTCGCAGGACACTATCACGCAGGAGGAATGGGAATGTACCTTCGAGGAGGATGCTCGGGAAATTCTTGTTCTGCTCGCTGGTGGTGCAGGTGCCGGCAAGAGGAACGGATTCTGGGATGTCTCGCACTACTTCATTGCGTATGTGGACTGCCAGACCGGCGCACTGCGCACGGGTGACGGCCGGATCGTCTATCCCGTCAGCGACGAGGAACATGATGCCGGAGGAATCCTCGATCGCTTCCGTCGGGAAGCGGTATACCGCCTCAAGGCGCGTAAGAAGATTCCGCACGAGATTCCCGAGGGCGTGACCGTCTCCTCGCAGAACCAATTCCTGATCGTCGAGGTCCTGGAAGAAGATGCCCTGTGCCCCGCCTTGGAAGAGGTGCTGGCCGACTATCGCAGGCCGGTCGTGGTGACCGACGAGGTACTCGGAGAACTCACCCTCGACAAGGACCTCGACATGTTCGAAGGGGAGGTCCTGTGGCGTGGCGAGCAGATCTGCCTGTCGCTCGAGGTTGATGCGGCGAACGAGGATACCTGGGCCGATGCCAGGCGGGCGATGAAAGAGATGCTGGCGGAGCAGGATCGCTGGGATCGCGACATGCGCGCGAGCGCCGCACGTGAGCTCACCGAACTCGCGTGCAAGTGGCGTGAGTCCGCCGACGAGGAGGTCCCCGAGGTTACGGAAGAGAGCTTCGCTCGCCGGATCGAGCTGCGCAGCATCGCGATGGACGCCGACGGTTCATTTTCCGCCTACTTTGATGACGACGACATGTTCTTCGGGCACTGCGTCACCGTATACGGAACTCTGATGGGCGGGGTGACCGCAGCGAACATGGAGGGGTAGGCGTCCTACGCGTTGGTCGGAGCGGCGCTGTCCACTCGACGCAGGAGCATGTAGAGCCTGATCGAGGAAACCAGGTCGGCGATGGGAATGGCGTGCCCTCGCTTGTACTGTTTCGTCGTTTCGTGGGAGATTAGTTGTTCGTCGCGTGCGCGAGTGATCGCCGCGAACCCGTGGGACGAGGTGACGATCATGATGATGTAGCTCCCCAGGAGTACAGGGGGGAAGATGAGTGCCTGAGGGGCGGGGCCGCCTGGGGCAAGCACATACGGTCCGAGGTAAAGGATTATCAAGGACGTGGTCAGGAAGAAGGGGAGGAAGCTGAGTTTGATGAGGAGGCCCCAGAAAGCCAGTTCGCGGGGCATGCGCGTGTTGCGAGAGAAGTGCGTGCAGACGACACTCGCCGTGGCGGAGGCAATCATCACGAACGGCCAGACGTCGATTCGGAGCATCGGGAAGGGAAAGGGGAATGCCATGGTAAAAGGCCCGCCCGCATAGGCCGTCACGACAAAACAGAATGAGGTCGCGAGGGACGCAACTGTCGGCCAGTGGATTCGTGAGGCTCCGCGGCCACTCGCGGTGACGGTGTTGTCAATGAGGGGAACTGGTTGAGCAACGTTGAGTGTGCGTGAGGGCTGGTTGGTGATCTGCGCGTTGGTCGGAGCGGCGCTGTCCAGTCGACGTAGGAGTAGGTAGAGCCTGATCGAGGAGACCAGGTCGACGATGGGAATGGCGTGCCCGCGCATGTATTTCTTCGCCGTTTCAGGGGAGAAGAGATACTCGTTGCGCGCGCGGATAGTCGCCGCGAACCCATAGCACGAGGAGACGACCATGAGGGTGCAGGACAGGGCGGCGTAGGGGATGATGAGGGCTAATCCGAGCACTAACGCCTCAGGGCTGAAAGACAGCTGTTGTCCCGTTATCACAACAACAAAGAGGTTCACCAGGAATATTGGCAGGAAGCATACCTTGAGGGTGAGACCCCAAAAAGCTAGGTGGTGCGCTCTCTCTGCGCGCACAAGCCTGAATGCGCTGGCTGCATTCGCGCCGCCGAGGGTAACCAGTAGAAGAAACCACGCCAGCGGCGGAATCAGGCTGAAGGCGTTGCGGCCGAACAGGGTGCCCATGGGTTCGCCGGTGTAGACCACGACGATGAATGCGATGGGCAGAGCGGCCCGGAGTATTTTGGACACGCGGAGACTCCCTCGTCGATCCTCGTTGATGGAATCGAATATAGCAGTCCTTCTCCTGTGAAGATCTTGGTTTCTGTTGGTGGGTAAATGCTTCTAGCGTCTCATCTGCGCGTGAGCGCGGCGACAGCGACCATTGTCTAGTTATGTCGATATGGGTGACGTGGATGGTCAGGCGTGTGAGGGTCCAGGCCGCGGATGTGTTTGTATGTGTGTGGAATGGTTCGTCAGAGATTGCAACTGAACAAGTGCTGTCTATGCTGTGTTTCAGCTCAGGTTGTCACAGGTGTCAACATGAGTCTAAGGATGCCGAGTTTGCATTGGTCTGAGGAAGGGGGCAGTTATGCCCATTGTTTCTGTTCGTCGTTTTACCTCGCTCTCCGATTATCAGCGCCATAATGGACGTGGTGGTGTTCAAGTGGATGTTGATTGTTCTGTGCCTGATCTTGCGAGATATTCACTTTATAACGGTAGTTACGCTGGGCATGTGATTCGTTCAAGTTCTGGTAGAAGGTTCTATCGATCAATTCCTCGTTTTGCTCTTGCGTATGATCGTGCTTTGGACTCATATGTGATGAGGGATGATTATCGTTTTGCTGAAAGTAGTTATAAAGCTACCGTTTCCTTTTTTCTAGGAATGATAGGAGTGCGAGTTGTGTTTGAAAAGCTGATGGGGGGTAGTAAGCCTGGAAGGTTCTTGCTTCATGCGGGAAATCGGAAGCAATTTGTATTGAAAACGTCGGGAATGCAGAAGCCTGACTTTATTGCTGTTGATGAAAATGGTGATCCCTATGCGCTGTTTGAAGGGAAGGGGTCATCGGATAGTGGTGTGAAGAGCTACCAGATTGAGCATGGTAAGGAGCAAGTAGAGGACGTATTGTCCGTGACGCTGACGGGGGCTCGTGGGGTGTCTGGGGTAATGAAACAGGGGGTGGATCTTGAAAGACATGTGGTTGCTTCAGGTTTTTTGAATCGTCCCGGAGTTCGGGGTGGTATATGGGGTTTGTATGATGTGGATCCGAGTGGTGAGGGGATGGGTGATCTAGTGGTGGATTTTGATGGAGCGGTATACGACTACTACGCCCCAGTTGTATCGGTCCTGTCGGAGGGGGGTGAGGATGTAGTAGTAAATGGTGTGAATTGTGAGTTAGTAAAGGTTGAAGAGGGTGTCTCCATCGGTTTAGTTCGGGGGCTTCGTGATGTGATTTGTGAAATTGCGGATAAAAAAGCGAATCCTAAGATGAGGCATAAGTATATATTTGAGGGTGTGGGCGATGGGTGTGCTCGGCGTGTTGCTGAATATTTGAATGGCTTGGATGCAATTGCAGGTGGGAGTGTGGATGAACGTGTGTCAATGGGTGGTGATGGGATTGTTGTTATGGTGAGCGATGAATATGTTAAGTCGTTCAATCTGGAATCGGATTGAGCTTGGTAGTCGTAGTGGATGGCTAGCACTCCAACTTCGTCCCTGATTTGTGGGATTAAGCCGGAGTCTTGTTCTATGGATAAAGGGGCTCTTCCGAGTTGAGTGTGGGTGATCGGGTGTTGGTCGGGGTTGCGTGTAGAGGTCGAGGTCCTTGATGATGAGCGGACTTCTACCCTCGCTGTCTTCAAGGACCTTGGGCGGTGTCTCACCCTACCTGCTGCTGCTCTGTGTCGCTTGATCGTTGTGATCGGTGTGATCTGCTCGTCGGTTTGGAGGGCTTCCATCTGATGAGCGTGGCTCGCACCCCAGATGCTCTGGTACTCGACATAGAGTCCTGTGATCGCTGTGCTGGCTGCCCGGGTTGTGGGGTGACTTGCTCAAGGCCACGGTCGTATGGTGGTGGAGGTGATCGACGCGCCTTGGGCCGGGGTCCCGGTGCGGATCCGGTGGCATAAGCGACGCTGGATATGCCGCGAACACGCCTGCCAGACGGTGACATTCCTGGAACACAGCGAGAAGGTGTGCGCCCCCCGGGCGCGTCTGGGGACCCGGGCGATCCGCTGGGCGATCCGACAGTTGCGCTTCGAAGGAGCCACCATCGCTGGCCTGGCTCGACAACTGGCAACCACATGGAACACCGTGTGGTCCCACATCAAGCCGTGCCTGCAAGCCGCATCTGAACACCGCCCGTTTCGCAGGGGTTCGGGTGCTGGGGGTTGACGAGCATGTATGGCATCACCAGGACCGACGCCGACGAGGGCCCCGTGAGCTCACCGGCATCGTGGACCTGACACGCGGGAAGGAACATCCCACGGCCCGCTTGAGTGGACCTGGTCCCAGGAAGGTCTGGCACCGCGCATGAGAACTGGCCGGCCGAGCGCGGCGAACAGTTTCGCTCCGGTATCCAGATCGCGACGCTGGATCCCTTCCAGGGACAGCAAGAACGCCATCGACGATCAACTCCAAGACGCCACCAGCGTCCTCGATGTCTTCCATATCGTCAAGTTCGCTGGCGACGCTCCAGGTGAGGTGCGTCGCCGCGTCCAGCAAGACACGACCGGTCACTGCGGGCGCAAGGGTGATCCCCTCTATCAAATCCGGCTTCTTTTGCGCGCCTCGCGCCACAGGCTCACTCCACGTCAAAAGGAACGCCTCTGTGAGGCCTTCGTGGCAGATGAGGCGCATATCAGTGTCGAAGTCGCCTACCTTCACCGGGCAAGTGTGCGAGGTCTTCCATCAAGCCGCACCCGCCCAAGGCCAACGCCTGGCCGCACACTTCATCGAGCGCCTACCAGCTTGTCCCATCCCCGAAATCGCTCGCCTGGGCCGGACCCTACACAAGTGGAAGGACGCATTCTTGGCCTACTTCGATACCGGCGGAGCCAGCAACAGCTCCACGGAAGCTATCAACGGACATTATCGAGCTGGGCAGACGCACCGCCAGAGGCTGCCGCAACCCCACCAGCTACCAACTCCGAATGCTCCTCATCGCAGGAGGTCTAGATGCCTCCACCCACACCCAACTCTGAAGAGCCGCTTAATGCACCTTTTGGCGCTCGGTGCTTTCTGACATATTAGCTTTTGTTGACGAGGTAAATCCTTGTGTCTTAATGCACCTTTTGGCGCTCGGTGCTTTCTGACATATTAGCTTTCGTTGACAAGTTGAGTTAAATCCTTGTGTCTTAATGCACCTTTTGGCGCTCGGTGCTTTCTGACTTGTCCGAAAGCGTACTTTGACAAGCAGATGTAATAAGATTAGGTCTTAATGCACCTTTTGGCGCTCGGTGCTTTCTGACTGCCCGGCGTGTCGCACCCCCTATGGCCAGGGAAAACGTCGTACCGGATCGCCAGTGGCCGAAAAAGCACCCCTCCGGCCAACAAGCACGAGGTCATATTACCAGACTTTTCGTTGCGACTGCTCGCATCGCCGCAGAACGCCTGCGGGGCCGACACTGCCCCGGAAATCGGCGCCATCGTCGGCGTGTCGCTCCTCCATAACGCTTCACACTTGGAGAGTAACCGCAAGGTTGTTGAGTGGAAGGACAGACGATGACGACACCCGCCACGGCCTCGTCCCTGAGAGAAGCAACCAGCCCCGAAGCCCTCACTCGCGCCAGACGCCGACTCCTCACAGCACACCCCGACCCCACCAGAGCGAACACCTCCACGCCGGGAAGCCTCACCGACGAACAACTCCGCGTCCTCGCCACCCACGACTGGGCGCCGCCACGCATCGCCGCACTTGACACGAACACTCTCACGACGGCCGATCCCATCACCCGGGCGCTCCTGGCCGAATCGGTGCGCGAAACCCTCTAACGCCGCCTCGCCGCGGAACGCCCCCACGGCACCTACGACGACACGCGCGCAGGACACGACGCATTCAGCAGGGGAGTCGTCGACGACTACGACCACGGCAACCACCACCTCGCGCGAGCCACCATCCGCGTCGCCGACCCGGGCCTCATGACCTGTGCGGGCCTTTCGGCGCTGGACGTGCCCGACACCGACGCGCCCATTATCGACGAACTCGCCCGAGCCTCGGACCCCAATCCGATCGCGAGCGTGCTCGCCGACGCCGCTCTGCTCGATCTTGACAGGTACGCCACTGGGCGAGGCCTGCGCTACTCGCGCGTCGGAACCGCCCTCATGCTCGCGGCGCCAAACGAACAGCGCCTGGCCGACGCCATCGACACCGTCGCGGCCGCTGCCATTGGCGCGGGCGCGCGCCTCACCGACGTGACAACCCAGTACATTGACGAGGAGAAAGCCCTCGCGAGCATCGGAATCGACCTGTGGGCCACCCGGTCCAGTGAGGAACCCACCGGCAAAGCCGATCGCATCCTCTACGTCGGCCGCGATGGTGCACGCGTCCATGTCAAAGCGGGCCGCGTCCTCGTCGACGCGCCCGGCTCGCTGCCCGCCGCCTCCGTGCCGAAAAACAGCGTCACGCGCATCGTCCTGTCCGGAAACGTCGACCTGTCCGCCGGCGCGCGCTCGTGGGCGATGCGCAGTGGCGTCGACGTCGTGTGCCTGTCGCGGCGAGGCTCCTACCAAGGCACCCTCATCGGTGCGAACAGGGGCGCACACGCCAGCCGGCTTCTCGCGCAAGTCGCCCTCACCGGCGATCATGAGCGGCGCGTCCGCCTGGCCGCCAGCCTCATTGGCGCGAAAATCCGCGGCCAAATCCACGTCCTCACCCGCATCGCCCGGCGCGACGAAGCCGTGCACGTCGCCGACACGACCGCGCACATGCACGCGTGGCGGCGCTCCCTCGTGGGCGCGCGCACACTCGACGAAGTCATGGGCATCGAAGGCGCATGTTCCAACGCCTACTTCGACGCGCTCGCCGCGTGCGTGCCCGCCGACGTCACCTTCGACGGGCGCAGCCGACGCCCACCCCGCGATCTGCCCAACGCCGCCCTGTCCTACGGGTACGCGATCCTCCTGTCCGAATGCGTCGGCGCGCTGCACGCCGCCGGGCTCGAGCCCTCCCTCGGCATCGCGCACGCGCCCACCGACAAGCGGCCCAGCCTGGCGCTGGACCTCATGGAACAATTCCGCCCGCTCCTGGTCGACCAGACCGTCATGGCGCTCCTGCGCACGCGCAAACTCCGGCCCGGACACGGCGTCGTCGAGGCCGAGGCCGGGGGAGTGTGGCTGGGCAGCGACGGCAAGAGAATCCTCGTCGACGCTTACGAGGCCGCCTGCCAGCGATCCGTCACCGGTGCCCTCCCCGGATACTCGGGGTCGTGGCGCAGGCACATCGCCCACTCCGCGCAGATGCTGGCGCGCGCCATCGCCGAACCCGGCTACCAGTGGAGCGGGGTCGCCTGGCGATGATCTACATCATCGCCTACGACATCGCCGACAATAAGCGGCGGCTGCGCGTCGCCAAAACACTGGAATCCTGGGGCTACCGCATCCAAGAATCCGTGTTCCAACTCCGCCTCGACACAGCCACGCTGGCGCGCGTGCGTTCGTCTTTGGCCGCTCTCATCTCTGATGCCGAAGACGTCATCCACATCTACCCCATCTGCTCATCCTGCGCCGACCACGCCGACATACTCGGCGCGGCCATAGCGCTGGACGACGTGGGACTGTGCCGGGGAGTGTGGTGAAGGTTTAGCGGCCCTATTTCTTATGTGGATCTGGGAGGTGGATAGGCTGGTCACTGGTTGGACCCCAGAGGGGGCCGGGTTCGATACCAGAACCATCAAGCGGGAGGCCAGTGTGCCAATCCGTCCTGTTATTCGCCTTGTTTTCCTCAAGGTTGAGATGGCGCACTTCAAGCTTGTCGCCATAGCCGAAGCATGAACGTTGAAAAGACTCAACCCAAGGAGTAGTCAGGTACTCTATGGGAACCTGAAATTCGGAGGGGTCTGAATTTGAGGTGACCGTGCCCAGGCATCCCGTCAACTGAGCATAGGATGCGCACAGAGAGGAGGTTGCGTCGCTTCCGTCATTATTGGTCTTGCAAGCGCGGAAGCCATTAGGGGAAAGGTCAACTTGGACGACACCGAGGCCAAGTGGCTTTCCCATGCCGAGACGTAGATAACCAACCCGATCTGATGGGGTTCTACTCATGTGCTGTCGACGCCGGGTCTGAGGAACGAGATTCGATGAATCCAGAATCCAAAGGAGGAATGAGAGCTCAAAATGAGTAAGTGCCTCAAAATGAATGGTTGCTTCGAACTGTGTACCCGCTTTGACGTATGACTTCACCTCGGATGTAACCTTGTCGGTGTCGCTCTGTGTTTTGAGTGCCTTCTCGGGGAATCCGCTCTCTTTGTCAATCAATTCCCATGCGTTTCGGTCGATGGGGTAAGTAGTGGCCCCGAGCGCCTGTTCAGGCTCGGTTGAGAAATACTGACTTCGCTTAACCTTCTTTCCAAATGAGTTGATGTTCGAGCCGTCAATACGTGTTAAGAACCGCCGAGCAGAGGAAGGGCGAGGATTCAAGAGTGGCCTCAACCTCAGTGAAGATACCCCTTTTCCCGCACCGTCGGAGTAACGAACATCAGTCACTGAGATTCGTCCCTGAAATGAAGAGGCGGGCTCTCTGCTGCGGTCAGGGTTTGATGTGGTTCTGTCGATGTGTGCTACGTAGCCAAACAAGCGATCGGCTGGAGATAGTTCGCAGAAATGCTCGGCAGGGGCTATGTGAGATCGCCTTGCAACTGCCAGCGGAGACATTGTGTAAGCGTTGCGTCCGACGGAAATAGGTACTAGTGTATCTACTACCATTTTGCCTATTGGGTTCTCTGACAGAAGTGAGTAAGCAAAGAAACTGTCAGTTTTCTTAGTGAGTATCTCTTCGTATTGGCGAATGTAGATGTTTGGGGTGCTTCCCGTTTCGCTATCCCAGTTTTGTGAATAGCTCGCGAGTACTTGGAAATACTTCTCGATGGGAGATGGACGGCTGTCGCTTCCTTCGGGGATAGACGCCGTTTTGTTAGGTCCGCCGCGCTCTATGAAGAAAACGCGTTCCGCCATTTTTTTGCCGAAGGTGCTAGCACCCTTTTCAAGGTCGTCCGGGTCCGTTGTGATATAAACATATCCTCCCTGTTTGATTAGTGTCTCATTTAAGTCTTCCCCGGTGAGTATGTTCTCGTCAAACAGCGGAACGCGCTCCTGTGGTTCAGTGTTAGTGTAGAGGGCATAGATGAACCAGTATGCGTATGTCCCATTGTCGACTAGCTTTGCGTCGAACTCTACTCGACGGTACCGTTTACCTTGAGTTGGACGAATTAGTGCTAATAAGCGTTTGTTGTTCATTCTTGGAGCGAACTTTGTATTACTTCCTTGTCTTGTTCGAAGTGTTGCAGCCATCATGACGGGAATTGGCCGACTGTTGTGATTTCTTTTAACTGATGGCAGTCTGTCGTGGGTTCCGGTAAGCAAAACCGCTGTTCTCTTATTAGGTTGCACGAGTGTGGGGACGAGATTTTGGCATTCTGCGGGATCCATACGATATGTGAGGGGTTCTGAGTAGTCTCCGAATACCCGTAGGCGGGACGATGTCACCCTTTCATAGGCGTTAGACAGCATGCCCTTCACCATCGTTGCGGGTAAAATGGGAATCGTATCTGTCGCTTTCCCCTTGTCCTTGGCCGTCTTTGTTGGAACCGAGATTGCACCTGTATCTTCGTCTACATTTCCGTAAACGAGTGGTGTTTTTGCTGTAATGGAAAACCTTATGGATCCGCTCCAAGTGTGAGCTGGAAAGTGGTCTAGTGATGCTGGTTCTCGATCGTTGAGTTCCGGGTAGTTTTGGAGCGTGTTGTTGGTTCGTAGAACAGGAATCCTATTTGCCGCTGCGTGAATCTTAGGCATTGTATTTCCACTCTCCCGTGAATAGCTGGTCGACCACGACCGTGTTTCCGTACTTATCTTCTTCTTGGATGAACTCGACTGCCGTCATCGGCTTTGTGGTGACGTGTTGCCCGTCCTGTTCTGTCCGACCAGAGGTGGGTTCCGAGGCAGAATCCGTATCGCCACTGCCAGAAGACTCGTGCTGCACATAGCTCACCTTGTGGGCCCATCCACTCACACAGGGCATTCCTGACTCCGATCCTTCGGATGATTCCTTGGCTGTGCTGGCGGTGAGCGTTAGCTCGACGGCACCCACGCCGTTCGCCCATCGGAACTCGTGAGCGAGTGTGGAGTCTGTGTCGGCATCGTCGATGACCTGCCACAAACGTATCTCATATGTGCCTGAGTCATGAAAGCGTGCGGACTTCACATCCGGTACTTGACGCGTGCCGTTTGTTGCCCACACAATTCCGGCTATCTTGCTGTCCTTAAATTTATGAGCCAGTAGCGTTGGTAGCTCCACGGCACGGTGTATCTTGTGCTCGGTCACCTCCAGGCGGCAAGGGGCAGTGGTAGAGGTGTGTTCGTTATTCTTAATTTCTTCGTCACTCATCTGCTTTCACGTCCTTATGCGTCGAGGCCTCACATGCTTCGGTATTGGATTCTGGGAGACAATCAGCCCATCCCGTGTATGCGCCGTTTCCACCGAATTCGCCTCGCAGATACGCGAGGATTGTGTGCGCGGCGCTAGGAGCCGCGTCATCTCTGTCGTCCCGTCTAGCGGGCCATAGCTGTTCTTCAGTCGGAGCCGTGATGATCGTGCCGTCGGCGTCAGACATGCTGATACCGGTGACCTCAACTTGGCCGAGGCCTCGGGTTGTTTTCCCTCCGAGCGGAAGGGTGCCCGCGCTGAGTTCCGCAAGGGCAATACATAGGAGACACCAGGACGCTCGGGCGAAGGGTAAGCACTCATCGAGTGATAGGCCGCCGATACCCGATTCAGTCTTCACATTCTGAAGAAGACGTGCGGTGTCAACCTCGATGACGATGTCGTTCCACAAGGCATGTGGGTAAACGACTTCAAAAAACAGTGCTCCTTTGACTGCTCCACCAGTCCAGCGATCAATCGCGTTGTGGGGAATCGTCAGGGGTTCATTGAGTCTTTGCGTTGTGCAGTCTCGGATTCTGATTGCACCACGGTACTCGGTCGTGCCGAACATGTAACGCACCAGATTCGGATCACGCGCAAGCTGCTCATGGATGTCGATGGGACGGTGATTTCCTTTTTCATCGGCCGCAACGAAACTCTTTTCCTCAGGTGGTCCACTTTCGGCATACAGCACCGTTCGAGCGATCCGCGAGCACCTGGAGCGCAGTGCGCCGCGAATTGAGGTACCTGGGAGCAACAGTGGATCTGTACAAGTCTTGCTGTTATCGGTTGAGCTCTTGACGCGGAGAGGGAGGAGGACATTACTATCTTCCCCGTTCTCTCCATTGGTTTGCTCTTTGTTTGCAGGAGTCTTCTGTTCAGGATCGTGTACGAACACACCGGTAGGCGAGTTCCAGCTGATCCGCACCTGCGTCGGCCGAATACGTTGAGCTGCAGAGATCTCTTGATCGCCATCGGATTCTGACCCCACCCACTTCCGAATCAGATTGATTGCAGTGTGCTCTGTCGATGCCACCTCCGGGCACTTCTCGCCGAAGGCAGAGATTACACTCGTCAGAATATTTCGTGCAAAGTCCGTACGAGCCTCGTACACCTCGTGAGAATCTTCGGGGTGATCGGGCACCTCGAAGGGAATCTCAACTTGTGACGTAGTGTCTGGCAATCCGATGAAAGATACTCGGGAGACCTCGATGAAGCCAAGGCCCCCGCCTGTCCCTCCGCCAAGAGGGAGGACTCCCTCGCAGAGGTCGGTGACGGCCATGGTCAGGAGAAGGATAGCTGCTTGCAGGCGGATCTTGAAGCCTGGAAGCTCATAATCCTTGTCTGATGATGAGGGGTCTGGAAGCACGAAACCGCCAGGGTCCTGGCGAATATTGCGGCAGAGTTGGGCGTGGTCAATGTCGATCTGAATCGAATCCCATGTGACGTGCGGATACAGCAGCTCCGAATATAACGCCCCGTGGGCAGCGCTTCCGGTGACTCGATCGATTGCGTTGCGTGTGAGCTTAAGAGGCTCTTCTTCTGATATCCGCCCTTCGCAGTCATGGACGCGGACCGCTCCCCGGTACTCGGTTGTCCCGAACAAGTAGCGCACGAGGATCGGATCTGCGGCGAGCTGTTTGTGCACGTCCTCCGCCATCGTGAGTTCGTCAGAACCTTCGCCGTCGCTGACGATGCTGCGAGCGATGCGAGAACAGTGAGACCGCAACGCCCCGCGGATCGACGTGCCCGGAAGCAGCAGCGAGGCCTTGTCCTCATGCGCGACTTTCGGATAAGTAGCATCCCCGTGATCGGCGCGATGGGTGTCATTGAGGTGCCAGTTGCGCAGTGGCGCTGCGGGTACCGTGTCTTCTTCCGGGGATTTGATGCCGTCGGGTTTGTTCATTCCGACGAATAACCCCGACGGAGCTTTCCACTCAATCTCGAGAGAAGTGGATGCCGATAGAAAGCTCGAACTCGAGGCAGCTTCTTCGAGTGGTTTAGGCCGGGGCGGGTTGAGCAGCTGATCGAGGGGATCCGTCGGTTTTCCCGTTTTAGCGACCGGTGCGGGGATAGCTACTTGCACGCGAAGAACTTCGTCGTGGCCCAATTCGACACGTCCCCACCCAGCCCCTGTCCTACCACCGAGGCTGATGAGCTTGCTGTGGATGAGTGTGATGACCGCATCCAGGGCCTTTTCAACGAGGGCAGGGTTTGCAGGCGGAGTCCCCTTTGGCTCCTCGCTCTGTTTTGTGGACTCTGTTTCCCCACTTTTTGCGGGAGCCTGGTCTTGTGTCTCGGCACTGATTCGGATCTTGAAAGTCGTGTCCACGGGCAGGTACTCGTACGCGAAAAGTGCGCCGTCTGCGGCCCCGCCTGTGGCGCGGTCAATGGCCGTGCTCATACGGTGGGGGAGATCGCCTTGATTGCGGTCCCACACCACTGCGTGGTGGAAAGTGAGGGCGCTGGCCCGCAGTGGGAGGGATTTGTCGGTGCCGATGCCGCGGGCTGGTTTGCTAGTGCCGACATCCCGACGCATCTCACCGCCCCACAGGCTCTTGAGCTCTTCCTTGCTGAAGCGAAGCTCATTCATGTGTTCTTCGAACGCGGCACGAATGGCTCCCTTGATGGAGCGACCCGGCAGGATCGCCTCGCCCAGCCCATTGCGCACGAAAGCGTTCGGCTGCACAGTCCGGCCGTCCT
>ERZ773180.964-NODE-964-length-15345-cov-5.899738_pt1 | contig 15345 bp, 10 predicted proteins | sample MGYA00511080_ERZ773180 | MGnify/ENA primary metagenome ERZ773180 (study PRJEB29015, sample SAMEA2738175) | human oral metagenome | biome: human oral; feature: human-associated habitat; material: saliva | place: China | collected 2178 ...
TGGGCGTTGCGGATAGGGAAATCGTGTCGTTTTGAAGTTTAGCGGACAGCAATATATTGAAATAACGAACCAAACAAGGGGCGATCAAAACCTATGGTTTAGCCGTCACTGTATAGGCTTATATACAAAGAAAAATCGTTGTAAGTATAAGTCTTACAACGATTTACGCTAATTTTGAAGGCTGTTTTGACGACCATTATCAAGTCATCTTGAAGCCACTTTGCGGAGAGAGAGGGATTCGAACCCCCGGTACCTCTCGGTACGGCAGTTTTCAAGACTGCTGTAATCGACCACTCTACCATCTCTCCTGATGGCATCTCGAAGCGGAAAGCGAAGAACGAAGTCTTTGCAAGGCGCTTCTGCGATCATCTGAGTGCAAAGGTAATACATACTTGTGAGATATGCAAACTTTTGCGCACTTTCTGTGGTTTTTTCGTCTTGAAACGCCCTGAGGAGAGAGAATTCTGGAGTTCGGAAGAGGGAAAGAGAGGAAGGACTGGAGATATTCGAGTGCCAACGTATCCGGTTCGTCGATTTCGGTTCGTTGACGACGGGAGAAACGCGTCGTTACACCAACTTCACCGTACCGATCGGCTGTTCCATTTCGCAGTAGTGGCAACGTAGCACATTGCCACTCACCGTGAAGCGCGTGGGCATCGGCTCGTTGTTGCAAATACATTTCGGGTTGTTGCAGCGCACGATGTCAGCCAATTCATCCGGCATCGCCACACGGCGCTTTTCCACCACCTCGTAGTCGCGAATGATACTCAACGTCACATTCGGCGCCACCACCGAGAGCTGATTCAATTCCGATTCGGAGAAAAAGCGGTTGGCAATCTTCACGATGCTCTTGCGCTGCATAATATGGCTGTGCAGGTTATAGCCGATAAACACCGTGTCGTGATCCAACTCCTCGATGTGGAGCAGACGAATCACGGCAAACAACTTTTCAGAGGGAATATGGTCGATGACCGTGCCGTTTTCGATGGCGGCCACCATGAGTTTTTCGCGTTTCATAGGGCGGAATTTTGAGAAAGAGCAGCGCCGTCGGCACGCACCTCGTCGAGGGTAATGCCCAACACGTCGCAGATGATGGCTTCGCGGGCAAACAAACCGTTGCGCGCTTGTTCGAAATAATAGGCGTGTGGCGTGTCGTCCACATCTTGAGCGATCTCATTGACACGCGGCAGCGGGTGGAGAATGCGCAGGTTGGGACGCGCTTTCGCCAGCATCTCCCGGCGGAGAATGTAGACGTCTTTCACGCGCTCATACTCCATGAGATCCGAAAAACGCTCACGTTGCACGCGTGTCATGTAGAGAATGTCAGCCTCTGCAATTACGTCTTCGTCAAAATGCTCGTGTTCCACAAACTGAATGCCGTGTTCGCGACAATACTGCTTGTATTCGTCGGGCATCGCCAATTCGGCAGGCGCGATGAAGTGGAAAGTGGGATTGAAATGGCGCATCGCCATGATGAGCGAGTGAACCGTGCGACCATATTTCAGGTCGCCGACCAGATGAATGTGCAAGTTGTCGAGCGTGCCCTGCGTCTGCATCATGGTGTAAAGGTCAAGCAGCGTCTGCGACGGGTGTTGGTGTGCCCCGTCGCCGGCATTCACCACCGGCACCGAAGTGAGTTCGCTCGCATAGAGCGCCGCCCCTTCGAGATAGTGGCGCATCACGATCACATCGCTGTAGTTCGCCACCATCATAATGGTGTCTTTGAGGGTCTCGCCCTTTGTCGAGGACGTCACTTTCGGGTCAGTAAACCCGATGACGCGTGCCCCGAGTCGGTTCGCAGCCGTTTCAAACGAAAGTCGCGTGCGCGTGCTGGGCTCGAAAAACAAGGTGGCGACAATGCGTCCGTCGAGGAGCTTGCGGTTGGGGCGCAGTTCAAATTCGTGCGCCATCTCCATGAGATACAGGATTTTCTCGCGCGAAAGATTCGCGATACTCACCAAGCTGCTGTTTGTGGTCATGAGAGTCTTAGTTTTGGAAATTGCTTTACGCCCTCAAATTTACGCATTCTTGCGGGGGATTCCCTCTCCCCGGCACAAAAAATATCATCTTTTTCGTTCCTCGTCGATTTCGAAAGTACGTTGAATGTCCGTTCTCGATAGCGAGCCAAGCGAAAAGTTCGACCCGCGCACGGTTCGCAGGGCAAAACCGTCCCTCTCTTCAGCGTGCAGAAAGCCATGCCATGGAGACCAGTGGAGTTACAGTTGCGCTCCCAAGGATACTCAACGAACGAAAGGAGCAACAGCGCAACAGCACATCGAGCCCACTCCTTATTATGTGGCCCCCTCTTGTCGGCTCCACTCACTTCCCTCAAATCTCGCCGCCGATACCCTTGAACTTTTCGATGAACGCCACGATCTTTTGGAACACACTCTGTTTCTTCGTCACATACTCCGGGTGGAGTGGGCTCAATCTCGGCAGCGCCTCGTTCAGATCCGTACCGTTTTCGCTCGCAAACTCCTGTCGGAGCGACGTGCGCAAGTAGCGTCTTGCCGCCTCGTCGTTCAGTTCCTCCGCCTCGATCAGCCGATCCGCCTCCTCGCGCTGTCGTTCGCGCGCAAAGGCATAGAACGCCTCGATCACCTCCGTCTTTTCATTAAACGAAGGCAAATCTGTGTGGTTGATGAAGTCCACCATCAACTCCTCTTTCGAGCGATTGTCGATGCTCGCACGCAGCGTGCGGCGCACCTCTTCCACCAGCGGCGCCTTGTCTGCCGTGCCGCGGCTGTGTTCGAACACCAGTTTCAAGATATAATCCAAGTTGATCTCCTGCGATTTCAGCAGATCCACCTCAAACACCACATCGTCCCAGTCCACCGTCGGTTCCACCTTCGTTTTAGTGTGGCGTTGGCGACGGATCCACTCGCGGATGTCGTTGTACGTCGAGCGGTAGTCCTGCACCATGCGTTCCGTCGGCAGTTCGATTGTGCGCATCAGCGCGATGTCCTCGTCCGTCAAGCAGTACATCGTCTTGAACGCCTCCACCGCCGTCACATCCGTTTGTTCTATCTGTTGGAACTCCTTCAACTGCGTGAACTCATCGTAGTTTTGCAGTATGTTTTCCGCCCGCAGATACTCGCCGAAGAGTTTCACGAAGGCCTTTTTGTCCGCCTCCTTGTCGATCTCGTCCGGATTCGGGAAACGCTCCTGCAACTCCTGCACGATCTCCTTGAAACCTCGGCGCGTTTCGCCCGTCAGCGCGTCGGTGAAGCCCGCCAACTGCTCCGCGTAACTTCGTTCCAGCACCACGTTTTTCGTGTTCTTGTCGCCGAAGAGCGAAATCGCGTCCACCGTGTCGCGTTCCAAGTCGCGGAAAGTCACAATGTTGCCGAACGTCTTCGTCGCATCGTAGATGCGGTTGGTGCGCGAGAAAGCCTGCATCAGGCCGTGGTAGCGCAGGTTCTTGTCCACAAACAGCGTGTTCAACTTCGGGGCGTCGAAGCCCGTGAGGAACATCCCCACCACAATCAGCAGATCCACCTCTTGTACCTTCACCCGGCGTGCCAAGTCGCGGTAGTAGTTTTGAAACTCCGCGCCGTCCACGCTGAAGTTCGTGGCAAACATCGCGTTGTAGTCCTTGATCGCCCGACTCAGAAACTCCTTCGCCGACGCGTCCATCGCCGCCGGTTCGAACGTCTCCTCATCGATCTCGCCCACCGCGTTTTGCGCCTCGTTGGGGGCGAAGGAGAAAATCGTCGCAATCCGCAGCGGATGTTCCGCCTCGGCCTGTCGGCGCGTCAGTTCCTCATAGTAACGCTTCGCCGCCTCCACACTGCTCACCGCAAACATCGCATTGAAGCCCTGTCCGCCCTGTGCGCGGTGCGTTTTCAGGCGGAAGTTGCGCAAGATATATTGCGCAATCTCCCCGATGCGATCCGGGTGCAGCATCAGTTGGCGATAGTCCGCCGCCGTCAGTCGCTGCTCGTCGCGTTCCGTCTCCGCCTGCTTAAATTTCGGGCGCACATCGTTGTAGTCCACCTTAAATTTCAGCACCTTCTCGTCGCGAATCGCGTCGGTGATCACATAGGCGTGCAGTTCGCGGCCGAACACGCTCGCCGTCGTCTCCGCCCCCGCCGCATTCTCCGGGAAGATCGGCGTGCCCGTGAAACCAAACTGGTAGTATTTCTTGAACTTCCGTTGCAGGTTGCGTTGCGCCTCGCCGAACTGTGAGCGGTGGCACTCGTCGAAGATGAACACCACCTCCTGCCCATACACCGGCAAGTCCGTCTCGCTGCGCATCAGGTTGTTGAGTTTCTGAATTGTCGTCACGATGATCTTGTTGTCGCGCTTCGCCAAGTTCGCTTTCAGCCCCGCCGTGCTCGCCGAGCCGTTCACACTGTCGGGCGAAAAGCGTTTGTATTCGTTCATCGTCTGGTAGTCCAAGTCTTTGCGATCCACCACGAAAAACACCTTGTCCACAAACTCCAGTTGCGTCGCCAGTCGCGCCGCCTTGAAGCTCGTCAGCGTCTTGCCCGAGCCCGTCGTGTGCCACACATAGCCGCCCCCTTCCGGACAGCCCCACTGTTTGGCCTCGTGCGCGCATCTGATTTTCCAGATGATGCGCTCCGTCGCCGCGATCTGATAGGGGCGCATCATCAGCAGCGTGTCGTTCGTGTCGAACACCGCATACGTCAGCAGCACCTGCAACAACGTGTCGCGGCGGAAAAACGTCGCCGTGAAATCCTTCAGGTCCTTGATCGCCGTGTTGTCGGCCCGCGCCCAGTTCATCGTGAAGTCGAAACTGTTCTTCTCGCGCTTCACCGTGTTGGCGAAATAGCGTGTGTCCGTTCCGTTCGAGATCACGAAGAGCTGCAGATATTTGTAGAGCGAAGCCTCGCTGTTGAAACTCTCCTTGCTGTAGCGGTGCACCTGGTTGAACGCCTCGCGCACAGCCACCCCGCGCTTCTTGAGTTCCACCTGCACCATCGGCAGGCCGTTCACCAAGATCGTCACGTCGTAGCGGTTCTTGTGCGTGCCCTTCTGTTCAAACTGGTTGATCACCTGCAGTTTGTTGCGTGCCGGGTTGCGCTTGTCCACGAGGTGGATGTTTTGCAGTCGGCCGTCGTCGAAGGTGAAATCGTACACCGGATGGTCCTGCACCTTGCGCGTCTTGTCGGTGATCGTGTCGCCCGGGCAGTCCAGAAACTCGTCGCAGAAGCGTTGCCACTCCGCGTCGGTGAACTGCACCGCGTTGAGCCCCTCGAGTTGTCGGCGCACATTGGCGCGCAGCGCATCGGGGGTGCGGAGGTCGGGCAGGTATTCATAGCCCTGTTGTCGCAGGTCGGCGATGAATTCCGCTTCCAGTTCCGTTTCTGTTTGGTAGCCGCTCGGTGTCTCGTGCAGCTCCGCGTGTTTCGTGTAGCGGTCCAGCACGATGAAGTTTTGCGTTTCGGCGATCGTTGTATATTGAGGCATAGTGCGAAAAAAGGGGATTAGAAAAAAGGGCGAGCCGTTCAAACCGTGACTTCAGCTCGCGGAAAGCTCAGCAGCGCATCGCGATAGTATTCATATTGTTTGCGCCGCAGGGCGATCTCTTTCGGCAGTCCTTCGCTGATCGAGTTGGTCAGCGTGTCGAAGCGGTCGAGGATGTCGACAATACGACGTTGCTCGGAGAGAGGGGGGAGGGGGATGGGGATCGTACTGAGTTTTGTTTGACTAATATTCGGTACAGAACCTTGTCCACATAATGATTTGAGTTTAAGCTGAAAATAAGGTGTGTTGATATAATGTGACAAATAGGCCGGAGAACATTGTATATCTTTTAGAACTACCATTTGGGGATTGATTGTAGCCTTTTCTATTAATTCTCGAACGAGTGCTGCTTTCCCGACAGAGGCAGTTTTAGCCAAAATGATATCACCTTCTTTTATCATTATTTCGGGAGATTCGTCATATTTCTCCCAAGAAATGTAGGTGTTTATTTCAGCCGAAAGATTTAGATGTTGATTTGTGATATTCGTTGGGCTGATCGAAATTGCTCCTGCACCTCTTTCTACGATATCATTTCTTGTGTAGCCACGGAATCCAATTCTACCAACGATATGGCAGACCTCCCCGAGCGTTCTCCATTCGATATTAACGTTTAGGGGGGGGGTATTGTGAGAAATTAAGAAGTTGGTCGCGATAATACGCGTATTGTTTTTTACGTGCCTCCAGCTCTGCCGCTAATTCTTTCTCCAGCTCTGCCTCCAGCTGTGTGAACTTATCGAGGATCTCCACAATGCGCCCTTGTACGCGTAGAGGGGGAATGGGGATGGAGAGTTTGTTGAGGGTTGATTGAGTTAGACTTGGTACGCCTCCAGCAAGGTTCAACTTTTCTAATTCGAGTGTTACTAAATAGTAATAAAAGAATTTTGGCAGAATATAGTCGGTATTTATTTCTGTGTAGTATATAGTATCAACATTCCAGAAAGGAGTATCAACAAAGAATAGATTATTTAGAGACCCCTTCCGAGGGATAAGTACAGATGGCTGACTGTAAATGGCTTCATTTACATACTTCATAACACCTCCTGAACCATATACTGGAACACTGCCATTTGAGAGGTGCTTGTAGTCTTTCCCATTTTTAATTTTACATACCTCTCCAAGCGTTTTCCATTCCACGGCTTCCCCCTCGAGGAGTCGTTCGAGGTAGGGAAAGAGCGTTGTATTTTTAGCGTTGTTCATTGCCTTTTAGGTTGAAGGCGTACCGCGGCGTTGCGGCCGTCGGCACACCGAAAAATATAGATGGGGGGCGAGCGCAGAAAGGCGTCGCCCCCTTCGGCCATTCAGGCACTGAGTTCCGCGATGATCGTGTCGATGTCGCGACGCAGCGCGTCGATGCGCACCACAGTCTCCGCCACCTCGGCATTGAGGAGGTCGATGTCCACCACCTCGCGCGTGTCGCGCGCCTCCACATACGAACTCACCGAGAGATTGTAGTCGTTGGCCGCCAGCGTGGCGTGATCCACCAGCGCCGAAACGTGCGCTTCTTCGCGCTTCTCCTCGAAGAGCGAAACGATGCGATCCACCTGTTCTTCGGTGAGCACATTGTTCTTCCCCTCCTTGCGGAAAAACTCCTCGCCGCTCGCGTCGATGAACTGCGTGAGGGTGTCGGTCTTGTGCTTCGAGAGCACGAGGATGCACACCGCGATGCTCGTGCCGAAAAAGAGGTTGGGCGCGAGTGCAATGACGCTCTCCACAAAGTTGTTGTCCACCAAGTATTGGCGGATCTTCTGTTCTGCTCCGCCGCGATAGAAGATGCCGGGGAAGCACACGATGGCGGCGCGTCCGCGTGCGCTGAGGTGGTTGAGGGCGTGGAGAATGAAGGCAAAATCGGCCTTGCCCTTCGGCGCCAACACGCCGGCCGGGGCAAAACGCTCGTCGTTGATGAGCGTGGGGTCGTCGCTTCCCACCCACTTCACCGAGTAGGGCGGGTTGGACACGATGGCGTCGAAGGGGCGCGTGTCGCGGTGCTGCGGCGAGAGGAGGGTGTCGCCCAGCGCGAGGTCGAACTTGTCGTAGTTCACATTGTGCAGGAAGAGGTTCATGCGCGCCAAGTTGAACGTGGTGTGGTTGATCTCCTGCCCCACGAAACCGCCCTCGATCACGTGCTCGTCAAACTGCCGCTTGGCTTGCAACAACAGCGAGCCGGAGCCGCAGGCCGGGTCGTAGATCTTGTTCACCTTCGTCTGTCCCGAGAGGGCGAGGCGTGCGATGAGCTTCGACACGGTCTGCGGGGTGAAAAATTCGCCGCCCGACTTGCCGGCGTTGGCCGCATAGTTAGAAATCAGAAACTCGTAGGCGTCGCCGAAGAGGTCGATCTTGTGGTCGGCAAAGTGTCCGAAGTCCAAACTCTCCACCCCGCGCAGCACGGCGCAGAGGCGGCGGTTTTTCTCATCGACGGTGTTGCCCAACTTGGGGCTGGTGGTGTCGAAGTCGGCAAAAAGCCCCTTGACGGCGCGCTCCGAAGCGTAGCCCACGGCCGAGGCTTCGATGGCGGTGAAGATGGCGGCCAGCTCGGTGTTGAGATTGGGGTTGCTCTCGGCCGTGGCCACCACCTGCGCGAAGAGTTGCGAGGGATAGATGAAATAGCCCTTTTCGCGCGTCACGGTGTCGACGAGTTCGGCATTCATTTGGCTGTCGGTATAGGCTGCGTAGTGCTTATCGGAGTTGCCGCCTTCCATGTAGGCGGCAAAATTTTCGCTGATGTAGCGGTAGAAGAGGGCGCCGAGCACAAACTGTTTGAAGTCCCAGCCGTCGACAGCGCCGCGCACATCGTCGGCGATGCGCCAAATGGCGGCTTGAAGTTGGGTGCGTTGGGTAGTTTCGGACATAGAGCGGAAGTGAATCGTTCGAGTTTTGTTGAGATTATCGTGCGAATATACTCATTTTTTAGGACTCGCCGCCCCTCTGCGCGCGCCTTTAACACGCCGCCGGTGGGATAGGGGAAGCGGTGGGGAGAAAAGGAAGGGACATACCACTTATTTCAAGGCTGATGAGCTTTCCATTCGGTCGGAATAGATAATTTCTCTTTTGTTTCCATAGTGCTGCCATTAAAAAATAAGCCACCTCATTGCTGAAGTGGCGAGCCTTAGTCTTTTCCACCTAAGGGCGATAATGATGTGGCAAATATAGTCATTTCTTTTTACGCTCCAAAACAGACGGCATTTTTGCGCTTTTTTGTCGAACGAGCAGTTGAAAATGACCGATTGTTTTTGCTGTCCGCAAAAAGGAGGCGACTTTCTCACAAAAGTGGTGGGGTTTGGGGAGAGAGTGGACAACTTTTCGCAAGCGGCTGTGGAGAGGGACTGCGTCGGCCGCGTCGTCCCCTCGCGCGCGCGTTACGCGCACTCAGCGAGTTTTCGTTTTTCTGCCTTCACCTCTTCACCTTTCGCTTGCAATCGCTTGATTTATAGTTGGTTGCGTGTGAAGAGTTCACCACGCAAACGTGTGTTAAAATTCTTTGTAATCACCTGTCGCACAGTGTGTTGTGTGTGAAGGCAAAGGGGATGGGATTTTCGCCCCTTGCCTTCACCCTCCGCACCGCCGTGGCGAGGGATATTCTGCACCGCCGTTTTTGTCGTGCCGCCGCCCGTCCTCCGCGCCCGTCGAGGTGAAGGCAGTTGCCTTCACACCTAAGTAGTTGAATGATAGGAAGATAGTGGGTTTTCGGTAAAAGGTGAAGCCTTCACCTGCAAAATGCTCGTTTTCAGAGAAATACGCCCTAAAAGTGAAGAGGTGAAGGCAAAAAAACGAAAACTGCCTGACGCGCGTGACGCGCGCGCGTTGGGGCTATGCCTGCGGTTGGCTGCAGTTGCATTTTCGATAAGAGGTATTTCCGATCGTTGCCGCTTCACAGCAACTGCGGGATGACCCTCAAAGGAGGGTGGGGGTACAGCAGAAAATGAACCCGGGGGGCGGACAAAAACAAAAGTTTGAAACCTCAAAAGCCGGGTGCTCCAAAAGGATTGCCTATTTTTGCACTTGTCGGTTGACTTTGCGTCTTGGTCAGTTGCTCATGAGGTTAGAAGAATACTTTGTCTGGGTCTCGCAAGGGAGTACGAATTGGATGCGATTCTACTGCTCAATGGTTCGTGCTACAGAGGTAATCCTGTCCTCAGATGCTACAGTGCGGAAATACGCTAAACAAATGAGACCAATTCAAAATAGTATAAGTAATGTGTACCTTCAGCTCTTGCGTCTAGAGCAGATGCAGGAGCTATTACTCACTTAAAACAAGTAAGAAGAATGGAAGAAACGCTACTTGAGGCTAAAACCTTAGAGATTCACTACTATCTAGATGATGGTAGTCATGCCATAGATGCCAAAGCCTTCTATGCTTGCCAGCAAGAGCTGGTGGGCTTGATCGATTATGTGGCTAAGCAACTCTGTGTAGAGGTCGATATAAAGACTATTGTTCGCAAGGAAGAAGGAGGTGTAATAGAATACTTGTCACTTGTATCCGAACATCTACCGACAGTAGCTAGTGTGACTATTGGGGTGCTTGTGGGCATAATAGCTCCTGGTCTAAAGGAAGGATTTAAGCAGATCATTACTCATCGTGTAACTCAGATGCAGAAATCCAAAGAGGAGAAAGAGTTGGATGCACTTAGACTCAAAGAGGAGAGATTGAAATTGGAGAATCGTATATCAGAACTAGAGGAAGAGAAGACTGCCCAACTGACCAGCCCTAATAATGAGGGTGCTATTCAGAGTCGGAGGGGAAAGTTTTATGCCTCCGCAAAGTCTGTTGATGCTCTTAAAGGAATAGGGTTTGGACTCAAGGATTCGCCTGAATCTAAGGATCATATTTGGAATCCTGGAGTGCTGAGAGAAGAGTTTGATTCGTTTATCAATGCTCGTACAGAGATAGAACCCTTAGAAGATGATGACGCTCTTATCGAGGTGGTTGCTCCTGTTCTTACGAAAGAAAAGAGCCGAAATAAATGGAAGGGTATCTATAATAATAGTCCGATTTCTTTCAGTATATTGGATAAAGAGTTCTTACAGAATGTATGGAGTCGAAAGGTTGTGTTCTCTAATGGTAGTAGCTTGCAGTGTGTCTTAGAGATCGATCGTGAAGTGAACGAAGATGGAGTGATCTTCCTTAAAGACCATAGGGTAGTGGAGGTTCTTGATATGTCCAACAACGGCACGCCTCATTCACTTCCTCCGCGTAAGAAAAAGACTCCGTCACCTAGTGATGGCCCCGATTTATTCTCGGGACAGTATGACCAAGCCTAATCCCTTTAATGAATCTACTGTTATGACCACAGTGCAGCCATCCGAGTCAGAGGCGCGTATCTACGAGCTACTCAATATCGGAGAGAATGAAGAAATAGAGTTTAAGCATGCTAAGGGAGGATTCCCCAAAGAGTTATGGCCTACTTACTCTGCCTTTGCCAATACGCATGGGGGAATGATTGTCTTGGGCGTTAAGGAAGACCCTGATGGGCGCTTAAGCCTCAGTAAGCTCAGCCGAGAGGAAGTAGAGAAATTGAAAACTACTTTTTGGTCTTCAGTTCGAAGCCGAGAGACCATTAGCCATTGCCTACAGACGAATGATGATGTGCAAATTGTAGAGGTGCAGGACTCGTTTGTTCTAACAATACGCGTACCACAAGCCTTACGTGAGCAACGTCCTGTTTATTATAAGCGTGTTGCTGACGAAGGCACATACCGACGCAATGACTCAGGAGATTTTCTTTGTACCGCAGCGGAGGTACGCCGTATGATGGCAGATGCCGATTTGTCTTGTCCTGCGGATGGTCGCATCCCGAAAGGCTTTACTTGGGAGGATATCGATTTGCCTTCCTTCGAACAGTATCGCAGACTTTTTGCTACGGTGCGACCTGATCATCCTTGGATTATAGAGGACAATGAGGGGCTGATGCGAAAGCTCGGTGCTTATCGTAAAGATAGAGAAACTGGTGAAGAGGGCTTTACGTTGGCTGGCTTGCTCATGTTTGGCACATCCGAGGCAATTAAAGATTGTGTTCCGCACTTTTTCCCTGATTACAAGGAATATGAACCCAATGCAGATCGATGGAGTAATCGCATTTATCCTGACGGTACTTGGGAAGCGAACCTGTTCCAATTCTATCGCAGGGTATTACCAAGACTGCAAGAAGTTTTGCCTACGCCCTTTCATCTGGAAGATGGACAGCGCCAAGATCATACTTTAGCACATGTGGCTCTTCGAGAAGATTTTGCCAATCTTTGTGTGCATGCAGACTATAACGAGGAGGCTTCTCTTAAAGTAGATAAATATCCCAACAAGATTGTCTTCTCCAATCCAGGCATTCTGCTCATTACGCGTGACCAGTTCTTTCGAGGAGGAGAGAGTGTTTGTCGCAATACCTCACTTCAGCAGATGTTTATGATGATGGGGGCTGTAGAAAAGGCAGGCAGTGGAGTGGACAAAATCTTACGTGGGTGGCAAGCCTTGCACTGGAAAACACCTTACCCAGATGAACGCTTCCGTCCGAACAAGGTGGAGCTGGTAATGCCTTTGGAGCTATTATTCGACCCTCAAATGCTTGAGGAACTCAAGCGTGGTTTAGGTAACACTTTTGACTCCTTAGACGAGAATGACCGCATTCTTTTGATTACAGCTCTTACCGAAGGTGTGGTCAATCACCAAGTGCTGAGCAAAAAGCTTCCTCTGCATAGGGCTGATATAACGGAGAAACTACAAAATCTTTGTCAGGCTGGAATACTGGTGGCAGAAGGTTATGGGAGAGGCTGTGTCTACAGGCTCAATATACCAAGGTTGCAAGCTAATGGGGCAAAGGTTGCAAGCTCTGAAGACGAAAGGTTGCAAGCTAATGAGGCAAAGGTTGCAAGCTCTGAAGACGAAAGGTTGCAAGCTAATGGGGCAAAGGTTGCAAGCTCTGAAGACGAAAGGTTGAAAGCTATCCCTAAAAAACTCAGTGCACAAAAGCGAGAGCTGCTTATATTGGAATATTGCTCTGAGGATTGGAGAACACTTCAGAATATGACGATATACTTAGGACGCAATAAAGACTACCTGCGTAACAAGGTGCTCCCACAGCTCACGGAGTCTGGTAAGTTAGAGATGCGTTTTCCTGATACGCCTAACCACCCCAATCAACAATACAAAACAAAGAAGCACGAATAGTTATGTAGCCCTTCACAGGATCCATCTTAGAGTCTGCTATTGCTGAATTATTATTACAGTAAGGATACAAACATTACCTCGAAAGCAATCTAAAACGTAGTAAGCGGGAGGTAGTACTTCGTGACGTTCTTGTTGCGTCTTTAACACGCTATCAGAAACAAGGAATCGCGTCTGAGGAGGTTATGCGTGCTGCTGATCGTCTATGTACAACGCCAGAAGATAATCTCTATGATGCCAATCGTGCAACACATAGTCTGATCACGGAAGGATTCTTCCTCACTCGTGAAGATAGTAGTTTGCCAAACCAGTGCATTCGCCCTATCGACTGGGAAAATGCAGAGAGCTTCAAACAGTATTGATAAATAAGGCCAAGCTCTAACGTTTCCTTATATAGGGACTCATTGGAGCTTGGTTTGTATTTGTCTGTTTTTCGGGTGCGAAAAAGGTGTGAATCAAACATTTGTTTGATTCACACCTTTATGGCGGAGAGAGAGGCTCTTTCTCTTGTTATGTCATAAAACATCATAAGACATCAACATGTTGTTTTTCAGCGCATTGAGTTCATTTCAAGTAAAACGAGAAATCATAGGATTTTCTTGGGTATATCAGAATTTGGGTGTAACTTTGGGTGCATAAATCATAATTCCCCAAACCATGAACATCAAGCGTAATATCATCTTTGCTCTCGAAAGTAGAAAGAAAGACGGAGAGCCCATTGTAGAGAACGTGCCTATTCGTATGCGAGTGAATTTTGCCTCCCAGCGAATTGAGTTTACTACTGGATACCGCATTGATGTGGCGAAATGGGATGGGGATAAACAACGAGTGAAAAACGGATGCACCAATAAACTCAAACAATCTGCATCGGAAATCAATGCAGCTCTCTTAGGATATTACACTGAATTGCAAGAGATTTTCAAGCGTTTTGAAGTCGCAGAGATTATGCCAAGTCCTGCAGAGCTGAAGGAGGCTTTCAACAATAGGCATGGGCAGAATGAGAAAACGGAATTGGCAAGTGCTGATACGTCTAATGTGCCTAGTAACTTTTACGAAGCGTTTGATGATTTCGTTCGTGTGTGCGGAAGACAGAATGATTGGACTCACTCCACCTTTGAAAAATTCGCAGCTGTAAAGAATCATCTTAAGAATTTTCGTTCAGAACTAAGTTTTGACTTCTTCGATGAGGAGGGATTAACCGAATATGTGCAGTATCTTCGAGAAGTGAGAGAAATGCGCAATAGCACCATTGGCAAACAATTGAGTTTCCTAAAATGGTTCTTGCGCTGGAGTTTTAAGCAAGGAATGCACAGCAACAATGCTTACGATACGTTTAAGCCTAAACTCAAGGATACCCAAAAGAAAATCATCTTTCTAACGTGGGAAGAATTGAACAAGCTCCGAGAGTTCAAAATTCCACCAACGAAGCAGGCTCTTGAACATGTGCGCGATGTTTTACTCTTTCAATGCTTCACGGGATTGCGTTATTCTGATGTTTTCAACCTTCGAAGAAGCGACATCAAAGGAGATCACATCGAAGTGACAACAGTCAAGACTTCCGATAGTTTGATTATCGAATTGAACGACCACAGCAAGGCTATTCTTGAGAAATACAAGGATGTGGAGTTTGAAAACGATAAGGCTTTGCCTGTGATTACTAATCAAAAGATGAACGACTACCTTAAAGAATTGGCTGAGCTTGCTGAAATCAATGAGCCTGTACGACAAACCTACTATAAAGGTAATGAACGCATTGATGAGGTGACTCCGAAATATGCCTTGCTTGGCACGCACGCTGGGCGTAGAACGTTTATCTGTAATGCCCTTGCATTGGGGATTCCTCCGCAGGTGGTGATGAAATGGACGGGACACAGCGACTACAAGGCTATGAAGCCCTACATTGACATTGCCGACGACATCAAAGCGAGTGCTATGAGCAAGTTTAATCAGTTATAATAGATTGGAGCAGTTAGACAACTCTTCAATTCAAACCCAACAATCACGCAAGAACCTCTTGCGTAAAATCATAAAGATAAGAGCATGAATAACGAAATAATACTCTCAGCCAACAATCCCCAAGGGAATCTATCAGAATATACGGAATGGTTGGAGAACATCAAATCACAATATCGTAATGCACAACTCAAGGCTGCTGTTAAGGTAAATTCTGAGTTATTGCGCTTTTATTGGAAGTTAGGCCATGACTTGGTCACCCTAAAAGCGGAAGAGCGTTGGGGTGCAGGAATTATAGAGCGTATAAGCCTTGATTTCAAAGAGGCTTTTCCTCGACAAAGTGGTTTTTCAAAAACAAACTTGTGGTACATGAAGAAATGGTATGCCTTTTATGCTCAATCTGATACAATTCTCCACCAAGCTGGTGGAGAATTAGAAAATTTACTCTTTCAGGTGCCATGGAGACATCATTGTGAAATCATCACAAAATGCAAAACGATAGAGGAGGCAACCTTCTATTTACAAGAAACAGTAAACAATGGCTGGAGCCGCTCCGCTTTAGAAAATGCACTGACAGCAAACTTCCATCAACAGAAAGGAAACGCTATTACCAACTTTAAGGAACACTTGCCTGCCCCTCAAAGCAAACTTGCGCAGGAGACACTAAAAGACCCCTACAACTTTGATTTTCTCACCATGCGAGAGGACTATGATGAGAGGGATTTGGAAGATGAATTGACAAAACACATTAC
>ERZ773180.967-NODE-967-length-15318-cov-25.852912_pt1 | contig 15318 bp, 16 predicted proteins | sample MGYA00511080_ERZ773180 | MGnify/ENA primary metagenome ERZ773180 (study PRJEB29015, sample SAMEA2738175) | human oral metagenome | biome: human oral; feature: human-associated habitat; material: saliva | place: China | collected 2178 ...
AAACTGCAGCTGTGGCATATAAAGGAACTGACAACAGTGTTTTCACACTATCCTTCCCATTCGAGTGCATCAAGGATGCGCCTACGCGTAACAGTATCATGAAGGGTATTGTCAACTTCTTAATGAAGAAATAAAAAACAAAGAAATTGGAATAATCTAAAAGCGTAAAGACTATGTATAAAATTCAAGCAAACGCTTCGGGAACACGAAGCATTGAGATTACAGACAGCCATCTTGAGACAATAAAGAAATATTCACTTCTCTCTGGACTGGTTGATTCCAATGGTATTATCGACGAGGATATCCTCGACAAACTAAAATTCAATGTTCGTGGACTTCTCGAGTCTGAACCTGGTAAAGATAAAGACTTGTTAGACTTATGTCTTGATGTTATTTATAATCAAAACATGAAAGCTATCGGACTTAAAAATCTTGTTACACTCTTCAAGGAGTGGGTCTTAACACACCAAGACGCTGAAGAAGAGAACAATGAAGCCCTTTAATCATAAAGAAGGAACAATAGTAAGGTTCAATTTCTTGAAAACAAGCAGCATACTAAAAAAGAAATTCATTTAAAAACAAAAACATTTGAGTTCACAAAAAGAAAATAGAAGACCTGCAAAGCAGCATAAAAAGACAACACCTACACAGCGACAAGATAGAGAGGCTGCTGTTAAGAATGAAGCAAAAACTACAAGACCCTCAAGATTTCAGTTGACAGACTTCCTCCCTACTACAAAGAAGGAGGTAGAACTCCGTGGGTGGGATCAGTTAGACATTATCCTCTTTTCGGGTGATGCCTATATAGACCATCCTGCCTTTGGTGCTGCTGTCATTGGTAGAACACTTGAGGCAGCTGGCTATAAGGTGGCTATCGTTCCACAACCTGACTGGCATGGCGACTTCCGAGACTTCAAAAAATTAGGCCGTCCACGTCTCTACTTTGGTATCTCACCTGGCGCAATGGACTCGATGGTGAACAAATACACTGCCAATCGTCGTCTACGCTCAGACGATGCTTATTCACCTGATGGCAGACCCAACCTGCGTCCAGAATATCCAAGCATTGTTTACTCTAATATCCTCAGACAGCTCTATCCCGATGTTCCTATCGTCTTAGGCGGTATCGAGGCTTCATTGCGCCGTCTTACTCATTACGACTATTGGAAAGATTGTGTTCGTAAGTCCATTCTCTGTGATGCACGTGCCGACATGATAATCTATGGTATGGGTGAAAAACAGGTGGTTAGCATAGCACAAGAGTTGGAAAATGGTGCTAACATTAAAGACTTGAAGCATATTCCACAGACCGTATATCTTTGTAAAGAATCAGAGATTCCTGACGGAATAAAAGAGAGTGATATTGTACTTCATTCCCACGAGTCTTGCTTACACAACAAAAAATATCAAGCAGAAAACTTCAAACATATAGAAGAAGAGTCAAACAAGAAGCACGCACAACGCATTCTGCAGGCTGTTGACAACGTTTATGCCGTTGTTAATCCACCCTATCCTACCATGACAACAGAGGAGGTAGATGCGGCCTACGACCTGCCATACACACGCGAACCACATCCGAAGTATCGTGGTAAGACTATCCCAGCCTACGAGATGATTAAGCACAGTGTGAACATTCATCGCGGATGCTTTGGTGGTTGTTCGTTCTGTACGATTTCAGCACATCAGGGTAAGTTTATTAGCTGTCGTTCGAAAGAGAGTATCTTAAAGGAAGTAAAGCAGGTTATACAGATGCCCGACTTCAAAGGATATCTCTCCGACCTCGGTGGTCCGTCTGCCAATATGTATGGTATGGCGGGTAAGAACCAGAAGGCTTGCGAGCATTGCAAACGTCCAAGCTGTGTGAATCCAGAGATATGTCCTAACCTTGAAACCGACCACACTAAGTTGCTTGAAATCTATCATGCAGTCGACGAACTACCAGGAATTAAGAAGAGTTTTATCGGTTCAGGTGTACGCTATGATCTGCTTCTACACAAGAGCAAGGACGAGAAGAGTAATGAGGCTGCCAGACAATATACGCGTGAGTTAATAACACGACATGTGAGTGGACGATTGAAGGTTGCACCAGAGCATACTTCAGACCGCGTACTAAGTTTGATGCGTAAGCCGTCGTTCCAACAATTCTATGCTTTCAAGAAGATTTTTGACCGCATTAACCGTGAGGAGAATATGCGACAGCAGATTATTCCTTACTTCATATCTTCTCATCCTGGATGCCAGGAAGAGGATATGGCAGAGTTGGCGGTACTAACAAAAGACCTTGATTTTCACTTGGAGCAGGTGCAGGACTTCACCCCTACCCCAATGACTGTTTCTACAGAGACATGGTACACGGGGTATGATCCTTACACACTCGAACCAATCTTCTCAGCAAAGACACCAAAGGAGAAACTTGCACAGCGTCAATTCTTCTTCTGGTATAAGCCTGAAGCACGACGAGATATTGAGCGAGAACTTCACCGCATTGGACGTAGTGACTTGATTGCTAAGCTCTATGACAATGTTCCGAAGCGACACCCTCGTGCAATTTATGATCCTAAGGCAATTGGAAGTACTCCCGACATTCCAAACAAAAAACGGAAGGGAAGAGAGGAAAAGCCAACAGAGAATCGTAGGAAATCTGCTAAGCAAAATGGTAAACAGCCAAAGAGTTTCAACCCAAACTTTTCTGGTAACCATCGTCGCAGACAAAAATAAAGTTATAAAAAAGGAGTTATGAAGTAAAAATCATAACTCCTTTTTTTAATCATTAAGGAGATGATAGGGTTAAAAACAAAGAATAATCTTATTTCAGAGGATACCCAACAAAATAAAGATAACGTCCAAATAAATTAATAAAACGAACTTTATAATATTGAAATATTATGACAAAATTAAGAAGAAAAAGCCCATAATTTTATCAAAACATATACTTTCAAAGTGCTTTAATAACTTACTAACGCACAACGAGTTACAAGAATGGTTTTTAAAAGATGCTTAATTGGACTTCATAAGGGCGTTAGTAAGACCCCAAAAGGGCACCTTTTGCAATTCAATTGGGCGTCTTTTAGAAGCCAAAAGAGCATCTTTCATTTTTCAATGTTTGATTTTTTATTACAAAGTAGCAAAAAAATAATGTATTACTTGCGTTTGAACAGCCTACTAAATAATTTATTCTTTATCACGATTTATCATTATCATAAGAGTATGTAACACATAATTCTTGATTATTAAAACCAAGCTTTTCCCACAAACCAAAGTTATCAGATAGAAATAGAAGTCATTAAACCTAAAACCTTAACAATATTTAAAGAGGTGAAGATAACTATCTCCACCTTTTTTAGTAATTTTGCATTTGATTCTGTAATAAGAGCCTTTTTGTTCCTACAAATAGATTGGCAGGAAGAAACAGATGATTAAAAAATAATTTATTAAGAAGCTATAAATAAGAAAATAAAATCAAATTATGAGTAAGCAAACAGAAAAGATCAAGGCACTCGTGGAGAAGCGCGAGTTAGCACGCTTAGGTGGTGGCCAAAAGGCTATCGACAAGCAGCATGAGCGCGGAAAGTATACTGCACGTGAGCGTATTGAAATGCTGGTTGACAAAGGCAGCTTCGAGGAATACGATATGTTCAAACTCCATCGTTGTCATAACTTCGGTATGGAGAAGAAGCAGTACCTCGGTGATGGTGTTGTTGCTGGTTCAGCAACTATCGACGGCCGTCTCGTCTACCTCTATGCACAGGACTTCACCGTAAATGGTGGTTCGCTTTCTGAAACAATGGCTCAGAAGATCTGCAAGGTAATGGATATGGCTATGACCAACGGTGCACCAGTCATCTGTATGAACGACTCTGGTGGCGCACGTATCCAGGAGGGTATCTCTGCTTTGGCAGGTTACGGCGAAATCTTCGAGCGTAATATCCTCGCTTCTGGTGTTATCCCACAGATCTCAAGCATCCTTGGTCCATGTGCCGGTGGTGCAGTTTACTCTCCAGCATTGACAGACTTCATCATCATGAAGGAGCAGACAAGTTACATGTTCCTGACTGGTCCTAAGGTTGTAAAGACCGTAACTGGTGAAGATATCGACGCAGAGCACCTTGGTGGTGCAAGCGTTCACGCTTCAAAGAGTGGTGTAACAAGCTTCACAGCTAAGACTGAGGAAGAGGCAATGGACCTTATCAAGAAGCTCCTTTCTTACATTCCTTCAAACAACCGCGAGGAAGCACCACGTGTAGAGTGTACTGACCCTATCGACCGTAAGGAAGACCTCTTGAACGAGATTATCCCAGACGATCCAAACCAGGCATACGATATGTACAAGGTAATTCAGGCTGTAACTGACAACGGAGAGTTCTTTGAGGTTCAGCCAAAGTTTGCTAAGAACATCATCACTGGTTTCGCTCGTTTCAATGGTCAGAGTGTTGGTATCGTAGCTAACCAGCCATCAGCCTACGCAGGAGTATTAGATACTAACGCAAGCCGTAAGGGTGCGCGCTTCGTTCGTTTCTGCGATGCTTTCAATATTCCAATCGTTTCACTTGTTGACGTACCAGGTTTCCTCCCAGGTACTGGTCAGGAGTATAACGCTGTAATTCTTCACGGTGCACAGTTGCTCTATGCTTACGGTGAGGCTACAGTTCCAAAGATTACTATCACATTGCGTAAGAGCTATGGTGGTTCACACATCGTTATGGGTTGTAAGCAGCTCCGTTCTGACCTCAACTTCGCATGGCCAAGCGCAGAGATTGCCGTTATGGGTGCATCTGGTGCTGTTGCCGTTCTCTGTGGTAGAGAAGCTAAGGAAGTTAAGGAGCAGGGTGGCGACGTTAAGCAGTTCCTCGCTGAAAAGGAAGAGGAGTACTCAGAGAAGTTTGCTAATCCATATCAGGCAGCTCAGTTCGGCTACATCGATGATGTTATCGAACCACGCAACACTCGTTTCCGCATCTGCCGTGGCTTGGCTCAGTTGGCTCATAAGAAGCAAGACTTACCAGCTAAGAAGCATGGCTGTATGCCAATGTAATAAGGAGGCACGCAACTATGGATAAAAACGTATATGCAGCTATTGCAATGGCACTCTATGAGTTTGCCGGAAACAATGTTCACGATAACGAACCAGGTATTATCACTATTCTGCCAAAGCAGACAATGTGGGATGCTAAGTTCGAGATAATGACAAAGAAACCATAATAGACAACAATGAAAGAATTCAAATATACTATCGACGGCAAGGAATATAAAGTCGAGATTGGTGAGATTAATGCCGAGAATGTTGCAGAAGTATCTGTCAACGGAGAGCAGTATGCAGTACAGATGGAACAGCCTGCTGAGCCAGAGAAGAAGAAGGTTGAGCTTGGTAAGCCAGCTGCTGCTGAGGCAAGTGAGGAGGCTACTCCTGCTGTTGCAATCAACAGTTCTGCAGCTGTTAAGGCTCCACTTCCTGGAACCATCACATCTGTTGAGGTGACTGTTGGTCAGGAGGTAAAGGCTGGCGATACTGTTGTTGTCCTCGAGGCTATGAAGATGCAGAACAACATCGAGGCAGAGAAGGATGGCAAGGTGACTGCTATTGCAGTGAAGGTCGGTCAGGCTGTGCTTGAGGACGACCCATTGGTTGTTATTGAATAATTCTGCTATCAGTTGACATTCGTCACTGAGGCTATTATCATTTTCTTAAGAGGGTGTGTCATTACGGCATACCCTCGCTTTTTGATAATAGTACATCTAAATATAGGAAATAAAAAAACACACAATCACATTTCTTTCTCCAAGCAGGAAAGAGGAGTATCTATTATTAAGTTACACCTTATTAATAAATAACTTCCTTACCTTACTTTGAAAGAAGAAATGTGATTGTGTGCTTATAAAAGTAAGGACGCAACGTCCTACACTTACATAATCAAAGGATTAATCCTTTGGCTAATACTATTTTTTATCTGTTTATAGTCGATTGCCTTCCTTAGGAAATATAATTGAAGGCTTGAAGATTTTTGCCTCTTCAAAATCCATCAATGCATAAGAGATGATAATTACCTCATCTCCTACTACAACCTTGCGAGCTGCTGCACCATTCAAGCAGATACAGCCAGAGCCTCTTTCTCCCTTAATAATATAGGTTTCAAAGCGTTCACCATTGTTGTTATTCACAATTTGAACCTTCTCACCTGCTATCATATTAGCAGCATCCAACAAGTCTTCATCAATGGTAATACTACCCATATAATGAAGATTTGCCTCTGTGACAGTAGCACAGTGCAACTTACTTTTTAATACTTCTATCTGCATCTTTTCTTATTATCCTCTGTATTTTATGTGGTCAATAAGTCGGATAGGCGTATGGCCACAATAAACAGTAATACAACCTACAACATACGCTTCCCATGTATTTACTTCAAGAAGCGTGTTGCCATCTACAATCTCAAAATATTCTACCTCAAGTCCGTCTACTGCATTGATATCAGCAATAACTTTCTCACGTGTTTCTGCAACTGTATGGGTCTTAGAGAACGCTACACTTTGACTTAACGCCTCATAAATTTTCGGTGCTACAGCACGCTCATCGGCAGTCAATAACATATTGCGTGAACTCATAGCCAGACCGTCTGCATCACGTATAATTGGACATTCTACTATCGTTATTTCATCCTTCATGCCAATGAAGTCAACAAGACGTTTGATAACAGCTATCTGCTGCCAATCTTTCTCACCGAAATAGGCTCTGTCTGGATGAACAATATAGAATAATCTGCTGACAACTTGGCAAACACCATTGAAATGACCAGGACGCTTTGCACCCTCCATCACAGTTGATTGTGGTGAAAACTCGTATTGACGATTATCTGGTTTAGGGTAGACTTCTTCAACAGATGGCGCAAAAACATAATCTGCTCCACATGCTTCAATAAGCTTACAATCAGCCTCTAATGTACGAGGATAACGTTCTAAATCTCCCTTATCATTAAACTGGGTAGGATTAAGAAAAACAGAAACAACTGTTATATCATTCTCCTTGACGCTTTGTTTCACAAGTGACGCATGACCATCATGCAACGCACCCATCGTAGGAACTAATCCAATAGTTTTGTTTTCCTTGCGACAAGAGAAAAGTTCGTTCTGAAGTTCAACAATCTTTTGGATAACTTTCATCAGTCTCTAAAATTAAAATCGATGCAAAGTAACAACAAAATAATTAAATAGACGAGATTTTAATTAAATAATCTCAACATGCCCTACTTTTTATTTGTTTTCAGCCGAAAGCGGAAGTTGTCTCATTTTTTTTTCGTACCTTTGCAGAAGATAAGCTGCGCCCAGAAAAGACTAATATTCTATGCGTTTGCTTGCAGTAATTGCAGAAACAAAAATTCTAACATAAAGAATGGGAAAAAAAGTATTATTTGTTAATCAAGAAATCATGCCATATGTGCCTGAGACAGAGATGTCTTTCTATGGCTCAGAAATGCCACACATCATGCAAGAAGCTGGATTTGAGATCCGTACATTCATGCCAAGATGGGGAAATATAAACGAACGTAGAGGGCAGTTGCACGAGGTTATTCGCCTTTCAGGTATGAACTTGATTATAGACGATACCGACCATCCATTGATTATCAAGGTGGCAAGTATTCCGCAGACACGTATACAGGTTTATTTCATTGATAATGAAGATTATTTCCAAAAACGTCCTGCAATGACAAAGGACGAATTGGGTAACGACTATCCTGACAACGGCGAGCGTGCTATCTTCTTTGCAAGAGGCGTATTGGAGACAGTAAAGAAGCTAAGATGGGCTCCTGATGTGATTCATTGTCAGGGTTGGATGTCTTCTGTTATCCCATTCTATGTAAAGACTGCCTACAAAGATGAGCCACAGTTTGCCAATTCAAAAGTTGTGACTTCACTCTTTGCAGAACAGCCACAAGACAGCTTGGGTACTAACTTTAAGCATTGTCTTGAGTTCCGTGAGGCGAAGGCTAAGTACTTGAAGAACTATAGTGACGACTTCGATTTCATGGAGTTAGGTAAACTGGCTATCGACTATTCTGATGGTATCATTGGTACCAGTGACAAAGCTCACGCTGATCTTATCAACTATGCTAAGACTCACGATAAGCAGCTTTTGGAACATGCAATCGATGATGCTGAATTAAAGGAGAAGTATTCAGAATTTTATAATAAATTGTTCTGATACACTTAGATTCATACAATTAAGACATTCTAAATGAGAAGGAAATTCATTGCAGCTTGTATGCTTGCAGCTTGTATCGGAATGGTATCATGTGATGATACTACAGATACCCTTGGAGGCTCACTTATCGACAATGGCGACAAACTTTCTATAAAGGCAGACACCTTCAGCGTAGCTTCTGAAACAATGGTTGCTGGCAGTGTTATAGCACGTTCATCAACTGGATATTTGGGCAGAATGGTTGACCCTGAAACAAATACAACTGTTACAGGTAACCTAATGTCTCAGTTTCATGTGCTTAGTAATTTTGAGTTGCCAGCAAAGGACTCTATCATGAGTCGCGATGCAAACAATGAGATTATAGCTGATTCATGTGATATAAGACTGTATTACAGCACCTACTACGGCGACTCTCTTAGCCAGATGAAAATGACAGCATACGAACTTTCAAAGCCTGTTGAGGAAGGGAAAACATATTATTCAAACTTCGATCCAGAAGCACAAGGCTATATTCGTCCAGCAGCACAAGGTGGTATTGCTGAGAAACGTTCGTTTACTCTAACAGATTATACGGAAGCTGATAGCATCAGAAATAGAAGAAACTATAACAGAAACATCATTGTTCGTCTGAATAAACAGTATAAGGATAAGGATGGAGTAACGTACAATAACTATGGAACTTACCTGCTCCGCAAGTATCAGCAGAACCCTGCTGCATTCCGTAATCCTTATCGTTTCTTACATGAAATCTGTCCAGGATTCTACTTCAAGGTAGATGGTGGCTCTGGTTCAATGGCACATATACAGATTGCACAGTTGAATATCTACTTCAAGAACAAGCAGAATGGTAAGGTTTCAGAGATATCAACCAACTTTGTAAGTACTGAAGAGGTCCTTCAATTGACAAACTTCTCTAACGACAACACAAAGTTACTGCAGTTAGCAAGTGAGTCTGGTCATACCTATCTTAAAACTCCAGCAGGCTTGTTCACAAAGTTAACGCTCCCTGTATCTGACATTATGGCAGGACATACAAACGATTCTATCAACTCGGCTAAGGTCGTACTCTACCGAGAAAACAATAGTACAACATCCGATTATCAGTTTGGAATACCACAGAATGTCGTTATGGTAGCCGCAGATAGTCTACAGTCGTTCTTTGCGAACAACCGTCTACCTGACAACAAGACTTCGTTCTTGGCAAGTTACAACAAGACAACGAATAGTTATGTGTTCAACAATATCTCGGGAATTATCAACCTCTTCTCACGCAACACATCAATGCCTGCATGGGGTAAGGTTGTAATCGTACCAGTTGAATTACAGACTGTAACACAAGGTTCAGGCAGCACTCAGAAAACGATTATTACTAAGGTTTCCCACGACATGGGCCTCTCAAGCACAAAGTTATTGGGAAACACATCGACTGGAAAGAATATTCAGATTTCGATAATATACGGTAAGTTCAATGGCAGATAACTTCTTGGAACGTCATCGTGAGGAATATGAGCAGCGCAAGGCGGCTTGGCTTCGCAAGAAAAAGCACTTGGGACGACAATCCAAAGCAAAACTTCAGAAGCCTGACGACGAGGCACTGTAATAGAATATAAAATGTAGAATCGGACTTACAACCCCCTTGTATGTCCGATTCTTTGTTTTTGGCACACCTTTTGTTTATACAACTCTACTAATACAGGACATATTGTCCACAGATACAAGTAAAGAAAAGAAAGGTTAGGATATGATGAATCAATTCTCCCCAAAGGTTTCTGAAATACTTTCATTCAGCAGAGAGGAAGCAGAACGACTGACAAGTGCGTCGGTTGCTCCTGAGCATATCATGCTCGCCATTCTGAGAGAGAAGTCAGGACCAGTATGGGAACTATTCAACCAATGGAAGGTTGATATAGATAATATAAAGAAAGAAATAGAAAGAAGACTTCAGGAGGAAACAATTGACCCAACTTCTTATGTGCCTGATATGCTTTTGAATGAGCAGGCAAATAACATATTGAAATTAGCTGTGCTTGAGGCACGTATACAACATGCACAGACAGTGGATATCCTTCATCTCTTCCTTGCAATATTGCATGATTCTTCTAACAATAGTGCAAAGAAGGTAATGGAAGAAAATGGGGTTAATTATAACAACGCAATATCGATGTTACAACAACGCGCAAACCAACCAAAGAATGGTATAGGAATGGCTGACGAGGAAGAAATGGATGATGATATGATGTCATCTTCATCGTCTGAAGGCAGCAATAATGCCAAGACAACACAGGCTCCACGTACAAAATCAAAGACACCAGTACTCGATAGTTTCGGTACCGATCTTACTCAAGCAGCTGCCGAGGGAAAACTCGACCCTGTTGTAGGTAGAGAGAAAGAGATTATGCGTGTCAGTGAGATTCTTGGCAGAAGAAAGAAGAATAATCCTATTCTCATTGGTGAACCAGGTGTTGGTAAGAGTGCTATTGTCGAGGGTTTAGCACAACTTATTGTGAAGCATCTCACCTCTCCAATTCTCTTTAACAAACGCGTTATTACGCTTGACTTGACAGCCGTCGTGGCTGGAACAAAGTATCGTGGTCAATTTGAGGAGCGTATCCGTGCATTGATTAAGGAAATCGAACAGAATCCAGACATTATCGTCTTTATTGACGAGATTCACACACTCATCGGAGCAGGTTCTTCACCAGGTTCAATGGATGCTGCTAATATCCTCAAACCAGCCTTGGCAAGAGGTACTATACAGTGTATTGGTGCAACAACACTTGACGAATATCGCAAGTCTATCGAGAAAGACGGTGCCTTAGAACGTCGTTTCCAAAAGGTACAGGTTGAGCCAACAACAATTGAAGAGACATTACAGATTCTTGAGAATATCAAAGATCGCTACGAAGCACATCATCATGTAAGTTATACAGAGGATGCGCTGAAGGCTTGTGTGAAGTATGCTGACAGATATATTACTGATCGTTTCTTCCCTGATAAGGCGATAGACATTATTGACGAAGCTGGTTCACGTATTCATCTGCAACATGTAAAGGTGCCACAAGCGATTCTTGATATTCAGAAAGACATTGAGATAGCGCAAGAGAAGAAGCAAACTGCAGTAAAAAATCAGAACTTTGAGTTGGCTGCAAGTTTCCGTGATAAGCAGACTGAATTAGAAAAGACACTCAAAGAGGAGCAGGATAAATGGCAGAAAGGTGATACCGAAGATAAGGTTGAAATTAATGAAGAAGCCATTGCAGATGTTGTCTCTATGATGACAGGCGTTCCGGTACAGCGCATGCAGGAGGCAGAAGGTATCCGATTAAAGAATATGGATGCTGAACTCAAGCAGGTTGTTATCGCACAGGACGCAGCTATCGACAAGATGGTAAAGGCTATTCAGCGTAACCGCGTTGGTTTGAAAGACCCTAACCACCCTATCGGTGCGTTTATGTTCTTAGGTCCTACGGGGGTGGGTAAGACTTATCTTGCCAAGAGACTTGCTGAGATGATGTTTGGTTCTGCCAATGCTTTGATACGCATTGATATGAGCGAATATACAGAAAGCTTCAACACCTCACGCCTTGTTGGTGCGCCTCCAGGATACGTTGGCTATGATGAAGGTGGACAGTTGACTGAGAAAGTGCGCCGCCATCCCTACTCTATTGTCTTACTTGATGAGATAGAGAAGGCACATGGTAATGTATTCAACATGCTTTTGCAGGTACTCGATGAAGGTCGATTGACAGATGGTAACGGTCGATTGATAGACTTCCGCAATACGGTGATTATTATGACATCAAATGCGGGTACACGTCAGCTGAAGGAATTCGGTCAGGGCGTGGGCTTTAAGGCTGCTAATTTGAATGGCCTTTCACAGAGTGAAGGTGACAAGGAGCGTGCACGTGCTATCATTCAGAAAAGTCTCAGCAAGCAGTTTGCACCAGAGTTTCTCAATCGTTTGGACGAGATTATTACCTTCGACCAACTCGACCTCGAAGCTATCAAGAAGATTATCAACATCGAACTCAAGGGTTTGTTCAAGCGTGTGCACGAATTGGGCTACGAAATGGAGATTACAGATGAAGCCAAAGAGTTTGTTGCAAGCAAGGGATATGATGTACAATTTGGTGCGCGTCCATTGAAGCGTGCAATCCAAAACCATATCGAGGACGGACTGAGCGAACTGATTCTCTCTGGCGAAATCAAGGCTGGTGACACTATCAAAGTATCTAAAGAGAAAGATAGTGAGAAACTAAAGTTTGATATTGTATCGGCTGAATAAAATCCAAGGGAAGGAATAATCACCTCCTATCCTTACCAAATTTGTAATATAAAAGTCATCTTTAAAGAATGAATTGATGCTTAGTTGCATTCCAATTAAGCCTTAATTGACGTTCAAAAGATGCTTAATTGAAGCCTTAAAGGTGCTTAGTTAGCGTCTAACTAAGCACCTTTTCTTATGCTCTTTTACAACACATTGATTAACTGAAAGTTACATACACGGTTAAAAAGGCTCTTTATTAAGAAAAAACATATAGAATGCCTAACTTTTTTGTGATGATATTTTTTACCCTTAACGATAACCTAACAACTTAAAATATCAAATAGCGTAGCCCACTAAAAGAGACAGAAAGCTACCCATAGATTTAAATATAAGAAGGGCATAGAACAATAAAAACAGGAATTTCCACAAATAAAACATTATAGAAACTCCTGTTTTAATTTATAATATCGAGCCCTCGCAAATATTATCAAAGGCTAAAAATAGACAATTACAAACCCAAGCTCTTCTTGATAGCCTCAATCTTTACAGCTGCACGCTGCTCGCAAGCAGGGAAGTCAGAAGCAGAGTTCATTGTATCCTTTATCTCAAGATAGAACTTAATCTTTGGCTCAGTACCTGATGGACGTACACTAACTTTAGTACCATCTGTGCAGAACCACTGGAGAACATTGCTTGTATCAGGCATATCCATCTTCTCCTTAGAACCGTCAGCCTTTGTAATCTCAAGACTCTGGAAGTCCTTATAAACATCAATTACACTACCGCCAAGCTCCTTAGGAGGATTAGAACGGAAGTTCTTCATCATCTGCTGAATCTCGTCAGCGCCACTCTTACCAGGACGCTCAACATTGATTGTGTACTCATGACTGTAACCATACTCCATATAGATATCCATAAGAATGTCATACAAAGTCTTACCATGATCCTTTGCGTATGCACAAATCTCAGCCAACAAAGCACAAGCACTTACAGCATCCTTATCACGTACGAAGTCTTCTGCAAGGAAACCGTAGCTTTCCTCACCACCACCGATATACTGCTGCTTACCCTCAGAGAGTGCAATCTCACGTGCAATCCACTTGAAACCAGTATAGCAATCACGCATCTCAACGTGCTGTTTCTCTGCAATCTTACGGATAACCTCTGTTGTAACAATAGTCTTTACAATAAAGTCTGTTGGCTTCATCTTGCCCACAGCCTGACGATTTGTAATGATATACCACAAGAAAATAAGACAGGTTTGGTTACCATTAATCAGTACCCACTCGCCATCGCTATTCTTACAAGCCATACCTACACGGTCAGCATCTGGGTCAGAAGCCATCAAGATATCGGCATCGAGAGCCTTTGCATCACGCAAGCCAAGTGTCAAAGCCTCTGCTATCTCTGGGTTTGGACGGTCAACAGTTGGGAAGTTACCATCTTTAACCATCTGCTCCTTCACACAATGAACATTGTCAAAGCCCCAAGAAGCCAATGCACGTGGAATCATTACACGACCAGCACCATGCAGAGGAGTATAGACAACCTTAAGATCATGCTGATTCTTGATTACCTGTAGGTCAATGCTGATAGTCTTTACCTGCTCCAGATAAACCTTATCAACATCCTCGCCGATAATCTGAATCAACGCCTTATTGCCTTCGAACTTAACATCCTCAACCTTAACCTTGTTTACTTCGTCGATAATACCCTTGTCATGTGGCGCAAGTACCTGTGCACCATCATCCCAATAAGCCTTATAACCATTGTACTCACGTGGGTTATGACTTGCAGTAATATTCACACCTGCCTGTGCCTTCAAATGACGAATAGCAAAAGAACACTCTGGAGTAGGACGAAGATCGTCGAAAAGATAAACCTTTATGCCATTAGCAGAGAAGATATTAGCAACGGTCTCAGCAAAGAGACGAGAATTGTTACGGCAGTCGTGGCAAACAACTACACTAATCTGCTCCTTATCCTTGAAGTTAATCTTCAGATAATTAGCAAAGCCTTGAGTTGCCATACCGACGGTATAGATATTCATACGATTAGAGCCTGCGCCCATAATACCACGAAGTCCACCTGTACCAAACTCTAAATCCTTATAAAAAGACTCAATAAGGTCAGCCTTATCGTCATTGTTAATCATAGCCTCAACGGCAGAACGAGTTTCTTCATCAAAAGCAGGAGACAGCCACTGTCTTGCTTTCTCTTCGCATTGTGCGATGAGTGTTTGGTTATTGCTCATAATTTAAGTATTTTCTTATTTACAACTTGTATTTGCAAATGTAATCAATAATTCTGAGAAAGACACTTGCAAATAGAGTTTTTTTTGTATTTTTGCAGCTATATAAACCGAGGCTTTGCTAAGAATAATACGTTCTATAGCATATTTCTCAACATAAGAATTATATTTAATCTTGTAACTTAACATAAATGGATTTAAATTTTGAAGGTATACTCCTCGCAGTATGTACGTTTTTAATCATTGGACTTTGTCATCCACTCGTTATAAAAACAGAGTATTATTTCGGTACAAAACCTTGGTGGCTATGGCTCATAGCGGGTATTGCTTGCTGTGTAGCAGCCTTGTTTGTACAAAGTATCTTTTGGTCTGCTCTACTCGGTGTCCTTGGAGCTTCATTCCTTTGGGGAATTGGTGAGCTCATCTCGCAGGAGAAGCGTGTCTTAAAAGGATGGTTCCCTATGAATCCTAAACGTAAGGAGCACTACGAAAAACTTAGCAAAGACGAGTCTATATGCCCTTGTAAGCATAAGAAATAAAGACTATCAACTCTTCTTTTATCATCGTGCTAACGCCCCGCACATATGGTGCGGAGGCTTAACACCA
>ERZ773180.970-NODE-970-length-15287-cov-70.540507_pt1 | contig 15287 bp, 16 predicted proteins | sample MGYA00511080_ERZ773180 | MGnify/ENA primary metagenome ERZ773180 (study PRJEB29015, sample SAMEA2738175) | human oral metagenome | biome: human oral; feature: human-associated habitat; material: saliva | place: China | collected 2178 ...
TGACGAAATATATGTCTAAAATGTCGAAATATAACGCCGTTTTTCGGTCATAAAAAGTCACTCGGTCACAGAAAAGAAAAAACTAGTCAGTACCCCAAAAGAGCCCTAAGCTAGCAGTGTATTTATCCCCGCATTTTATGCCCAACCTTAGCCGAGGACAGCATGACCGGATTCACGACGAAGGCAATTCACACTACGGACCGCGACAACCCGTACGGCTCCATCCTGCCTCCGATCTACACGACCACCACCTACGCCCAGCCCTGTGACGGCACCGAAGGCCCCTACGACTACCAGCGCGGCGGCAACCCCACCCGCGCGGCCCTCGAAACCACGCTCGCAACCCTCGAAGGCGCCAAGCACGCCTTCGCCTACCCCTCCGGAATGGGCGCCACCGCTGCCGCCCTCGGCATCCTCAAGGAAGGCGAGACCCTGCTGCTGGGTATGCCCTCCTACGGCGGCACCTACCGATTCGCCACCATTGAGCTGCCCGCCCGCGGCGTCAAGACCCGCTTCATCGGCGACTTCACGGCCCTCACCGACGAGGACTTCGCCGACAACGTGACCATGGTTTTCCTGGAAAGCCCCTCCAACCCGCTACTGCGCGTGAGTGACATCGCCGCCATCGCCGAAATCGCCCACCGCAACGGCGCGATCGTGGTTGTCGACAATACCTTTATGACTCCGCTACTGCAGAAGCCCCTCGACCTGGGCGCGGACATCAGCGTGCAGTCCGCCACCAAGTACCTGGGCGGCCACGCCGACCTACTCGGAGGCGTCGCCGCAACCAACGACGACGCGCTCGCCGAGCGCCTCTGGCACCTGCAGATGATTACCGGCGCAATGCTTTCGCCCACCGATTCCTACCGCCTGCTGCAGGAGGTCAAGACCCTCAAGCTGCGCCTGACCCAGCAGCAGAAGAACACCATCGAGGTCATCAACTACTTGGAGGCGCACCCCGCCGTGAAGCGCGTGCTCTACGCGGGTTCGCACAGCGAGTATGAGGCGCAGGTGCACGCCCGCCAGGCGAACGGCCTGGGCGCGCTCATCTCCATGGAGCTGGTGGACGGCGCAGACCTGCCCGCCTTCCTCGAAGCCCTGAAGATTTTCACCCACGCAGTGAGCCTGGGCGGTATCGAGTCGCTGGTGGTTCGTCCCGCGCTCATGGTGCAGGCCGCCTACACGCAGGCGCACCGCGACGAATACGGCGTGAGCGACAACCTCATCCGCCTGGCCATCGGCATCGAGGAGATTGAGGACATTATCGAGGATTTGGAGCGCGGCCTGACCGCAGCCCTGGCGCATCAGGCATAGTCCCTGAACATGAGGCACCGCACGACCGTATCGCGTGATTCGAGGTGCCCCAAATACGCGGCGTAATGTCACCCATAATAATTACTCAAAATACCCGGATTAACGTATTTCTTTCAATGTAAAAGAATGTTTTTGATTCGGGTATTTTGTGCACCCTCACCGCATTTTTATATGACGTTGCGTGAACATATTAACCCCCGTGACGCGGGGTTAGAACGGCATAAAAAATGCGGGTAGGGTAAATCTCGGATACACGACGAATACCAGCTACGCCCGCCTTCGGGGTAGCCCGAATGGAAGAGAACCACCATGAACCAGCAGCACCAGCTCGAACCGACCGGTTTTACCACCCGCACCATCCACGCCGTGCACGATGCCCGCTACGATGCGTCCGTGCCGCCGGTCTACCTGGCTAGCACCTTCGGTACCGCCGGTGAGGACACCACCTATATGTACCAGCGTGGCGCGAACCCCACCCGCGATAACCTGCAGGCGACCCTCGCCGCCCTCGAGGGTGCGGAGCACGCCTACGCGTACCCCTCCGGCATGGCGGCCACCGCGGCGGCTCTCGGCGTTCTGGAGGCGGGCGATACCCTGCTGCTGGGTATGCCCTCCTACGGCGGAACCTACCGTTTTGCTACGACTGAGCTGCCCAAGCGCGCCGTGAAGACCCGCTTCATCAGCGATTTTTCGGTTCTCTCCGATGATGACTTCACCCCCGATGTGAAGGCCGTCTTCTTGGAGACCCCCACGAACCCGACCCTGCAGGTTACTGACATTGCAGCCATTGCGGAGCTGGCGCACCGCCACGGGGCGTTACTCATCGTAGATAACACCTTTATGACTCCGTACCTGCAGCGCCCCCTGGAGCTTGGTGCGGACATCACCGTGCAGTCGGCCACTAAGTTCCTTGCCGGTCATGCGGATCTACTCGCCGGTGTGGCCGCCACGAACGATTCCGATCTTGCGGTTCAGCTGCACCGCGGTCAGCTTGTCAGCGGAGCCCTACTGCCCCCGATTGACTCCTACCGTCTGCTGCAGGACGTGAAGACCCTGGCTCTGCGCCTGGAACGCCAGCAGCAGAACGCCCGCGAGCTCATCGATTTTCTATCCGCCCGCCCCGAGGTTGAGCAGATTTTCTACCCCGGTAGCTCTTCCGAGGAGCAGGCCGAGATTCAGTCACGCCAAGCCCGCGGTATTGGTTCCGTATTCTCGCTGCTACTTGCGGAGGGAGGGGATGCACAGGCCTTCGCCCGCGCCCTGCCCATTTTCGTGAACGCCGTGAGCCTGGGCGGTATTGAGTCCCTTGTGAGCCTGCCCGCGCACACCACGCACGGGGCTTACGCGCAGGAGCATCGCGACGAGTTCGGCGTGGATGACCGACTCGTGCGCCTGGCGATCGGCATCGAGGATATTCAGGACCTCACCGCCGCCCTGGAGATCGGTCTGAAGGCCGCCTTCGCCGGTTAGGTTCGTGCCGCCGGTCCATACCGCAGATTTCAACTTTCACACCACGCATCAACGTAGATTAAGGAACCAAGAATGACCGTTCTCAACACCTCCGCCGTGCTGAACCGACGCTCCCTGCTACTGGGCGCGGCCCTCGCCGGAACCACCGGCCTGCTCGCCGCCTGCTCCGGCGGTAACGGCTCCAGCGCAGGCTCCGCACAGAGCTCCTCCAACCTGCTGGAGTCCATCAAGTCCGCGGGCAAAATCCGCATCGGTGTGGAGGGTACCTACCGCCCCTACACCTACCACGACGCCTCCGGTAAGCTCGCCGGTTTCGAGTACGACATCGCCGAGACCCTCGCCAAGGACCTGGGCGTGACCGCCGAGTACATCGAAACCCCCTGGGACTCGCTGATTGCCGGCGTGGACGCGGGCCGCTACGACATCGTGCTCAATAACGTGGCACCCACCGAGGAACGTAAGAAGAAGTACGATTTCTCCGTGCCCTACGCGCACTCCCGTGCCCGCGTGGGCGTGAAGAAGGACTCGAGCCTGAAGAACGCCTCCGAAATCTCCGGCCATAGCGCCGCCCAGAGCGCCACCAGCAACTACCGCAAGCTCGTGGAGGAACGCGGCGCCACCATCATCGAAGTCACCGGCTTCGACGAGGCCATCGAGCAGGTGCTCACCGGCCGCGCCGAGCTGACCGCCAACGACTCCGTGTCCTTCGCCGAGTACTTCAAGGAGCACCCGGACGCCAACCTGCGCCTGCTGGAGGGTGAGGTCGGCCCCGGCACCAACGTCGCCGTTCTGCTGCCCAAGAACCAGACCGCGCTGAAGGATGCGATTGACGCCTCCATCAAGAAGCACCTGGGCAACGGCGACTTCAAAGCAATTTTCGAGAAGCATGTGAGCGAGGACTTGAGCCCCGCCTCCTAAGCTTTCGTGAAAGGCTCGGAAGGGGCCCGGAAAGGGCTCACCCGCCAGGACTTCTGAAATTGCGTCGTGGTTGATGTCTCCGTGGCTTATCCTGCACCGATGAGAGAATATGACGGAATGTTACGTTGAATTCTTTCCCGTCGGGAATAGCTGTACGATAGCCTGCGTTGCACCCGCAGAGAGGGGCACACCGCATGATGCCCCCGGGTTACCGCAGGGTGACAACCCGCAACTAGAAGAGCATCAACCACCACACGAAAGAAGAACAACATGTCCGCAATGATTAACCGTCGCACCGTCCTCGCAGGCTCCGCATTCACCGGCCTGGCTGCGCTGCTCGCAGCGTGCGGCTCGTCCAGCAGCAGCACCGCATCCAGCACCAACAAGCTGGAGGCTATCAAGTCTGCCGGCAAGATCCGTGTGGGCCTGGAGGGCACCTACCGCCCCTTCTCCTTCCACGACTCGAACGGCGCCCTGGTCGGTTTCGAGAAGGAAATCGCCGACCTGGTCGCAAAGGACCTGGGCGTGACCGCAGAATTCGTTGAGACCCCCTGGGACTCGCTGATTGCCGGTGTGGACGCTGACCGCTACGACATCGTCATCAACAACGTTTCTGCAACCGACGAGCGTAAGCAGAAGTACGACTTCTCCGTACCCTACCTGTACTCCGAGCCGAAGGTCGCCGTGAAGAAGGATTCTTCCCTGCAGAACGTGAGCGAGATTTCCGGCCACTCCTCGGCGCAGTCTGAGACTTCGAACTTCCGCAAGATGGTGGAGGCGAAGGGCGCCTCGATCGTGGTTGTTTCCGGTTTCGATGAGGCTATCGAACAGGTCCTCTCGGGCCGTGCAGAGATGACCGCGAACGACTCTGTGTCCTTTGCCGAGTACCTCAAGGAGCACCCGGACGCTAACCTGCGCCTGCTCGCCGGTGACCTGGGCACCGGCAGCAACTCCTCCATCCTGATGGCTAAGGGTCAGGACGCCCTGCGTAACGCTATCGACGAGTCGCTGAAGAAGCACCTGCAGAACGGTGACATCAAGGCGATTTACCAGAAGTACGTGGGCGAAGACCTCTCACCGAAGAACTAATACTTTCTAAAGGAGCTGAGTTCCGTTCATGGAACGCTACCTGAATCTTTGGGCTGAGTCCCTACCGCAGCTGCTGGGCTCGACCCTGGCAGTGACTATCCCGCTGTCGCTGATTTCTTTCGCGGTGGCGCTGCTGGTGGGCATTGTGTCTGCTGGCGCGCGCACGAGCCGCTTCGCACCGGTGAATTGGCTGGCGTGGGTGTACATTTGGGTTTTCCGTGGCACCCCGCTGCTGGTTCAGCTGTTCATCGTCTTTTACGGCCTGCCGAAGGTCGGTATCGCCCTGGACGTGTGGAGTGCCGCGATCATCACGATGAGCCTGCACACGGGCGCGTACGTGGCGGAGACGTTCCGTTCCGCGGTGGCGGCTATCCCTCGCGGCCAGTTTGAGGCGGCGGCAACCCTGAACTTCACCCGCATGCAGACCCTGCGCCACGTGGTCATTCCGCAGGCGGTGCGTATTGCTCTGCCGAACCTGGGCAACAACTTTATTGACCTAATTAAGGGCACCTCGCTGGTGTCGGTCATTTCGATGGTTGACCTGTTCCAGACCGGTAAGCAGATCGCTTCGCGTACCTTTGAGCCGCTGGCAATGTACTCCGAGGTCGCCGTCATTTACCTGGTGATTTTCACTCTGCTGACCGCCGCACAGTCGGCGTTGGAGAAGTACAGCAACCGTTACGTGAGGAGCAACAATGCTTAGCGTTGAATCCCTGTCGAAGAGCTTCGGTGAGACGCAGGTGCTCAAGAACATTAGCCTGGACATCCCCGACGGTGAGACCACGGTGATTCTGGGCCCCTCCGGTAGCGGTAAGTCCACTCTGCTGCGTTGCCTGAACCTGCTGGAAACCCCGCAGTCCGGCACGCTCACTATTGATGACGCGCAGGTGGATTACAGCCAGAAGCTCACCGATGCGCAGGTGCGTGATATTCGTTCCCGTTCGGCGATGGTGTTCCAGCAGTTCAACCTGTTCCCGAACTACACGGCGCTGAAGAACGTGGCGCTCGCCCCGACCCTCAACGGTACCCTGAACGCTCAGGAGGCGCAGGAGCGTGCCCGCGAGCTGCTGGCGAAGGTGGGTCTTGCCGATAAGGTGGATTCCTACCCGGATGCTCTCTCTGGTGGCCAGCAGCAGCGTGTGGCGATTGCCCGCGCCCTGGCGCTGGAACCCTCCTACCTGCTCTTTGATGAGCCGACGAGTGCGCTGGATCCTGAGCTGGAGGCGGAGGTTATTCGCGTGCTCATGCAGCTGGCGAAGGAGGGCCGCTCCCTGGTCATCGTGACGCACAATATGGCGTTTGCGAAGAAGGTCGCGGACCGTATCGTGTTCCTGGAGAACGGTACCCTGCGTTATAACGGTGAGCCGACCGGTTTCTTCGCGTCGGATGATGAGCGTATCCGTAAGTTCTTGACGGTGTACGACAGCACCGAGTACACGATTTAGGCATATTGCACATAGTAAATATGGGCTGGTTTCTGCCGGTCAGATAATCATCTGACGAGCAGAAACCAGCCCATATTCTATATTCAGCATATATTGGTTTTACTCTGAAAGACCCTTAGAGCGGCGGTACTCCTCCAGCTGCTCAGCATTAATCACCTCAAGCTGCTCAGTGAGCGGCTCACCGGGCGACCAGCCCTCATTAGCAACGGTGCGGTCCTCCTGCTTACCAAAAGCGAAGAGACGCGGGCGAGGCACACGCAGCTCAGCCGGGGTGGTCGGCAACTGCCAATTCTTCGCGTGGGAGAGCAGGCCAAACACCAGGCACAGGAGAATCGATAGTGCCATCGCCAGGTTGGGGCGGTGAAACAAACCGGTTACCAGGGCGGTCTCAGAGGCACCCACAAACGCGACCGTCGCGTACAGGGAGTTACCGCCAAAAATCGCCGGAATGCGGTTGACCATAATGTCACGAATAACGCCGCCGCCAACCGCGGTGGTCACGCCCAGTGCAATAGCGGGCAGCCAGTGCAGACCCAGGTTCAGGGACTTAATGGTGCCGGTTGCCGCCCACGCACCCATGCCGACAAAGTCAATAATGAGCATGGTTCGGGTTGCCCAGCGGGCACTCAAATCGAGGCTGTACGCCAGAATTGAAGAGCCGATAGCACCAACCCAGTAGCCGCCGTCAGTGAGTGCCACGGGCAGGCCGGAGTTGAGCAGAATGTCACGAATCATACCGCCACCCATGCCGCAGGCGACCGCGAGCAGCAGGAAGCCCACGATGTCGAATCGGAAGGCGCGCGCCACGGCACCGCCGAGCAGGCCGTTAGCGACAACGGCGGCAATGTCGACGATGCGGAATACCTGGTCCGGGTCAAAGAGCTCGTGCATGGGCGTTCTCCTGCGTACGTGATGCATGTCTGGGCGGGTGCCGATAGGGAAGGGCGCGCACGGTGGGCGGGTCGGGTGACGACGTTATCACCGCATCCGGCTCTGTCTGCCTGTGCGCGTACCTGAAATGGCACCGATTTATTGTAGACCCGCCGCCGCTCCTGCTCCTAGTTGGAAAGTGGCCATGACGAGCTCTGAGACAGAAAGAGAAGCTTGTGAGCACATTAAAAGTTGGGCGTAGAATGGGAAATCTCCACCCCCAATGCTCTGTCATGATTGTTTTTGCGCTGGGTCCTTTCAGTACGGTAGCGGCATCATTTCTTCGCTGCTGTTGGCGTTGAGCCCCCTGAATGTGGTGGAGTCTATGGCGATCATGATGTTTGCCGGTGCGGCGCTGTCGGCGCTCATGGTGTGGCTACCCTCCCGTAAGCGGAGCGCTCGCTAAGCTGGGTCTAGACGAATACTAGAGGCGTGTGGCTCGGACTCGGTCCGGGCCGCATGGATACGGTGAAAGAAGAAATGTAAGGTGAAAGGAACCGCCGTGACGGTATCGCGTGACGAAGTTTTCGAAATCCTGCGGGGCGTGGTGCCCCGCCTGGAGGAGGCGCTTCCCGGCTGGTCGGTGCGCCCCAACATCACGGGTACCGGCGCGGTGGGGCTCTATCTGGACGGCCCCGCAATCTACCGGGACGGCGAGCCCCTGGCCGGCGTGAACGCCGAAGGTGAGCCGGTCGTTCGGCACCTGTGCGGTACGATTCAGACCGCTGACCGCGGCCTGCCGCAGGAGCTCGGGCAGGTGCGCTACCAGTACATCCTGGGCGTGAGCGTGGCGGAGCACGAGAGCGAGTATCCCGAACTGGCTGACCTGGTGAGCGTGGGGGAGCCGAGCTGGGTTCCTGCGCTGAGGGTCCTGGAGGCGCTGGTGGAGTCCGAGGGCCGCGAGACGCTGTTCGTCAGCCGCGGCGGGTACGTGCCGGGTCGTCGCGTCCTGGGTAAGCGCCGCGTGGCGCTGCGGCGCGAGTTCTTCCCCGGTAAGCCCTGGCTGGGTTTGGGCACGATTGACTGGTGCGCGGGCGTGCGCTCGACCCCGGTGTACGCCGAGGATTTGGCGGCTCTGGTGGCCGCGGCGACGCGCCTGGCGAACGGCTGGGACGCCGCCCTGCGAGCGGACTCCTCGACCAGCTGAAACAAAAGCAGCTAAAACAAAGCGGCACATCCGACCCGTGATGGGGTGGATGCGCCGCTTCTGTGTAAGCTCTGACGCTTAGTGGGTTTAGCCCAGTACCTCAGCCAGTTTGAACGAGTTGAGTCGCATGCGAGATATTGCCTTATCGATAGCATGCAAGAGTGATACATCCTGCTACCTCTACGGGGGCGTAACCGTAGCATTTGTAGAGCGCAACGGCGTGTTCACTAGCGACGTCGGTAGTAATGAGTCGCTGTCGAATGTCTTCTCGGTCAAAGTCATCAATGACACGCTTTAGAAGCGCAGAGCCAACGCCCTGACGCTGGGCGTGCGGATGTACCAGAAGGTCCTGAATGTAGGCGATAGATTGTCCGTCCCCGACTGCGCGTACTAGCCCGATGAGCCGTCCCGTTCCTTGCGGTATCACCTCTCGTGCTGTGTAGAGATACCGTGAGCCTTCCAGCATCGGGATGAGACGTTCGGGTGTTTTGGTATAGGCACTCCAGCCCACAGAATCGTAAAGCTCAGTGAGTTCTTCCACGCTGGGATAGGGGCTGGCGGAGTCCACAATACAGTACTGCATACAGGCATTGTATAGCGCCAAATCGAGGGAGCTAGGAAAGCCGTCCAACGCGTTTTTAGCTACTGCAGGGCATAATCTGTGCATAAAGGAAGCGGCGCATCCGACCCGTGATGGGGTGGATGCGCCGCTTCTGTGTAAGCTCTAACGCTTAGTGGGTTTAGCCCAGTGCCTCAGCCAGCTGAATGCCCTGTGCCACGCCACCGAGGGTTGCAGCAATACGGATCAGGTCGTTGACCTGCTCCTGGACTACCACGCCATCAACGGCGAATCCGGATCCTTCACCATGAGCCAGGACTCACAGCTCAAAACCCGCAAGGCCCGCAGCGAAGCAGAAATCGAAGCCTACGAGAAGAGCCGAGAGGAGGAATAGTCGCCATGAGCCAGCAAAACTCGAATGACGACTTCGAGAACGTCCTCACCCTGTTGTTCTTCTTCTTCATGATTCCCATCGGCGCTATTGGCGCATGGCTAAGCGGACTGATGGAAAGCGTAAAGAACTGGCTGGTGTCCTTGGGTATCTTCTTGCCGACCATCCCCACGGCAGAAGGCAACCCCGAAGCCGGAGACGTCACCGAAGCAGCCTCAAGAACACACGCCGTATTCAGCATCCCCGAGCTGGGCATCGCCCTGGATACCCCGCGTATCATCTTCCTGCTGTGCATCATCGCGCTGCTGCTGACCTTTGCCGACTATACGGCTAAGGTTAAGCGAGCACGACGTGCACGCCGTAGGTAAATGGTGACGGCGTAAAACGGGCGCAATGAGTGGGGGCTACTGGCCTGACCTGGTGGGGTAGGTAGCCCCTTGCTCTGTCCCCCTACCCGCCGTGGCGGGCAAAAGGAAACGCGAGGGGCACTAGCCCCCTGGGTAGTGCGTGCACCGGGACCAGGGGGCTAGGGGCTCTATTGGGTACTACCCTTGCATAACACTCAAAATGTGTGGTACACTAGACGTGTTCCTCAGGAAGGGGATACAGAGAGACTGCTGAAGGTTTCATGACCAGCAACAGTCTCCCTGGTAATGGAAATGGTCTAGTTGAACATGTCCAGCAGGTCTGCGATTGCATCGATAACGCAACCCATAAGCTTCACAATCTTCATCGTGAGCTTGACGCTAAAGCGATTTTTCTTCGTCAAAGCGGAATCACCTCCTTAAGACTGTAGTAGTTACAGGGGCGGTTTAGGTTGCCGATTGCCTCCTTTCCAGTGGTAGGAACACCACTCTCATGCGAGAAATAATATTTGGGCTCTCGGCCTTCCAAAACTTCGAGTCCAAATTCTATTGTAACACACGATACCCCGTCATGCACGGGGTTTTTGTGTTGCTACTGTATCTAAGTCACCCAGGAGCCGTATTTTCGTCTCGAATTCTCCAGTAATTCAAGATCTTTAACCCCGCTAGGCCTGGTTCCTAGCGGGGTTTCTCGGGCTTCTGAGACTTTCGACGTGTACGATCCCAAAAATTTTTATCCATGCCGCAAAAATCTCTCCACCTGCCCCTTCCTCACCAGATAAAAGCCAGGGGCTGCCGAACCACTCATACAAGTGGTCCGGTAGCCCCCGTTCCTTGTACTCTACGGTGCGACTAACGCCCCGTCACGATAAATCAGTTAAAGCAGCAGCCCCAAAAAGAAGAAACCATCCATGGCTGCTCCTGACGGTACTTCAGTCGAGCCTGCTTCTTCAGCCGAGCATCCACCACCTTATCGATAGTATGCAAGGGTGATGCATCCTGCCGCCTCTACGGGGGCGTAACCGTAGCGTTTGTAGAGCGCAATGGCGTGCTCACTAGCAGCGTCGGTGGTAATGAGTCGCTGTCGGATGTCTTCTCGGTCAAAGTCATCAATGACACGCTTTAGAAGCGCAGAACCAACGCCTTGACGCTGGGCGTGCGGATGCACTAGGAGGTCCTGAATGTAGGCGATAGAGTGTCCGTCCCCGACGGCGCGTACTAGCCCGACGAGTCGTCCCGTTCCGTCCGTGGTTGCCTCTCGTGCGGTGTAGAGATAGCGTGAGCCTTCCAGCATCGGGATGAGACGTTCGGGTGTTTTGGTATAGGCGCTCCAGCCGACAGAATCGTAAAGCTCAGTGAGTTCTTCCACGCTGGGAAGGGGGCTGGTGGAGTCCAAAATACAGTACCGCATACAGGCATTGTATAGCGCCAAATCGAGGGAGCTAGGAAAGCCGTCCAACGCGTTTTTAGCTACTGCAGGGCATAATCTGTGCATAAAGGAAGCGGCGCATCCGACCCGTGATGGGGTGGATGCGCCGCTTCTGTGTAAGCTCTAACGCTTAGTGGGTTTAGCCCAGTGCCTCAGCCAGCTGAATGCCCTGTGCCACGCCACCGAGGGTTGCAGCAATACGGATCAGGTCGTTGACCTGCTCCTTGGTTGCGCCCTCTTCACGCAGGGTGTGCTCGTGAGCCTCAACGCAGTGGGAGCAGCCGTTGACTGCGGACACTGCCAGTGCGAACATCTCGAAGTCCAGCTTCTCAATGCCACCGTTCTTACCGATGATCTGCATGCGCAGGTTTGCGCGCTGGTCATCGTATGCACCGTGCAGGAAGCCGCGGGTGCGGTAGAAGATGTTGTTCATGCCCATGATGGTTGCAGCGCCCAGAGCAGCCTCGTAAGCGGTGTCGCTCAGGTGCTCCTTAGCCTCTGCAGCAATCTCAACAACAACAGAGTCAACCTTGGTTGCTGCTGCGGTTGCGAGGATTGCGCCCCAGAGCTGCTGCTCGGTCAGGGAGGTGATGCGGGGCAGGGAGGACAGGTTGAGGTTCATGTCCTTCGCGTAGGAAGGCAGAGCCGAACGCAGGTTATCGATGCTCATGGATTACTTCATCTCCTTGAATGCGTCGATGGTTGCTGCACCCTTCTTCCAGTTGCATGCGCACAGCTCGTCGGACTGCAGTGCGTCCAGCTGGCGGAGCACCTCGTCGGTGTTACGGCCGACGGAGTCAGCGGTAATGGAGACCGACTGGATGGTGTTGTGGGGGTCGATGATGAAGGTTGCGCGGTCTGCAACGCCGTCCTTGTTCAGGATGCCCAGTGCGCTGGTCAGCTCACGCTTGAGGTCGGATGCCATGACGATGGGCAGGTCCAGGAGCTCTTCGTGGGAACGGCGCCATGCGTAGTGGGTGTACTCGTTGTCGACGGAAACACCGATAACCTGGCAGTCGCGGGCCTCGAACTCGTCAGCGAGCTTGCCGAATGCTGCGATCTCGGTGGGGCAGACGAAGGTGAAGTCCTTCGGCCAGAAGAAGACGACGCGCCAGGTGTCTTCGTCCAGACCCTCGGAGGAGACGGTGGTGAAGTAGTCTTCGGGCTTGGTTGCTTCGATGTCAGCCAGCTTACCGGGGACAACGCCGGTGAGCTCGTATGCGGGGAACTGGTCGCCGATGGTCAGAACTGCCATGGTGTTCTTCTTTCTACTTTGTGCCGCGCGGATTCGTTGCGCGGCGCTTGTTCTAGTGGTGCCCAGTGGGCGGGCTTGGTAACCATTCTATTATGAATAATTCATAATAATCAAGCGGTGTTGAATTAAAACCTGAAGGTTTAACTATGATTTGCATCACCGAATATTCCGGGGTGTTCAAAAAGCTATTCAACGTGCCAATTTCCCCGTGTAAATCTCCATGCGCAAATCCTCACCTACAAACCCCAGGGGTTAAGCTCGAATCATGACCCCCGAATACAGTGGCTTCTTAGAACACAGCGAACACGTAGAGCCCAACCAGCCTGAACTCATTACCGAACGCCTCACCCTGCGCCACCTGCGCGAGGCGGATATCCCCGACATCGTGGAATCCTGCCGCGACGAAGAAATCCTCCGCTACACCCGCATCCCGTTGAACTACACACGCGCCGACGCCGAGGACTACCTGCTCACCACTGCCCGCCAGATTGCCGCCGGGCAGATCCAGCGTTGGGCGATTGACGCCTCCGGCGTGTTCGCGGGGACCATTGAATTGCGCCTGGCTGACGGCACCCCCGAAAGCCCCGGAACTCGCGCCGAACTGGGCTATTACGCCGCCCCGAAGGCGCGCGGAAAGGGCTACATGACCGAGGCGCTGCGAGCCGTCCTCGGCTACGCTTTCGACCCGCTCGGGCTGGGTCTTGAGACCGTCCGCTGGACCGCCCTGGCGGGTAACGAGGCATCCGAACGAGTGGCGGTTAAAGCGGGTTTCACCGGCATCTATGACGATATTGACCCGAACTCCGGCCGCCCCGACGAGAACGGCCGCCCGGTGCAGCATCGGGTGCGCCGCGCCGATATGACCCGCGCGCAATTCGCGGCGCTCTGGGCAAACTAAACTGCGCTCTGGACGTAACGTGCACGGGGCTGAGCGGGAACCCGCAACAGCTACCTGATGCCGAAGCCGCGGAACGAGCCGCTCGGCTCCTCCCACTCGACGAGCACCTCATCCACGCGCCCGGCGGTGTCGTCGCCGCGCAGCACATCCACCAGGCGTGCGCAGGAAGCGGCGGTACCCTCCGCAACGACCTTCACGCGCCCGTCGTCGAGGTTTTCGGCGTACCCGGTTAGGCCCATGGGCTTGGCGGTTCCGGCACACCACCAGCGGAAGCCCACACCCTGCACTTTGCCGCTGACGAAAGCGACGAGGCGGATTTCGGCGGGTTCTGCCGGGGTGCGATCGGTGAAGAAATCAAAGAAACCCATGGGTCCTCCCGGGGTCATCTCGTTGAGGGTGGTCTGATGGGGGTGAGCGCCGGTGGTGGCGCTCTGACAGTTTCTATAGCTTCAGTCTAGAGGGTGCGGGGTGCCTGTTGCTTGGTTGCCGCGCGCACGTGCCGTGGAGAGTTGAATATGGGTAGAGCAACCGAAGCCGCGCTCTGAAAAGGAGTAACATTAGGGGCATTCACTAAGCGGCAACGCCGACCACGCAGACATCTACCCGCATGCAACCCATCTACTGGAGGATCATTGAGTTCACGCCCTAAAAAAGCGCCTCTTGTCGGTAACCCGGCGAAGACACCCTACAAGCCGTGGCCGGCCTTGTGGTCGCTCGTCATTGGCTTCTTCATGATCCTGGTGGATGGCAATATTGTCACCATCGCCCTGCCGCATATGCTGCGGGATTTGGAGGCATCCCTCTCGGAGGGCATGTGGGTGACGAGCGCCTACCTGCTGGCGTACGCGGTGCCGCTGCTCATTACCGGCCGTATGGGTGACCGCTTCGGTCAGAAGAACCTGTACATGATCGGTATGGGTATTTTTACGCTTGCTTCCCTGTGGTGTGGTCTGGCGGCGGACGTTGAGTCGCTCATCGCTGCCCGCGTGGTGCAGGGCCTGGGTGCATCGCTGATGACCCCGCAGACCATGTCTCTGATTACGCTGATGTTCCCGCCGAATGCGCGCGGTGTCGCCATGAGCATTTGGGGTGCGACCGCGGGTATTGCCGCGCTGGTCGGCCCGATTCTGGGTGGCGTGCTGGTGGATGCCCTCAGCTGGGGCTGGATCTTCTTCATCAACATTCCGGTCGGCCTGGTTGGTTTGTTCCTGGCGTGGCGTAATGTGCCGGTGTTTGAGCAGAAGAAGCACAGCTTCGACTGGTTGGGTGTGGTGCTTTCGGCGATTGGTCTGTTCCTGCTGGTTTTCGGCATCCAGGAAGGTGCCACCTACGATTGGGGCACCATCACTGATTCGTTCATGGGCACCGGTATTGCGGTGAGCGTGTGGGGTCTGATTATTGCCGGCATTATGGTGCTGGCGCTGTTCATTGGTTGGCAGGCGATGAACCGCCGCGAGCCGCTGGTTCCGCTGAGCCTGTTCAGTGACCGTAACTTCTCCGTGTCGAATGTGGCTATCGCCGCGATGGGCGTGGTCGCTATCAGCATGGCGTTCCCGCTGACCCTGTACCTGCAGCAGGTGGAGGGTCTGAACCCGACCGAGGCGGCGCTGATGACTGCGCCGCTGGCTCTGTCCTCGGGTGCGTTGGCGCCGGTGGTGGGTGCGCGCCTGAACCGCTATGACCCCAAGTGGATTGCGGTGACTGGCTTTACGTTGATGGTTATTGGTTTTGCTCTGCTCCGCCCGACGATGGTGGCTGACGGCAACCTGTGGCTGATGGTTGGCCCGATGATTATTCTGGGTGCGGCGAACGCCTGCATTTGGGGTCCGCTGTCGGTGTCTGCGACCCGTAACCTGCCGCCTGAACGTGCCGGTGCCGGTTCGGGTGTGTACAACGAGACCCGCCAGATGGCGTCGGTACTCGGCTCGGCTGCGATCACTACGATTATGGCGTCTGCAATTACCTCGCACCTGTCCGCGTTGGGTCCGGCTGCCGCAGCGGGCGGTAGCTCTCACGGCGGTGCTGCAGGCGGTATGCTTCCGCAGATTCTGCGTGAACCCTACGCGGCGGCAATGGC
>ERZ773180.972-NODE-972-length-15257-cov-4.321208_pt1 | contig 15257 bp, 9 predicted proteins | sample MGYA00511080_ERZ773180 | MGnify/ENA primary metagenome ERZ773180 (study PRJEB29015, sample SAMEA2738175) | human oral metagenome | biome: human oral; feature: human-associated habitat; material: saliva | place: China | collected 2178 ...
GACAGCATCTCAGATTTTGTGAATTGATCAATCAGAGTAAGGACTGTAATAATTATTATATAAAGCATATTTCCTTCCTTTTTTCTATTTTGAAAAAATAAATTTATTTGCTGAGGTTGTCTCAAAAAACTTAAAAAATAATCTGGAAACTATATTTTTGAATTATATTTATATCTTTACTATTTTGAGACACCCTCTTTTTAATTGCTATTTTTCCAAAGAATTAAGAACTTTGGCACATCTCGGACATACATCTGTATGTTCGTGGTCATGACCAACTTCCTCATCATATTTCCAACATCTTTCACATTTTTCTCCAGATGCTTTTTCTACAGCGATGGTAATTCCATCTATTTCACTTGCATTTAATTTATCATTTACAAATTTCACCTGTGAAACAATAAACAGGTCAGAAACTTCAGCTTCTGTATATTCCTTCAGGAATGCATATTCATCATTTGATATATTAAGAAGAACTCTTGCATCAAGTGAGTGCCCTATCATTCCGGCCTGTCTTTCAGCTTCAAGCTTTTTATTAACTTCTTTTCTTAAATGATATATCTTTTCCCATTTTTTAGCAAGTTCTTCATTTTTATATTCTGGATTTGCTTCAATCCATGAAGTTAAATGAACACTTTCTTCCTCTTTTATACTTTCAGGTATTCTCTCCCAGATTTCTTCTGCTGTAAATGACAGTACAGGGGAAATTACCCTTACAAGAACTCTTAACACTTCTGTCAGTACAGTTTGTGCACTTCTTCTTTCAAGAGATTTCTTATTTTCACAGTAAAGTCTGTCTTTTACTATATCCAGATAGAAAGAAGACATTTCAATTGAACAGAAATATGTTATTTCCTGGAATAGACTGTAAAATTCATATTTATCATAATATTTTGTAGTCTTTTCCTTTAATTCTTCAAGCTTATGCATAGCCCATTTATCAATTTCAAACATTTCATTATATTCAACCTTGTCTTCTGAATAATTGAAATCGCTTAAATTTCCCATAAGGAATCTTGCAGTATTTCTTATTCTTCTATATGCATCAGACATTTGCTGAAGTATATTTTCAGAAATTCTTACATCTTCCCTGTAATCTACTGAAGATACCCAAAGTCTCAAAATATCAGCTCCATATTTTTCAGTAATATCTTTAGGAAGTATTGTGTTACCTAATGACTTGGACATTTTTCTACCTTGGCCATCCATTACAAATCCATGAGTAAGTATTCTTTTATATGGTGCATCCTTTGTACTTGCTATCGAAGTCAGCAGTGATGACTGGAACCATCCTCTATGCTGGTCACTTCCTTCAAGGTAAAGGTCTGCAGGTCTTGGTAATTCCCTTGGAACAAGAACTCCTCTATGCGAAACTCCTGAATCAAACCATACGTCCATTATACTTCTTTCTTTTCTTAATGGAGTATCTTTCAGATTATATTTTTCAAGCAGTTCTTCCCCTATGATTTCTTCAGCTTCGTATTTCCACCATATATCTGTTCCTTCTTTTTTTACTAACTCAATAACTTTATCCATTATTTCAGGCTCATATATAACTTCATTTGTTTCCCTGTTATAGAATATAGGTATTGGTACTCCCCATACTCTCTGTCTTGAAATTGTCCAGTCAGGTCTTGTTTCAAGCATTGCATTAATTCTGTTTTTCCCCCATTCAGGAACAAATTCAACATCCTTTAATGTATCCAGCGCATTCTGTCTGATATCGCTTTCATCAACACTTATAAACCACTGTTCAGTTGCCCTGAAAATTACAGGCTTTTTACTTCTCCAGTCATGAGGGTATGAGTGGGTAAATTTACTGTGGTGTAGCAGATGTCCGCTTTCAGTAAGGTCTTCCACTATTACATTACTTGCCTTTGCATAGAACAAACCTTCGTATTTACCTGCTTCTTTTGTCATGTGTCCTCTATCATCAACAGGAGACAATATTCCTATGTTATATTTTAATGCATAGTTATAGTCATCCACCCCATGCCCAGGTGCAGAGTGGACTGCTCCTGTTCCGGCATCTGCAGTTACATAATCTCCTATCATTACTAATCCATCTCTTTCTAAGAATGGATGTCTGTAATGGGTTTTTTCCAATTCTGTACCTTTAAATTCCTTTAACAGTTCATAAGACAGTCCAAGTGTTGCAAATACTGTTTCAGCAAGGCTTTTTGCTAAAATCAGGTTTCCTTTTTCTGTTTTATAAAGTCCATAATCAAATTCAGGATGCAGGAACACTCCCAAGTTTGCCGGCAATGTCCATGGAGTAGTTGTCCATATTAGGATACTTGCTTCATCTACTCCCAATCTATCAAGTAAATCCTGCTCTGCTTCAAATCTTACATAAATTGAATGTGATTCAACGTCCTTATATTCGATTTCCGCTTCAGCAAGGGCAGTTTCTGTAGTTGGTGACCAGTATACAGGCTTTAGTCCTTTATATACATAGCCATTTTCATATATTTCTTTAAATACTTTCAGCTGTTCCGCTTCATATTCAGGTTTTAGGGTAATGTAAGGATTTTCCCAGTTACCTAAAACTCCCAGTCTTATAAATTCAGCCTTCTGCTTTTCTACCCATTTAAGTGCATATTTTTTACATTCCTGTCTTATTTGAAGTGGAGTCATGCTTTTAGCCTTTTCTCCAAGTTCCTCCATGATTTTCCATTCTATCGGCAGTCCATGTGTATCCCATCCAGGAATATATGGAGCATTGTACCCTCTCAGTCTTTTATATTTTAAAATTATATCCTTCAGAACTTTATTTAAGGCATGCCCTATATGAATATTACCATTTGCATATGGTGGTCCATCATGCAATATGAAATACCCTTTGTCTTCCTTCAGGGATTTTTCATAAATATTTGCCTTATTCCAGTCCCTTAGAGTGATTGGCTCCTTCTGAGCCAGATTTGCTTTCATTTTAAAGCTTGTTTTCGGTAAATTTAACGTTCCCGCATAATCTACCTTTTCAACATTCTGTTCTTCTGACATTTCTCCTCCAAATTTTTTGTTGTTTATATGAGGGCTCATTGCCGCCCTCATACTCCTGCTATCGGCTACAAAATTTACTCTTTAAAAAAATATTCATTGTGCTTGAAAAATGTCAAACTCGCTATGCTCAGACAGCCATTTTTCTTTTCAGCACAATTCGTATTTTTTTTAGAAAATTTTGAATGCCGAATTTGCTTTTATTTTTAATTTTTTCATAATAATTTTATTCATTTCTTTAACACATACATGAAATTTTTAAAGAAAGTTTGTAAATAATACTAAATTAATGCGAGGGCATTGCCACCCTTATTTTACCATTTTTTTATAATTAAGCTATCATTCCGCTTCCTAAAAATACGAGTATACCTAAAATTATTGCATAAACTATTGAGTATTTAATAGTAAATTTCAGCATATCCCCTTCCTGTCCTACAAGTCCAACAGTAGAAGCCGCTATTGCAATATTTTGAGGTGATATCATTTTTCCTCCTGTTGCTCCTGCTGTATTTGCAGCTATAAACAATGATTTCAGCATGTCACTTCCTGGCTTCAGTCCTTCAGCAACACTATGTTGAAGATCTCCAAACAGCAAGTTTGATGACAAGTCACTTCCTGTAACAAATGTTCCTATTGTTCCAAGGAATGGTGAAATCAGCGGGAATCCTTTTCCTGTAAGATTTACAAATCCGTCAGCTATGCTCTGTATCATTCCGCTGTGTTTCATAACTACTGATAATGCAACTATTCCCATAATTACTGTTAATGAAGGGATTTTGTGAACTGTTGTATGCCACAGCACTTCTCCCATGTCTTTTATTTTAGCCCTTTGTATAAATCCTGCGATTACTGTTGCCAGGAATAATGGTGCTGCAGGAGCCAGTAACCACTTAAATGTTACACTCGGATCTCCTCCATCATTAAACCATGTTGCCTGATTTCCTAATGCAAAGTTAAATTTAGTAGTAGTAGGTTCCAGCATTGAGTGTATATGTTCCACAACCGGACTTGTTCCCACTATAAGTACTATCATCAGGATATAAGGCAGCCACGCAAGAATAGCTTCCTGTCCTGTAACATGAGCCTTTTCAAATCCCTCATCATTTTTAACAAACATTTTTATAGATACTATCATTAATATCATTGCAAGTAAGCTTGATAATATTGTTGTCAGCTCTGCTCCCATTGTAAATGCTATTGCAGGCTGTATAAGATATCCCAATACTGAAGCTACAATTACTGGAATTATTCCTTTTCCAAATGCAGGATTTTTTCCACCTTCTATTTCCTTATTTGCCATTTGAACAATAATAAATGGAATCAGGCATGTCAATATAAGTAATAACAGTGATGTAAATAAAGGTGTAAAGTTCCCTGCCTTGTCAAGTCCCAGTTTTGAAACCATTGTTGTAACAGGCAGTCCCACTGTACCAAATGCTGTAGGTGTAGAGTTTGCTATAAGGCATATCAACGCCGCATTTAATGGATTAAATCCTAATGACACCATTATTGCCGCAGGAATTGCAACTGCTGTACCATATCCTGCTATACCTTCGATAAATCCTCCAAATCCCCACGCCAGTACTAATGCCTGTGCTCTTTTATCTGTTGTAATATTTCCCAGCATCTTTTTCACTGTTTCGATTTTCCCCGTCTTCACTGATAAGTCATAAGCAAATAGTGCTGCAATAACTACAAAACCGATTGGCATCCATGCCACTGCAAATCCTTCCAGTATAGAAGCAAGTATCCCCTGTACCGGCATTCTCCACGCTGGAACAGCAAATGTTAAAATGATTGCTGTCAATAAACTAGTATAAGCACTGAACATTGCAGATTTTTTTAATCCTGCCAATAAAACCAAAAACAAAATTATAGGCACAAGCCCAATTAAAAATAAAATCATCTCTCTTTACCTTCTTTCTCTATTCATAATTTAATTACTTAAAATATTATATACCTTTTCTTGTAAGCCCCACTCTTCCTCTTTCCTTGTCAAGTGACAGGATTTTAACTTTTATTATCTGTCCTACAGATAATACTTTTGTAGGATCTGATACAAATTTATCTGATATCTGTGATATGTGAATCAATGCATCATTTTTTAATCCTATATCTACAAAAACCCCAAATTTTGCGACGTTTCTCACTGTACCTTCCAGAACCATTCCTTCCTTAAGGTCATCCATATTCAGTATATCAGATCTCAATAAAGGTTTTTCAAATTCGTCCCTTGGATCCCTTCTATCCTTCAGTAGTGCTTCATATACATCCTTTGCAGTCTGAGGCCCAAAATCATTTTCCTTTATAATTTTATCCAGATTAACCGTTTTCAGCTTCTGTCTTACTTCATCCAGATTTTCCTTCAGGTCAGAAACTTTACATCCTGCTTCCTTCAGTATTGTTTCTGCAATATGATAGGATTCAGGGTGAATTATAGTATTGTCAAGAGGATTTTCACTATCAGGCACTACTACGAACCCTGCCATTTGTTCAAATGCCTTATCTCCAAGGCCTTTTACCTTCTTGAGCTGTTTTCTGTCTTTAAAGTCCCCATTTTCATGTCTGTAATCCACAAGATTTTTAGCAACATTTTTCTTAATTCCTGACACAAAACTCAGAAGTGCCCACGATGCAGTATTAATATTTACTCCAACATTATTTACCACGTGCTCTATTGTCTGTTCCAATGTTTCATTTAATTTTTTCTGATTTACATCATGCTGGTACATTCCAACTCCTATTGACTTTGGATCTATCTTTACAAGCTCAGCCATAGGATCCTGTATTCTTCTGGCAATTGATATTGCTCCTCTTGCAGTAACATCAAGGTCAGGAAATTCCTCTATTGCAAGCTTTGAAGCAGAGTATACTGATGCTCCAGCTTCACTTACTATCAGATATGATACCTGTCTGTTGGCTTCCTTTATTATTTTGGCTACAAAGCTTTCTGTTTCCCTCGATGCTGTACCATTTCCTATTGCTATTATATCCACACCATATTTATCAATGTAGTTTAATATTTTCTTTTTAGCCTCTGCAAGCTGTCTTGGATTGTGCATTTCTTCAACAAGATAAAGCACATCGTTTGTTTCATAGAATCCGTCCTTATTTATAACAACCATTTTACATCCTGTCCTGTATCCCGGATCAAGACCCATAAGTGTTTTTTTAGATAATGGTGGCTGAAGCAGCAGTTTTTCCAGATTTTCTGAAAATATATTTATTGCTTCCTCTTCGGCTTTTTCAGTATATATATTTCTCACTTCATTTTTTATTGACGGATATGCAAGTCTGTCAAGGGAATCCCTTATAATTTCCCTGTAAAAATCAGTCAGATTTTTATTTCCAAAAGTTTTCAGTATGAAGTTCATTATAAATTCTTCAGTTTTTTCATCTATATCTATGTCAACCTTCAGAATTTTTTCCTTTTCTCCTCTGTTTAGTGCCAGAATTCTATTTGAAGCGGCCTTTTCAATAGGCTCTGAATACTCATAATAATCCTGATACACACCTTTTTCATCTTCACCTTTATTTTTTTCAATTACTTTTGAAGTCAGTATTCCATATTTTGCAATTCTTTCCCTCAAAAATTCCCTTATTTTTATGTCTTCAGATAAATTCTGTGCAATAATCAGATGCACTCCTTCAATTGCAGCTTCCACTGTAGGAACTTCTTCTGTAATGTATTTTTCTGCTTCAGTTTTTAAGGAATCCATAGTTGTTTTCGGCAATAAAGCGAATATTGATAATGGCTCCAGTCCCTGATCCTTTGCAATATCGGCTTTTGTCTTTTTCTTTTTCTTATAAGGCAGGTACAGATCTTCCACTTCCTGCAGCTTTAAAGCATTTGTTATACTTGCCTTCAGCTCTTCAGTAAGTTTTCCCTGCTCTTCTATAAGCCTTATAACTTCTTCTTTTCTTTTTTCAAGATTTCTGTAGTATGTAACTTTTTCAATTACTTCCCTTATCTGCTCTTCATCCAGATTTCCCGTAACTTCTTTTCTATAACGTGCTATAAAGGGAACTGTCGCACCTTCATCAAAGAGGTTTACGGTGTTTTCAACCTGTGACAATTTTAGGTTTAATTCCTTTGCCACACTACTTAAGATTTCCAAGATTTTTCCTCCAACTATTCTTTAAAATTTCTGTCTGTTTTATGTTTTTTATTTTATAATCTATTTAGTATTTTAACATAATTTGAATAAAATGACTAGTTTTTCAAATATTTTTTTAAAAACTATTGACTATTGTAAATTATTTATGATAAATTTAAGGTATAATAATATATAATTTTAAAGGAGGGTGTAAACTGAAAGTTATAGAAATTTCAGTTTTTATAATATATGAGTAATATAAATTGGAATTTTCCTGAAAGCAATTATGCCCAAAGGCACGGAATAAGCGAAGCAGGAATCGAAACTTACAGAGGAACTCTGTTTTCTTCTCTGGCAAAAGAGGTATGCCAGAACTCACTGGATGCACGTCTTGATACTTCAGTACCGGTAACTGTGGAATTTGCAAAATTTCAGATGAAAACAAAAAATCTGCCGGGTTATGCAAAATTAGATGAAGCCCTAAACACATGTCTTCATTTTGAAACAGATCAGAAATCAAAGATTTTCTTTGAAAAAGCCTGTGCCAGAATGAATGAAAAAAGTATAGATATTTTAAGAATCAGCGATTTTAATACTACAGGACTGACAGGTTCAAAGGAACCATACAAAGTAAATCCATGGCATAGCCTGATAAAATCTTCAGGTATTTCTGATAAGCAAGGTGCAACAGGTGGAAGTTACGGTATCGGTAAATCCGCCCCTTTTGCATGCTCTGATATAAGAACTGTCTTCTATACAAGTTTTGATACAGACGGAATTCTTGCTTCTCAAGGTGTTTCGAGACTTATTTCCTTCCCAATAGAAGATAATAAAAATACTCAGGGAATGGGATATCAGATTTCAATGTCAGGTCCTCCAAAATGGAAGGTAGGAAATACTGAAAAATTTACACAGGGAATAGGATACTACGGAGAAACAGAAAAGAATACTCCATTATTTGAAGAACTTAATCTTGATTCTTCCTTCAAGAGAAATGGTACTACCGGAACCGACCTTTACATAGCAGGTTTCCTGAATGCTGACAACTGGCAGGAAGAACTTGTAATAGCTATACTGGATAACTTCCTTGTGGCGATATACAATAAAAATCTTGTTGTTAAAATTGGAGATATAACAATTTCAGAAAATACTCTGAAAAATATAATTGAAAGTTTCAAAATAAACGAAGACAAAAAATATCAGTCTATATGGAGTTACTATCAGGTACTTACATCCACTGATAATCCTGGAGAACATCCTAACAGCTTCTTCCTTGGAGACACTTTCAGGGATTTAGGACCTTTTGAACTGAAAATTTTATACGACAACTTAAACAGAAAAGTTCTCATTTCACGTGCAAACGGAATGAAAATATTTGATCTGGATAGATTGCCGTCAAATATAAGATTTTCTGCCATCTTTATTTTAAGCGGAGATAATCTTAACAGTTATTTCAAGCAGATGGAAGCTCCTCAGCATGACAGCTGGGAACCTGACAGACATCCCGACAAAAATGCGAAAAATGTTTTAAGGGAATTGAAACAGCTAATTATAAATAAAATTATAGAACTTGGAAGAAGCAATGTTGATGAACATATGGAAGTTGAAGGAATAGGAAAATTCCTGCCTGATAATCTTCTACTTCTTGATGCAAGTGTTGAAAACAGTAAAATTGATAAGATAAGCGATGAAACAAGAAAAGTTTCTGCTGAGCAGATTACTGAAAATCCTAAAAAGAGAAATATAAAAACTATACCTAAAACTAGCGATGATTTCAACAATCCTAGAATGAACATTACAGATGACTTTAATGACGAAGTTATGGAAGTTGCTGATTCAGTATTTGGAAATGTGGCAAATATAACTGAAGAGGAAAAATATCTGAAAAATGAATTTTCTATATTAAATTCTGATAATAATGTTACTGAAATACAGGAAATAAAACGTGTTGAAGATGCAGGTCTACGTTTAATATTACTAAATAAGAAAATGAAAAAATACAGACTTGTAATATCTCCTCAGAGGGATATTGAAAAAGCCTGTGTACGTATAAGCCTTTCAGGAGAACAGAATAACCTTAAGTCAAGAATAAGAAATGCATACAAGGATGACAGCATTGATAATTCCCTTCTTCTGAACCAGGACAAAATATACATTGAAAATTTGAAAAAAGATGAAAAATTTGTTATGACCTTTATTTTAAATTATTCCGATGAATGTTCGATGGAGGTGGAATTATATGAATATAGAGTATAGACTTTATCCTTACCCTGTACTTACTTATTTTTCAGATGACTATGTAAATTCTTCCTTCACATCAAACCTGAAAGTTGGAAGAAAGGGTGACGAAATAATTTTCCATCTGACTGCAAATACAGATGATGAAAAGTTATTAAAACTTATAGAAGAGGAGTATGCGGAATTTGTATTCCACATAGAATGTCCTTCTACTTCTTACAGAACTATAATAAAATCAAAACTTGGATTTGAAAATATTTCTATACACGAATCCCTGCTTAACAACAAGATAAATATCTGTTTTTTCATTATAGCAAAAACACAGATTGACAACTATACAAATAAAAATTTCAATGATGACTATAAAGATGTTACATTTAATCTTGAAAAAGCTAACATTCTTGCAATTGCTAAGCCTTTCAACATTGAAATTGAAAAAGAAAAGGATAATCTTGTTCAGATGCCTTCAATATTTTTAATACTGAAAAAGAATTCTGAAGATAAAAGCGGAATGGAAATTGACATGATGAATGATAGAATTGGAATTTCACTTTATAAAACTGAATACGAGCAGTATTCAATATTGTCAAAGGGTATTTTCCAGCCTCTGCTTCATTCTTCGGTTATTTTCCCAACATTGATTTATGTTTTTGAAAATATGAAAAATTCCGATTTAGAAACTTTTGAAGAATACAGCTGGTTTAAAACAATTAAAAAAGTGCTGGCAAATATGAATATTGAACTGAACAGGGAAACACTTGAAAGGGAGTTTTCCTATGACTTGGCACAGAAAATAATAAATTTCCCTGTAAGCAGAAGTTTCAATGCAATGATGGAACTTGAACAGAGCGAGGAGGAAATAGTATGATACTGAATTTTTTAAAGGAAATTTCTCTTGAAACATTGAGAAAAAATGTTGAAATTAATCTTGAAAACTATAAGTCTAGTACAAACGACTGGATTTTCAAGTTTTTCGACGATAATTCGCCTTTCCTCGAATTTAAAAAGGAAGTTCCTCAATTTAATCTGGATATGTCTTCTGAAGAGCCTGAAAAAACTGATTTGGAAAATGTAAAAATTCTTTATTCTGCAATGAAAAATTTATCAGTTGTAGAGGCATCAAATGAAAATTTATGGGCAGGAATGGCACATAGCGATTTCTGGGACTATGTAAAATATAGAAATTCTTTTGATAAAAAAGAAGTAACTGAAAATTTGATAAAAAATACTTTTTTCTTTTCACACGGAAAAAGAAAGTCCCTTATCATGCATCCTTTAGCAAGATTATGGTGGACAGGGCATCTTGTTTATGATGGAACACATGCTGATCCTTTTGAGCTGCTTGATGTTTTTAAAACAGATTTCAGAACAAAGCTTCTGTATCTTTTTTCAAGTAGTTTCAGTAACAGTCCTACTGTTACAAAAGCTTTTTTATCTGCCATTTATGATTTTGAAAAAAATGGAGTAAGAATAAAGACAAAATTATTTAATGAAATTATCATATACCTCAATATTTTAGGGGGAACATATCTTCTTGATTATTTTGAGGAAAATGAACTTAAGGAAAAAATTACAGAAAAAATAGATAATCTTTTACTGATAATGGATTAGAAAATCTATTTTGAAAGAAAAGAATCAATAAAAAGAACATGATTTGTAAAAACTCTTAATTTATAAGTTTTTTTAATCATGTTCTTTTTTAGTCCAGTTATTTAAAGGTTTATAATTTTGCTTCCTTTACAAGTCCCAGTTTTGTTTCCGAAACAACTACTGAAAATAGTATAAAAATAGCTCCCAGTGCAACACGCAATGTCATCATTTCTCCTAGAATGAAGAATGCAAACACAGGTGCAAACATTGATTCAGTAGACATCAGTATAGAAGCCTTTGTAGCAGTTGTCAGTCTTTGACAATATATCTGAAGCATCATTGGTATTGCTGTTGAAAAAACAACTAAATAAATAATTGCCATCAAAGTTTCTCCATGGAGTGGTATAACTTCCCTTAATCCTGAAGTTGCAAACTGTGTTCCTGCAAACAGCAGACCTCCTACAAGCATCTGAAGAAGCACTAAATTCATCGGATGAACTTTTCTTCCAAAATATCCTGTATAAGCCACCTGCAATGCAAAGAAAAATGCCGATATTATTGTCATTACATCCCCTTTATTGAGATGGGTAAAGTTCAGGTTACTGTCAAGGCTCATTATTCCTACTCCAATCAGACAAATAATTGATGCAGAAAAAGAAAATATATCAGGTCTTTTCTTATTTAATATCCAAAATATATAAGGTACAATTATTACGTTAATTGCTGTGAAAAAAGCATTTTTTCCTACGGTTGTATTTGCCGCTCCATATGTCTGGAACACATAACCAAAATACTGTATAATTCCCAGTATTACTCCAGCCTTCAAATCATCCTTTGAAACTTTCTTTATTTTTTTCCTGAATAATATGGACAGTAGCACAAAACTCCCCAGAAATCTGAGCCACATAAGATAAAATGTGTTCATTCCTGCATTCAGTCCAATTTTTACAGTAACAAATCCCATTCCCCAGAGAATTCCTATTAAAAGCAGTCCCGATTCTGCAATGTATCTTTTTACTAATTTTTTCATTTATTGAAATCCTTTCCATTTAAATAAAAATTATTTAATCTTTTCAGTATAGATTATTAGAAGTACCAGTTTTTAAAACAATTTTTTTAATTTTCTATCTTTCCATTTTTATGAAATTTCTCATATATATCAAGTCTTAGATATTCATTTTCCACTTTTCCGTTATTCCGTTCAAGATATTTTATTACATAATCACGAACATACTTTATTTCCTTTACATTTTTAACAATATCCGTCAGTACCATGTCTGATACTCCACTTTGACGTGTTCCCATTATTTCTCCTGAATTTCTCAATTTCAAATCTTCCTCAGCTATTTTAAATCCATCAGTGGTTTTTTCCATAACTTCCAGACGTCTTGCAGAAAGTTCATTATCAGTTTCTGACTCCAGAAAACAGTATGACTGATACTGACCTCTCCCTACTCTTCCACGCAGCTGGTGAAGAGATGAAAGACCAAATCTCTGGGCATCACGTATTACCATTATTGAAGCATTTGGAACATTGACTCCCACCTCGATTACCGTCGTGGAAACCAGTATGTCAAGTTCATGTTTTTTAAACTTACTCATAACTTCCTGTTTTTCCTTATAATTCTGCTTCCCATGAATTAGCCCAATTCTTCTGTCAGGAAATATCCCGCTGTATTCTTCAAATGTTTCCTGAGCCGATTTCACATTTAATGTTTCACTTTCTTCAATAAGTGGAGAAACAACATATACCTGTCTGCCTTCCTTAATTTTTTTTGCAATGAAGTTGTACATTTTCTGCCTTTCAGCTTCGTCCTTAATCCACTTTGTCTTTATAGGCATTCTTCCGGCAGGCAGTTCATCAATAATTGAAACATCCAGATCTCCATATATTGTAAGTGCCAGCGAACGTGGAATCGGAGTTGCACTCATTACAATAAGGTTGGCAAGGCTTCCCTTTTCCCTGAGAAGCTTCCTCTGGGTGACTCCAAACCTGTGCTGCTCATCTATTATAATTAATCCAAGATTTTTAAATATCACATCATTTTCAATGAGGGCATGTGTTCCTATGACAATGTCCACAAGTCCATTTTCTATCTCTGCCAGAAGTTTTTCCCTTTTTTTCCCTTTTACACTTCCTGTCAGCAGTTCCACCCTCACATCAAGATTCATAAATTCATCCACAATTCCAAGGTAATGCTGGGTGGCAAGAATTTCCGTAGGTGCCATTATGACTCCCTGATAACTGTTTTCTGCCATATACAGTAACATAATCAATGAAACTATTGTTTTTCCTGAACCTACATCCCCCTGTATAAGCCTGTTTACTATTTTCCCAGCCTTCAGTTCTTTATAGATTTCTGCAACTACACGTTTCTGTGCCTTTGTAAGATCATATTCAAGGCTGTCTATAAATTTACTTACAAGATTTTTGTTATCTTCTATTTCATAAATATTATTATTTGCCTTATCAGTTTCAAACCTGTTCTGCAGTATTCCCATTTCCAGAAGGAGAATTTCCTCCAACATGAACCTTCTCTTTGCTTCCTCCTTCTTTTCAAAGCTTTCAGGAAAATGTACATTTAATATAGCTTCCTTTCTTGGAAGCAGTTTCCCCTTTTTTAAAAGCTCTTCAGGAATGTTTTCCTCCAGCAGATATCCATAATCAAGCAATGCATCATTTATTATTTTCCTTATTGATTCCTGCCTCAATGAAGCTGTAGAAGGATAAATAGGTAATATCTGCTCACCACTTTTCCCCTTTACAAGACCGTTTTCATCCAGTCTTTTATATTCAGGATTTACCATTTGAAATTTTGCTGATTTTTTTACCTTTCCATACACAAGAAGCTCGTCACCTATTTTTATATAGCTTTTTATATATCTGTTATTAAACCAGACTAATTCCATTATTCCGGTATCATCCTTCAATATAGCTTTAAACATTGTCCTTCCTGCTTTTATATACTGAGTTGTAACATTTATAATAACTCCCCTGACTGCAGCAAACTCATCCTGCAGGAGATTTACAATATTTTTGCTATTTGTCCTGTCTTCGTAAGCCCTCGGAAAAAAATAGAGTAAATCATGCAAAGTGAATACCCCAAGTTTATTAAACTTGCTTATGTTTGTTTTTCCGACACCTTTTATTTTTAATTCTTCCAAATTTTTAAATAATAGATTATATGTTGCCATTCCACACTTCCATTTTAATATAATACTTACCTTCCACTATATTATCATATTATATGATAATTTTAAAGAATATAAGTTTGTTATTTATCATATTTCTTTTTTTCTCCATGATAAATATTGCTTTCCTTATCTTCCGTAGACTCAAAGTTTGCATTACCTTCATCATTTTCAGAATTTTCCATAATTCTTTTAAATATTTCAGTATCTTCAAGTTTTTTTGTCAATTTTTCAAGTTTTGTAATTTCTTTTTCTGACATTTCTCCAAAAAATCCTTTCAAAGCCATTGCCATCTGAATTGTCATAACAGTCATCATTTCCTTATTTTTATTATATTCCGCCACTTCCTTAGAAATCTGTTTATTCGCAATTTTATTTATAAAATCATTGACCATTCCTTCTGTATCCCCTGCTACTGCTTTTAGGATACCACCAGCCAAAAAAAAGTTCAATTGTTCAGAATATGCCTCTTCATCAGAAATTCTGTATTTTTCTAACAAATTTTTATTATCAAGTATTTTATCAATTTCATCCATTTTTTGCGTTATTTCATCTATTTTCTGTTTCATTAACTTAGAATTTCCATCTTCATTTATACTTTTTGATTCCTTTGATAAATACTCAAAAAAATCTATTACTCTCAAATAATACTGATTATTGCTGATACTTTTAACTTTTTCAAAATATTTATTTTTTTCAGTTTTTTCTTTTGAACTGATCCAAAAATTCTTTCCCAAAACGAAATTTTTTCTATCTTCAGAAATATTTGTTTTCAAATATTCTGAAATATATTTCTCTTTTTTAGGATCATTCTCTGTCCCAGTCAAAAAATACGATTCTATAAGTCGTTCCAAAGCAACATAATTTTTTTTATCCTTCAAATAAATTTTTTCCCATTTGTCTCTATTTTCTGTTGATGCTTCTCCATCTTCGTTTTTTGTTGTAAATCCCTCTCCAGTTTCTTTATCCAATTTCACAGTTTCATCAATAATTTCTTGCTTCACTCCAACTTTTGACAAATCCTGCTGAATTTTTTCCTTCATTGTTAAAGCATTTAAATTTAAATTTATAATACATAATAATGTCAGTAATAAAAATATTTTTTTCATTTTTTCTCCTATTTTTCACTTATTTATTTGA
>ERZ773180.976-NODE-976-length-15194-cov-26.694101_pt1 | contig 15194 bp, 9 predicted proteins | sample MGYA00511080_ERZ773180 | MGnify/ENA primary metagenome ERZ773180 (study PRJEB29015, sample SAMEA2738175) | human oral metagenome | biome: human oral; feature: human-associated habitat; material: saliva | place: China | collected 2178 ...
AATCAATAAGTATATTGCCCACGCAGGTGTGGCCAGTAGGAGAAAAGCAGAAGAGTTGATCAAGCAAGGCTTGGTGACGGTTAACGGCCAAGTGGTACGTGAACTAGCAACAACCATCAAGTCAGGCGACAAGGTCGAAGTTGAAGGCCAGCCTATCTACAACGAAGAAAAGGTCTATTATCTGCTTAACAAACCACGTGGTGTGATTTCCAGTGTGACAGATGACAAGGGTCGTAAGACTGTTGTCGACCTCTTGCCCAATGTAAAAGAGCGCATTTACCCAGTTGGACGTTTGGACTGGGATACATCAGGAGTCTTGATTTTGACCAATGATGGGGATTTTACGGATGAGATGATTCACCCTCGTAATGAGATTGACAAGGTTTATGTCGCGCGTGTTAAAGGTGTGGCCAATAAGGATAATCTGCGCCCCTTGACCCGTGGACTTGAGATTGATGGTAAGAAAACCAAGCCGGCTGTCTATGAAATTCTCAAAGTGGATCCAGTCAAAAACCGCTCTGTGGTGCAGTTGACTATCCATGAAGGGCGTAACCACCAGGTTAAAAAGATGTTTGAAGCTGTCGGTCTTCAAGTGGACAAGTTGTCACGGACCCGTTTTGGACATCTAGACTTGACAGGACTCCGTCCAGGAGAATCCCGTCGTCTTAATAAAAAAGAAATCAGCCAACTACACACTATGGCTGTAACCAAGAAATAATGAAACGAATTTTAATAGCGCCTGTGCGCTTTTACCAACAGTTTATCTCACCAGCCTTTCCACCCTCTTGTCGCTTTGAGCCGACTTGTTCCAACTACATGATTGAGGCTATTGAAAAACATGGCTTCAAGGGTGTTTTGATGGGCTTGACTCGGATTTTACGTTGTCAACCCTGGTCGAAAACCGGTAAGGACCCCGTCCCAGACCATTTTTCCCTCAAACGAAATCAAGAAGAAAAATGAGGCTGGGCAAAAGATTTTAATAAAATAATAAAACCGCATCCTATCAGGTTTGAGTGAGCTTGATAGGATGCGGTTTATCATGTAAAGTTGTTAGTTGAGTTTGAAGTTGCTTATTTCAAAGCTTTTTGTGCGTCTTCAATCATGAGTTTTGTTGATTCAAGACCGCCTCCGCTTAGATACCAGAGGTCTGGTGTTAGTTGGATGATCTTACCATTTTTAGCGGCAGGAGTTTCAGCGATAAGGGCATTTTCTAGGACGCCATCGTTGCTAGAGTTGTCCCCACCGATGGCAAGGGTACGGTTGATGACAAAGAGAATATCAGGATTGATTTCTTTGACACTTTCAAAGCTGACTTCTTGTCCGTGGCGAGAATCTTCAAATTGAGTATCAGTTGGCTTGAATTTCAAAGTTTGATACAAGAAAGAGAAACGAGATTGGGCACCAAAGGCAGCCATTTTTCCTTCGTTGAGGAGGATAGCAAGGGCTTTTTTGTCAGAGCTTTCATTTTTAGTAGCGACTTCTTGGATGCTCTTGTCTAGCTTGGCCAATTCTTCCTTGGCTTTCTGTGAACCGGTTTCACCGAAGGCACTTGCTAAGGATTCGATATTTGCCTTGGTAGAAGTCCAGTAGTCGTCCTTGCTTGCTTGGAAGAGAACAGTCGGAGCGATTTCGTTGAACTTATCTACGAATTTTTGGGTACGTGGTGAAGCGATAATTAGGTCTGGTTCAAGAGCAGCAAGGGCCTCTAGGTCTGGCTCAACCATAGAACCAACATTTTTAACTTTTCCAGCTAGGTCTTTAAGATAAGTCGGAACAGTTTTTGTAGGCATTCCGACGATATTCTTTTCAAAACCTAAAGCGCGAATAGTATCCGCAGCACCGAGGTCAAAGGTCACAATCTTTTCAGGGACTTTTGAAAGTGTGACTACACCTAGTGAACTTTTAATGGTTACCTCTGTTGGAGCAGAGCTACTTGACTCCGTCTTACTAGTGCTTGAGTTTGTACTACATGCACCAAGTAGGAGCAAGAAACTGGCCACTAGGGCAGTGAGATAAAGTTTAAGGGATGTTTTCATGATTTCTCCTTTTTAAAATGTGATAACGATTTAGGGAGTCTCTTAGATATGCTTGTTAGCTAAGAGATAGAGCTTCCTTTAACAGGGGCTCAGAATGGTTAGCTATAGATACAGATCTTTTTGCCATTGATATCAGCCAGCGTGATGGGAATTTCATAGAGTTGACTGAGCAGGTCAGCCTGCATGATTTGATCTGTCCTTCCCTTGCAAAAGACTTGACCGTCCTTGAAGGCGACAATTTCATCCGCATACTGGCTGGCCATATTGATATCGTGGAGGACGATGATAATGGTCTTGCCGAGTTCCTCTACCAGTCGCCGAAGAATCTGCATCATGCTGACGCTTTGCTTGATGTCGAGATTATTGAGCGGTTCGTCTAGTAAGATAAAGTCCGTATCTTGGGCCAGTACCATGGCGATAAAGACCCGCTGAAGCTGTCCTCCAGATAGGCTATCGATGTAGCGGTCTTTTAGGTTTGTTAGTTCCAGATAGGTCAGGGTTTCTCGGATTTTTTCCCAATCTTCTGGTCTCAGTCGACCTCGACTGTAGGGAAAACGTCCAAAACTGACCAGTTCTTCAACAGTCAATTTGGCTTGGTAATTGATTTTCTGCTTTAGGATGGTGAGTTCTTGGGCCAGTTCTTGCGAATTCCAGCTCTCGATTTCACGGTCTTTGATACTAAGAAGTCCCTGATCCTTCTTGATCAGTCTGCTCATGATGGAGAGGAGAGTCGATTTTCCAGCACCATTTGGACCAATAAAGGCTGTCAGTTTCTGAGGACTGACTTCAAGCGAAATGCCTTTCAAAATCTCTTGTTTTTGAATGGATTTGCCAATGTTTTCCAGTTTCACTGACGCGCCCTCCTATAAAGTAAGATAAAGAATAAGAAGCCACCCACACTCTCGATGATCATACTGATGCGAATTTCCAGAGCAAATACTCGTTCAATCAGGGTTTGTCCCAAGGTCAAACTGATAAATCCAACCAGAATGGCTACGATAAAGAGTAACTTGTGCCGATAGTCTTTGACGATTAGGTAAGTGAGGTTAGCCAGCATAAAGCCGAAGAAGGCCATAGGTCCTACTAGGGCAGTTGCTGTTGAGGTCAAAAGCACGATACCCCAGAGGAGTTCTCTCTGTTCTTTTTCAACATCGAGTCCCAATATCTGAGCCGTTTCTCTTTGCAGGTGCAAGACATCCAGAATGACCGCTTTTCGAAAGAAAAAGATGGTCAAAGCAAGGATAATCAGAGAGCCAATGGTTAGGATGGAAGTGTTGAGATGCTGAAAGGAGGCAAAGAGACTGTTCTGCAGTTTATCGTATTCGTTTGGATCCATCAGAACATGAAGGAAGGTACTGATATTTCGAAAGAGACTTCCGAGGGCTAGACAGATTAGCAGGATGAAGACCAGGTCTTGTTTCATCAGTGTCTTCAAGTAGCCTTGTAAGGCAAGAAAGAAGAGGGATTGAAGCAGAAGCAAAACTAGGAATTCTAAGATGGGATACTTCCCGAGTTGAAGAAACTTGCTTTCAAAAACCAGTAGTAGAGTTTGTAGTAGGACGTAGAAGGATTCGATTCCTAAAATACTAGGCGTCAGGAAGCGATTTTCCGTCAGGGTTTGAAAACTAATGGTCGAAATCCCAGTCGCGATGGCTACCAAGAGATAAACGACAATCTTTTGAGAACGCAACTTCCAAGCAAAGGCTGACAAGTGAGTGATGGGCCAAAAGTAGAGAAGACAAGCTCCGATGGCAAGAATAATGAGAAGGCAGAAGAGTTTGGTATGTTTGCTTTTAGACTGCATCTTTTCGTCCCCCTCTCCATAGAAGTAGGATAAAGACGAGGCTACCAATGATTCCTAGTAGAAGACTGACAGACAGCTCATAGGGCCGAATCAGAACTCGGGATAGGATATCGCAGGCCAGAACTAGATTAGCACCGACTAGTGCGACGATGAGTTTGGTCTGGCTTAGATTATCTCCATAGCGCTTGCGAACAAGATTGGGAACAATAACTCCGAGAAATGGTAAGCCACCCACGGTAATCATGGTGACGCTTGTCGTTAGCGCAACCAGAAAGAGAGCCAGTTTTTCAAGTAGGGAGTAGGAAATCCCCAAACTCTCACTGGCTTCCTTGCCTAGATTCATGATGGTAAAGGTTTGGGATAACTTCCAAACGGCTATCAGGATGATGAGACCTAAAAAGAGCCATTCATACTGATGGGTCTGAATCATGGAGAAGGAGCCTTGGGTCCAAGCTGTCATACTCTGAACCAGATTGAAACGATAGGCGATAACTTCTGTCACAGAATCGATAATCCCGCTATAGATGATTCCAATCAGAGGCAACATCCACCTTTCCTTTACAGTAAAAATGGTCATAAAGGCTAGGAAGAAGAGGGTGAATGTGATGGATGAAACAAAAGCAAAGAGCATCTTTTGGGTTAGACTCGCAGACGGAAAGACAAAGAGGCTCAATACCATTCCCAGTTTGGCGGCTTCAGTGGTTCCAACTGTACTCGGAGCAGCAAACTGATTTTGAGTGATGGTCTGCATGAGAAGGCCTGCCATACTCATACTAGAGGCCGCAAGGAGAATACTGATGGTTCTTGGAAGACGGGACTCCTGAAATAGTAGCCAGGTCTGCTGGTCGAAAGCAAAGAGTTTTCCCCATGAAAAATCACTGGTTCCAATGCTAATAGAGAGAAAGACTAGGAGCAGAAGTAAGCCAATTAAATAATGAGAAAGTTTCATACCCCGTCCTTTCATGTAGATTTGGTATCGAAAGATACCTGCGGATATTACTGTAACACGATTTCTTTAATCTGTCAATAAATTTTCTGACAATTTAATGAATAAAACAAGGAGAGAGCGCCAAGGCTTTCTCCTTTGTTATCCTATTCCAAAATGTTTTTGCCTTCTTTAACACGCCAATGATAATCTGATAAAATAATATCTTCGAGGGAGTAGCTAGCCTTCCAATCAAGATATTTTTTAGCTTTTGATGCGTCTGCTAGGACGCTAGCTGGGTCACCAGCACGGCGAGCAACAATTTCGTGTGGTATTTTTTGATTCAGTAATTCTTCAGCAGTTTTAAAGATTTCTTTGACGGTATAGCCTTTTTCAGTTCCTAAGTTAAAGATTTGAGAAGAACTGTTTTCTTGAAATAGGTAGTTCATTCCTTTAACATGAGCCTGTGCAAGGTCCAAGACATGAATGTAATCTCGAATACATGAACCATCACGTGTATCGTAGTCATCTCCAAATATTTTGAGGCTATCATTTTGTCCCAATGCGGTTTTGTTGATATTGGGAATGATGTGAGTTGGATTTTTTACACGCAGGCCGTTTGAAGCATCCATTTCAGCCCCAGCAACATTAAAGTAACGGAAAATAACATATTTCCAATCGTAGCGATTAGCCATCCAGTAAATCATTCGTTCGCCCATCAGTTTTGTCTCTGCATAAGGGTTAACAGGGTCGAGCAGGGTATCTTCAGTAGCTGGCTTGTCAATACAGTTATTACCGTAGAGAGAAGCAGTCGAAGAGAACATGATTTTTTGAATGCCAACTTCAGATAAGACTTTGAGAACTTGGTTCATACCAGCAACATTGGCAGTGAAGTATTTGCTTGGATTTTCAATACTTTCGCTCACAACAATCTCACCTGCACAATGGAGAACAGCGTCAACCTTGTTTTCTTCCAAGTAAGTTTTTAAGGCGCTAGCATCATAAACATCCAGTTGTTTAAAGCTAGCACGACTATCCACAGCCGCTCGATTTCCTGTAGAGAGATTATCTAGAACATGTACCTGATAGCCAGCATTTAAAAGAGCTTTAACGGTATGGGAGCCAATGTAGCCAGCTCCACCTGTAACAAGAATTGTTTTGGTCATGATTTTTTCCTTTTCCTATTTTTGTCCTATTTTAAAGAAAGAAGAAGGGAAAGTCAACTATTTTCTGTAAATTTCATGAAAAAACTAAACAAGTATAGCATTGGATTGTTTTTTTGTTTGGAAATTAATAGTTTGGTTGATCTTGGAATAGTTCTTAGATTTCACATCACATGCAAGAAAATACAAGCTTTTTCTAAGATACAGTAAGACTAAGATACTAATTTAGAAATCCACCTTCCCGCTATCCTTCTCCTATAAAAAGTGGTAAAATGGATGAAAGAAAGAAGGAACTGAAATGACAACATTATTTTCAAAAATCAAAGAAGTAACAGAACTTGCTGCGATCTCAGGTCATGAAGCACCTGTCCGTGCTTATCTTCGTGAAAAGTTGACACCGCACGTGGATGAAGTGGTGACAGATGGCTTGGGTGGTATTTTCGGGATTAAACATTCAGAGGCTACAGATGCACCGCGTGTCTTGGTCGCTTCTCACATGGACGAAGTTGGATTTATGGTCAGCGAAATTAAGCCAGATGGTACCTTCCGTGTCGTTGAAATCGGTGGTTGGAACCCAATGGTAGTTAGTAGCCAACGTTTCAAACTCTTAACACGTGATGGTCGTGAAATTCCTGTGATTTCAGGTTCTGTCCCTCCACATTTGACTCGTGGTAAGGGTGGACCAACCATGCCTGCTATTGCAGATATCGTCTTTGATGGCGGTTTTGCAGATAAGACTGAGGCAGAAAGCTTTGGTATCCGTCCTGGCGATACCATTGTCCCAGATAGTTCCGCTATCTTGACAGCCAATGAAAAAAATATCATTTCAAAAGCTTGGGACAACCGCTATGGTGTGCTTATGGTTAGTGAGTTGGCAGAAGCTCTTTCAGGTCAAAAACTCGGAAATGAACTCTATCTAGGTTCTAACGTCCAAGAAGAGGTTGGTCTCCGTGGTGCTCATACCTCTACAACTAAATTTGATCCAGAAGTTTTCCTAGCAGTTGACTGCTCACCTGCTGGCGATGTCTATGGAGGTCAAGGCAAGATTGGGGATGGAACCTTGATTCGTTTCTACGATCCAGGACACTTGCTTCTCCCAGGGATGAAGGACTTCCTTTTGACAACAGCTGAGGAAGCTGGTATCAAGTACCAATACTACTGTGGTAAAGGCGGAACGGATGCAGGAGCAGCTCATCTGAAAAATGGTGGTGTTCCATCAACAACTATCGGTGTCTGCGCTCGTTATATCCATTCTCACCAAACCCTCTATGCTATGGATGATTTCCTAGAAGCTCAAGCCTTCTTACAAGCCTTGGTGAAGAAATTGGATCGTTCAACAGTTGATTTGATTAAAAATTATTAAACCATAAGGGAGGTGGTAGGGATGGTAGAACCAAACCTAGAAAGCCTTGTAAAAGATCTTTACAATCATGCTCGACATGATTTGAGTGAAGATTTAGTTGCTGCTCTCCTAGAGACTGCTAAAAAACTGCCTACTACAAATGAGCAATTGTTGGCAGTTCGTCTCTCAGGTCTGGTCAATCGTGAATTGCTCCTAAATCCCAAACATCCGGCACCTGAGTTGCTCAACTTGGCTCGCTTTATCAAAAGAGAAGAAGCTAAGTACAGAGGAACCGCAGCTTCTGCGCTTATGTATGGGGAACTCTTTAAAATGCTTTGATTCCATTGTGGATCAAAGCATTTTTTATATGGTAGAAAAGCAATTCTTGATGAGGAGAAGAAAAAAGCCATCCCATTCAGGATAGCTTCTTGGTTCTTAGATTTGTTCAGCGATGACCTTTTCAGCTAGATTCATAGCGTGGTCTGATACACGAGTGTAGTGGGAAATGATGTCGATAAAATTGACCCCAGCTTGTGTTGAACACTCGCCCTTGTTGAGGCGCTTGATGTGGGTCTTTCTGAGAACACGTTCCATATTGTTGATTTCTTTATGGCGTTCAATCAGACTTTGAGCTTTTTCAATATCATTGTTTTCCACACTATCAAGGGCATCCTTGATAAAGCCAGTGGTTTTTTGATAGATATCAGCCAATTCCTGCAAAGCAGCTTCAGAGAACTCAACATTTTTACGTTGAAGGTAGTCAGTCAGATTGATTAGCGCTTCTGCGTGGTCCCCAATCCTTTCCAAATCACGGGATGAATCAAGGATGTTGGTCAGCACTTCACTTTCTTTTTGGCTAAGAGCTTCGCTTGAAAGAGTAATAAGATAGCGAGTTAATTTTTCATCAATGGTGTTGATGGCTTCTTCTGTCTTGTGTCCTTTTTCAGCAACCTTCTCATTGAGGTCAATGATGTAGTCATAAGAAAGGTCAAAGGCTTTAGAAGCATAATTTCCTAAGTGAAGGAGTTCTTTTTTCGCATTTCCGAGAGCGATTGATGGAGCTTGTTTAATCAAATGCTCATCAAGATAAAGTGGCTCGTACTTGACAACTTCATCTTCACCAGGGATGAGCTTGGTTACAAAGTAGGCCAAGGCTCCGATGAATGGAAATTGTACAATGGTGTTACTTACGTTAAAGGCACCGTGAGAGAAGGCGATGGTCATCTCAGGTGAGAGGTGAAGGAGTGCTTGGAAGTACTCAATCATAGACGTAAATGGACCTAATAAGATTAAGCAAAGAATAGTCCCTAAAACGTTAAAGGTAACGTGGGTTGCAGCAACGCGTTTCGCAGAGACATTGGCTCCAGCTGCCGCGATGATAACTGTTAGGGTTGTCCCGATATTATCCCCGAAGAGAACTGGTAGAGAACCTTTAAGGTCAAGGAATCCACCTGCATAGAGCCCTTGCAAAATCCCGATTGTCGCAGAAGAGGCCTGGATGAGGACGGTAATCACCGCACCGGCCAAAACTCCCAACACAGGATTTTGTCCCAAGGTTACCATATATTCCTTGAATTGTGGTAAATCTTTAAGCGGACTCATACCGGCACTGATGAGGTTGAGGGCATAGAAGATTCCCCCTACACCAAACAGGATGCGTCCGATATTGTTTGCTGTTCTGTTTTTTGTAAAGAAGAGGAACATGGTTCCAAGGAAAATCAGGGGTAAAGCATACTCACCAAGCTTGAAACCGATGATAAAGGAAGTAACAGTGGTTCCGATGTTGGCTCCCATGATAATTCCGATAGCCTGTCTAAGAGTGAGAAGACTAGCGCTGACCAGTCCAACTGTGATAACTGTAACCCCTGTACTTGACTGAATCAGGGCAGTCACGACAATCCCGACTAGAACACCTAAAAAGGGATTGCTAGTGTACTTGTCAATGTAAAAACGAAGGCGATCTCCAGCAGCTTGTTGCAAACCGTCTCCCATGGTCTTGATACTATATAAGAATAGCCCCAGACCACCTAAAAAGTGAAATAAAATTTCCTGCCAATTAATGGACATTTCTTTTTCCTCCGAAAAATAATAACGGAATTTCTCCTATTCTATTTTAAAGGATAAAAGTAAATCTAACAAGTATTAAGCTAAGATTTTAGAAAGAAAATTCCTGAGAATGGATCTTAATTATATTAATTTTACCAATTTCTAACCTAGATATAGGCATTTCCTTTTATATATTGACATTTAAAAGAAATATCTTAAAATGAGGGAGGAATTATCTTGGTCCCTGTGATTGGGATAAAAAATTTTACCAAGGAAGTTAAGCGCTTTCTTTTACGCAATAAAATCAATCTTTTAGGAGGAGAAAATGAAGAATCCATTTTTTGAAAGACGTTGTCGTTATAGTATTCGTAAGTTATCAGTAGGAGCCTGCTCCCTGATGATTGGGGCTGTTTTGTTTGCTGGTCCAGCCTTGGCTGAAGAAACTGCAGTTCCTGAAAATAGCGGAGCTAATACAGCGCTTGTTTCAGGAGAGAGTGGGCATCCAATTAGTGAAGCCGACAAGCAGAATGAAGGGGAACGTACTGGAGAAAACAAGCTAGAAAAGGCAGAAGGAGCAGAGACAGTATCTGAAACTGCTTCGCCAGCAAGCAATGAAGCTGCAACTACTGAAACTGCAGAGCCAGCTAGCCTAGCTAAACCAGAGGAAAAAGTAAGTGAGGTGGTTGCAGAAACACCATCTGCCACATCAAAACCAAAGTCTGACAAGGAAACGGAAGCAAAGCCTGAAGCAACTAGCCAAGGAGATGAGTCTAAGCCAGCAGCAGAAGCTAATAAGACTGAAAAAGAAGTCCAGCCAGATGTCCCTAAAAATACAGAAAAAACATTAAAACCAAAGGAAATCAAATTTAATTCTTGGGAAGATTTGTTGAAATGGGAACCAGGAGCTCGTGAAGATGATGCTATTAACCGCGGGTCTGTCGCCCTTGCTTCACGTCGAACAGGTCATTTGGTCAATGAAAAAGCTAGTAAGGAAGCAAAAGTTCAAGCTCTATCAAACACCAATTCTAAAGCAAAAGACCATGCTTCTGTTGGTGGAGAAGAGTTCAAGGCTTATGCTTTTGACTATTGGCAATATCTAGATTCAATGGTCTTCTGGGAAGGTCTCGTACCAACTCCTGACATTATTGATGCAGGTCACCGTAACGGGGTTCCTGTATATGGTACACTTTTCTTCAACTGGTCTAATAGTATTGCAGATCAAGAAAGATTTGCTGAAGCTTTGAAGCAAGACCCAGATGGTAGCTTCCCAATTGCCCGTAAATTGGTGGATATGGCCAAGTATTATGGCTATGATGGCTATTTCATCAACCAAGAAACGACTGGGAATTTGGTTGAACCTCTTGGAGAAAAGATGCGCCAGTTTATGCTCTATACCAAGGAGTATGCTGCTAAGGTAAACCATCCAATCAAGTATTCTTGGTACGATGCTATGACCTATAACTATGGACGCTACCACCAAGATGGTTTGGGAGAATACAACTACCAATTCATGCAACCTGAAGGGGATAAGGTTCCAGCAGATAACTTCTTTGCTAACTTTAACTGGGATAAGGCTAAAAATGATTACACTATTGCAACTGCCAACTGGATTGGCCGTAATCCTTATGACGTATTTGCAGGTTTGGAATTGCAACAGGGTGGTTCCTACAAGACCAAGGTCAAATGGAATGACATTTTAGATGACAATGGGAAATTGCGACTTTCTCTTGGTTTGTTCGCCCCAGATACCATTACAAGTTTAGGAAAAACTGGTGAAGATTACCATAAGAATGAAGATATCTTCTTTACAGGTTATCAAGGAGACCCTACTGGTCAAAAACCAGCTGACAAAGATTGGTATGGTATTGCTAACCTAGTTGCGGACCGCACGCCAGCAGTAGGTCATACTTTTACTACTTCCTTTAATACAGGTCATGGGAGAAAATGGTTCGTAGATGGTAAGGTTTCTAAGGATTCTGAGTGGAATTACCGTTCAGTATCAGGTGTTCTTCCAACATGGCGCTGGTGGCAAAAATCAACTGGTGATAAGTTGAAAGCAAGCTATGATTTTGAAGATGCTTATAATGGTGGAACGTCTCTCAAATTTGCAGGGGATATTTCAGGTGCGACCAAGCAAGATGTGAATCTGTACTCTACTCGTTTGAAGGTGACAGATACAACTAAATTGCATGTTGCCCACAAAGGAGGCAAGGGTACCAAGGTTTATGTAGAATTTGCAACTAAGAAAGATTATACCTACGGTGATGAAGCTGCCCGTAAAGAATTGACAGTTTCAGATAACTGGACTACCGATGATTTTGATTTGAGTGCCTTGGCAGGTAAAACAATTTACGGTATTAAACTCTATTTTGAAAATGACAAAGACTTAAAAGGTTATCAATTTAACTTGGGGCAATTGACCATCAGCAATCATCAAGATGCTCCTCAGGCCCCAACCACAGTAGCTGTAGCCAAACAAGTCCTTAAAAATGCCCAAGAAGCGGAAGCAGTTGTGCAATTTAAAGGCAACAAGGATGCAGATTTCTATGAAGTTTACGAAAAAAATGGAGACAGCTGGAAATTACTAACTGGCTCATCTTCTACAACTATTTATCTACCAAAAGTTAGCCGCTCAGCAAGTGCTCAGGGTACAACTCAAGAACTGAAGGTTGTAGCAGTTGGTAAAAATGGGGTTCGTTCAGAAGCCGCCACCACAACCTTTGATTGGGGTATGACTGTCAAAGATACCAGTCTACCAAAACCACTAGCTGAAAATATCGTTCCAGGTGCAACAGTTATTGATAGTACTTTCCCTAAGACTGAAGGTGGAGAAGGTATTGAAGGTATGTTGAATGGTACCATTACCAGTCTGTCTGACAAGTGGTCTTCTGGACAATTAAGTGGTAGTGTGGATATTCGTTTGACCCAGCCACGTACAGTTGTTAGATGGGTGATGGACCATGCTGGAGCTGGTGGAGAATCTGTAAACGATGGTTTGATGAACACTAAAGACTTTGATCTTTACTATAAAGATGCGGATGGTCAATGGAAGTTAGCTAAGGAAGTTCGTGGCAATAAAGCCCATGTTACAGATATTACCCTTGATAAACCAATCACAGCTCAAGACTGGCGCTTGAATGTTGTTACTTCTGATAATGGAACTCCATGGAAGGCTATTCGTATCTATAACTGGAAAATGTATGAAAAGCTTGATACTGAAAGTATCAATATTCCAATGGCCAAGGCTGCAGCCCGTTCTCTAGGCAATAACAAGGTACAAGTTGGCTTTGCGGATGTACCAGCTGGAGCAACCATTACCGTTTATGACAATCCAAATTCTCAAACTCCGATTGCAACCTTGAAGAGCGAAGTTGGAGGAGACCTAGCAAGTTCACCATTGGATTTGACAAATCAATCTGGTCTTCTTTACTATCGTACCCAGTTGCCAGGCAAGGAAATTAGTAATGTCCTAGCAGTTTCCGTTCCAAAAGATGACAGAAGAATCAAGTCAGTCAGCCTAGAAACAGGACCTAAGAAAACAAGTTATGCTGAAGGGGAGGATTTGGACCTTAGAGGTGGTGTTCTTCGAGTTCAGTATGAAGGAGGAGCTGAGGACGAACTCATTCGCCTAACTCACGCAGGTGTGTCAGTATCAGGTTTTGATACGCATCATAAGGGAGAACAAAATCTTACTCTCCAATATCTGGGACAACCAGTAAATGCGAATTTGGCAGTGACTGTAACTAGCCAGGATGAAGCAAGTCCGAAAACTATTTTGGGAATTGAAGTAAGTCAGGAACCGAAAAAAGATTACCTAGTTGGTGATAGCTTAGACTTGTCTGAAGGACGCTTTGCAGTGGCTTATAGCAATGACACCATGGAAGAACATTCCTTTACTGATGAGGGAGTTGAAATTTCTGGTTACGATGCTCAAAAGACTGGTCGTCAAACCTTGACGCTTCGTTACCAAGGTTATGAAGTCAACTTTGATGTTTTGGTATCTCCAAAAGCAGCACTAAACGATGAGTACCTCAAACAAGAAATTACTGCTGTCCAAGGTCGTCAGTCAACGGTTGCTTATACCTTCTCCAGTGAGGACAAACAAGCGACGCTAGTAGAGAAGCTAAATGGAGCGAAAGCTGTTGCAGAAAATCATGGTGCCAGTCAAGAAGACGTTAATCAGGCTTTGAATGAATTGAAACAAGCGGGCGCAAACTTGGATGGTAATCAGCGTTATGAGGCTGCTAGGAAAGAATTAGAAAGTTTACTCGAATCCATCCGCGAAAAAGATCCTCAATCAGAATTAATTGCGCAAGCAGAGGCTTTGTTGGCCTCACAAGCACCAACTCCACAAGCTTTTGCGGACGTGAAAGAAAGAATGAATAAGAAACTTGCTTCTGTAATGGAAAGTCATCATGTTGGTAGTATGGATTCAAATGAAGTAGTACCAATAGTTGAAGCCCAACCTGAACTAGTTGTTGAAACTGAAACAAAAGCCTTTGCACACCAGGAACGTCCAAATGCAGGTCTTCTTAAAGGTCAACATCAACTAGTTCAAGAGGGAGTTGAGGGACAAATTCGTCACTTGATTGAAGTAGATAGCCAAGGGAAACGCACTCTTCGTTTAACAGAGGTAATTAAAGAAGCTGTTCCAGAAATTACTGAAGTTGGAACAAAAGTTCTTTCAAGTAAGGAACCAACTGAAGGTGTCAAGAATTTGGTTGTGGATACTCCGAAATTAGAAGTTGAAGAGACAAGTCTTGCCTTCGAACGCCAAGAACGTCCAAATGCAGATCTTCTTAAAGGTCAACGTCAACTTGTCCAAGCAGGTGTTGAGGGGCAAATTCGTCGCTTGGTTGAAGTAGATAGTCAAGGCAATCGTACACTTCGTGCTACAGAAGTTTTGAAAGAAGCAAGTCCTGAAATTGTAGAAGTAGGTACTGGTCTCATCCCTGCCAATCCAGCGCCACAAACCACAGACCTTCCAAAACCTACTAATCAACCGGCGTCTGACCAACAAAAGGCTCCTAAGTTGGAAGTCCAAGAGGAAAAGGTTGCCTTTGATCGTCAAGAACATGAAAATGCTGAGTTGCTAGTTGGGGAAAAACGAGTCATCATACAGGGACGAGATGGTCTGTTAAGACATGTCTTTGAAGTTGATGAAAACGGTCAGCGTCGCCTTCGTTCAACAGAAGTCATCCAAGAGGCGATTCCAGAAATTGTTGAAATTGGTACAAAAGTAAAAACAGAACCAGCAGCAGTGGTTACACAGGAAAAACCAGTCCAAAATACAGCAATTAAATCAGAAGAAGCAAGCACCCAATTACCAAATACAGGGACTGTTGATACAAACGAAGTCCTAATAGCAGGATTGACCAGCCTTGGTCTCGCTAGTTTAGCCTTGACATTGAAACAGAAAAAAGAAGAGGAAGATTAAATATCGAAAAATCTTGTGAAATCTTTCCTTATATTTCCAAAGTGTGATATAATAGTTTCGAATAAAATAAATAAAGGGGTTTTTGTAACATGGCAAAACTTACTGTTAAAGACGTTGACTTGAAAGGTAAAAAAGTCCTCGTTCGTGTTGACTTCAACGTACCATTGAAAGATGGCGTAATCACTAACGACAACCGTATCACAGCAGCTCTTCCAACTATTAAGTACATCATCGAACAAGGTGGACGTGCAATTCTTTTCTCTCACCTTGGACGTGTGAAAGAAGAAGCTGATAAAGCTGGTAAATCACTTGCTCCTGTAGCTGCTGACTTGGCTGCTAAATTGGGTCAAGACGTTAAATTTATCCCAGGCGTTACACGTGGTGCAGAATTGGAAGCAGCTGTTAACGCTCTTGAAGATGGACAAGTTCTCTTGGTTGAAA
>ERZ773180.979-NODE-979-length-15177-cov-35.541727_pt1 | contig 15177 bp, 16 predicted proteins | sample MGYA00511080_ERZ773180 | MGnify/ENA primary metagenome ERZ773180 (study PRJEB29015, sample SAMEA2738175) | human oral metagenome | biome: human oral; feature: human-associated habitat; material: saliva | place: China | collected 2178 ...
GAGGGTGGGGGTTCAAGTCCCCCTCCGCGCACGAAATGCCCCGGGGCCGAAAGGCCCCGGGGTTTTCCATATCAACCGTGAGGAGACGCTGTGCGAATTGATATGTGGCTCGACACGTGTGACCCGTGGAGCTATCTGGGCCTGCGACACCTGCGCACCGCCATGTCCCGCTGTGAGCACGGCACCGAGATCGAGGTCTACCTGCACGCCTACCTGCTCGACCCCGACCTGGAGGCAGCGCTCGACAAGCCACGCATCGTCGCTCTGGTTGAATCCGGGGCTGCCAGTCTGGAAGAGGTACGCGAGGCCGACGAACGCATGCGGGCGCTGGGTGCTCGAGAGGGCATTCGCTTTGACTTCGACTCCCTCATCATCGCTCCTACTTCCCGCGCGCACCGGGTTATCGCGGCCGCCCACGACGCCGACATCGACAACGACACGGTCGCCGGCCCGGACTCTCTCCACCTCAAGGTCTCCGAGGCGATTATGCGTTCCCACTTCGAGATGGGCCTAGACATCTCCCATCCCGAGGTACTCATCGGCTGTGCGCAGGACATTGGCATGCCGCCCGACCTTGCCGCCCTCGCTGTTGGCGACGAGGAATGGGCCTCGCGCGTCTACTCCGACTATCAGATGGCGATGCACATGGGAGTGGCCTCGGTTCCCACCTACGTCATGGATTCCCAATTCCTCGTCGACGGACATCAGACCGTCACAGCATTTTCCAACATCCTGGCCACTGCCTGGGATAACGCACGAAAGGACCGCGCATGAGCGAGAAGGACACCACGACCTCGTCCGCCCCAACACCCGCACCCAGTCCGATGGAGCTGGTCCTGCAGTTTCACCACACCTACTCCGTCCCCATCCGTCCTTTCAGCGATCCGACGCTGGACTACGAGCGTATGAACATGCGCATGAGCCTGATCGCCGAGGAGTTCGCCGAACTTATGGGCGCGGTCTACGGCCCGCGCGCACGCGCGATCATTGAAGCGGCCACAATCGAGGCCGTCGCCGCCGACGAGGGGGAGCGCGATGTTATCGAGGCCGCCGACGCCCTGGCTGACCTCGTCTACGTCGTCTACGGCATGGCCATCGAGTCGGGGATGAACCTCGATTCGGTCCTGGCCGAAGTACAGGCGTCGAACCTGTCCAAGCTCATGCCCGACGGATCCGTCAAGCTCCGCGAGGACGGCAAGGTTTTGAAGGGACCGAACTTCTTCCAGCCTAATATTGCGCGCGGCCTGGGCCTTGAGAGTCCCACCGACGGCAGTGATGCGGACTAAGGTCCCTATCACGCGCATTCGAGGGCGTGAGATGACACAATAGACGCGGTCCATTCAAAAGGAGGAATGTCATGGCACGCGTCGCAGTCATCGGCGGAGGATACGGAGGCGTCACGGTCGCCAAGGGGCTTGATCCCCTCGCGGACGTTATCCTCATCGAGCAGAAGGACCAGTTCGTCCACCACGCGGCCGCGCTGCGCGCCGCCGTCGACACGGTGTGGGAACATGCGATCTTCATGCCCTACACGAACCTCCTGAGCCGCGGCCAGGTCGTGCGAGGCACCGTCTCCGCCGTCCACGGCACGACCGTTCACGTGTTCGGCCACGACCCCATCGAGGCTGACTACGTCGTCTTTGCCACGGGTTCTACCTACCCCTTCCCGGCCAAGTATTCCTCCTACCGTTCCTCCGTCGCCAAGGCGCGCCTCGAGCAACTTCACGAGAACCTCTCGTGTGCCCGCTCCGTCATGATCGTTGGCGGTGGCACCGTCGGCATCGAGCTGACCGGTGAGCTCGCCAATGCCTTCCCCGGGTTGGACATCACGATCGTCGAGGCCACGGACCAGATCCTGGGCACCCCCGGCTACACCGACGCCCTGCGCAATGAGATCAGCGAGCAGCTGGCCACCCTCGGCGTTCGCGTCGTCACCGGCTCCGAGCTGGCCTACCTGCCCCCTCAGAACGTCGGCGACCTCGCGCACTTCATGGTCGAAACCAAGAAGGGCGAGGTCATCGAGGCCGACCTCTGGTTCCAGTGCTACGGCGCACGCGCCAACACCGGGTTCCTGATCGGCAGCGAGTACGAGTCCGTCATGCACCCCAACGGCACGATCCGGGTGGAGCCGACCATGCAGGTGACGGGTCACTCCACCGTCTACGCTGTCGGTGATCTGACCGACGTGCGCGAGTCCAAGCGCGCCGACGCCGCGCGCCAGCAGGCCCGCGTTGTCATCGCTAACATCACCGCGCAGATCGAAGGGGAGGAACCCGACGCCCACTACGTTCCCACGAAGGAATGGGTCATCCTGCCGCTGGGTCCGAATATGGGTGCCTCGCAGCTGCTGGATTCCGACGGGCAGACACGCATCCTGGGCGCCGATCAGACGGCGGAAATCAAAGGTACGGACCTCATGGTGTCCGTTATCCGTTCGCAGCTCAATCTGCCCTGAAAAAGTGTGCGTCCTCACGGTAGACTGAGACCTATGACTGGAGATGCCCGCCGCGCACTGACGCGCCTGCTCAACGCTTTCGAGAATCACTTCGACATCGCACGCGATGGAGACGAGGCCGACGACGCCGCGCTCGAAGCCGCCGAGCTGGCGCTGCGCGACGCCTTCTTCACCTACGACGATATCCTCTTCACCCAGCTAGGCGTGGAACTCCCTTTCGACATCCTCGATGAGATTGACGAGGATGACTACGACGAAGACGAAGAAGATGAGGACTACGACGATGAGGACGAAGACGAGGACGACGACTTCATCGAAGTCGATGACTGAGACCAATCAGTCTCGCACGCGCATGAGGCGAGGGGTCGAACCACACGGTTCGGCCCCTCGTTCGTATCTGCAAGCTGCTCGCCGCTACTGGGCGACCTCGGAGAGCACCTCGCGAATCGGGGCGGGCAGCGGCTCCGTGTATTCCAGGAGGGTGTCGAGCTGTCGAGCTGTTCGCGGTCCAATGAGAGCCGAGGAGATACCCGGGTAGTCGCGTACCCACGCCAGGGCGACGTCTCCTGTGCGGCGATCCAGGCCCGAAGCCGCGCGATGCGTCGCCTCGATGACACTGCTCGCGAAGCCCGACAAGTAAGGCTCAACCATGTGACGCAGATGCGGGGAAGCAGCACGCGAATCAGCTGGGGTCGTGTGGCGGTACTTGCCCGTCAGGGCACCGCCTGCCAGCGCCGACGCGGCCAGAACGCCAACCCCCCTGCTGGCCAGTTCCGCTACCGTTGATGCGCAGGCAGCATCCACAAGGGAGAACGGGAATTCGACGAGCGTGATCGGCGCGCTGACACCCACGACACCACGAGTGACCGCCTCAGCCAGCTGCCAGTGGGACGAACGCGATAGACCCACATAGCGGGCGCGCCCGCTACGGTAAGCGAGGGTCGCTGCCTCCAGGGTCTCCTCCAACGGTACCTCCGGGCGCGGCTCCACGAGCCACACGTCCACATAATCCGTGTCCAGTCGCGCCAACGCATCATCCAGGCTGCGCAGCAGATCCCCGCGTCCGGCTGCGCCCACCCACGCGCCCTCAGTCGCACGGCGCATCCCTCCGCGCCACGCGAGAACCACGCGGTGCCTGCCCACCGACGCTACGGCCTCGGACACGACATCCACGGCCATACCGTCGCCGTGCGAGGGGGAGCACTCGAGGAGAGAACCACCCGCGTCGACGAAGTGCGTGAGCATTTCGAGGGCCTCGGGTGCATCAGTATCGCGCCCCCACGTCAGGGTCCCCAAACCGATCGATGACAGGTATAGGCCGCTACGTCCGCATTGCTTCGAATCCATGCCCCCTAGCCTAGCCGAGTCCGAGCCAACCACTGTGCGTGCTCCGTCGGCATCGGGGGAGTGACTCCTCCAAACATCGGACACAGCGAGCGCACGCCACACCAATTACACAGCGGATTCTTGCGCGCAGCAAAGGAATCATTGGCGATATCGGAGGCAATGCGCGTCCATAGGTCATCGATGTGACGCTCAAACGCGCGAATATCATCGGCGACCGGATCGAAGGTGATGACCTGACCAGCGCGCAGGTAGACCAGCTGCATGCGGGCCGGCAGCGTCTTCGTGCGTGCTAAGAGCAGGGCGTAAAAGCGCATCTGGTAGAGTGCTTCGTCCACGTAGCGCGGTCCGGGGGCCTTGCCAGTCTTGTAATCGACGACCCGCAGTCGCCCATCGGGAGCCGCGTCGATGCGGTCAATGAAGCCGAGCAGGCGCACGCCACCTGCTGTCGTCGTCGTCACGCGCTGCTCGCGCGCGGCCGGGGCGATCCACTGCGGCTGCTCGATGGCGAAGTAGCCGTCAATGACCCCGCGCGCGTCCTCAAGCCACGCCTGAAGGTCCTCCTCATCGGCGAAAAGATCGGCAATCGCAGGGGTCTTCGCCACGACTGCCTCGTAGGCGGGGGCGACCCGTGCGCGGGCAGCCTCAGGCGTACGCTCGTGTGGGGTCAGTCCGAACAGCTCCTCGAGGACCGCGTGGACCACCGTCCCCAGCGCTTTCGCGCGCGTCTCGGGTTCGCGGTAACCGTCCAAGACATGCAGACGATACTGGAGGGGGCAGCGCTCATATTCCTTCGCGCGCGAGGCCGACAGCGCGGGATCCCACGTACGAGGACCGGGGGAGGGGGCAATCAGGTCTGTCATGAACACCACGCTAACCCCCACCACCCCCATTTGTGTCCTGGCAGGGGCGGGGAGGCCCAAGGCGCTATTCTTTACGTAATGACTATTCAGCGTAATAATTCCGAAACGGCCGCCGATTTTGGCCAGACCACCCGCCGAGGCCCCTTGACCGAGGGCGACCGCGTTCAGGTTCGCGACCCGAAGGGACGCTTCCACCAAGTGATCTTGGTGCATGGCGGACGCTTCCAGTCCAACCGCGGTGGATTCAACCACAACGACGTTATCGGCCGCCCCGACGGTCAGGTCATCGTGACCGACGAGGGGCGTCAGTTCCAGATCCTGCGTCCCCTTCAGGTTGACTATGTCATGTCGATGCCGCGCGGCGCGGCGGTTGTCTATCCCAAGGACGCGGGCGTCATCACCCACATGGGCGATATCTTCCCGGGTGCCACGGTCATCGAGGCTGGGGCCGGGTCGGGTGCCCTGTCCATGGCGCTCCTGGACGCCGTGGGACCGAGCGGTCGCCTGATCTCCGTCGAACGCCGCCAGGACTTCGCAGACATCGCTGCGGCGAACGTGGACCTGTGGTTCGGACGCCGTCATCCCGCGTGGGATCTGCGTGTCGGCGACGTGGACGAGGTGCTGTGGGCGGTCGACGAGGGGAGCATCGATCGCGTAGTCCTCGACATGCTGGCTCCCTGGGAAAACATCGAGGCCATCACGCACGCGCTCATTCCTGGCGGTGTTCTCGTCTGCTACGTCGCGACGGTGACCCAGATGTCGCGCCTGGTCGAGGACCTGCGCGCGTCCGAACGCTTCACAGATCCGATCGCGTGGGAGGACATGCGCCGCGAGTGGCATCTTGACGGCCTGGCGGTGCGCCCCGAGCATCGTATGGTCGCTCACACCGGATTCCTTGTAGTGACTCGTCTGCTCGCCCCCGGCGTGACGCCGCAGGAGCGCTCGACACGCCCAGCCAAGGCTGCCGAAGGCCAGGGCGGTGCGTGGGACGACGAGCAGGACTGGTCCCTGGAGAAGGTCGGCCAGCGCGTGAACTCCGAGAAGAAGGTCCGCAAGGTGCGCCGCGACGTCGTCGCGCAGGCAGACACGTGGGCGTCGCAGGGACGCGAGGCTCAGACCAATGAGTGAGGTCGAGCAGCGCCAAGCACTCGAGCGGCGCGTCATCTCGCTCGAGGAAAAGAACGGTCGCCTCACCAGCGCTCTGACGGCGGCCCGCACCGAGCTGATTCGCCTCCAGGGTGAGTTGGCGGATGTCTCGCGCCCGCCGCAGACGCTCGCGACCTTCGTGCGTGCCTTCCCGGCCGCGCGTCAGATCGAGGTCGTTTCGGGCGGTAAGCGTATGCGCGTGGCCGTCGCCCCCAAGCTGGACGTCACCGACCTGTCGTACGGGCAGTGGGTGCGCCTGGATGACACGATGATCGCCGTCGCCGCTGATGACTTCGCGCGCAGCGGCCAGGTGGTGTCGATCCTCGAGATGGTGGGTCCGGATCGCGTGCTCGTCGCCGCCGAGGGTGGTGCGGAGACTCTGTTGGAGCTGGCCGGACCTTTGCGCCACGGCAACCTGCGCCCCGGGGATTCCCTCGTCGTGGACACGCGCTCCGGCATCGCGCTTGAACGCATCGTGCGCGAGGACGTCGAGCAGCTGCTCACTCCCGAAGTTCCCGACGTGACTTACGCGGATATTGGCGGCCTGGACGCTCAGATCGCGCAGGTGCGCGATTCGATCGAGATGCCCTTCAACCATCCCGAGCTGTACCGTCAGTTTGGCCTGCGCCCGCCCAAGGGCATCCTGCTGTACGGCCCTCCCGGCTCGGGTAAGACACTCATCGCCAAGGCCGTTGCGAACTCCCTGTCCAAGCGCGGCGGTGCCTCGACGTTTTTCCTGTCGATCAAGGGACCCGAGCTGCTTAACAAGTTCGTGGGTGAGACCGAGCGCCAGATCCGCGCGATCTTCGCCCGCGCCCGCGCGCTTGCGGCAGGCGACACCCCCGTCGTCATTTTCTTCGATGAGATGGAGGCGCTGTTCCGCACGCGCGGGACGGGTGTGTCCTCGGACGTCGAGACGATGATCGTCCCGCAGCTGTTGGCCGAGATGGACGGCGTCGAGTCTCTCGACAACGTCGTCATCATCGGTGCCTCCAACCGCGCGGACATGATCGACCCCGCCGTCCTGCGCCCCGGGCGCCTGGATGTGCGTATTCGCGTGGATCGCCCCGACCGCGCGGGCGCGCTCGACATCTTCTCGAAGTACCTGACGCCCGCCGTGCCCATCCACGCGGCGGAGGTTGCGCGCGCCGGCGGTATCGACGAGGCCGTGGCCGGGATGATCACGCGAGCGGTCGACGCGCTCTACACCCGTGACGAGACGACTGCGCTTTTCCTCGCGACGCTGGTGAGCGGCGATCATAAGCGCATCTACCTGGCGGACCTTGTCTCTGGCGCACTCATCGCAGGTATCGTGGAACGCGCGAAGAAGTATGCGATCAAGGACGCGCTCACCGGGCAAGCAACAGGACTGACTATGGAACACCTGCTGCGCGGTGTACACGAAGAAATGAACGAATCGCTGGAGTTGGCCGCGACCTCTTCGCCGGAGGACTGGGCCCGCACGAGCGGACTCGCGCCCGAGATTGTCAGCGTCAAGCCGATTGGAGCGGTGAAATGAGCAGTGAACGCATTATCGGAACCGAGACCGAGTACGGTGTGTACCGTCCCGGAGACGCCTGGGCCAACCCGATTGCCCTGTCCACCCGTGTTGTGTCCGCGTACGGCGAGATCTCTCGCTCCGGTTCGCCAGCCGATGGAGCGGGTGTCGTGCGGTGGGATTACACGGGTGAGGACCCCCTCAATGACCTGCGCGGTATGCGCATGTCGCGGGCAGCCGTCGACCCGTCGCTCCTCACGGACGATCCGTATCACCTCGCGCCTTCCGGTGGCTCCGAGCGCGTTGCCCGCCCCACGGCCGAGGAACTTGCCCTGCCCGCCGCGACGACCGCCGTGCTCACCAACGGTGCGCGTCTTTACGTCGACCACGCCCATCCGGAATACTCGGCCCCCGAGACCCTGGGCGCGCGCGACGCGCTCCTGTGGGATCGCGCGGGCGAGGTGATCGCCAGGCGCGTCATGGAGCGCCTGGCGGCACTGGGCGAGGAACCCATCGTGCTCGTCAAGAACAACACGGACGGTAAGGGCGCGGCCTACGGCACGCATGAGAACTACCAGATGCCCCGCATCACTGACCTGGACACGATCATCCGAGGCCTGACACCGTTCATGGTGACACGCCCTGTTATCTGCGGCGCGGGCCGCGTGGGGCGCGGGCAGAAGAGCGAGGTTCCGGGCTTCCAGATGTCCCAGCGTGCCGACTTCGTCGAAAACGAGGTGGGCCTGGAGACGACCTTCAACCGTCCGATCATCAACACGCGCGACGAACCCCACGCCAACCCCGCGCAGTTCCGCCGCCTCCACGTCATCGGCGGCGACGGCAACATGTTCGACGTGTCCGCCTTCCTACGTTTCGGTACGACCTCCCTGGTCCTGTGGGCCATCGAGCAGGGCACCGATCTGCGCTGGGATTCCATCGTCATGGATGATCCGGTTCAGGAAACCTGGAACGTCTCCCACCATCCCGACCTCGACTACAAGAGCGGCACGGCCGGCGGCTCCTACACAGCCGCCGAACTTCAGCAGGTCTACCTGGACCTGGTCCTGGATACCTTCGAGGAAACCGGCACGACTCCCACGGCGGCAGACCGGGAGATCCTCACCCTGTGGCAGTCTGTCCTGGACCGCATGCGCGCCGATCTCTTTTCCGTGGCGAGCGATGTCGAATGGGTCGGCAAGTACCAGCTCGTCAAGCGCCAGAAGGAGCGCACGGGCCTGGAGTGGAACGACCCGCGACTGGCCGCCATCGACCTCCAGTGGGCGGACCTGCGGCCCAACCACGGCCTCGTCTACCGACTCGCGAAGGCCGGGTTGGTGACGCGCCTCGTCTCCGATGAGGATGTTGAGCGCGCCGCCGACGTCGCACCCGCCAACACGCGCGCCCACGTACGCGGCTGGGCCGTTGCGAACCGCCCGGACCTGGTCAAGGCCTCGTGGTCCTCGCTGGTCTTCGACTCGGGCGAGGGCGACCTGGTGCGCTTCCCGATCGCGGACGCCCTCGATACCTCCACCCGCTGACACGACGACAGAAAGAAGAACACACCATGTCGAACCAGATTTTTGCCGGTGCCCCCGCCCCCGACGACGACCCGATTGAGGCCGCGGGCCAGGTTCAGGCGCGCACCGCATCGATCGACTCCCTCCTCGACGAGATCGATTCTGTCCTCGAAACCAACGCCGAGGCCTTTGTCCAGGGCTTCGTCCAGAAGGGTGGCCAGTGAGGTGAGGCGTCGAGTTTTCGGCATCGAAACGGAGTACGGGCTGACGGCCGCGTCCCCGTCCGGGGCAGCGCCGATGGACGCCGAGCACGCCGCTCGTCAACTGTTCGAGCCGCTCCTGCACCAGGGGCGCTCCTCCAACCTCTTCCTACGCAACGGCGGACGCCTCTACCTGGACGTGGGTGCACACCCCGAGTACGCAACCGCCGAATGCGACCGCCTGGAGGACCTGCTCGAGCAGGATCGCGCGGGATCCGAGATACTCGCCGACCTGGCCGTCCAGGCCGACGAGGCACTGGGCGAGCTGGGCACCGACCTGCGCCTGCACCTGTTCCGCAACAACCTGGACTCACAGGGAAACTCCTATGGCTGCCACGAGAACTACCTGCTGCACCGACGCCGCGACTTCCGCCAGGTCGCCGACGCGCTCGTCGCCTTCTTCGTGACGCGCCAGATCTTGGTGGGCAACGGGTGGATCAACACCGGAGCCGCGACGCCGCGCCTACAGTTCTCCCAACGCGCCGACCAGATGTGGGACGCCGTATCGTCGGCGACCACCCGCTCGCGCCCGATTATCAACACACGTGACGAGGCCCTGGCCGACTCGGGTGCCTACCGACGCATGCACGTCATTGTCGGAGACACGAACGTCGCCGAGCCCACGACGGCCCTCAAAATCGGCATGACCGAACTTCTCATCCATGCCATCGAGGACGGCCTCCAGATCGAAGACCTGGCCCTGGCCGATCCGATGCGTGCCATCCGCGAGATCAACGCTGACTTGACCGGCTCTGCAGCCATCGAGCTGGCCTCAGGTCGCACCACCTCCGCGGTCGCTCTGCAGCGAGAGATTCGCGAGCGCGTCCTCGCCCGTATTCCCGTCGCCGAGCTGGACCCGATGCGCGCTTATGTGGTCGACCTGTGGGGCCGAGGCCTCGACGCAATCGCGAGCGGCGACTGGAGTGGGGTTGCCACGGAACTTGATATCGCGATCAAGCGCACGCTACTGTCCTCCTACTGCGCGCGCACCGGCGCTACCCTGAGCGACCCGCGAGTGGCTCGCCTCGAACTGTCCTATTCGGATATCACGGCGCAGGGCCTGCGCGAGCGTATGGAAAAGGCCGGTCTCATGCGCCGCCTAACGACTCCGGAAGGGGTCTCGCGCGCGATGACCGTCGCTCCGGCTTCGACGCGTGCTCATCTGCGCGGGCGTATCATCGCTGCGGCGGAGGATGCGCGCGCCGACCTCAGTGTCGACTGGGTGCACGTGCGCCTCGACGATTCCACGGCGATTCCGCTGTCCCTGCAGGATCCCTTGGCCACGTCCGACACCCGCGTTGATGGACTCATCGCGCAGATTCACGCGTCGTCTCCTACGATTCCCGCATGACCCCCGCTTCGCAACACTCCAACAATGCGAGCGTCCGACGCTCGAAAGGCTCCTCACAGCGCGCCGCTGCGAGGGGTGAACGCTCACGCGGATCCTCGCGCGCGTCCCTGCTGATGCGGCTCCTGATCACGCTCGTGGTCCTCGGGGCGTGCGGGGCCGTCGCCTGGTGGGCATTCCGCCCGGTACCTGCCGCGCAGGAAACGTCGACGGCCGAGACCAGCGCGCAGTCGACGACACTTCCGTTGTTCGACCGCGTCGCCGTCTCGGGGCGCGTTGGTGCCACGCCGACGATTGAAATCAAGGCACCCCTGGAGGTCGACGGCACCAAGGCAGCGACTGTCATTGCTGGCAACGGACGTCAGATCACCGAGGGGTCTCCCGTGCTGGTCGCTATCACGGCCTTCGACGGAAAGACCGGCACGAACCTGTCCGAGTCGGGTCGCCCCCAGCTGAGCCTGGGGATCGTCGGCACCAACGTCATCGGTGATGACCTGACGAATATTGTGATCGGGCAGAACGAGGGGTCGCGTATTCTCGCCTACCGGACGATTGCGCCGGGCGCAGGCGCGCCTGGTTCGACGAGCAACATCGAGGTTGAGGTCATCGACATCCTGCCCTCCATTGCGGTGGGCACGGAAGCGGATACGTCAAACGGCCCTTTGACCGTCAACATCGTCCCCGAAGGCCCAATCATCACCCACGGCACGACTGTGCCCGACCGTGTGACGACGCAGACGCTCATCAAGGGCGACGGCATCCAGGTGCACGAGAGTGATCGCGTGGTCGCCCAGTTCACCGCCGTGGGCTGGAACGATGGTGTCGTGCGAGTATCCACGTGGGAGACCGGCGTCCCCCAGGTCATCAATCTCGGTAAGGCCATGCGTGGCCTGCAGACCGCCCTGGTGGATCAGAAGGTTGGCTCGCGCTTGGCGATTACGATTCCCCCAGACCTGGCGGCCGGCGACGACACCCTGTGCTTCGTCATCGACATTCTTGGTACCGAACCGGGCTTGGGCACGACTGGGGACACGACGCCGCAGTCCTGATCGTTCACCCCGTGAGAGTGAGCGGGCATCGGCAGTCGGCCTTGTGGGACACTGGGAGGCATGCTGAGATGGATGACCGCCGGAGAATCGCACGGACCTGCATTGCTTGCCACGATAGAGGGCCTGCCCTCGGGCTTGCGCATCACGACCGATGACCTGCGTCGCGTCTTGGCGCGCCGACGCCTGGGATACGGGCGCGGTGCGCGCCAGAAGTTCGAGGCCGACGAGGTCTCGATCCTGGCGGGTGTGCGACACGGGGTGACGACGGGTGCACCTGTGTCCATTCGGATTGGAAACTCCGAGTGGCCCAAGTGGGAAACAGTCATGAGCGCCGACCCCGTCGATCCCTCCGCTCTGCTCATCGATGCTGGCACGGGTGATGAGCGTGAGATCGCACGTAACCGCCCGCTGACGAGGCCTCGTCCCGGTCACGCGGACCTGCCCGGCATGCTCTCCTACGACCTGCCCGAGGCGCGTCCGGTACTCGAACGCGCCTCAGCGCGCGAGACCGCGGCGCGCGTCGCCCTCGGCGCACTTGCCGAGGTACTCCTCGAGCAGGTGGCCGGCGTGCGCCTGGTCTCCCATGTCATCGCGGTCGGTACCCAGCGCACCAACTCCGAGGTGGTGCCGACGCCCGCCGACGAGAACGCCCTGTGCGAGGCCTCCATGCGTACCCTCGACACGGCTGACAACGCCCGCTTTGAGGCCGCCGTCGATGAGGCGAAGCATGCGGGTGACACCATCGGCGGCGTCGTTGAGGTGATCGCCTACGGTGTGCCTGTGGGGCTGGGCACCCACGTGACTGCACGCGAGCGCTTGGACGCACGCCTGGCCGCCGCGCTCATGTCGATCCAGTCCGTCAAGGGCGTCGAAATTGGTGACGGCTTCGCACAGGCCGCCCTGCTCGGTTCCGCCGCACACGACGAGATCGTGCGCGGGGCGGATGGGCACCTGACTCGCACCACCAACCACGCAGGCGGCATCGAGGGAGGCACGTCCAACGGCGCACCCATCGTGGCACGCGCCGGCTTCAAGCCGATCTCGACCGTCCCTCGCGCTCTGCGCAGCGTGGACCTGGCGACCGGTGAGGAAGCAGTAGGCCTGCACCAGCGCTCCGACACCTGCCAGGTTGTGCCCGGTGCCGTCATCGCCGAGGCCGAGGTCGCCCTGGTTCTGGCCGACGCCCTCTTCGATCACGCGGGCGGGCGCTCGGTGTCCGAGATGCGCCGTAACCTTTCCTCTTACCTGGAGGTTGTGGGGGAGCGCGCATGAGCGTCGCGCTGCCCATCGTCCTCGTCGGGCTGCCGGGAGCTGGCAAGTCGAAGGTCGGTCGCCTGCTCGCCGGTCGCCTCGGAGTCCCTCACGTCGACACCGACGACCTGATTGTCGAGCGTGAAGGACGAGGGATTTCCGATATTTTCGCCACCGATGGCGAGTCTGCATTCCGTCTCATGGAGACCGCGGCGGTCGCCGATGCGCTCTCACATCGCGCGGTCGTGTCATTGGGCGGGGGAGCGGCGGCCACTGACACTGTGCGCAGCCTGCTTGTCGGACACACCGTTGTTTACATTGACGCCCCGCACGACGAACTCGTGCGCCGTACAGCATCCAAGACTCATCGCCCGCTGCTCGCCACAGACCCCGACGGGGTGCTACGGCGACTGAGAAGCGAGCGCGAACCTCATTACCGTGCCGTCGCCACGCTGACCGTGCCCACCGGGCCGGGACCCGCCGAGGACGTCGCCACCGCCATTCTCACCCACCTGGAGCAGTTATGAGCACCACCATCGGGGTCACCGGCCCCCATCCCTCAACTATCACCGTCGGCCGTGACTTGGGATTTGCTCCCATCGCCGCCGCGCTCGACGAGGCCGTCACGAAGGTCCTCATCATCCACGCGCGCCCGCTCGCTGCACGGGCAGTGGCGCTCGCCGAGCACCTCCGTTTCCTCGGCTACGAGGTGGCCACCGTTGACCATCCTGACGCCGAGGCCGGAAAGGCCATCGAGGTTGTGGCCGGCCTGTGGGATACCTGCGGGTACCTCCAGCTGGGACGCAAGGATGCAATCATCGCCATGGGCGGGGGAGCGACCACAGACATGGCGGGCTTCGTCGCCGCCACGTGGCTGCGCGGCGTGACGCTCATCAACGTGCCGACCACGCTGCTCGGCATGGTCGACGCAGCTGTGGGCGGCAAAACCGGTATCAACACATCGGTGGGCAAGAACCTGGTCGGCTCCTTCTACCCGGCCGACGCGGTCATCGCCGACATGAGTCTGCTGGCAACCCTGCCCCGCGAGGACCTGGCGGCGGGGGCCGCCGAGGTCATCAAGTGTGGGTTCATCGCCGACCCCGAGATCCTACGTATCGTGGGGGAGACCTCCCCGGAGATCCTCCTTGACCCCTCCAGCGAGCAGCTGGCCGAGATCACTACCCGTGCGATCACGGTTAAGGCCCACGTTGTCTCCGCCGACCTGACCGAAGGCGGACTGCGCGAGATCCTCAACTATGGGCACACCCTCGCCCACGCGATCGAGCGAGCGAACGACTACACGTGGCGCCATGGCGACGCGGTGGCCGTTGGCTGCTGCTTCGCCGCGCGCCTGAGCGCTCAGCGTGGACTCCTTGGGGCCGAAGAAGTCGCGCTTCACGACGAACTCTTCGCCCGCGTCGGGTTGCCCACCCGCTACGAGGACAGCTCTCTGGAGGAACTGACCCACATTATGGCCTCAGACAAGAAGGTGCGCCGCGGCATCCTGCGCTTCGTGCTGCTCGACGGCATCGCAAACCCGAGCACTCTCACAGTGGAGCCCAACGAACTGGTGGCCCCAGCACGCGCCATCGGGATCGACGCATGAGTCTGATCGTCTTGATTGGCGTCACCGGCTCAGGCAAAACGACGGTCGGTCGCCTCCTCGCGCAGCGCTATCACCTGCCGCTTCGCGAAACGGACGATGCCGTGGAGGAGCGCCTCGGTGCCTCGATGCGCACGCTTGTCGTGGGCCGTGACCCTCAGCTGGCCATCACCGCACGCGAAGAAGCTGAACGGCTCCTTCGCCTTGACGAGGGTATTGTCACGCTCGGTGCCTCCCAACCGCTCGACTCAGCCACTGCCTCGGCGATCCACGACGCGCGGGGCCGGGGTGCCGATGTCATCGAACTCTCCGCGGACCTTTCCGCGGTATCGCGCCGAGAAAATCTGGGGGTCCCGCGTTCTGTCGGCCTCGGCGCACCCCGTGCTGTGCTCACCCAGCTAATGAGGCAGGCTCGTGTCGCCTATGAGGCCGTGGCCGACACAACAGTGGATACGAGCGTCCTCACCCCGCAAGAAGTCGCCGATGAGGTGGCTCGCGCGTGTAAACTGACCTCTGATTACTGATTCCTTTACGAGTGAGGTACCACTGTGGCAACGACCAATGATCTGAAGAATGGCCTCGTTATGGTGATCGATGGCCAGCTCTGGCAGGTTGTCGAGTTCCAGCACGTCAAGCCTGGCAAGGGCCCGGCCTTCGTGCGAACCAAGATCAAGAATGTTCTGTCCGGCAAGACCGTCGACAAGACCTTCAACGCTGGCCTGAAGATCGAAACCGCAACCGTTGACCGTCGCGACATGACGTACCTGTACCAGGACGGCACCGATTACGTCTTCATGGACCAGTCCACCTACGAGCAGATCAACGTTCCCGCCGAGACCGTGG